>Ga0209224_1000055_pt1 | contig 28081 bp, 29 predicted proteins | sample MonGeyMetagenome_FD_184731 | JGI IMG/M metagenome (GOLD analysis project Ga0209224, IMG submission 184731) | Hypoxic/sulfidic aquatic microbial communities from Monarch Geyser, Yellowstone National Park, USA - MG (SPAdes) v2 (version 3) | ecosystem: Environmental > Aquatic > Thermal springs >...
ATACTTATTACGTTAAGAGGCATCTTGGTAGGACTAACGCATGAGAATGAGGAGAAGTAATTAACGCAATGAATATTTTTACTCATCAATAACAGGAAAACGTTAAAACTGTAACATGGTGATGGTAGTATACATGAGCCCCGTAAACAGTATGCACAAACTTCATAAATGATTTATGACGCGGTTTTCAGTTTTTGGTGCGGGGGGTGGGATTTGAACCCACGCAGGCCTTCGCCACAGGGACCTCAACCCTGCCCCTTTGTCCTGGCTCGGGCACCCCCGCAAGCCCTATTATACACCGCAGGCTTTTAACTTTTTCGTCCTGGTTTTCATGTACGTCTTAACCCTATTCTTAATGGCTAGCTTAAAGATTTAACGGGAGAGGGTATACGGGAAAGGGTATCCCCGTGGGTGTGGGTTTGTGGGGCCGCTTGGGTGAGCATATCTGCGGCGTGGTACCTCTTTGGGTCATTATTGCCATCATTATCGTATTTCAGTGGCTCGTAAAAGTGCTCAAACTCTCTTATTGTCAACTCCTTGTTGTAATACCTCAAATACACCTCCGCCCTCAACCTCTTCATTGGGTGCGCCAGGTATTGCCGCAATCCCTCATACAACTGAACGGCTTGCAAACTTCGAAACCGCAATCTACTATCCCCTTTCGACTTCTTAATCGAGCCCGTAATGCCCAATCTCTCATAAACCATGTTCTTAAGGAACTCTAAAAACTCGATGTTGGCGGAGGTTATATCTATCTCGAATCTATACCCATGCGGCTGCTTCTCGGATGCGACTATGCCGTCCGTGTCTATTAAACCGGCGACGTATTTCAGCAGTTCAGTTGCGTTGAAGCTCTTTATTATTTCGTAACCCTTGCCATGCCACGGCCACTCACTTTTTCTTATTTTAACATAGAACTTTACGTAGATCACGTTGGGCTTCTTCCTCCACGTTGCGAATTCAACAGTTGGCGTTTTTATTGTTCTCGTTAACCTTTCAAAATACATCACACCCGTCGTACTTGTAGTATGCGCCGAAACCTCATACCAGCTTGGTGATGTTGGTCTTACATATACGTCACCATGCACTGCACCTAACATGTATGTGTCGTTTATACTGAGACGGCGTAGAATCTCTATCCATGCATGTACGTCTATGCCATACGCGATAAGTTCATCCACGTTGATGCCGATGTACTTCCACATGATGTTGCTCATCATGATTTCGTTCCAACCGAGCCGCCTCCTCAGTATTTCCTCGATCTCCTCCACGAGCCTACTCCTACCCGCTCCACGGTTGTGGGTTTGTGGGTTCATGGCGTCATCACCTTTCCTCCCACCCCTTCCCGGACCCTAGCGGGACTGGGCTGTGCCCATCCCGCTCTGGTTTTAATTCACCCTGGCCCCAACCGCGGGGTCCGGCGCGCGGTGAAGCACAGGGCTTCGTGGAGCCCTTATTCGTAGACGCAGACCTCATACAACTCACCCGAGCGAGAGTTAGGATTAGGTGGGCTTGGGAGGATGGGGAAGGACACGGGCATGGGTGGCTTGGTTTTGAAGGGCTTGGGCTTTGGATTAGCTAAGCGGTTTAGGTGGTTTGGAGGCATTTGTGCTCCTCGAGACTGTAGTCTATGGTGGGTAGTAGTGACGCTGCCTCTCGGCACAGCTCTGCTTCCGTGCATTTTTGATGCACGTACCTCCATAGTTTGCAGTCTGCTCCATTATATGTCAACAGCCAGGCTAGTGGGTGGTCTCCCCAACCCACACCCACGGTGGGTGGGTCGCAGCCCCTCATTGGATCATCCCAGAGCGCCCGCCCCGGCTATACCGGGGTGGTTTGCTCGGGGACTCATCACTTTCCACTTTATTTTACCCAACAGCCTTAATAAGTCTCCAACGCGGCTTCACCGAAGCCTCACTCTGTAGTGTCTTCCATTTCCTGAATAATTGATTGTTCACTGCTTCATTCATTGAGGCTACATCCCTCGGCACGTCTATCAAGACCTCCTCATTCAAGCACCTCACGAACCTCCTCCCATAGATCAACCTCGCCAGTTTGCAATCACTGACCCTAACCGTTGATTTGCTCCTCCAAGCCCTGTAGGCGTTGGTTATGAATGACCTTATTGTGTCTGTTACTCTAATGCATATTGGGTGGAGCACCGCACTTAGTGCATTGCCCCTTTGCTTCGAGTAGTGTATTAGTGCTATGTAGGCAAGCTGCCACTCACCGCCTCCGGCGTAGTAGTTGCTAAATAGCCACGAGTAAATGGCTAGTTTAACGGCTGCCATTTTAATGAACGGCGTGTAGTCGCCGAAGGTTGGTGCCAACCTCAACTCGACCAAGAACGTTGATTTACCCCTCAAGTCGTGGATTAACAAGTCAGGAGAGCCGCATATAACGGCCTTAGCCTCATCAACGTATGCGCAGAACTCAGCGAGTGATGGGATAAACCTACCCGATCTCACACTTAATGCAGTCTCCTTGAGGAGTGCGTGGGCTGTCCTCGATAGTATGGATTCAATTGTTGAGGGCCACCTATGGCCTTTAACATGAACAACACCCATTATTTTAGTCACGGTATTACTAACCCTCCTGTTGATGCCATCCCTAAGCACGCGACTAGGAACATCACCACTGCCCAGGTAACCAACAACCTCACCAACAACCCTCGACAAGAAATCGCCAGCGCTATTCGTAACACAGGAAGAGATGTTAATACTTTTCATCATAATACATGATTATTATAATTATTTTTATTTTTTATTTTTGACCGGTTTTATTTTTCATTATTTCGATCATAGTTGATATTATATTATTTTCATCGCCTTTACGCGGTTCTAACGATATTAATCGAACTCCCAGCATTTTCTCTAGAAGAGCTGTATGCAATATGATTCTTGATCTAGGTTTATCGCTAAGTTTTACAGTTAGATTTTCCTCATCAAATTGTACGATACCCATCGAACTTAATCTGCTAAATATCGAGACAAACTTTGCGAACATTCTTCGATCATCACCTATTTCATTCTCTAAATTTATTTCTCCAGTCGTGATTAATTTCCGTATTATGTCTAAATTCCTACCTGTGGAGATCTTTGAAAGCTCACGGTCAGCCCATACATAGATTCCTCTTAGCGTCTCATCTTCTTGCTCAAAGATCGGACTAATGGTCCACGCACTGTAGTAACCGTTACCTGCAGGTGCCGCAAATCCCCACTTCTGAATATCCCACTTTATCCTATTTATTTGAGACTCATTATTTTCACCTATGATGTTTTTGATGATATTTCTCACTTCTTCCTCAGTTACAAACCCCCTCTTTACAACTTCTAATATAACCTTTGCTACACCACCACCTTCCTCTAAGGTCTTCCTTATCCTCTCTTCTGCAGCCTTTAGTATAGTTTCGCTATTCATTGGTTTATCTTGCAAGATGTCTCGCAATAGATGTCTCGCAGCGGTAAGAGATAAAACTCGTTTTTCACCATTTACCGGGAAAATATGGATGGCGCCAAGCTTATTCAAAGTCAGCTTCATCCTCGTTAGACCTATCCTTATACCCAACATGTGCTCTGCCCACTTTCTATACCTCTCACGGCCTATGTGTTCCATGAGTAATTTTGTGAACCTGCCCTCGCCATTCAATATCTCCTCAACAGTTGGGAACCTCGAGGTGATATCTGCATAAATGCTTAATGCTGGCAACCACGCCCTTGAAGGCATGCTGGCTGTAACTTCAAATCCTTGTTTTGTCAATCTTGAAACAGCATCTATTCCAGTACCCGCTCTTGGCTCAATCACAACGTCTTTCTCAACGTTTGGGTTAAAGTACAGTTTGAGTATACCGAAAGTCTCTCCCTCTTTCGCATATCTTATTACTTCATTTATACTAATTCCTCTAGTCCATACGGTAAATAACGACATTTTATTTATAACTTCCTCAAGAGGCATGGGGTTCGCATAAACATGTGGCGGCAAACTGACATCTAGGATTCTTGAAATACGTATGGGAACGTTGATGATCGACCTGTTCAGCTCAGCCAATACCGATTTATCTTTCTCTATCGCATATATCTGGGCGGCATTTACTAGTTCGACAGCCACGCCCACCAATAATTGCTCGCTATTCTCAACGCTGTTGATAATGTCCTGGATCAGCTTAGGCAAGTTTAGATTCGCTACCTGATTGTCAATCACGATCTTAACCATCACATCACTGGAAGATACGGTCTTTGACTTAGTATCTCTATATATAGCTTTATCGAATATCGGTATTAAATTTCCAGCATGTAATTTAGTGCCTTCTCTTTCTGTTTCTTTTTCCACATAATTTTTTAACAAACGATATACTTTCAATCCATCATCTGTTAACTTTATCTTCACTCTTTTTCCCTCCTTTTCAATAGATATTAACCTGCTTAATTGAGGATCTTTTATCATATTATTAATTATATCTCTAACCCTAGATAATGACCTACCGCTAAGCGCCGCTATATCTTCATACGTCGCGTAACCAATGGTCTCTTGATAATGACCTATTATTAATATCACTCGTGCCTTACTCTCACCCATTCTGATTGTTGTATAGGCGGACATATCCGCCTATGTCTGGCTTGGGGCCTTTATAAACCTTTCTCTTCGAAAATCAGGAGCATTATTGAATTTAAAGCTGAACAAAAGAGGATGGCACTAACTAGGCATAATGTCTCGGGCAATACTTAAATTATGTGTTAAGTACCGCCTTAATGGACTCGTGTGGGTTAACTATCATTGGCGGGGTTATGGGATTGCTGACACAATCTCGGGTATTTAATGCGGTCTCATTAAGGAATATTGAAAGTGCTAGTTTTGCATCGTAATATCTCAGCCCCCAACTAATGCCCTAGATTATTTCAAAGGAATATTGAGGGGTCGTGTGAGCAAGAACCTGGATTGTAAGATCGCTACACCCAAAACTGTATTGTTATTGTCTTTTCCTCGATATAGAGTTACATATCCACTGGGTATTCCTCGATCCACAGCCCGTGCACGCAAAGTGTTTGTGTTTCCTTATTTTACCTGGACAGTAACTTCCTGCAGTCTGGGTCGCCAATGAGCCTGTAGTAATCGTCGAATTGGCAAACGACGTACTTAGGGATCAATCTAATGCCCCTCTCGGTTATGACCTCAAACTCCTCCCCCACAGCCTCCACAGCCTCCCTGAAGTATCGCTGGTAACTACTCAATCTAGCTTTCGGTCCGCATTTAACCTCTATGTAGTAATAATACATACCAGTTGGGTAGTAGGCTTCAACGTCATAGCCGTGCTGGTCCACCGCAACTATCCTGAAGCCCTTATTCGTCAAGACGCACTCAACGTACTTTTCGCAGTCGCCAACCCTAAGGTAATACTCACACGGACCAACCACAGACCCACCTCTACATAAGATATGGCTCAGTTAATTTAGGTTTTACCCCACATTGTGTAGATGAGTCCAGGAGGCATTGTATTCCGCGGAAAGCATTATGTAGATGACTAGCCGTATTCCAACATAGCTAGGAAATAACTAGGAAATACAGGAATTACTTAGGGGTGTGGGCTAGGCGTCGTCTACGCCAGGACGCGTATCCGCTTGAGGTTAAGTAGATTGTTAGGATGATTGTGAATAACACGCATAGGGCCCAGACCACTGTGTTAATGACTGGGTTCCTCACTATAGACGCTAAGCCGTGGAACATTAAGAAATAGTAAAGAGTTCTTCCTGCAATCCCAGCAAGGATCATGGCAATTACATCCCCAACCGAACTAGACCTAAACCTACTCACCTTCCTCGTAGTGCGCCTTACCGTTGGGGCTGCTGGTTCGATCTCAATGGGTATTGCATACTCCTCCCCACCTGGTTGCGTGGTCCTGCCTGTCTTCCCCAGGTTCGGGAATATCCTCTTAAGTAATTCTTCGACATCCTTTGGTGTTCCGTGCATGTAAGCCCTCGTTATTGAGTACCTATCAATGCCCAAATCATCGAGCGTCCTAACGACGATATTTACTACCATGTCCTCAGTGTTTGGCAACCCCTCACCCTACCCTCCCTAAGCATCTTCGAAATAACACTGGATATATTGCTCACGACCTGCCAATCATCAAAGCCGAGACGACCAAGCCTACGGTAACCAGCAGCAAAGTCGTTCAAAGCCATTAAGCCCTCTGGAAAGCAATCGCTCGGCTCAACGCCACTATAACTCATGAACAAGACACCCCAATAATAATCACTAATCCAACACCAAAAACACACAAACCCTTAACGCACATTTAATGAAACAACCACGTTAGTGATTTTTAAACATTACACCGACACGAACAAAGTATAAACACCCACACCACCGTGAGTAACCAGCGTAATCAAGCACGGCTAGAGAGCCGAGAAAAATACTACTAAGCAACTGCTAAAGGTGTGACCAGGCATGACATCTCGCACGAACAAAATTACAGCAAAAACGAGAAGAGGGTCCGTGCTTTTACACCGTTTTAGTTTACACCGGATAGGAGTGTTTTAATGGTGTAATTTACCTCGTTGGGAAATTATAGTTTGATTACAATGGCGTCTACGTGCGGTGGGTTTGGTGCTATTTTGTTTATGTGCTCGTTGCTTGGAGCCCGTGCAGTTGTGTAACACATTAATGAAACCCATTTACGACAACACCCAGCTTCACCTATGTCTTACGGGTTAAAACATCCCCTTTGACCTGGCTCGGGCACCCCCGCCGGATTAATGCTTAAACTGCGGTGTTTTTAACTTTACTAGGTCGTTATGTCCCTGCTTACATTCAATTCTAGCTAGAAAGACCTCGACTTTATGCAGTCTCTTTCTGTGGTGTTTGTACATGGGTGGTATTGCTATTGTGACCTTGTCTAGTATGTTCATTGTGCAGCCCCACTCCCTGACCTTTTCCTCGACATAATTTAGCGTGGTCAGTTTGTGTATTGTGTATATGGTATCGCTGTAATTAGTGGCTGTTTTTAGGAACTCGATGTCTAGCCCCTTTCCTGACCATATACCGAAGGGTGGGTTTTGAAATACCACGCCATATCTACCCCTAAGCCCCACTCTCCTGGCGTCCATTACTACGAAATCCACGTTCTGGAGCTCGAATTTGCCTGATACGGCTTTAGCTATGGATACCGCATCCAGGTCCACATCCACGCAGACCACGTGTTTCGCACCCATGATTGCAGCTGCAATTGAGAATCGCCCGGTTCCGCAGCCTAGATCAAGCACTGTTGCATTGTTTAGGTCGTTTCTCATGTAGGCGTCCCAAACAGCCACTGCAACGATGTTGGCGTCGGTCACGTACTGCTCAAGCTCAAGCTTTGGTGCTGTATAGTTTGGGATACCCTGAATTAGGAGTTCCAGGTCCCTCAACCTGCGTATTTCAGCACCTCTGACCATCCTCACCAATCAGCTACCGACGTGGTCATCACAAACCATTCATTACTCCTCAGCACCTAGTTCCTCGCTGGTGGGTATTTTTGCAGGTTTCGCTATACTCCTAACATGCCTACTGAAAGCCGCCTCGGCAATATCAGCGGCTAAGGCCACTATCAACTGCCCCTCATGTATTGAAGCGGTTAATAGGCCGCTTAGGCCCGTGCAACCCATGTTTGCAAGCTCCAGCATGCTATTGAGCATATGCTCCCTATCCAGGAGCACCTTTAGGGCATTGTTTATGTTGTTATCGAGGTACGCATACACTGCCTTCATTACGTAGGACCAGACATCCTTAAGCTTCTCACTAATTTCACGCCTGCATTGTGCTGGTTGCGTCCTCATGAAGGCGTTAGATAACCTATCTAGGGCGTCTGCGGCGTGCTCCAGGTTCTTAACCACTATGGTATCGTCAATGGCCCTCTTCGGGTCCTTGAACGATAACTTCTTAATCGTTCTCAGTGCTAGGAAGTACAACTTATCCATCTGATCATCCAACTCAAGGACCTCCTTAAGCAGATCCAGCTTGTTCGAATTTAGGTAATCAATGAATTTACCAAACATTGAATTGAGTATGTTAGCCATGCTACTGATTACCTCATTAAGATCAACGTTCACCTCGCTTGTGGCGACCTTTATTAGGACGTTACCATCGCCCTCAAGCATCAGTGAACCTGGTAATTTATGCTCAACACTTGAGAACGCCTTCCTAATGGTGTCCTTATGCCCTATTATCTCCACGTTGTCGTAGCCCTCAATATAGCTTGCAATTATTATTCGTGTTGTCTCGTCTATTGCACCACTAAGCGATATACTGACCTCATTTGTTTCACCACCGGCCTGGGTTATTGGCTTAACCACAATAACCTTACCGATCAGGCTGACCTCAACAACATCTCCAATACCCACATTGATTGTATCGAGCCACCGCTTGGGTAGTGTAATGCCTATGCTCTTCTCCCCAATCCTAATAACCCTCCTGTAGATTGACGACACGTTTATAGGGTGTAACTGGGTATAAAAATCCTATGCCTAAGGTATTATCATTCTACTCACTATATATAACCAATCACTACATATATAATTCTTCCGCAGATAAAGGAACTACGATATAATCGCAAATATTTATTAAGTGTTCGGGGTATTTATAACTGGAGGTAGTGCCATGAGGGGTCTTAAATTTAGGAAGGTTGCTGTGGGTGGTACGTTCGATACGTTACATACGGGGCATACAGCGTTGATATTTACCGCACTTAATTATGGGCGTAAGGTCTTGGTTGGCGTGACCAGTGACGAGTTTGCCCAGGCCTACAAAACATACAAGGTGAAGCCCCTGAAAATTAGAGTGCTTAATCTAAGGAGCTTGGTTAAGGAGTTGGGTGGTAATGATAATGATGTGATAATTGACGTTATAAATGATCCATATGGTCCAACGATTGTTGACCCAACGATAGACGCCATTGTTGTAAGTCTCGAGACATTGCCAAGGGCTATCGAGATAAATAACCTAAGGAGGGAGAGGGGGTTAAGACCCCTTTACATAATTGCTGTGCCGATAATTAGGGATGGCTTTGGTAATAAGGTTTCGAGTACGTTGATTAGGGATAGGACTGGAACGAAGGGTTTAGGTGACTAGGTTTATACTCATTTCCTCGGTTAACGACTCTATCACCTGGGTTATGTACTCACTGAGCTGCCGAAGGTTTCTTATTGTACTCGTGTCCATTATTACCCTACCAGTCCCCATCTCCTCCACCTTAAGTGGTACTTGGTTTATGTCGTTTATGTTGATGAACCTCCTCACGTAGGAGAGTATTGAGTTTGTGTACACGGTCTTCACGGAGCCATCGCGCCTATACTCAACGATGTACTTGGAGAGTAGGTACTTAACGAGCCTATACGTCTCCCAATCCTCCCTAAGCTCAATACCCAATCCCACACTTATTACGTCCCTGTTTAGGACTGATATGTATGGTGATGGGGTCAGGTCATTCACTAGTAAATAATCGAGCAATTGCTGCGAGACTTTTAACGAGGACTCTATATCCTCAGCATTAGCCTTCTCCTCAATATCCTTATCTGTGTGGTACACATCCCAGTAATGGTCGAGACTCGATACCGTCATTGAGGGTATCCCATTCATCTCAAAATTGAGTGAGTCAAAGTAGGGCTTCGGCAGCTCCCACTGCGCACTCACTAACTGGCTTAGTTGCATTGATAAATCCTCGCTTGTGTGTATCACGAACTGCCTACCAATAACGTCAAGGTTCAACACCGCGTACACATTGTTGAGTAAGCCCCTCCTGCTAAGGTACTCCACGTACCTTGTCGATCCATAGGCCCAATAGAGACTTGCGAAACCTGGGTTACCAGCCTCCTCCGCAGTAAACGAAATAAAACTTAATCCCCTTTTCAAATCACCCCTCCTCCTAAGGGCATTGAGAAGGAGTTGTGCGCCAAGGCCGACGCCTAGGCAATCATCGGCAAAGCCCGTTAGCCAATGATCATGGTGGACAGCGAGCACCACAACCTCCTCCCTATTACCCTCAAGACTCATTATCAGGTTATACCCAGTACCTAGCCTCGTCTCTGAATCACTTATGTACTCCACATCCTCACCAACGTGTTTGCTCAACTCATCACCAACTTCCCTAGACACGACTAGGGCCGGCATTGTTGGTGGTGGAGCCCTATCCCATGAGTAGTCTGGGGTTGCTGTGACGACTATCCTTCTGGCAACGCCCGGATACTTATCCCTGAATATCACGGCTAGTGCGCCCTTCTCCATGGCCTTTATATACACGTACTTGGCATCATCCATATCCTCCGGGAAATCGGTGAGTAATACCTTGCCCTCGGCATCGTTTAGATCCATGGTTAATTTACCCCTACCCGAACCGCCCAGCGTCAACGGCATGCCCAATGCCCTGTACTCGTTATTACCATGGACAATCCTCGAGAACCTATCCCTCCAAACCAGCACACTCACTGGTTGTAACTCGTACGAAAGCATGGGATTGTCTACCTGGTTAAGGAGCCATTGTATGAACTCATACTCAGCCAGTGTACCACCCATTAAATCACTGTATGACGAGCACTTCCTAGCAATATCTAACGCAATTGCCGCATTAGGCACGCCATAAACCAATACAGATTAAAATATAAGTGTAGTGTGATAATTTAAGGGCACCATGATCAATAACGTCACAGGGATGGTTGTCGGATTTTACAAACGTGTGAAGTCTACGGTATTGCTCACGCTACTCATGATGATGATAATCATGAGGGGTAGGGGCTTCAATATCAGTAAAATTTACGATGAATCAGTCAAGTTCATCAGGAGGTCTGTGAGAGAGAGGAGATTACGTCATTGAGCAGTTGGGACACGTACTCATAATCCCTCCTACGCCTAGCCTTAGCAAACCTTGGCTTTAAGGCCGGGTTTTCCCTAAGCACCTCCCTGGCAATAATCCTCAATAACGTCATACCCTCACTATTTAAGAAACCATCCGAGTAATAACCGGAGTAAGGGTCCAACAACTCCTCTATGTACCTAAGCACAGCCCTACTAACCATAGTCATTAATTTTTATACGCACCCACCCTATTTATGGCTTCCACGTAATTGCAAGGATCGAACCAATCAACAACAGTATGAAGCCTATGAAGAATCCATTGGCAACGAAGAGACCTATTATGGACAGAATGAGTAGGACTATGCCCGTACTATGGACAGCACTAACATCGCTCAACCTATCCAACCTAATCGAGAAGTACAGTGCTAAAACGCTCACTACTAATCCAATAACACCGATTACCACAAGGAATATTGGAGTGAGCATGTATAGGGGTATTATTGGGTAATAGCTAAATCTATGAAACACGAAATAATGTGGGTATGCACTAATCATTGCCGCTACTCCAAGGACTATTAACGAGCTCAATAGCATGAATACACTACCTATTAGTGATAGTATGTAGGCGGTACGTGGTGTAGCCCCTGGTTGTTGGCTCATACTATGCTGAGAAAGATTGGTGCCTTTAAAACCCTATTCACACGGCATTATGATTAAAGTTCTATCCCTTTATCTTTTTAAGCTCATCAATTAGTTTTGGCACTACTTTATATAAATCCCCTATTATACCGTAATCAACATACTCAAATATTGGTGCGTTGGGATCAATGTTTATTGCGACGATTATTTTCGAATCCCTAATACCGGCAATATGCTGTATCTGCCCTGAAACACCAACACCAATATAGAGCTTGGGCTTTATTGTCACGCCAGACATGCCTACCCAGGTGGGGCACCAACCAAGATCTGCAGATAATGGTCTGGAGCAACCAACAACTCCCCCTAAAATCTTAGCAAGATCCTCAAGCATCTGTAAATCATCTTTCTTCTTTACTCCTCGTCCAGCAACAACGACAACGTCACTCTCGTTGAGCCTAGCCCCTGTCTCCTTTGCTCTAAACTCCACTAATTCTATTTCTGGTTTCTTAATATCGACCTTCATCTCCTCGATGATGCCATTTTTAATAGCCGTGGGTCGCGGATAAGAACCAGGTTTAACCGCTATTATTTTAGGTGATGTAAGAATCTTGGTTTGAGCAAGCCCTAAACCTCCATAGGCGCCTCTATAAATCACTAAGTCATCATTTACTAACTCCACCTTCGTAACTTCCGTTATGCAGCCTGTATCTAAGAGAGCAGATAAGGCTGAGGCTATGGCACCGCCTCTCTTAGTATCACTAATTAATATTATGTCTGGTTTCGTATTATTTACTATGTTCAGTAAAACATTGGCGTAAGTAATTGGATTAAATAGTTTAAGGTCCTCTGAATCTATGACAAAAACTTTATCAAAATTCTTACTTAATACATCAACTTTATCTTTAATACCATAACCAATTACCGCACTAATGGAATTACCACTTAATTTATTAGTTATTTCATTGGCTAAGGTAGCTAATTCTAACTGTAAATCAATTCTTTCAGAGTATGAGAGTATGGTTACCATATCCATCACCTTATATTATCCTCTCCTGCCTTAATGCATCTATCAATTTCTGCACAGCATTCACTATTTTATCATCAGTACTTGCATCTAAAATAATGCGCTTTCTCCGTACCTCAGGTACGTACGTATTGAGAACCTTAAAATGAACCTTTACACCATCCACTCCAATATCCTTTAGTGTCCATTGCGTTATTGGCTTCCTAGATGCCCTTAATATCGCTGAAGGCGTTGGGGTTCTAGGTTCATTTATATCCAGCGTCACTGCCACAATAGCAGGCATCTTCACCCTATATATATAGAGCCCATCCTCATAATCTGAGGTAGCTATGACGTAATTGCCTTCTAATCGTAATTCCCTTACGAAATTAATGAAGGGCAACCCTAAATATACAGCGACCTTTACAGGTACTTGGCGCGAATAACCATCTGTTGATTCTGCACCACATAATACTAAGTCAAAGTTCCCCATTTTCCTTATGGCTTGTGCTAGTATCATTGCTACGTTGTTGGTATCGAAATTTTCGTAATCCTTGTCGATAATTGCGTAACCCTCATCAGCACCCATGGCATATGCCTGCCTTATTGCATCTATTGAATCTTGATTACCTACCGTTAGGATAATGACCTTTCCTCCATATTTCTCCCTTATGCGAAGAGCTTCCTCAACAGCTCTTCGATCCGTATCACTCATCTTCTTAGGGGCCTCTGCAAGTAGGAATTGCTTGCTTACTTTATCATACCTAAGTTGTTGCACATCATATGATTGCTTAACGCAAACGATTATATTTGGCATAAAAATTCACCGTAAATTAATCCCTCATGTATTCTGATCCTATAAGATCCCTAGCTATTATGTACCTCATTATATTCTGCGCTCCCTCTGCACCTATGGTATATGAGAATAATCCAAGCCATGCTCTGTGTATTGGTGATTCCTTAGTATAAGCATATGCACCGTACCATTTCATAACCTCTTGACCCAACTCTGTAGCTAATTCAGGACCATACATCTTCGCTAACGCAACGGGTATATTTAGATCCCTAGGATTATAGGCAGGGTCCTTTTCGATATAAATTTTATCAGCTAACCTTGACGCTCTATAAACGAAGTATCTAGCCGCCTCGTATTTCGCATATAATTCAGCAAATCTAAAGCTGATCCCCTCAAATGATGCTATGTACTTACCAAACAATTTCCTGGTTCTAAACCACTGAACAGCTTGCTCAAGTAACCACCTGGCACCACCCACTGTTGCTGCCGCAACCAATATTCTAGCTAAGTTAAATCCTTCCATTACATAGTAAAAGCCCTTATTTTCTTCACCAATTAGATAATCCTTATCTAACTCAAAATTCTCGCACTTGAATCCTCCTGTTGTTAATCCATGCCTGCCAATATCATGGTAAATCGTTGGGTACCAACCCTTCCCTATAACACCATTTTTCTTTGCAAGAAATGCAAATGCGGAAAGCCCTCTATGTCCAGCCTCCCCAGTCCTGGCTATTAAGAACCAACCACCACCCCATGGTAATACCTGGACCTCACCAACACCACTTATATACGCCTTCTCCCCATTAAATACATAAACATTATTAATTTTCTTAGCCGTCATCCTTATACCTGCAACATCAGAACCACCCTGTGGTTCTGTTGATGCAATTCCAAAGAAGGCCTCACCTTTACTTACTCGTGGTATCACTTCTTGGCTTACTTCTTCCCTACCAAATAGCTGAAGCGCAAAGGGCCATCCATTATTTAGTAATGTATATACCGCTAGCGCTACTGCGGGATCTGCATATGCTAACTCTTCAACAGCTATTGTAGCCATCGTATAAGTTCCGCCTTGACCACCATACTTATCAGAACATGGTATACAGAGTAAACCTTGGTCCGCTATTTTCTTAATTAAATCAAGTGGTATTTTCATCGGATCTTTAGATGCCTCCTCATCAACCTCAATCCACTTAGGTGCTATATGCTTTTGCGCAAATTCTCTAACGCTCTCTCTAAACATAATTTCATCCTTAGTGAAGGATACCACAGTATCCTTGGGATAAGATATAGGAACTGACATACATTATTTATGTTGAATTACGGTTTTTAAGCATTACCGAAAATGAATATATTATATAATCCAAAATAATGTAGTAAAAATTAATTTTAAATAATACTTATAATCTAGCTCGTAATCAGCTCGTAAAAATGAATTCTGAGGAGAAATTCGATGTTATAATCGTTGGTGGCGGACCTTCAGGTCTTGGTGCAGCATATATGTTAGCTAAGTATGGATTTAATATACTCGTAATCGAACGTGGAGGTAGGATAGGCTCAAAGAATATTTTCGGTGGGCGTATATACTCATATGCATTTAAGAAGATAATTGACGACTTCGAAAAAGACGCACCCATAGAGAGATGGGTTAGAAAGGAGAGATTATCTCTAATGAATGATACCGACGCATTAACGTTAGAGTTATCCGTAGGAAATGAATATAATAATAGTTTCACCACATATCTATCGACCTTCCTAAGGTGGCTGGCAAAAAGGGTGGAGGACTTAGGGGCATTCATACTAACGGGTGTTAAGGTCGACAAATTATTAATTGAGGATGGAAAGGTAACTGGGGTGTTAGCTGATGGAGATAGGTTTAAAGCGAATGTTGTAATTGATGCCGAAGGTATAAATCCAATATTAATCAGGGACGCTAGATTTAGAGAAGATTGGAAACCTCACGAGGTTGCTGTTGGAGTTAAGGAGGTTATTAAACTACCTAAAAATGTTATTGAAGAAAGACTTAATCTAGGTGATGATGAAGGTGTTGCTCAACTATTCATAGGTTACCCAACTAAGTACTTACCTGGTGGTGGATTTCTTTATACAAATAAGGAAACCATAAATATAGGTATTGTTGTGAGACTAGATCATGCAATAAAAAATAGAATCTCTATTTATGATTTAGCAGAAGATTTTAGGCAGCATCCATATATTAAAAATATAGTAAAGGGTGGATCCGTAATTGAATATGCAGCACACCTGGTGCCGGAGGTTCCTCAATATAATTTAGATAAGCTATATGGGGATGGATTATTAGTCGTAGGCGACGCCGCAGGATTTGTATTAAATATGGGCTTCACAATAAGAGGAGTTGACCTGGCCTTTTGGTCAGGGATATTGGCTGCAGAGGCTGTTAAAAAGGCGCATGATGAAGGTAAGTATACAAAGGAGACATTATCTGTTTATAAGACCTTGCTTAAAGATTCATTCATTATTAAGGAGATGCAATTGCACAGTAAAATACCAAGTATTTTAGGCAATGCCTCATTATACGATAATTACGTAAAAGGTATTATAGACGTGTTGAAAAACATATACGCAATAGATGATAATCCTAAGAAAATATCGAAATTAATGATTGATATTCTTCATAAGCATGATCTTACATTAATAGATTTAATGAAGGATTTATTAACAGTATTCATGAATGTATAGGTGATTTCAATGAGCGAGAAGAGGTTGTCCGTCGAAGAGAGGTTAGGATTAAATTCGTTTGTGATAGATAAAGAACCACACATTAAGGTTAAGTATGAAGTGTGTAGGAGTTGTCCTGAAAAACCATGTTTATACGTATGTCCAGCACATTTATATACATTGGATCAACAAGGAAATTTACACTTTAATTATGAGGGATGCCTAGAGTGCGGCACATGCAGGATAGCATGTCCCTATGGGGCAGTTGAATGGAATTATCCAAAAGGTGGAAAGGGAATTCATTATCAATTTGAGTAAAATAATAACTAAGAACTTAACTTTAAGCTTAAATGCTAGATAATAAGTCATATGCTGAAAGATAAGAATCATAAGGGTTTTATAGCAGTCCTTGAAGGAATAAATATGTGAGTATTTCAGGCATTGCCGATTTACCGCTTCACACAGGGCATGTGCCTCCGTGGCTCTACAGCAGGATGGTTAAGTTGAGTGGGTTGGTAGTTGAGTTGCTGATTGATGAGCATGGGATTAGGGAGACAATTAGGTTGTTCTCGAACCCGATTTTCTTCCAGGCGTTCAACAATATAATAGGCATGGATTGGGACTCAAGCGGTAGCACAACAATAACCACCGCAGCCCTTAAGGACTCATTATCTAAGAGGGATGTTGGTATTAGGGTTGTTGGTGGTAAGGGTGTTTATGCCCTCAACGTACCCATAGAGATTGAGGAGTTGGGTAAGCAGTGGGATGTCGATGCCGAGCTTCTCAAGACCATGTCTAGGTTGTCCGCTAAGATCGATAATACCGCGCTGCAGGATGGATATAGGCTTTATCATCATGCCATGATTATTGGATCTGACGGTACATGGACTGTGATACAACAAGGCCTTAATGAAAAGAATAGGTACGCTAGGAGGTACCACATTTGGATGGAGAATGATCTACTTAACGAACCACACACGGGTATTATGGGCATTAAGGGAGAACACGCCCTCAATATGGTTAGTAGGATTAGTGGTGAGGCCAGGGAGACGATACTCGATCTCGTGCATCAAGACACCAATAAGGTGGTTAGGGATTGGGCTTTGGTTAAGGCGATGATTAAGGGTAATGCATCAATACTCACGTACCTAGGTAAAGAGGCACCCAGGTATTACAACCCGTACGTCAGTGGCATCTTTAGGCCATACACAGCTTCAATAAATGAGGAGGCAATCAGGAGGGCTAGGGATGCGAATGACTTCAGGGAGCTGCTGCTCACGAGGGGTTTCGGTCCAAGCACGATGCTTGCCCTGGCATTGATAGCCGAGCTCGTGTACAGGGATAGGGTTGATTGGGAGGATCCAGCGAACATAGACCCGAGGAGGTACGCCTTCGCCCTCGGTGGTAAGGATGGCTCACCATACCCAGTGAATAAGGAGGTTTATGATGCCGTCATTGATGTAATACAGGCCATAGTGGATAGGGCAAGGCAGGATAGGGGATTAACCATTTACCTAAAGCACTTGGCCAATGTTGCTAAGCAATTAAACCTACCAACCGATCTAGTGCACCCCACACCGCCATAGTTATGATTGTGCCATCAGGATATAGGTAACCTCATCATTAACTACACCACGTACGTTAACCCCAAGACCCCTTAATTCATTAATTACGGCATTAAGGTCAGTGTCTGGGTGAGCCAGTATGGAAAGCCTTGGTGAGTTTGATTCACGGAGTAAATAAACGACACCATCCACCGAATCCACGATCATGCTCGATACCTGATCCACATTGACGTATTCACCACCTATGTTGAGTATTACCTTTCTAAGGAATAATCCAATGCCCATTGATAGTATGAACTCGGCTATGTCACTGAATTTGATGCGATCCGTATCGTAAGTGATCACCAGATCATTATCAAAGAATTTCATTAGTAATACTCCATCAATTGTCGATAGAGATCTCAGGATCAAATCCATGCAATCCCTACAACCGGCTTGAATCCTCACCGATCTCGTTACCTCAACCACAGGTGTTGAGAGTTGGCCTAGAAATAAGGTTTGCCGCTATACGCTAATTAGGTAGTTCATATGCCTCGTATCAAAGAGCGCCTCATTTATTAGATGCAGCCTCATTAGGCGAATTGAGTGGTATTTACCACCACAGACTGGGCACTTCCTTGATTTAGGCATTTTACCGCACTCACTACGTAGATGCGCGTATAAATCCGCTATCGTATCGAAAGAACGCCCACACAATTTACATGCTGGCATATCACTCTTCTTGGACGGTCCTTGTTAGGCTCTTAAACATTACCTTTATTGCTTAAGGCAGGGTTGGTTAATGGCTGCCTCGATGTTCATGATTCACCTAAGGCTTTACGTGATCATCATAGGCACTCTTAACCAACAGACCTCACGAGGTCTGGGTAGTATTCGCGAAGTACCCTTCTAATGTCGACCCTGGGCACGAAGGTTAGTATGGCGCTTAATCCGATGAGGTAAAATCGCTCCTTATCTGAGTTGTATAAGTCATAGACTTGGGCGAACTTAGCCTTGAACTCATCATACTCCTTCTCATCTATCTCCTTACCCCTTGGATCGCTTACGAAGTCTATTAAATCCCTAATGTCACTACCGAACAACCAGCCGTTAACACCATCAATCACCAACTCAACAACTGCGCCATCTCTTGATGCAACGCTTGGCACGCCATTCACCGCAGCCTTCATGAAGCTTGTACCACTGGCTTCCCAACCTGGGAATGGAGTGAAAAGCAGTGTATCAACACCCTTGAGTATTGTTTTTGCCTTAATAACGTCGTAATCATGCACATACACCACATTCTTGAACTTCCTATGCAACTCCCTAAACTTCTTCATGTACACCAAACCATCCTTATCCATGGGGTGGGACTTACCGCCAAGTATGAAAACCACGTCATTGAACTCACCCTCCTCTATTAACTTGGCTACAAAATGGGGTCTCTTGTACAGCGTCATTCTCCTAACCCACGCAACCACGAGCGTGTTGTCATTAAGCTCAATGGGCTTATACGACCTAACTAACCCAAGCAATTCACTCTTTAACCTGGACTTTATGAGCCTTAAACCATTAGTCGTTAGTGAACCCCTCTCATATAGCATTCTAATCTCTGGGTCCATCCACCTGTCCAGGTCGATACCATTAGTTATGAACCTAGCCTTGTCCATGAAGTGCGGTATTACCTTCCTCATTATGTCATAATGCTTAGAGGAAACCATAATCACCTCCCAAGCCATAGCCGCACCAATACTCGTTAAAACCACGGGATCCTCAATGAACCTATAACCAGTCTCCTCCTCAAAGAGTCTATTGGGGAATGATGGGTGACCCCACGGACCTGGTGTGTGAATTATTAATCTATACCTACCTGGTATCTTCAATATTATTGGAACCATCGCCGCATAAGCCTCCTGAAGATCTATGTATCTAACATTCTCAAGACCGATGTTCCTCCTGACGAACTCCACAGCGCCCCTGGCTAGGAAAACGTACTTTAGGAACTTCTCCTCCACACTGCCCTCTATGTATATTCTATCCACGAGCTTCAACGCCCAATCAGGATCTCTAGGTTCAAGGAATACGGCATGCGCAGTACCTAGTCGATACTCCCACGCATTAACCTCCACATCCTCACCCCGTAGTTTCACGATAAAGGTGTCAGTCAGCCTTAACTCATCAAGGAATGACCTAGGTTGGGGTTGAGGCTTAGGTACTGGGTTATCGTTTTCGTCGAAGTCATAATCGACATAACCATTCCTATAGAGGAGAGTTATTACGTAGTAATTAAGCCCAAGCCTAGCCGCACCATAGAACTTGTCACCCTCTAGTACACCAAGGCCACCAGCGTATGTGTAACCCCTATCTAACGCGAGGTCTGGTGTTATGCTTACTATGACGCTTGGATCATCACCCATTGAGACACCCATAGGTATTGACTTATTAAAGCTGTTTGTTACTTAAGTTTCATCCTCATTCACTATATTATCAAAATCATACCCCATGTATTGATACGTTGAGATTCAATATCCCATGAGCTCTTATGGCATTATGATATATAATAAGTAGATCAGCATGAGAGAGATTGTTCTGGAAACCTCTAGTGTGAAGCCGTACAAATCACCGACGGCACCACCAAGCTTCCCCTGGATTACAATAAACATAAAGATGCATATTACCATCGTGAGAATAAACGAGAGTAAACCAATAAGTCCCGAGAGTACGTATGTAATCACCAAGCCCACCAATGATGAGGCTATTATGGGGCTTGCATTTCGTTTAGCACTAATTGTTAATTGCCAACCCAACCCCCTATACGGCGGCTCCCTACCTACCAATGCCGATAGGCAGCAGGATGATTTAGAAATTATTTCGGCAATGAATAGTGACCGCCACATCCTGCTAGTTAGACCCATCAGTGCTGAAATCGCTAGAATTACTAGTAATACGACTGCGGCTATGGCAGCCGAGCCCCTATGAGGATCCTTAAGCACCCTAATCCTTTCCTCAACAGAGCCCCTAACCATTAATGCATCAACAACGTCGGAAAAACCATCAATGTGGTTGAACCCTGTGAGCAACAATAAAGATGCATAAGCCATAGATGCTGAGAGCAAACCATTACGCGTTATGTCCCATACATAATAGCCAACAAGGCCAGGTATTAAACCAGTTATTGGCGGTATGATTAGTATTGAAGCCCACACAAACTCAAAGGCTTTGGATACGTCATGGGAACCGCCAATGGGTATTACAGTAAAGAACGTGATTACCGCCCTAACACCATCTAGTAAATCGTTGGGTTTAATAATTAATCACCAAGCCATGACTTGGACCCATGCCTTTAAATTATTTCATTCGATCAGTAAGGCCTGCGTTATCATCACCTCTCATACCTCTCGAGCCTCATCATTCGAATCATAAACCCCTAGATTTTACAATTATCGTTAAATTGCATTTCCCTCTTAAGATTTGGCTTTCTAGTTTTATATTTTATTTAATCGTAGTCTTCTTCGCCATTAAATCCCCCTAAAGAGCAAGACTTACTGTGATGATCCATAGCAGGAATTATGATGGTTAGGGGTTTAACCATTTCATAGGCACTATGGCATAACCTAGCAAGACCAGGTTTCCTTGCCAGTTTTGTATTTCAGATTCCCTTTTTCTTTAACTGTTAATGAGAGGAAGCCTTTTTATTCTCTATAAATTCTGTATGAACCGTATCAATGAATTATGATGTCGACTAAATTCGTAGAGGATGCAGTGATATTAGCTATTACGTATGGATTAATAGCGCTTAGGGGTGTTGGGAGAATTAATGTTCAGCCCTGGGCGGCGATGCTCCTAGGCGCTGCCCTTACGGTGGTGCTTGGGGTACTAACACCACAGCGGGCTCTCTCTTCCATAAATCTCAACGTGATATTATTCCTAGTATCTCTGTTCACGATATCCTCCGCGCTCGAAGTCAGCGGCTTCTTCAGCTACCTAGCGTATAGGTTACTCGTGGGTAGCCGCCGTATGGGAAGTTTGATACTTAGGGTGTTTGGTTTATCGGCACTATTATCACTTGCACTCTCTAATGATGGTATTGCCGGATCCTTCACGCCGGTGATTGTCTCTATGAGAAGGCAGGCTAGAATTAATGTGAAACCGTTATTGTACGCCCTAGCCTTTGGCGTGACCATAGGTAGCGTCGCCTTACCCGTGGGTAACCCACAGAATCTGCTCATTGCATTGGAATCAGGCATGCCCAAGCCCTTTGTAGTATTCGCGCTTTACCTGCTTCCTCCAACTATAATCAACATATTGATCACATACCCAGTATTACTGCTACTCTTTAGTAATGGTGCGAAGGATGATGTTGTATTAACGGAGCTTAGAAGGCCTGAGGAGATGATTGTTAATAAGGGATTAGCCTACACAGCCCTTACGGTACTAATGATACTAATACCACTTTACTTCATAACAGACATAGTAAATATTAGCCCCTACCTAACACCAGTGACGCTCACCTTCATGGGCGCCTCGGTAATTTACCTATTGAGCGGGGCTGATAGGAGGAGCGTGGCCAATAATGTGGATTGGACAACAATACTCTTCTTCATAGGCCTCTTCATAGTTAGTGAAGGCGCGCTAGAGTCAGGCGTTCTCGATGCCCTAGCCCACTACCTACCACAACCAACAACGCTCCTTGGGGTCTTCGTTTCGGGGCTGCTCCTTAGTCAGGTTATTAGTAACGTGCCGATGGTTGCACTATACATACCATTAATGAGGGAATTGGGCGTTTCACCAAGTAACTACGTGGTATGGATCGGCCTTGCCGCATCAAGCACGATAGCCGGTAATTTAACGTTAATCGGTGCTGCAAGTAATGTAATAATCAGCGAGGCAAGCGAAAAGAGGGGTGGTGAGGGTTTTGGGTTTGTGGAATTCATGAAGTATGGTGTGCCAATAACAATAATGAACGCAATAGTTTATTACGTATGGTTAAGTTATGCGCATATCTGATTCTCTTTACCCTAGTGGGTGGGTTTATTGTTGTTAATCTGTTTTTTCAGTGGTTATTGGACAAAATGTTTTTAAACCATAACAGTATTGATCACGTGGTGATTGAAATGCGCATTTATGGTATTGCAATATTCGAGGTTAAGAAAGACCTTGACGTAGCCATCCTAGACCTTGAGAACGCTGGTTTACATAGGCTCGAGTACATGGAGATAGACCCAGATCTGGTGGCATACCTGGACATGGCTGAGGAGGAGTTTGGTGATACCCTTGGTAAGTACAGGACTATTAAGGATTATGTTTTTGAGTATGAGAATGAGAAGCTTGTGCTGGTTAGGTTCTTCATGCAGGGTAAGCACGTTGGTAAGGCATTACTTGTAAGTCTTAGGACAGGTACGCTGAGGATTGTAAGTAAGAGGTTAGAGAATGCTGGGTGGAATAGGTTATTCATGTTTGAGATCAAGAAGCTGATGAGGAGCATTAAGTACACTGACCGTTAAATAACCAGGTCTGTAAATTATCGTATACTCCACGATACAGATTACCATAGATAACAGGATTGGGGAATCACGATAAGCACGCATCCAATTCCTTACTTAGGTTGATTAGGATATCCGTATCCACGTCATCAAGCCAATCCACAATACCCACCGCAGGTCTTCCATAGGCTATCCTATTGGTTATGTAATTAATTACTTCGTCTACATTCTTATTTGTTGTATCAACCTCTATCACCCTATCTCTTCCAAACGTGTTTATGGCCATTACTAATGATGAACCAACAATCTCAGCTAACACATTCTCGACAACCTTACAATGAGGCCAATTCCTCCGTGTTAACCTATCCATAAGTTGCGTGGGTTCGAGCCTAAGTACTACGCACCAATCAATTAATGAGGCGTCAATTAAATTTACGGCGACTGTATCAATAATGTACGAATTAAGGGTCTTAAGTCTCTCCGTTATTAGTTTACGAGCTTCATTCTCGTTAGTTACATGGTAAGTTTGCAGTTTTGGGTCCCATTTAAGTACTGGAGTTATTATCTCGTCTAAACCCACTATTGTTGCTCCATAAATTCTCGCAAGACCTGTAGCTATCGTTGTCTTGCCAACCCCCGGGGTACCCGTTACTAATAACCTAACCATCCTCATTACCCATTATGGCTTTATACGACGAATGTCGCGCGGGAATGGCACGGCATCTCTAATGTGGTCGAGACCGCAGATCCACATGACCAGTCTATCAATACCAAGTCCAAAGCCTGCGTGTGGAACGGAACCGAACCTCCTCAGGTCCAGGTACCAGTCATAATCCTCAGGCCTTAAGCCAAACCTCTTAATCTTGCTGAGTAATTCCTCATAATCATAGATACGCTCACCACCGCCAATAACCTCTCCATAACCCTCAGGGGCTAGGACGTCCACACTCAGTGTTGTTTCGGGTTTTGCTGGATCATTCCTGTGGTAGAATGCCTTAACCTGCTCTGGGAAGTGGTGCAGTAGTATTGGTTTATCAAACTGTAGCGTTAATACCCTCTCCTCATCAGCACCAATGTCATCACCCCACTTGATCTTTAACCCCTTACCCTGGAGTATCTCTATAGCCTCATCATAACTAACCCTATAGAAAGGCGGTTTCACGTTCTCTAGAACCTTAACATCCCTATTCAACAGTTTCAACTCATCCTGCCTCTCCTCAAGAACCTTATCAACAACGTGTGTGATCAAGTCCTCAAGCAGGTTGAGCAAGCCATCAAATTGGAGCCAAGCCTCCTCAGCCTCAGCATGCCAGAACTCGGTTAAGTGCCTCCTCGTTCTCGAAGGCTCAGCCCTAAAGCTCGGCGCTATAGTGTAGACCTTCTCAAGTGCGTATATCATAACCTCCAGGTAGAACTGCGATGATTGCGTCAAGTAAACGCCCTCCTTATCAAAGTACTTAACCGGGAATAGGGTGGCACCACCCTCAACGGCTGCTGATACGAACATGGGTCCTTGAACCTCGTAGTATCCCCTGGATCTAAAGAACTCGTGTATTGCGCCAAATACTGTATGCCTAACCCTAAGTACGGCCCACATTCTCCTACTCCTAATCCACAGATGCCTGACATCGAGTAAGTACTCGCTATCCGCCTTGGCAGCATCCTCATTTATGGGAAATGCCTCACCAACATAGTACCAATCAATTCTCCTAACATGGATCTCCGAGCCACCTGGTGCCCTAGGCTCCCTCCTTACGGTCCCGGTTAGTACCACCGAGGATTCTATGTTAAGTTTTGAAGCCACGCCCGCCACCTGTTGGTTGGATTTATCAACCACGGTCTGTATTATCCCACTGCCGTCTCTAATGACGAGGAATATCTTATCCCTCAATTCCCTCTTCCTATAGACCCAGCCCCTTATCGTTACCTCCGTACCCTCACTTAGGCTAAAAACATCTTTTATGCTCATAACTTTACTTTCCATTAAAATGGGTCACGGGATTTATGGCAGTTAAGGCAATATAAAGCTTACCTTCACAAGCCTTGGCTGGGAGGTCCTGAATAATATATTGCGTGAACAACCAGTCTCTCACCATCGTTAGGGCACGCCTCATTCGTGACCTTACCAACATAATCACCAAGCCTGAAGGGGATTGTTTTTGTGAACCCACAGCGTGGGCACATCAGTACCTCAACCTCACCACTTAAGGCTTGACCTCCACCATGGGCTTCAGCCTCCTTAGTCTGCGAAAGATAGCTCTTAATTAATCTGAAGTACCTCTCATTCATCACCAGGGCTATTACGATTGCGACTATGAAAATAACTAATCCCACCACTGTGATGTAGTAATACTCAAAGCTCATGGTTGCGTCATGTACCTAAATCATTATTTAAATAAATTACTAACTACTGCGCAACGCCACTTGTGTTACCAACGCCAACGAGAATAACCTCCTCACCCTCCCTAACACCCTCCCTGATAACTCTCTTAACCCTCTCCACAGCATCATTAACCGCACCCTCAACCTCCTTAGGCATTGCTGATAAGGCCTCTGGCATGCTCATTTTTATGAGCACGGCATACAGCGGTATACCGTACTTACTCGCAATCCTCTCTATGTTGAACCTCTCAACACCAATACCGCCCATAGCAACACCAACACCCTCGGCTATGGAACCAGTCCTCTCACCCTCTAATTTGAGGGCTGCGTCAACGGTGATTATGAACCTAGGCTTAACACTAACCCTCTCCACTAGGTACGCTATGCCATCATCGAGATTCCCAACAGTCCCTCCAGGGCCTCTCGCCTTAACCACGTAAACCCTCCTACCCTCAAAATTACAAAGCCCAATGTAGGTGTCCTTAACATTATGGCTTATCTCCTCAACGCTTGAACAACTCCTCATGAATCTATAGGCTGTGAGTGGCCCGGCGGCATCGCCGACGGGTTGACCCTTGAGGAATGTCGATATTGCCCCATTGAGTGCATTAACGTATTCCCTGAGTATTGGTAGCAACATGTAAACCTGCATCATTAGGTATGGGTTCCTATACTTATTACTCAACCTGTAGTAATGCATTATTACCTTATATATGAAATTTAACTCCCTTAAACCATCCACCGCATCCACAACATTCTGGACAAGAGTCCTCTCAATACTTGGCAGTAGGGATCTTATGGAATCCTCAAGCCTGTCATTATACGTAGTCACCAAAAGCTTTAGTGTTCTCATTAAACCCGTAGGCTCGGCGTTAACTGGCTCGATTACCACGAAATCCATTAAGTCCTTAATCGTCTTTTCTATAGCGTCCTTATTAACGTTTTTTGGAGAACCGTTTGACCTGAGTAGTTGATCAACATGGTTTATAACCAGGTTAACATTATTTGTTATTAACCTATTAAGGTTCGTTAGGAAGCTACCCACTGTGTATGCATATCTCCAGATCATTACGTAGTCCTGGAAGAAGAATAGGAAGATCATAGCTATCCAGATTATGTTAGACAGGAATATTAACCAGGCATTACTCTGGCTTGTCCCAAGTCCCGTCTGTAGCAATACCTGCTGCAGTACCGCTAATAAGTCCATCAATTAAAACGTCAAGTGTCTAGCTTAAAAACATTCCTAACACGCCAACAGCATTGAATAAAACACAACCACTTCCTCAGCACTAACCTAGCATAAAATACCATCGGCATCATGATTAAAAATAGGGGGGTACAACGCCCTTGGTGACCCATTGTGCTGTGGTTATTATTCACAACAGGGGCTTGCAACCTTAGATGCACGTATTGTGGCGGCTCTTTCGAGCCGAAAATTGTGCCTTGGAGAGTGAATTACGACTTGGGATTGCTTAAGAGGTTGATTGAGGCTGATGATGAGGCTGTGGTGATATTCTACGGCGGGGAGCCACTACTCAACCCTGGCTTTATAATGAGGGTCATGGATAACGTAAGGGCTAGGAGATTTGGTGTGCAGACCAATGGCACCCTAGTGAATCTATTACCGAGGGATTACTGGAGGAGGATGGATGTGGTGTTATTATCCATTGATGGTAGGGAGGAAGTCACCGATAAGAATAGGGGTGTTGGCGTGTATAGGGCTGTCATTAAGGCTCTCAATTACTTAAGGGGTGTCGGTGTTAAACGAATAATAGCCAGAATGACCGTTACACAATTAACTGACATTTACGAAGACGTCACACACCTACTTAATCTAGGTTTTGATTATGTACATTGGCAGCTAAATGTGGTGTGGACCGAGAGGTGGGACGTACTTAACTGGGCCACTAGGAATTACCTACCCGGAATTAAGAAACTTGTTGACTTATTCGTGGAAAGGGCCCGTAAAGGTATGATACTAGGCATAGTACCAATACTAGGCATACTGAGCGCCCACTTCTTCAAGCCATACGAAGGACCACCCTGCGGTGCTGGGTACAGGGCCGTGGCAGTGTCGACAGACGGGAGGGTGCTGGCATGCCCAATAGCCGTTAGGGAGGATTGGGCGGTGCTTGGGCACGTAAACGTTGGCTTTAAACCAATGAGGATACAACTACCTGAGGCCTGCCAAAGATGCGAGTACAGGAGGTACTGTGGTGGCAGATGCCTCTATGCAATCATGGAAGGCGAAAAATACTGGGGTAAGGATGGGGTGGAGATTGTGGATTATGTAACTAAGGAAACAATTAAGGAAATACTAAGAATCATACCCGAGATGGAACAATTAATCAGTAAAGGAATAATTAAAAAAGAGGATTTAATGTACGACCCAATCCTCGACTCAACCGAGGTAATACCCTAAGCAAAAGCAAAAATAACACTAAAGCTCTAATAATACGGCCCCGTAGCTCAGCCAGGAAGAGCGGCGGCCTTCGGAGCCGTAGGTCGTGGGTTCGAATCCCACCGGGGCCGCTAAATTCTTGAAAAATTCTATTTGATTTTAATATAAATACTATTACCGTTGAAGTAAAATTATTTATGGTCTCTATTTACGGCCTCATTGACTAGTTTATAGCCGTACTCAACAGCCCTTTTCCATGTACTCTCTCTTATGAATATTAAGTATCCTGCTAGAAATAGTGCCATAAAGAATACG
>Ga0209224_1000058_pt1 | contig 27278 bp, 31 predicted proteins | sample MonGeyMetagenome_FD_184731 | JGI IMG/M metagenome (GOLD analysis project Ga0209224, IMG submission 184731) | Hypoxic/sulfidic aquatic microbial communities from Monarch Geyser, Yellowstone National Park, USA - MG (SPAdes) v2 (version 3) | ecosystem: Environmental > Aquatic > Thermal springs >...
TTTCATTATTCTTTAATCCATTATACAAAAACTGTTTACCTAAAATAGATTTTCCTGTACCAGGTCCTCCACTTAATAATACTACATTTCTTTCTGGTATCCCTCCATATAATATTTCATCAAATCCTGGTATATATGTTCTAACTTTATATATCATATTAATAATTCTGAAATAAATACTTAAACATTTATAAATAATAACATTGTTATATTTCAATAGCAAAATATTTAATATTATTAACAAAAGATGACAAAAATACAGTAGAAATGGCTTTAGAATTTTCAAAGGTATTAAAAATGAGTGGAGCAGAAGATATAAAAATTTGTTTTACTTTAGAAGGAATTAAAGCATTAAATAAAATGAAATGAAGAATATAATTTAATCATATCTAAACATTTGGGAGATATAAAAAATTTAGATATAAAAATATATGCATGTGAAAAATGATGGTAAAATTTAATATACCGGAAGAAAAATTAATATATAAAGATAAAATATTTTCATATGAAGAATTTAATAAATTAGTAGATCAAGGATATGCAATAATTACCTTTTAATTTCTATTATTTTTCCTTCAACATTATCTTTAAACAAATCATCATGCGTACATAATATTACTTGATAATTATCCAAACTTGATATTAATTGGGCTAAAGATAATCTTACATTTTCATCTAAAGATTCTGTAGGTTCATCTAACAATAGTACATTAATGTTTAAATTTAATATAGAAGCAATTGCTAATCTCAATGCCAAATCCAATATCTTTATTTGTCCTCCACTTAATCCAGCTTCATCAATATATTTTTTAATACTCTTTCCATCAATATTTTTAATTACATAAATATAAAATAATTTCTCATCTTTTACTTTACTTTCTTTTATATCTATTCCAACATCTATAATATCTTGATATCTATATAATTTCTTAAAATAGAATCTAAATGCATTTTCTAAGTTTTTTGATAGTCTTTCTCTATTAACTTCTATATATTTTAATAGAACATTATATAGAGATCTCAAATTATTTATATTTTTACTTATATTCTTTAATTTCTCATTTATATTATTATACATATTTAATTTTTCTTTGTAATTTTTTATCAATTCTGGCTTTAAATTTTCATATTTCTTTATTTCTTTATCAATTTCATTCAGTTTATTTTCAAATTCACTCAAAGAATTTAAATTATTTCTTTTATATATATCTTTTATTTTTTCCAAATTCTTTTTCATATTATCTATCTTCACTAAAGAATATCTAATATTGTTTATTTCATTTTTTATGTTTTGATATTCTTTTCTCAAATTATCTATTACTTTATCCAATTCATTTTTCTTTATATAATTTATTGTATCCTTTATTATCTTATATTCATTTATTTGATTTATTTTGTAACTTATTTCATTAATTTCTTTTTCAATTCTTACTTTTTCATTTTCAATATCTGATAAATTTATTTTATCTTTAATTTTTCCTTGAATATATAAAAAGTACTTATATTTATTTTCTATTTCCTGATATTGTTTATCTAAATTATTTTTTTCATTTTTAAATTTAATTAAATTCTCTTTATCTTTATCCAAACTTTCTTTATATTGATTTAGTAATTTTTTATGTAAATCCTCATCTAAAGCTCTTTTACATACTGGACATTCAGATATTTCTCTATTTAATATATTTAAATATTCTTCTTCCTCTTTTATTTTATTTTCTAAAATTATAATATTATTTTCCAATTCTTTCTTTTTATTTTCTATATTTTTTATTTCATTTTCTATATTTTTATATTCTATATATTTTTCTATATTTGAATAAATTTCCTTTAATTCTTTTAATTTATATTCTAATTCTTTTTCATCAACATTTTCCAAATATTCCAATTCCCTTTTTCTACTTTCTAAATATTCTAAAGAACTATTTAATAAATCTTTTGAATAATTTTCATATTTAAGATTTTTTCTTTCAGATTCAAGATTTAATATATTATCATATAATTCTTTCTCTTTTTCTTCATATTCTTTTAACTTTTGATTTAAATAGTTTTCCTGAGTTAATAAGTTATAATCTATACTACCCTCCAATGTTTTTAACTCCAAATAATCTTTATATAAATTATCTCTTATTTTCTTTAATTCCAAATATTTATTAACTTCTTCTAATAATTTTTCAATATCACTATCTCCGAAAATATTTTTATATAATTCTATATCTTTTAATAATAAATTTCTTTCTTTTTCTTCATATTCCTTTTCTTTTTCTAAATCTTTTATTACTCCTTCAATTATTTTCAATATTAAAGAATAATATTCTATATCAAATATTTTTTCCAATAATTTTGTTAATTCAATTTTCCCAGATAAATTTATATATCTTCCCAAATCTCCTTGTTTTATATATAATACATCTGTAAATTTTTCAACCCTATTTATATTTAATATTTCCTTTATTTTTTTATTAACAATATCTGGTCCTGAAGCTATAACTTTATTTCCTTCATATAATATTGCCTTAGATTCACCATTATTATTTGAAGATCTTATTATTTTGTATAAAGTATTTCCATCAGATATTTCTAATTCTACATTTAAATTATATGAACCAATTCTTATTAAAGATGATATATTTGATATATTTATACTAGATAAAGAATCTTTTCCAAATAAACCAAACAATATTGCATGAAATATAGATGTTTTACCAACTCCATTTTCTCCTATTATTATATTTTTTTCATCAAAACTAATCTCTAAATTTTTATGTATTTTAAAATTCTCTAATTTTATTCTTTTAATCCTCATTTTATTAATTGTTTAAATAATGTTTCCCTTATTCTATCTAAATCTGAGTTCCTTCCTGAATACATTTCTTCAAATAATTCTTTTATATAATTAAACATTTTTATTACTTCTTGTTTATCATTTACAAAAAGAGAATTATCCATTATACTATCTATTGTAACTACTTCATTATTTAATTTTATTTCTTCGTCTAAAGAATAAGAATCATCTAAAATTAAATAACCAGATTCTATTAAATTTTCCAATAGATTTTTTATATTAATATAATAATCTTTCTTATATCTAACTTTAATTTTTATAATTGTTTCTTTAGATTTATTATAAATATCACTCTTTAGTTTATTTAATCCATCATCATTATTTATTATATCTTCATAAATATATATTGGCCTAACATTTAATTCTTTAAATTCTATATCATCATCTCTTACATAAAAGAATCCTTTCTTTATATTTTCTTCATCTTTTGATATTTCAGTCCTTTCAGTAGAACCTGGTAAAGCAAAAATTATATTATCATGTTTTTCTAAATGTTTTTTATGAAAATGGCCAAATGCATAATAATCTGCTTTAGGAAGATCTTCTAAAGATAAAATCCTTGGTTCTTTACTATAGCTCTCCAAAATATTTTCTGGAAATATATTTACTGCACCATGAAACATAAATATGGTATAACCATTATTTTCAAATTTTAAATTTGATAGATTCTTTTTATAATATATTCTTAATTGCTCATATGATAAATTCGAAGGTTCAGATATTCCATAAATATATATATCTTTATATATAAATGGTTCTTTTATATTTGCCTCATATATTAAATCCAATTTTTTCAATATTTCTAAAATATTTTGTCTTTGCCCTTTTGTATCATGATTTCCCTTAATAAATATTAATGGTATTTTATTATCCTTTAATTTAAATAATATATCCAATATCTCCAATAAATATTTTGAATCTATTCTAAAATAATCATCAAAAAAATCTCCAGAATGAATTATAAAATCAACCTTTTCTTTAATTGCAAAATCTATAACTTGTTTAAATGAATTTAAAAAATCATATTTTCTAATCTCACCATATTCTACTGGAATTTGACATCCTAAATGAGTATCAGAAACATGAACAAATTTCATTAAATATTATTGTATAAAAATTTTTTATTTATATTTTCCAAATATTCCTTCAAATAATTTAAAACTATTTCTTTATCTTTTTTATAATAATCAAAACTTATTTTTAATAAAAAAGAATCCTCAGTATAATGCAGCTTAATAATTTTATTTAATGTTAATTCATCTTTATCAATTCTTAGATAAATATTATAATTCTCATCAAAATTACAATTATTTTTTATATCTTCAAACTTTAATCCTAAAGAAATTAAATTTCTAAAAAACATATCTATACTATTTTTATTATTAATTTTTATTTCATATACTTCAATTATATTACTTATTAATCCTCTATCTTTATAATTATTTATTTCTATTTTCTTTCTATCAATATCTCTTAATAATAAATCAATTGCATTTAATATTTTATTTTTATCATCCCATTCATGTATATTTACCCTTAATAGTACAAAAGAAATCCTCATAACAATTATATAAATATGTAGAAAAGTTTATATTTATAAAAAAATTTATATTTAAAATGGTAAAAAGAACTCAGAGTCTACCTTTAAATACTATAATTTTAGCAATTATTGCAATAGTTGTATTGGTATTTCTTATATTAATATTTACTGGTGGAATTGGAAAATTTGTTTCAGCGACTAATCCACTAGGTCCGTCCTCTAATCAAACAAGTAATGCACAATGTTCAGAATATGGGACAACAATAGAAACACAAATAGGAACTTCTACCGATCCAAACGCTCAACTACAAATGTTAGCAAATTCTCAATATGTACTTTCAAATTGTAGTATTTATTCCCCATATTCATTTAGTTTATATAATGGCTCTCAAGTTGTATGTGGACTTGGTTCAAATTACTGTATAAACCTTAAAGGATCTGGCTGTTCTTCTTGTACACCTCCAGATTGTATACCAGGTTGTGAACTTAAATAAAGATTTATTTTTTATTACTAAATATTATTTATGATAGATAAAAATTATGTTTCATCTATTTTAGGTATATCAAAAACAAAATTACAAGAATTAATAAATGAAAAAATAAAACAATATAAAAACCTAATCGATGAAGAAACAGCTATATTATTAATATTAAAAGAAAGGGGATTAAAATTAGAGGATTTATATAATATAAAAGTAAAAAATTTATATCCAGGATTAAAGGTAAAAGAAATAAAATTAAAGATAAACAAAATATTAATAAAAAAAGATAATTTAATAATTTTAGAAGCTGGAGATGAAACTGGATTGATTAAATTAATAATTAAAGATTATAAATGGAAAAGAAAAGAGAACTTGTTAAAAGAAAATAATAATATAAAAGTAAAAAATGGCGTTGTTCTAAATGATTTTGTTTTATCTATATTCATAAACAATATAGACTTAATAGAAAAAATAGATGAAAATATAAATTTAAATCAAAATTATATATCATATAGATATATAAGATTATTAAAAGAAAAAGAGAATAATTATATAGTATTAGCAGATAATTTTAATGTATTATATTTAGAAAAAAATATTCAATTAGAATATAATAAGACATATACAATAAAATTTTATAATAAAAAACCTATAGAAATTATTGAATTAAAATCCTACTAAACTCATTAATTTATCAGGATTATTATAATACAAATTCATAATTTCCGCAATCTTTCTATAATTTCTTATATTATTTTCTAACATATATTCTAATACCCTTATTTTAAATTTAAAGTTTGTTTCTATATCACTTTTACTCCAATTTCTAATTTCAGCAATTTTATTTAATACATAACTTTCACTTGGTATATAAGAATCATCTTTTGGATTCCATCTAAATGATATTATTCTATCAACATCTTTCTTTTCTTTATTAAATCCAACTATTTCATATATCTTATCTACTCTTCTTACATATTTTCCCTGATATCTTAATCTTTTAAGAAATACAACTCCATCCAATACTTCTAATAAAGATGGGGGTAAATTAATTGGAGGAGATAATAATCTATCCATTAATGCTTCAAAACTTTCTGCATGTATAGTACCCAAACCAGCATGACCTGTTGCCATTGCTTGGAATAATATATAAGCCTCTTCTCCTCTTACTTCACCTACAATTATATAATCTGGTCTTTGCCTCAAAGCAGCTTTTAATAAATCAAACATAGTAACTTCACCATATCTATTTGGACCATATCCTGGTCTTGCAACCTCTGATACCCAGTTTGGATGTGGTAACTTTAATTCTGCAGTATCTTCTATTGAAACTATCTTTTTCTCAGGTTTTATAAATAAAGATATTGCATTTAAAAATGATGTTTTACCTGTAGCAGTTCCTCCAGATATTAATAATGATCTACCTTCCTCTATTAATGTCCATAAATATGCTAACATATTAAAGTCTGCAGTTCCATATAATAATAGATCAATTGGAGTAAATGGATCTTCTGTAAATTTTCTAATTGTAAATGAAGAACCTCTTCTAGAAATATCCTTTCCAAAAGTTATCTGGATTCTTGATCCATCGGGTAAGGCTGCATCTAGCAAAGGATTTGCAACAGATACAATCCTTCCTGTTCTTACAGATAATTTTATTACAAAATTATCTAATTCTTCATCAGAATTAAATTGTAAATTTGTTTTTATTTCACCTATTAATGGATTCCTATGAAATATAAATATTGGATAATTTATACCTGTACAAGATATATCTTCAATTAATGGATCTCTCATTAATGGATCTATTATTCCATAACCAATTGTATCTCTTATTATATAATATAATATGTATGGCAATTTATTTACATCTATTTTATATCCCTTTTCCTTTATTATATTTAAAGATTGTTTTATTATATAATTTCTCATATATTCTTCATTTTTTTCCATTCCTAAAGGAAGTTCTGATGTTCTAGTTAAATCATCAATTATTTCATTTATAATTCTCCTATCATTCTCATCTATACTTGGTTCTATTACATGATATATAAGTTCTCCATATTCATTATCCCAGGATATATCAGCATATGCAAATATATATTCTTTACCAAGGATATTCATCCTTGTTAATGGATATCTAAATTGATTTACATTTTCATTTCTTCCATATAATTCTACAAAAAATCTAAGTTTATCTTTTTCAGTAATTTTTTTATTTTCTAAAGGTATGCTAATTAAACTTATATTATGAACTTTTTTATTTCTTTTTTTCTTTTTTCTTTTTTCATATTTATTACTTGTTAATGGTATATAAATTGGTTGATATTCTTTATGTGTACTTTCTATAATATTTATTTTTTCATTTTCTTCATTTAATTTTTTCTTTATTTCAATCTTTTTTCTTATTACATCTATAACATCATCAATAAAATCATAAATGTTATTCATATATTTAATGAAAACTTGGGAAAATATAAATTTAACTTATATATAAAATGGAATTTGAAGAATAATTTTTATATTGTAAGAAGAAAGAGTTCAAACCTACACCATAAATGGGATGAAAATATGAATTATTATTCAAATTTATAGACAAAAAATTTCCATTATAAGATATATATACTCTATTATTAATCGCACTTATTGAAAATCTATAATTCTGCGAAGGTTGACAAAAAAGATTTGCATTGTATAAATAAGAATAATATATACAAAACTCAACATTTGATTCTATATAATTTAAAACTATTTTATTATAATTAGGCGAATTTGTTATATGATTAAAATATAAAATCATTGATTGAGAAATAAAAAACAATATTAAAGTTATTAATGCAATTTCTAATGCATTTACTGGCATTATACAATAGAAGCTTGTACATAATAATATATTAATTGATTACAAACAGTAGAATTTGGATTATTAATTATATTTAATCCTTTATATTGTAAATTTACATTAATAGGATTTCCACTTGCAGTAATAGATGTCTGACCAGCTGGTTCTATTATTATCCATTCGCATTGTCCATTTTGAGGATTATACATTGGTCTACATGTTATTTGATATTGTATAATTCCGCTTAATTGAGTTGCTGAAAGTAAGCATTCTGGATAATATGATACACCAGCTATACCTGTATTATATTGTGGAATAAATGATACATTATTATTTTGAACATTTATATTAAAATCAAAATATTGAGTTATAACATTATCAGTATTTACTAAAGGCAATATTAAAGTATTATTATTTACATCTTGTATTATTATATTAGAAGAATTTACTTTTGCTATAAGATTTGGAATTCCACATAATTGAATAGAATTATAACCAGAAGAAGGTATTGAAATAGTATTATTAACATTACATGGAATATATATATTGTAATTTATTGGAATTACAGAAATAGATGGATTATAATAAACTACAGGTGCTTGAAATGAATATTGAATCAAATTATTATATATATTTAAAGATCCCTTTGGTAAATTTAATGTAACTGTTTGAGTTCCTCTACTTTGAACAACAGATGATATAGCTTCTGATAAGGAATTCAATTGATTTTGTATATTATCTATTGTGGATTTAATTTGAGATTTCTGTATTAATGGTATTCCCCATTCATATATACCTATTGACAAACCAACTATAATAACCCCTAACAATAAATAACTAATAAGCTGGGTTTGTAATTTCATTTTATAAAGATATCAAAAAAATTTATTAATTTTTATATCCTTTTACTATAACCCTGTATTGATGAACCTATATAGCTTGGACTTTGATTACTCTTTATACTCTCTATTTGTTTCTTAAGATTATCCAATAACTCTGCTACTTTTAAATTTGCTTTTTCTAAGTTTTCTATTCTCTTTAATAATTCAATATTATTATCATTTGTTTCTCTTTCTTTTGGTCTTAACAAAGCAGCTTCCTTAAATATATCAAATAAATTCTTTATTTCTTTGTATAAATTGTTTGTAACAACTATTAATTCGGATATTTTTGCCTGTAAATCTATATTGCTTTTTATTAATGAATTTACAATTTCCTTATAAAATGAAGTATCTATATTTGATTGAGCATAATACAATTGTGCTTGTGCTTCTTTTTTAACTGCTGGATTTTCTTCAGAAGGCATTAAAATCTGCTTTTTTATCTCTTCAATATTATTTTTCAATTCATTTTTTAATGTAGCTAAATCGTCCTTCAAATTTTCTATTTCTTCAGCTAATTTTTCAACTGGATCTGTTGGTATAAGTTCATATTCTGAGGATGGCATAAAAAAATAAAAAATTTTGATATTTATAAATCTTTTAAAAACTATTCTTCAACCTCTCCCTCTTCCTCCGATTTACTTGATGATTTTCCTTCTTCTGTTGATTTTCCTACTGCAGCAATAACATCATCTATCTTCAATACCATTATAGCAGCTTCTACCGCAGATTTTATAGCTTGTATAGTTATATTTGCTGGCTCTATTACATTTTTCTCCCACATATCTCCAATTTTACCTTCAATTGCATCTACTCCAGCCCATTTTTTACCCTGTTCATGCAATGCTCTTAATTGTGTCATTGCTTCTATAGTATCCATACCTGCATTTTCTGCCAATGCTGCTGGTATTGCTTCTAATGCATCTGCAAATGCTAACATTGCCATTTGTATTTTTGATGATTCTTTCTTAGCTTCCTTTCTTATTCCTTCTGCTAATTCTATTTCTAATGCACCACCTCCAGCAATTACTTTTCCATATTTAATTACTGTTGCAACATCCCTAATTGCATCATTTATTGATCTTTCTATTTCATCTGCAACATGCTCAGATCCTGCTCTTATTAATATTGTAACAGCTTTTGGATTTTTGCATCCTGTTATAAATATCATATTTTCATCTGCAACTTTTCTTTCTTCAACCAATTCTGCATATCCTAAATCACTTTCAGATAATTCATCAATAGAATTTACAATTTTTCCACCAGTTGCTTTTGCTATTTTTTCCATATCAGATTTTTTAACTCTTCTTACTGCCAATATTCCATATTTTGCTAAATAATATGCTGCTAAATCATCAACTCCTTTTTGTACAAATACAACATTTGCTCCTACTTCCTTTATCTTTTCTACCATTTTCTTTAGCATTTCTCTTTCTTTATTTAAAAATTGTTCTAATTGATCTGGAGAAGATATATTTATCCTAGCATCTGTTTCTGTTTCTTTAATTTCAATAGCATCACCTATTAATGCTATCTTTGCATTTGAAACAACCTTTGGCATTTCTCCATGTATTCTTTCTTTATCTATTACTATTCCATCAATCAATGATGTTTCTTCTACGCCACCTCCAATTTTCTTTTCAATTTTTAATGAATCTAAATCTACAATTATTTTCTTTTCCCCATTTGATAATTCTACAATATCCGTTACTTTTCTAACAGCATCAACAACTATTTTTGCTAATTTATCTGAATATATTGATGCTAATTTTGATGATAAAGCAGACTTTGCAACCTTAATTAATGTTTCCTCATCATCCATTGAAACTTTTTGAGCCAATTTATTTACCAATTCTTCAGCAATAATTGCTGCCTTATTATAACCTTCTATAATAACTGTTGGATGTATATTTTTATCTAATAATTCATCTGCTCTCTTTAATAATTCACCTGCTAAGACTGTAGATCTTTTAGTACCATCACCTACTTCTTTATCTTGTGTTTTTGCTATTTCTATTATTAATTTAGCAGCTGGGTGCTCAACATGCATTTGATCCAATATTGTTGCTCCATCATTTGTAACAGTTATATCTCCCAATTCATCTACCAACATTTTATCCATTCCTCTTGGACCTAAAGATGTTTTTAATATTTCTGATACCAATACAGCTGCCATAATATTTGATCTCATTGCTTCTCTACCAATTGTTCTTGCATATTTTTCTGGAGATAATACAATTGGATATAATCCTTTTTTATCTTCTGCCATATATATATTATATGTATAAGACTTATAAATTTTAGACAAAAAACTTTTTATTAATTTGATTTTTCCTTATTTTCTATTAATCTTTTTATTTCTTTTATTATATTATCAATATCATCTTCTTTATTGTTATAGAAAACATAATATTCTTTTTTCATTTCTTCTAATTCATCTTCTATAACTTCAAGATTCATTGCCCATATATTTGTAAAAATTTTATTATATGGATAATTTCTTTCTTTTGATAATCTTTCATATAATATGTTTGGATCTGTTTTTATAACAATATATAGATCTCCTTTATCATATAAATGAGCAAAATTTCCTTCTATAATAATGTATTTACTATTTAAATTTTTTATATAATTATCTATTTCTCTAAATAATTTATTTTCATCTACTATATATGTTTGTTCAGCTTCATCATATTCTTCATATAAATTATTTTTAATTGCAAAATCGGATATATCAATTAAGACAGCATTTATTTGTTCTGCCAATTTTTTTGCTATTGTACTTTTCCCAACACCAGGTACTCCTGTTATACAAATAATCATTTCTTTCTTATTACAAATTCTGTTTTTAGATCTTTATATAATGTAGATTTATTTATTGCTATCATTGGTATTCCAAACAAAGTACTTAATAATCCTTCAAAGTATCCTTCCATGAAATATTCCTTTATTTCTACATTTTTTTCTTTCAATATATCTTCTATATCTTTTAATACTAAAGATTCTATAGATGAACTTAATGTAATCAAGAAATCTAATGTTTTAATATCAATAAATATATCCTCTACTTTTCCAAAACCAAATTTTTCAACCAATTTAATTATTTCTTTTAGATAATCTTCATTTAAAACCCTTTCCATTCCAGAATACATTTTATATGTAGTAGAAATTATAATACCAAATCTTTTTCCAGAATCTCTAATAAAATTTAAATTATTTATTTCTAAAGCTTGTAAATATAAAACCTGAAATATTTCAGAAGGAATTATTAAAAATTTTATATCAGAAACACTATAAAATTCATTTTTATCTTTTCTAATTAATTTTATTATTGGCGTATTTCCATGAATCATTTCTAAGAAGTTTACATCTTCATTTATATACCATATTTTTGCCTTCCCAACAACTCTATAATTTAAATATCCCCTCTCCTTCAATATTTCCAAATGTTTAGATAATGTAATTCTATTAATATTTAATATTTTTGATAATTCAGAAATTGTTAATCCGTAAGCATTCTGTTTGAGAACTTCCAATAATTTCTCATCTACATCATTAGTACTCATTAATATTTTTTAGAATTAGAAAATTTATATATATTTATCAAAAGATTAATATATGAAAAGAGAAAAAATTATTAATTTATTGGTTTTAGTCATAGCTTTTATAATTTTAATATTAATAATAACTGTTAAATCAAAAATAATAAATTATACAAACAATATTAACAATAACCAGGAATATATATATAAAAATGCAAACAACATAACAATTGCTGGACCTTATAGTATTGAGCAATTAAGTTTTATTCCGATATATTCAAATATTAGCTTATACAATGAATTGAATAATTATAAATATCAACTATTTATCTTCGATCCGGAATTATCAGGTTATTACAATGCAGAGATATTGTATATATTAATCTATGCTAGAAATTTAGTTCCTGTATGTTTATATTATTATAATAGTTGCAAATATTTCTTCGAAAATAATAGCATAACAAATAATAGCATTTATTTATATTCATATTATAATCAATATGCAAACCTTACATATATATTACCAAGAAATGAAACATTATTAATATATATAATTCCTACAAACAATTCTTATGGAATAATATTCAATAATCAGAATAATACAGTAATTATATATAATAATAATAGTATAATTGCTGAAGAAATGGCTGAAAAGTTTATATTATATTATTATGGAATTATCAATAGTTAGGGGAATATTAAACTATCAGTTTGGAGATAAAGTTGGAGATAAAATAATTGAAAAATATAAAGAAAAAATAAAAATTGAAAAAAGTAAGAAAACAGGAAGAATAAGAAGAATATATATAGATGATAAATTATTTGGAACAATAGAACCAACAACAGGATTTATTATATTAACATTTTATGGGGGACAAATAATAAAAGAATTATTAGAATTCCCAAAATATAGAATTGTTGTAAAAGATGAAGCAGTAAAATTTATAAAAGAAGGGAAATCTGTATTTAATAAGTTTGTTGAAAATTTAGATGAAAATATATTACCAAGAGATATTGTATTAATAGTAGATAAAAATGATAATCTATTAGCAATAGGAGAAAGTTTATTATCCGGAAAAGAAATAAAGGATTTTAAAGTTGGGGTTGCTGCAAAAGTAAAAAATGTTTGAATATATAATAAAAAGATATTATGATAAATTAATAGATTATGCAAAAAGGAATAAAGTATTAAGAAAAGAATTAATTCTATCTATATTTTTTGCAAATATGTTAATATATTCAATACCATTATTTTTATTTAGCTATTATTATATTGTTTTACCATATAATTTTTTAATAAATTATTCCGAATTTATATCAAAAATATTATATTTTTCTCATTTAAATTTCACATTAAAAAATAATGTTATATATATAAAAAACATAAGCTTTATAATTGATCAAGAATGCACTGGTTTTAAATCTTTATTTGGTATATTTGCCCTTATATTTTCTACACCAATATTAAATATAAAGAAAAAAATATATTATTTCATTATTTTTTCTCCAATATTATTTATATTAAATATATTTAGATTATGGTCTGTCTTTTATTTTTATTATTTTTTTAATGTTAATCCTTATTTCTTACACAATTTTTTATGGGAAATATTTACAACACTTTTTTTAATTATTTTTTGGCTAATATTTTTAATAAAAAATAAGAAAGAATTATTCGTTTAAACTTTCTAAAATTTTCTTAATATTTTCATATAAATTCTGGCTTATTTTTTCAATATAAATTATATTATCATTTTTTATATAAAATCTTACATAATCACCAGAATTTAAATTATTTATATCTATAGATTTATCAAATGAATAATCTTTTCCATTTATTTCTATTATTACTTTATCCTTCATTATATTTTTTATTTTTCCATATATTATTCCTTCTTTTATATAATCAAATGATTCATACATATAAAATATTTTCATTTAAATAATATAAGCTTCTATTAATGCTGCTATAAATATAAATAATATGGATAAAACAAATAATGCCAAAGAATCTGAAAGTATAGTTTCTAAAGTTTCTTTATCTAAGTTCTTTATAAATGCTATTGATAAAATATTACCTGCCAATGCTGCTAAGAAATATCCTAAAAATTCTAATATTCCATGTGGTAAAATTTCTAATAAACTAATAGTTGGGATCAAAATAAATTTGTATATAATGTTATTTGAAATATATTCAGATGCCCTTAAACCAAGGAATACTCCAATAATTGAGGCATTCCATAATAATAAATATATAGATCCAGCACCAAATATTATTGAAAATGAGAAAAATAATAATAATACTGTCATATTATTAAATAATATGTATGTAAAGAAACTATTTGGATATATTGCATGTGCATAACTTAGAGCAATAGCATGTTCTCTTATATCTTCTATTGCTTGTATTTGTGGATAAAATAAATTATAATCTATTAGATAACCTATATAGAATCCAATTATTGATGCAAAAAATATTACAAATGATATTATAAAATATTCTTTATATCTTATAAACATATTTTTCTTTGATTTTATCTTTTCAGATATTCTTTCATCTTTTTCTATTAATTTATTATATATTTGAACAAATGGAACTAGAGATATTGCAATTATTAATATCCCACCGTATGGTCCAGATTTTAATGATAATAATGTAGAAAATACTATTATTAATATACTTAGAAAGAACAATATAAAATAATTATACCTTATTTTTTCTATCAGGATATCATACATAATAAAAATTCTAACTCTATTTTATTTAAATTTGACGGTATTATAATACATATCGGAGGATCTAAATTTATATTTAATAATTCTTTTATTTCTTTATAATATATTTTCTCATTTTTTCTATTTAGATTAGAACACACAATTAGCTTAAAATTATCATTAAAAATCCTTTCTCTTTTACTATCTATTTCTAATAATCTTCTTATTGCTTCTTTATGATCCAAATACTTATTATTTACAGGATCTAAATCTAATAAGACCAAAGTATGTAAATTATTTTTATAATTTCTTACAATATAATCATAAAATTCTGTAGATTCATGAAATGGTATTGAAACTGTTCTTCCAAACTTATATAAAAATAATCCTATTTTTCCAATTTCATCAAATATTGATGGAGAATTTATTATTTTAAATTCTATATTATTTTTCTTACAAAGTTCAATAAAATACATATGGGTAGTTGCAAATAATGGATTTCCAGATGCTATCAAAATTATCTTCTTATCTTTATTATTTAATATTATTTTTTCTAATTCTAATTCTACAAAATTTCTATCAACAATCTTTATATCTTTTCTTATATTTAATAAAAATTCCTTTGTTTCTTCATCAATAAAATTTGTATAATATTCTAAAAATATTAAATCTGCACTTTTTATTTCTTCTATTAATCCATAAGGTATTTCACCTTTATTTTGTCCAATTCCAGATAATATAAACATTTTATAAATTAAAGAAATCTTTAATTTGCCTTTCCTTAGATTGATTTCCAAATGTTTGATCTATTTTCATTTTTAATGCTTTTAGGCTAGAACTTGTATATTCATCCAATTTTAATTTTTCAGCCAACCATAAACTTGGTTCTAAATATTTTACAACACTACCATAATGAACTGTCATTACAATTCTTCCCCCACATTTATCACATTTTCCAGATAATGGGGGTCTTCTAAATCTCTTATTACACTTTATGCATCTAAATTCTTGCTCAGAAAACTTTCTCAAATTACCTTTAATATCCCTTGCAAAATGCAAATTTATTACCAAACTAGCAACAGTACTTGGATCTACTGATCTTAATAATTTTGCTAATTTTAATTCAAAATTCAATTTTTCTAACATTTCTCCTAAAGATTTATATGCAGAAACCTTATTTCCATTTTCACTAATAGAATTTATATCATGCATAAATCCCCAATTTACATATTCTTCTTGTGTATCAATTCTTTCTTTAAATATTTGTATTTTTACAGATTCTGGGGGTTTATATTGTAATGATGCTTCATATAATTCTAATGGATAGTTCCAAACAGTATCAAACTTTTGTACTTCATCATCTATTTCCATTCCCTTAACTTTTATTGTAATTGTTAATGGTGCATCCATAGTTCCTCCCCTTTTATCTGGCAAATATTCTCTAGAGAAATTTAATAAAGCATCTAATAATAATAATACTGTTCCTTCATCTCCATCACAATTTCTTCTAATTGCAGCATGCATCATTGGATGCATAAGTAATGCTTGAGTTCTTGAAAATCCAATTATTCTTCCAACAGTACCTGCAGATGTATGAGGGGCTAAAACAATTAATAAATGACCTAATAAATCTTCTGGTCTTTTTACATTATAATATTTATCCATTTTATACAATCTTTCCAATTCTTCATCAATAAATTTGGCAGTATTCATTAAAGAAATTAAAAATCCATCTTTCTTTAATTTACCACCTTTCTTTAAAGGACCAATTGTTGGTAATATAATATCTTGAGGTTTTAATTCTAATATTTGATCTTCATTTTCCAATGGATTTCCATAAATATCATGAGTATATCCTAATTCTTTTAATTTTTCTATTGGAGTATATACTAAATCTTTTGGTTTAAAATATGTAATTGGTACTTCTATAGCATCAAATCTTACTGTTCCATCCCTAAATACAAATATACCATATTTTGCTCTTAATATTCCTTTTTCCAACCTCTCTGGTTGTTTACTTCTTGAACTTAAACCTTCAGGTCCCTTTACTATTTTTGGCAATTGAGAAGGATCTAATCCAAGATTTTTTAATGCTGCTTCTATATATTTTGAAACTTGTATTGCATATTTTTTATGCTCTTTCCCATCTTCAGTCTTTAATAATTTTGTTTCTGAATTACAAAATATGCATTTTTTATATGGAACATATATTTTACAATTTGGACAATAATATGTTTTTAAATCTGAAACAATTTTATCATATTTCATTGATTCTAAAAGATTTCTCATCCTTCCCCCTTCTTCTCCTACAGGAAATAGAACCATTATTGAACCTTTTAATTCCCTAATCTTTGCTTTTTCAGGTCTTCCCATTCTAACTCCAATATATGTTCCAACCTTATCTCTAATAATAACTTTTGATATTTTATTTATTAATTCATATCCATTTTTTTCATTATTTAATTCAGGAATTTTTTCAAAATATCCTAATTGAATATATAATGATGCTGAATGTGGATATTCTATTATAATCTTATTATTTTCCAATTTATGCTCAATTAATATTTCTTCCAATATATTTTTTATTCTTTCATTATATTCTATTTCAATTCTATCAGCAATTCTATAATTTTCACCATTTATTTTAATTTCTTTATATGAAACATTTGCCCTTTCTTTTAAATAATTTAATAAATATATAAAATCTTCTGAGCTTATATCCTTCCAAAAATATATATATTCAGGATGTAATGGAACATTTAATAATACAGATATCTTTAATGAATTAATAAAATCTGGTTTATTTTTTAGAGGATCTCTAATATAATTTTCTAAAGTATTTTTATCAATACCTAAATATTCTGATAATTTTTCCAAATTTTTTATTTCAAATAATTTCCTTGGCTTAAACATATCAAAAACAACTTCAAATCCATTTACTTTTTCTTTTGCATTTTTTTCAAATTCTAATATCCACCATTCTTCACAATATCCTAAAGGAACTAAAGGATGTCCATTATCTAAAAAATCTCCATATGTAAATAAAATATCTCCTAAAAATAATATTTTTTCTACCAAATTCTTTTCAACCAATTCTTTAGCCATTTTTTCATCCCTTACTTTTATTACAGAACCATCCTTTAATTTTACTACAGGAGGTTCAATTGTATCTGAAAAAGTAATTGCAGATGCTTTCCCAGGTCTTTCTACAACAAATTGAGTCCCCCATGCTAAAAAATTATATGTTAAAATTGCAGTAGCCGGATGAATAGAAGAAGCTTCATGACCATTTGTCCTTGATTTTCCCATTCTTAATCTAAATCCACCCTTTGCAGATGGCAAAGAAAATATTGGCCTTCCAGCAGTCAATTGTTCCAAATATTTTGCATTTGGTTTTATTATTTCAGAAGAATCTGAAGAACCTCCATGCAATTTTTCCTGCAATTTTCTCAATTCATCTAACCAAGACCAATCTTCTAAATTAAAATCTTTTGCAATTTTTGATAATTCTTTCCATATTTTTTTAGCCTTTTGACATATACCCTCAGCAAGTACAAGAACTGCTCCTCCTCTTATATAATTTGTTTCAACCCTTGGTAAATCTTTATATGCAGAAACTTCTATTTTTTCTGTAGGCTCTCCATTTATTTCAACTGGTAAATTTTTAACTGCAAATTCTATTTCCTCATTCTTTGGAGTATATTGTAAATGAGCTGCTCTTTTATAATCATAAGTTTCAATTATATATCTTTGAATTTCATCATCAGTAGGATCATATTTTTCATATCCAAATTTTTTTCTTAAAAAATCTGCAATTACAACTGAAAATGCTTGAGGAGTACCACCTGCGGACCTTACAGGTCCAGCATAGAATACTGAAATATATTCTTTCCCATCCATTCTTTTCTTTGCAACTACTTTTACAATTCCTTCTGTTGGAGCAGCTACAACACCCAAAGTATGATATGCAAAACCAGCTCTTAATCCAAGTTCTATAGCTTTAATTTTATCTTTAGTTTTATTATATATTTGTTCTGCAACATATTCTGATATTTTTAATATTGTAGAAAATGAAAGAGGTTTATATGTTTTTTCTATTTCTCTAATTTTTTCTGATAAATTTATTTCTTTTATAATAGGATCAATTGTCGATAATAAATTAACTACCCTTTCAGCCATATCTTCAGAAATTGGTATTTCAACATCATTAACAGGATCTAAAGATAATGATCTTGCCTTTTTTGCAATTTCATAAGCTTCTAACGTTTTTTTCTTTATTTCTGAAAAATATTCATTTATATCCATAAAAATATATTTTAAACAATATTTTTAATTGTTTAAATTCTTATATTTGAAATGGGAAGTAAATATAAAATTGGATATTATTATGAACAAAAAGTAAAAAAGATATTGGAAAAGGAAGGATATGATGCTTGGAGGACCCCAGGTTCCCATTCTGCCATAGATATAATTGCAATAAATAAAGAAGGAAAAGTAAGATTAATTCAAGTTAAAAAGAATAAAAGAGATATTGATATAAGTAATATTAACTATATTGATCTATATGAATTATATAATTTAGCAGAAAAATATAAAGATTCTAAAAATGTTGATATTGAATTATGGATATTTTCAAATAATGAATTAAAGAAATATAATAAAGAAGATATATTAAAATTAAAAGATATTATTTTCCCACAATAATAAAATATTCATATGGGATATCAAATTCTTTAATAACTTTATATTTTAATTTATATGTTATAAATCTTTTGATTTTATATCTCCATGCTAAACCAAGATTTCTCTTCTTTCCAATACTTTTTTGTGGAAAAGATATTATTAAATAATCAAAATCTAGTTTAGATAATAAATTTCTTGGTGCATAAAAATCATATTTTTCTAATATTGGAAATATTTTCCAAAAGAATATATATTGAAAGTGCTTAAATATTCTATCATCTGGATCTAATAAATCAATTAACCATCCTTCATTTTCAATATTTAATTCTTTCAATATTTGATAATTTATATCTAATATTTTTTCAGATATATCTACATAATAATATTTTTTTGGTTTTTGATCTGAAAAATAAATTGATATTGGATTTAATCCAGATGCCAAATCTAATATTTCTACTGGTTTTTCAATAAAAATGTTTTTATATATTTCTTTATAGAAATTTATTCTTTCAGCAGTAGACCTTGTTAACATTAATAATTCTATTATTTTTTGTTCTAATGTCATTTCATTATTAAACAATATTTTATCTATCTCCTTATCTTCTTTTGGAGTATATAAACCATATAATTCATGCAAAATTCTTCTTACTTCTTTAAATAATAAATAAAATTCTTCATCATTTTTTAATTGCTTTATACTTTTTATTGAATATAACTTTTTATATAAATATTGTTTTTTCTTTAACTCTCTTCTTAATATATTCTCAACTACTTTATCAGATATATTTCTCAATTCTTTCTTATTTTTTATTTCATTTATTATTTCAGATAATTCCATATTAATTCAAATTCTTTTCTTTTGCATATTTTACAATTATTACTTTTAACCTTTATTTCCTCTAAATAAAATTTATCTCTTATATTAAAATGATATAATATTCCATCTCTATTTCCAAATACATAATTTATAAATAATTTTAACATTAAAGAAACTGCAAATATTATTGATGAAAAATCTACACCAGTAATATCACATGTTAATACATCTTTTTTACCTTTATATATATCATATAAACAAAATTGTTCTGGATTTATTAAACCAACAAATCCTTGATCCATAACAACTGAAGCAAATATATATGGTTTATTATAATATACTGATAACTCATTTATTAAATATTTTGATTCAATATTATCAGTACAATCAAATATTATATCTCTATTAAATATTTTATTATTTATTTCCTTATATTTCTCTATATTTATACTATTATCTATTTCTTTCAATCTTTTTTCAATAGAATCTATTTTTAGTTTCCCAATATCATCAATTATAAAATTTTGTCTATTTAGATTTTTTTCTTCTACAATATCAAAATCTACAATTGCTAAATTTTTTACACCAATTCTAACTAAAAATTCTGATAACCAGGAACCCAAACCACCCAAGCCAATAATTGCAACAGATGTTTCTTGTATTTTTTTATTTTTTTCAAATCCAAAAAATTTTATTTGAGATATATACCTTGAAATATTATCCATAATACCTGTTATCCTTTGCTATCATTCCTTTTCTAAATGTTTCTGCAAATACCTTATAATAATTTTCCATTTCTTTTGTTATAGATGGTTTTACTTTTTCTAATGCAGCTTTAAAGTCATCCATTGTAATTTTTATATCTTCTTTTTCTAATTCTTTTAATGCTTCTTCCTCATTTAATCCTTTTTTTCTCTTTAATTCATATGATAATCTTATCCTATTTATTGCAGCTTCTTTTACAAGCAATTCTAAATCAGCTCCACTATATCCTTCAGTAATTTTTGCAATTTCTTCTAAATTAACATCTGGAGCTAATGGCATATTTCTTGTCTTTATTTTTAATATTTCTAATCTTGCCTTATAATCTGGAGGAGGTATATATATTATTCTATCAAACCTTCCAGGTCTTAATAATGCAGGATCAATTATATCTGGTCTATTTGTTGCTGCAATTACAATTACATCACCTCTAGTAGTTATACCATCCATTTCTGCTAACAATTGATTTACAATACTATCATAAACATTTGTACCTATACTAGAACCCCTCCTAGGTGCTATTGCATCAATTTCATCAAAGAATATTACTGCAGGAGCTACTTGTTTTGCTTTCCTAAATATCTCTCTAATCATCTTTTCACTTTCTCCAAACCATTTACTAAATATTTCTGGACCTCTTACTGCGATAAAGTTTGCTCCTATTTCTGTTGCAACTGCCTTTGCTAATAATGTTTTACCAGTACCTGGGGGACCGTATAATAATATACCCTTTGGAGGTTCAACACCAACTTTTTCATATATTTTCTTATTTTTTATTGGCCATTCAACAGCTTCTTTCAATTCTAATTTTACTTCATCTAATCCTCCAATATCATCCCAATGTACTTTTGGTACTTCTACCAATACTTCCCTCATTGCAGATGGTGGTACAACTTTCAATGCATTCATAAAATCTTCCTCAGTAACAACCATTTGATCCAAAATTTCCTGTGGTATATTATTTTCATATCTTTCTATTTCAGGTAAAACTCTTCTAATAACATTCATTGCAGCTTCCTTTACTAAAGCAGCAAGATCTGCACCTACATAACCATATGTAATTGAAGCTAATTTTTTAATTAATTTATCTTTTTCTTCCTCAGATAATAATACATATTTATCTCCTTCTTTTTTACCTAGAGGAACATTTCTAGTATGTACTTTTAATATTTGATATCTACCCTGTTCATTTGGTACCGGAACTTCTATTTCTCTATCAAATCTTCCAGGTCTCCTTAATGCAGGATCTACTGCATCTGGTCTATTTGTTGCTGCAATTACAATTACTTTACCCCTTGATTTTAATCCATCCATTAATGTTAATAACTGAGCAACCAATCTTCTTTCAACTTCTCCAACTGATTCATCTCTTTTAGGAACTATTGCATCAATTTCATCTATAAATATTATTGATGGTGCATTTTTATTAGCTTCTTCAAATATGTCTCTTAATCTTTTTTCAGATTCACCAACATATTTTGATACAATTTCTGGTCCATTTATTGCAATAAAGTATGCTCCACTTTCATTTGCAACTGCCTTTGCTAATAATGTTTTACCCGTACCTGGAGGACCGTATAATAATATACCCTTTGGAGGTTCTATACCAAGTTTTTCAAATAATTCTGGATATTTTAATGGCAATTCCACAAGTTCTCTCACCTTTTGAACAACCTCTTCCATATCACCTATATCTTCATAAGTAACTTCTGGTATTTCTCCCTTAGTTTCTACAGCATGTGGTAATATTTCTAGATCTGTATTTTCAGTTATAACTACTGCACCTTTTGGAACTACATTTACAACAGTAAATCTATATTCATTTGAAAATCCAAAAGAGGGAAATAAATCTGAAAATATTGAAAATCCAAATTCATCATCTAATAAATCAAATTTTCTTCTATATCCTGTCAATATAACAATATTATCACCTTTTACAACTGGTCTTCCATCTAATAATCTTTTTATATAATTTAATGCACTTGTATTAAATTGATATACAACTCCCTTTGTTGCTGGAGCCAATACAACTTTTTGTGCTTCTCTTACATTAGCTTTCCTTACAGTAACATATCCTCCCAATGTAGCATTTGCATTTTTTCTTATAATACCATCCATCCTAATTATTCCAAGACCATAATCCTGTGGAGGCAATAATTGGGCAATTGCAACTGTTTTTTTCTTTCCTTCAATTTCAACAATATCTCCAATCCTTATTCCAAGTTCTTTCATAGCTTCAGCATCAATTCTAACAATTCCTCTATATAAATCATTTTGAATAGCTTCTGCAACCTTTAATTTTAATTCTTTTTGGTTATTTTGGTTATCTTCAGATGCCATAATTTCATAATATCATTTCACCTTTTAAACCTAAATTATGAAAAAATTTAAATTATTCAATATATTTATTTTATTTTATGGCATTGAATATTAGAAAGATATCTGAAACTGCTAGATCGAAGGTATATACAGAAGATGGATATTTCTTGGGAGAAGTTGAAGATGCAATAATAAGTGATAATAAAATATATGGATGGAAAATTAGGGTATTAGATCCTGATTTATCTAGAAGAGGAATTAAGGGAATAATAGCTCCACATCAATTAATTAAAGCAATGGGACAAATTTGGATAATATCAAAAGCTGTATATTCTGTAAGATCTACATCAGAAAAAGAGGGAGAAGAAAAAGGTGGTAAAGAAACAACAGAGGAGGAAAGTGAAAATAAAATAGAAGTTGAAAAAGTTGAATAAAATTTACCTATAGGCTGTTGTATAGTGCTTTCTTGCTTTTGAAGTAGGAGATTTTCTTTGTTCTTTTCTTCTTGGATCTGATTTTAACATATATGGATCATATTGTAAATATAACAATTTTAATTTATCATCATCAAAGTATTTTACTAGACCTTTTGCAATGGCTATCCTAGCTGCTTCGGCTTTTCCCATATAACCACCACCTTTTACTTTAATCTTTATGTTTACCTTTGAAACATAATCTTCTCCAGCCAATATTAATGGTTCACTTATTCTTAATCTTGCTAAGAATGGTTCATATACCTGTAAAGGAATAGAATTTATTGTAACTTTACCATTACCTTCCTTTATATATGCTCTCGCAATTGCAGTTTTTCTTTTTGCTGTAATTATTATTGTCATGTTATATAAATTTATATACTATATTTTTAAAATTTTCCACCAATTTGCCTTGATATATCACCTAAATAATGATATTCCCTTATTGTTCCTACCTTCAATCTATTCTGAATTAGAGATTCTTCTACCTTTTCCAATTTTACATCTTTAAATTCTTCTGGTAATCCTAAGAAAACTTTTACCTTTTTAAGAGCTTCTCTACCCCTCTTATTTTTTGGTAACATTCCATAAATTACTCTTCTCAATATTTTATCCGGTCTTTTAGGATAAAATGGACCCTTTATCCAATCTCCCCTTTCATTTACTTTATGATTCCAATATTTAACCAAATTATTCCATCTTCCAACTAAAACAACCTTTTCAGCATTAAATATATATACCTCATATCCTTCTAATAAATATTTAGCAACCCTTGATGCAAGTCTTCCTAAAACAGAATCTGTTGCATCTATATATTTTTTTCCTATCGCTATCATATTATTATTTTTATATTTGAACCTTTTGGATTTGCCTTTAATAATTCCTCTATTGTCAATATTTTAATACCAGACTTTTCCAATTTTTCCTTTGCATTTAATGAATACTTCCATGCAGCAACTGTAATTTTTTTATTTACCATACCATAACCAAGTAATTTTCCGGGAACTATAACAGTATCCCCATCATTTGTATATTTATTCAATTTAGATAAATTTACTTCAACTCTTCTTCTTGTTGGTCTACTTAAAAGTTCCGCTATATATAACCAAAACTTACTATTATTTTTCTTTCCCTCCCTTTTTAATAAATTTATCAATCTTCTTAGATAAATATTAGTAGGTCCGGTCCTTTTTACCATTTTTTCATAACTTATAAAAAATATTTAAAAATTATTATTAAAGTCTTTTGATATCAAAGATCCAGTAGCACCCTCTTCATTCAAATATTTAGATCCTTTCCTTTTATCATATGGTACCTCTGAAGATTCTGTTTCAATGAAAACAATCTGGGCAACCTTTGTTTTTGGATATATTTTAATTGGAACTCTATTTACATTAATAATTTCTAATGTTAAATATCCTTTATATCCAGGATCAATATAACCCGCAGAAGTATGTATTATTAATCCAAGTCTTCCAATTGATGATCTACCATGTATTTGCCCAACAATATTATCTGGTAATTCTACATATTCATATACTGATGCTAAAATAAATTCTCCCGGATGAATTATTATTGGAACATTATCATTTTTTAATATATAAAGGTCTGAATATTTTCCTATATGTATTATATAATCTTTTGTCTCTACTCTTGTATATACATCATCATAATAATCTTTTACATCTATAACTTCCTTTTCCAATGTTTTAAATACTCTAAATTTATATCCTAATCTTATATCCAAAGATGCTGGGCCTATCATACTCTCATCAAATGGCTCAACTTTTATTTTCCCACTTTTTATATATTCCTTAATTTTTTTATCTACTAATATCATTATACATCTATGTATGAATCTATTATAAATTTAATTAAAGAAATGGACTTTCAATTTTGGTGGCCTGTAGATATAAATTATCATAATAAAAATAATGGTGATTGGAGGGTAGAAGTAATTATAGGAGCAATATTGACTCAAAATACAAAATGGAATCTTGTAGAGAAAAATATAGAATATTTAAAGTCAAAAAATTTTATATTTAGATTGGAAAATATAAATGATTTATCAATTGATGATATAAAAGTTCCATTCAAATTAAGAAAACTTGAAACATTAAAATATTTATCTAATTATATATTAGAAAACTATGAAAACATTGATAATTTTTCTAAATTGGAAATAAGTAAAATGAGGGAAGAATTATTAAAAATAAAAGGAATTGGAAAAGAAACATGCGATGCAATAATATTATATTCATTTGAAAAACCAATATTTATAGTAGATTATTATACTAAAAAATTCTTTAATATATTTGAAGAATATGATAAATTGAGAGTTGAAATAGAAAAAATTGTTAATGATAATTTTAATGAAATATATAATTTATTTTTAAATAAATTAAAAAATATGGAAAATAAAGAACTTCCTTTTTTATCAGTATATGATCTAAGAAAAAATATAAGTTATGAAGAAAAATTGACAATAATATATAAAGAATTACATGCAATGATTGATATAAAAATGAAAAATTTAAAGTAATTATTTATACTAAATTTCTATGGACATATATAATTATAATAGAGGTTTTGAGCTGTTGAAAAATAGGATAAATATAAAAGATCTTGAAAAAATTGAATATGATAGAGAGGTTATATTGGCAGGATGGATAATAAATATAAAAAGTATTGGAAATATATCTTTTATTATATTAAGAGATCAAACTGGAGATGTTCAAATAACAATAAAAAAAGAAATATTTAATGATTTAGAATTTATTAAAGAATTTTCTTTACATACATTTATAGTAGTTAAAGGAAAATATATTAAAGGAATTGCAAAAAAATATAAGGAAGTTCTTGCTGAGGAAATCTATTTAATTAGTGAACCTGCAGATAGATTACCTATAGATGAAAATTCATATTTTGAAAAAAGAATGAATTATAGATGGATTGATCTTAGAGATCCAAAGAAAAGTTTAATAATTAAGTTAACATCATATGCAGTAAAATATATTAGAGAATATTTATATAATAATAATTTTATTGAAATATTTTCTCCAAAAATAATAAGTACAGCATCTGAAGGAGGGGCAGAAGTTTTTGAATTAAAATATTTTGATAGAAAAGCTTATTTAGCTCAATCTCCTCAATTTTATAAACAAATGGCAATATGTTCTGGTTTTGAAAAGGTATTTGAAATTGCACCAGCTTTTAGGGCAGAACCTTCCTTTACATCTAGACATTTAACTGAATTTACATCTTTTGATGTAGAAATTGGATATATAAGTTCCCATTATGATATAATGAAAGTTTTAGAAGAAATTGTAAAATATACAAATAAAAAAATAAAGGAAAATTTTGAAGATGAAATAAAGAAA
>Ga0209224_1000060_pt1 | contig 27147 bp, 22 predicted proteins | sample MonGeyMetagenome_FD_184731 | JGI IMG/M metagenome (GOLD analysis project Ga0209224, IMG submission 184731) | Hypoxic/sulfidic aquatic microbial communities from Monarch Geyser, Yellowstone National Park, USA - MG (SPAdes) v2 (version 3) | ecosystem: Environmental > Aquatic > Thermal springs >...
TCAAGGTGGTGGACCTAAACGAACAATGCAGACAGCAGAGGCTGGGGAACTGCAATAACCTAAGCGCCGAGGTAACCACAAGGGGTGAGGAGGGTGGTTCCGTGAGGTGGGCAAACCAGAAGTTCGTCGTGCCGATAAAGAATGTGGATGCAAGGCGCGAGACCGCCCAGTGCCTGTACTGCAGGGCCGAGATAAACCACCGCGTAGTAAACGAGAAGGTGATTAAGGGCAGTAAGAAGGATGGTGATTGGTACGTGAAGTGGGCGCTCAGGCAGTGGAACGAGAACTACGAGAAGTACCTAAGGGGTGAAATAGCACTTGAGGAGCTGAAGCAATCACCAGCAAGGCCCACACTACTTGTTAAGATTTACGTCAAGGATGGAGACCTACAATTCAAACCAGCAACACAACAAGACACGGAAAAACTATGGAAAGCTACTGAGGAATTGAGGAAGATGTGGGGAGACCCAGACATACCAATCGAGCAAATTACGCCATATGGCAATAGATATCTATTTCCAATACTTTACGGCTTTAACAAATGGTTTAAGCTCTTTAACCCACGACAACTTCTCACCCTAATCAAACTTGTCAAGTTAATTAGGCAGGTGGGGCACATAGTTGAGGAGGAGAAGCTGAGGGAAGGCTGGAATGCTGAGGACGCAAGGAAATATACAGAAGTAATAACAACGTATTTGGCTGTAGCATTGATAAAATATGTTGATTATAATTCTGTAAATAGCGGATGGAATCAGTCACTTATAATGGGCCATACTATGAGTATGAGAGGTATTGCAATGATGTGGAATTGGTATGATCAACGACCTGATATTAGCTGGACTGGTTCATACTGGAGAAACATCCAGATTCAACTTGAATCAATTAGTTATCTTTTTAATACTACGGGTTCCGTAAAGATAATTTTAGATGATGCTTCCGAGCTTTCTAGGCTTGAGGGTGAGAGGTTCGATGTAATAGTGACTGACCCGCCTTATGCCGATGATGTGCCGTATTCGGAGCTTAGTGATTTCTACTATGTCTGGCTTAAGAGGGCTCTCAGTGATGTTGAGAATAATGAGTTGAAACCGCGCTTCCTGCCTGAGGCATTCTTTGATGAGTTTGGCTTGGAGATACCGACTCAGTGGCAGAGGTTTGCGCCTAAGGAGGTGAGTGAGGATGAGGGTCGTTGGGAGCACTTCGAGATGAAGGTTACGTTTGCTGAGTTGTTGACGAGGGCTTTTGCCAATGTTCTGCGTTTCCTCAAGGAGGATGGGTTACTTGTTGTGTATTATGTTGCCAAGAAGCCTGAGGCTTGGGCTGCGTTGGTTGATGCTTTGTGGCGTGAGAATGGGCTTGAGCTTGTCGCTGCCTATCCAGTTGAGACCGAGAGTGAGGAGAGTGTCGTTGCTAGGGGTAAGGCTTCGGTTCTCGGTGGTTATGTTTCGGCATGGAGGAGGCGGGTTGGGGAGAGGTCGCTTGATTTGGATGTGGCAAGGGAGGAGGCGTTTAGGGAGGTTGCTTCGAGGCTTGAGGCTAGGCTTAAGGTTTTGAGGGGTAGGAAGGGTGGTGCGACGACGTGGGTTTACTCCTACTTGGCTGCCTTGGAGTACTTGACGGCTCATTACCCGGTGCGGCTTGGTGGTGTGGAGCTTGGTTCTGATGGTTTGATGAGGCAGGCCGTTGTTCTTGCGTTTGAGGCTTTGCTTAGGAGTTCCGGTATTAAGTTGACCGATAGGGTTGCACATGCTTACCTGGCTCTTAGGATTATGGAGAGTGAGAGTGGTCGTGTGGATAGTGATACATTGTCATATGTAGAGAAGGCTGTTGGGCTGGAGCATAAGGACCTAATTGGGCTTGGCTTGATTACGGAGGTTGAGACTGGCGGGCCCAATGTGGCTAAGCGCAAGACGTTTGAGGTACTGGCGCCGCGTAGCGACACTGTGGATGAGGTTAAGAGGGTTTACTCACTCCAGCGTGGGAAGTCTGCCGTACTTGATTGCCTCAGGCAACTTCAGCTTAATGCTCTAATTAGAACCCCTATAACGTGTACTTCTGAGGTTAGGGAGGAGGCCCTTAACCTGGCTAGGGCCTTAATTGAGCTCTCTAAGTCGGGCTTGCTTGATGAGGATGATGCCGACGTAAAGCTTTCAAGGCTGGTCCTTGGTATGGAGTGGTGGCAATGAGCGCCGTGAACCTAAAGTTACTCGCCGAGGGGAAGGTAAGCCCTGCCATAGACATATACGAGGTATATAGGGCATTATTCCTAAACGAGAAGCCCGAGGAAGTATATAAAATATACTGTGACCCACAATTGTTCTTCTCTATTACGTATATAACCCCAGCCTTTAAGCATTACATAGAGGATTTCTTGGCGAAACTCGGTAGAGGCGAAAGCGAGGTTTACCTAATGCCTGCCCTGATGGGTGCTGGTAAATCGCACTTCCTAGCCTTTATACTTCACATCCTGGCCCTCTATAGGCGGTGTAATGGTGTTGGGGATTGCGTTAGTAGGGAGCTAACGAAGTATGGCATCGACATTGAAATGCCATCAATAAGCAAGGTTCCTAATGTAGCTGTTTTTAGGGGTAGGCAGAGGTTGGGTGATTTCGAGAGAAGACTTAGGGCGACTAAAATTAAGGATGACTTAAGGAGTATTATTAGGAGTAATGCGCCGTTAGTCATTATTTTTGATGAGACGCAATTCTTCGAGATTGATGAGGGCGACGATTTCGTTGCTTGGATTCAGACCTTGGCTGAGGTTGTCCGTGAAGTGCCGGGAGCGTTCTTGTTCGTGTCCTTCTCACTATTTGCGACCGATAAGCCTGAGCTGGAAACCCGTAAGTCAATAGAGGCCATTAATAGAGTTGGTCCAATAACGATTTCGTTGGACACGGTTTATAATATCTCGGCTGTACTCAGGAGGTGGGGTGGTATAGCGATCAAGGATGTGGATTTAGCCCCCTTGAAGGGTTTAGTAAGCGATGAGGAGTATAAACGTCTCAATGATGAGTTCAAGCAGGCGTACCCTGTTAACCCGAGACTTCTTAATGTTTTATTAAGGCTTGCTGATGAATCGTTGGTTGAGAGAACGAGAATACAGATGACGAGGGAGCTCCTTAGAATACTTGCGCGTGCTTACCTAAACACGAATTGGGAAAAGGGAGAGTTAATAACCTTCGCTCACCTTCCGGAGCCTGGGGAGTTACTAATAGTAGGCGGCTCCACGGCAGCGGTTTGGAAATTGCTTCTTGATGAGTATAAGAGTGATGTGGATAAGATTAGAAATAGAAACTTAAGCAATCCAACGTATAAGGCTGCGCTTTCAATGCTTAGGCATGTATTACTCATGACGTTTTATCTAAGGCTTATGCCATCGCTAAGGCTGTATCCATCGGAGCAGGACTTACTCGTGGGTAGTTATAATAACTTGGATATTAGTCCAGCCATCCTTAAGGAGGCGCTTAATGAAGTTAGTACGGGAACTCATGTTGAGAAGATTAAGGATAAGTATATATATTGGTTCCTAGGCGACGAAACGCGAGCCGTATATGAGGCAGCCGTTGCTTACTCGGACATTGATGGTTTAGATGTCACTATTAATGAATTAATAAGTATTATTAAGGATAAATCAGGTGCCCTCTCTAGGGTCCTTGTCTCAGGTGTAAACCCTAGATCGCTGGGTAGGGTCGTTGTAATCGCTGACAAAGACTCTTGGCAGAAGGAGCTAAGTAATAGCAAGGAGTCAATACTTGCAGTGGATATACGCGAGTTCGGTACTAAGGTGAAGAGAAACAATCTAGTGGTTGTGTTGCCCAACGATGAGGTAAAGGTACCGTTGAGGGCAATCGAGGTTCTTAAGGATTTCGGGATGGAGGTCAGGGAGGAGGGGGGTATTAAAAATGCCGTTATTGACCTTGGCAAGATAATAAAGGCGATCGATGAGGTAAGTAATAGGCTTTTGGATTACTTCCCAGATCTGCTCAATATAGAGGATGAGAGTTTTAGGAGAGAGATTGAGGAGCACTTAAGAAATCGTCTTAATAATAGGAGGTCCTCGGCTAGAGCCGCACTTAGAGAGGCGGTAAATACGTGGCTTAGTAAGGCGGTGATTGGATTTAAGGAGCAATCATTCAATAAGCTTGACAGTGCCTTAATCGAGATTAGTAAGAGGAAGGGTGAGGTCGTGAATACGCTTGCAGAAATAGTTTTCAACTTCGATGTAGTCAAGAGTTCAATAAAGCAGGGTAACTTCGTAATGATAAGTGATTTATGGAGCATATACCTTAACAATTCTGAGTTACCATCTGCGCCGATAAGTTTTGATGAGTTCCTAAATTCCATTAAGGATTACTGTAAGGGCTATAGGTGCGTCTTCAGGATAAATGATGAGTTAGTTTGGATACCGGAGTGCTCCGGTAAGGGTGAAACGCCGAGTTTGGATGAGAATAGTGGGATTGCGCCCATAATCATTGGTAAGGAATTCATCGACTGGCCCGTTAGGCAGTTCCTTGAGAAGCTTCGTGAGATAGAAGGAAGCTCTACAAGGTACTATATTAGGTATAAGAGACCCAGTGGTGAGGATGTTAGGGTCAGCGTTGATGACGCCTTGACAGAGAAAGAGAGGGGTAATTGGCCTTACTTCACGGAGGGCTGTTTCGAGAGGAAGGTCGTTAGGGCTTATATTAAGGTTTTGGTTGATGGGATTGAGCAGCTTTCTATCGAGAGACCTCCAGGCACTAAGGTAAATGTCGAGGTTATTGCGAGTGAGGAGATGGGTGAGTTGATTTACGGCATTAACGGTACCATGAATAAAGTATCCTTACCGGGCGTTAACTACCGCTTTGAGGTTGAGGTACCCAAGGAGCCGGGTGAGTACGCGCTTAGTATTGAGGCGGTCTTTAAGAGCGGGGCTAGGGATCAAAGGACTATAACAATTTACGTAAAGGGTAAGAGGAAGAAGGAGTGCATTAAGTATGATGTTTCTCGAGGTGATGTTGTTAAGAGGATTAAGGTGCTAACGGCTAATGATGCGGAGAATTTATTGAGATATTTATGGGGTCAGCGTAAGCTCAGCCTAACCCTTAGTGTGCGTACTGAGCAAAAGGTTAGTGAGGGCGAAATTAGACTGAACGCGAGCTTTAGGGTAAGGGATATGTCTTATAATAATGTTTTACGTTTGTTAATAGCGCTGAAGGACATAGCTCCTAATGTGGAGGTGGTGTTTGAATTCCTCGAACCCATCGTTGTGGATGATGATATAGTTCAGAAGCTCAGGGGTCGGCGCCCGGAGTTCACGGTAATATGTGAGGAATAACCAGTACATACCGCGTTGAGGGGAATGCATATAATTTAAATAATATTTTTAACGAGCAGTAATGGTTTCATTAATAGACATATTAAGGCTTGCTGGTAAGGACCTATACAAGCACCAGCTAGACCTTGTGTCGGATGTACTGTGGCTTCCAAGGCCTAGGTTTTTGCTTGCTGACGATGTTGGTCTTGGCAAGACAATACAGGCCCTGTTACTCGTTAAAGCCTTAATGGAGTTGGGCAGGGTTAATAGTGTCCTCATAATTGTTCCTCGCTCGGTACTTAATCAGTGGTCTGATGAATTAAACAGGTTCGAAATACAGCATTACTTAATTGAGTCGCCAGACTATCCGTTGGGTTATCGGGTCTATTTGATTACGCTTGATAGGGCTAAGATGGTTGAGTACATGGATTCGTTACAGAAAATACAGTGGGATTTGGTTATAATAGATGAGGCTCACAAGATCAGGTTGGGTAGAGAGAGGGAGAGACTTGCATACCTATGTAATAGGGCTAATGGTTGCATCCTCCTAACGGCAACGCCGCATACAGGTAATGAGAAGGACTACAGGTTCCTCATATCGCTTGTTAACAACGTCGTAATTAGGAGGGAGAAGAAGGATGTGGAGGAGTACGAAGGTAAGAAGATATTCCCTAGATTGAATTATTGGATTGTCCAGGTTAAGGCAAGTAATGAGGAGTCTCGGGCGCTTTACGAGGTCCTTAAATTGCTCGAGAAATACAATGTTGAGAATATTGTTCGTGTCGTTGTTGAGAAGAGGGCTATGTCAAGCCCATTATCTTTTTTCACAACCCTTAAGAGGGTCGTTGCGAGGGGTAGGTGTAGTGAGGAGGAGCTCGAGGAGGGCGAGTTGGATTCCTGCCTAAGTGGGGTGGCTAATTGGAGGGATCTTATGGAACTGGCGAATCAATACTCAGGCGCGGTCGATAGGAAGTTTGAAGCCCTTAAGAAATTGTTAATTGACAAATTGATTGGTAGGAAGGTTATTGTATTCACCGAGTACGCAACTACGGCTGAGTACCTCTTTCAAAGGCTCACGAGTGAGTTGGGTAATTGTAGGGTTGTCGAATCGTTCGATGGTTATGCCAGGGCTGATTGTGGGGAGTTCGGGGTTATGTACGCTACATCGCAGGCTAGGGAGAGGATAGACGTTGGGGTAGTTGCTTCGAACCTGGCTGAGTCCTTTAAGACTGCCGTTTTTATATCTACGGACATAATGTCAGAGGGCGTTAATCTGCAGGCTTTTAATGTGGTTGTTAATTATGAGGTTGTTTGGAGCCCCACTAAGCATGTTCAGAGGGTTGGGAGGATTTGGAGGTTTGGGCAAAAGGCTGATTCTGTGCTGGTTATCGATATGGTGCTTAAGACTACGCTTGAACGCGATGAGTACACCATGTACCTAGACCTCCTGGAGAAGTTGTATGAAATATCACTTAGGGCATTGCCTCCCCAAAGCTACGGCGAGTTCGAAATCTACGAGGTTGGGGAGGGGATATACAAGATAATGGAGATTGGCTCGTCAGTGTTCCTAAGGGAGGATGAGGTGTATAATGCCTTATTAGATAGTCCCCGTTTAAACGAACTACGTAGAAGAATCGAGTCAATACTGAGGGAGAAGGAGAAGATTAGGTGGAAGCCTAGGCAGGATGTCGATAAAGGATTAAGGATTAAGTTAGGTTATCCCCCAAGTGCTGATGTTGAACCTGGCGGTGGTTATTACATTGTTGATTTAGCTTACCTAATGAAGGATAGGGAGATTAATGAAGAGATGGAGGCCTATAGGGAAAGATTGTTGATTCGTTTATCAACACCGTTAAGTAGGAGTAGGGAGGTTAGGGAGGCCTTGATTAGGGAGGTTGAGGTGAATTGGGATAGTGTAGAGACTGATAGTGGTGAGGTTAAGGAGGATGAGAGGAGTGAGATTGAGAAGAAGGTTCATATGGAGTTGTGGCTAGATTTAAAGAATTACCTCGAAAAGTTACAGCAGTACTTAGCGATAGGTGAGCCGGGGTATAAGATAGTTGGTATTGTCAGGGCTAGGGTTAGGGGTGATGTGCAGACCTCGGTGAAGTACCTGGAGGACTTTGAGGATACAGTCATGAGGGAGGTCAGGTTCAGTCACTTAAGGCAGAGGACTGAGCTAGTGGCTGCCGAGTACGCTAAGGAGTATCTACTCAGTATGGGTTATAGAATAGTTGAGGATTATAGGAGCGTCCCAAGGCCCTTCGACATGGTGGTTTCTAAGGGCGGTAGGTTATTTACGGTTGAGGTGAAGGGTAGGTGGATTCCCCGGGAGAGGTGGGGTGATAGGTATGGTGAGATTATTTCGTTTACGGCTAACGAGATTGATTGGGCATCGAAGTTCCCAAGCAACCATATTGTATGCGTTGTATACATGAGTGATGGTGAGCTTCATGAGGTGAATTGCATGACCTTCGAGGAATTCCAGAGGAGGTGGGTGTTCGAAACCGTTAGAGGGATTGAGTACAAGTACAACGCACGCATTAAAAGCCCTGAATAATAATCAACGAGTTATTCCTCGACTGTGGTTAATTTAGTTGCTATGAGCCTTTCTTCTTCCTTAGTCTCTCAGTGTCGATAATTCCCTCACTTCATCCCTATACTCCGCTAAGGCGTCTCTAATCTCCCTAACTCTCTTGGCTGTCCATATTCTGAGCCTTCCCTGTAATTCGTGGAATGAGCCTTTTAGGTGTGGTTCAACGAGTCTACGAGCTCTCTCCACATCTTCCTCTTCCGTGACTACTAGGTATAGCCCGTAGATGTTCCACCTATCCAATGCATGCTTAAGCCTAGCCAAGGCCTCAACCAAACTACCACCACGCTGAACCTCAAAAACAGCGGCAGGATGTTTCTTGCCATTGAAATCCCTCTCACTACCCCACCAAACAACATCGAACCTATGGATATCATTCTCAAACTCAGTCCTAACATAGTAGCCGAGCACCTCACCAATCTCTCTCAACCAATCCTTAACGGTCTCGTGCTCAAACGCTACCTTACTACCCGCCCTAAGTCTCCTCATGATTAATTCGCACAACTCATTGGGTACTGGCTTTTTACTAAAGTTCATGCCGAATCTGCGTAATTTTGTCCCAAACCTAATGACTCTCTTAGACTTCGATAACTTACTTTGGCTTTCCTCCAGTGGCAGTATCTTCGATAATTCGCTGTAGACTTCATCAATTGGTACCTTACCGCTTGCCAGGATCCTAACGTCGACAACCCATGGGTACTTAACCTCGTTACCCCTAACCTCATCGGGCCAGGTCGGCCTGCTCGACCTACGCCAGTCACTAACGACCTCGAGAACAGCGGCGAATGATTCACATAGCTCACCGCAACCTTTCTTCATTACATAAACAACAATGCGATCGCCAACACGTACCTGCTGCACAAGCTTCTCCGCCCGTTTACTGGTAATACCGTAGATGCCGTGCTCAATCGTGTACCTGAGGTTTTCCTCATTCATTAGGGCTAACCAGCAATTAGGCATTGAATGCTAATCAACACTTCACTAATATGCATTACTGAGACACTAACAAGATGGTTAACGGGTCGTGGTTGGTCTCGGCTTAATCCTTATGTAGAACTCGGGCTTTCCCTTGCCCGTGGTGTTTTTGTAGTAGTTGAATTTTCCGCCGCATTTATTGCATTTGTACTGCGTCACATCGTAGAACCTGAACCTCCATGACTTGATTGGGGTTAAATCCTCGGAGCCGCAGTATGGGCATTTGGGCATTAATTCCTGTTTCAACTGGGTTTATTTGGGTGTTTCGGCTACAACACCTCGCTGTTTATTATTGCTTCGCATACCTTCCTCGCCCTGTTTGGCCCTTCCGCGTTTATTTTCTCGGCTGTTTCTTCGTAGACCGTGTTCACGGTGCCTGTGGCTTAGCGAAATGCCTAATATTATGTGGCTTGAATAATGGGGTTTGTGGTGAGAATTCATGGCCAGTGTAATTGTGTAATGATAATAAGGACGTGTAGTGAGGAGTTGGTCAGGGAGGCAATTAGGCTCGGCGCCGATGAAGCACACTGCGAAGGCAATAAACTAATAGTAACATGGGGCAGGGAGGAGGAACCACCATGCAGCCTAAAATGCCTAGTGATGCAGACGATGGGTGAGATAATTTGGAAGGCATGATTTGGCTACCCAATAGGCATACTCAAGAACCCAGTTAGGCTTAGAATCAAGGACGGCAGAATCACTGAAATAAGCGGCGGCCCTGAGGCTAAGGCGCTCGAGAAATGGTTCAATAGCTTCAATGACGAGAAAATGTTCATGACAGCCCACGTAACATACGGATGCCACCCAAATGCAAGACTTAGTGAAAATATTGTGGAGAGCGAGAGGGTCTGGGGCGCCGTTGTTTGGGGATTCGGCAGCCAATCATCGACATTCAGGGGCAAGCTAGGCCTAGCAAGCTCCCACGTTGATGCCATAATGCTCAACTCCACAATCTACGGAGATGGCGAATTAATAGTGAAAAACGGCGAATTCATACACAAAGAACTACAGGACATCATAAACAAACTCCGTTAATTCATAAAATAAATAATGTAAATATTACCCTAGATTTAGCGGTATTACTCCTTAACATACTTAGCGATCCATTTCCTTGCCGTTATTATGCCTATGCCCGTTGCGATCCAGACTGTAACGCCTATGGCGTTGATTGTTGATGTGAATGCGGCTGGTAGGAATCTGAGACCCGCAATTACGAAGACTATGCCCAAGCCAACTACCCACCACTCCCCACCACTAAGCATAACACCGCCATTATGTATTGTTGAATCTGCATTTTTAAGATAGACACTTTTTCATGTGGTTTCTGTTAAATGGTTATAACTTGCGTCGGTTCGTGGAAATAAATTGCCCAACTTTTTGTTGTTAGGAGTGGGATAAGCAATGCAAGGCAGAATAAGATCCGTAGGACGTGAACTTTAGGCATGGCTTTAGTAAAAGTAGCTGCAGTAAGTGAACATGGCAATACGATAAATACAGCCACGCGAAGACTTAGGTCGTATTTCCTGGAGATTAGTCATAAGCCCTCGTAATTAGGGATAGTTAAGTATTTAGGTTAAATGCTTAGCAATACAATAATGGTCAGTCCTAAGGATAGAATTAGGCATTTCTTAAAGGAGCTTGTAGAGAAGGGGATTGACTTAGCCCTAGTCTCTACGCCAGTTAACCTAAGGTATTTAACTGGTGTTAGGTTGGAGACCTTCGAAAGGTTTGGCGCATTGTTAGTTTGCGTGAGAAGTGATGAAGTAACTTTAATAGTGCCTAAGTTGGATGAGGGTAAGGCTCTTATCACTGGGTTGCCCTACTTAACGTATTTGGACCAAGAGGGGCCTATAAATGCCGTTAAGAAAGCCGTGTCTCGATGTAGTGGTGTTAGGGTTGTTGGGTTTGAAGGTAGTGCACCAATTAGGCACCTTTGGGTACTTAGGGATGTTCTTGGTGAGTTTAGAGATGAAACTATTGACCCAGTCCTAGCCGGCATGAGGATTGTTAAGGATGAGGATGAGTTAGGCAGTATAAAGGCTGCGGTTAAGGCTATTGAGGAGGGGCTTAGGGCTGCTAAGGAGACTATTAAGGCTGGGGTTACTGAGGCTTGGCTTGCCAGGGTGATCAGCAATGTAATAGCTGAGGCTGGGGCTGTGCCAAGGGATGTCCTGGTTCAGTCGGGGCCGAACTCAGCCATACCCCACTGGTTACCTGGGAATAGACGCATTCAGCAAGGCGATGTCATTGTTATTGACGTTACTGCAACGTATAATGATTACTACGGTGACTTAACTAGGACGTTTGTGCTTGATGAAGCGCCAATCGAATTTAACAGGGTTTACAATTTAGTTAAGGAGGCTCACGACGAAGCGATTAAGGCCGTTAAGGCTGGAGTGACTGGAGCATTCATAGATTCAGTAGCCAGGGAAGTAATTAGTAGGAGCGGTTATGGTGAATACTTCATACACAGGACTGGGCATGGGATTGGGCTTGAAGTCCACGAGGAGCCTTACATAAGCGGTGACTATAATAAACCATTACCAAGGGGCTCGGTATTCACCATAGAGCCTGGCATATACTTGCCAGGTAAGTTTGGGGTTAGGCTTGAGAGTAACGTTGCAATAAGACTTAATGGTGAAGTCGAAGTCCTAGATACATACTGGCCATATTAAATCAAAATTTAATGATACATTGTTCAAAAGCATCCTTTTAGACTATGAGATTACAATCCCGCGAAGTTAAGAGTATTAAAGGCATGGCAAAAACTATTTAGGGAACAAAATATATTATTATTTTAGTTTTCGTTATTTCTTTGTCATTATTATGTTACCATACCTGTCTTTCATTGCCTTCCAGCCATTAAGTACTATTATTGTTGCAGTACTTTCCTCAATAATAACTGGCCCCCTTATTTCAGCATCTGCAGGTAATGATTCTTTACTATAGACTGGTACCCTTATTACATTATTATTGCCCATGTAGACATCTCTTTCCTCAATTAATGCCTTACTTATGTCGCCCGTCACGGATATTTGCTTTATTTCGGGCTTTGGCAGTTCGTATATACCTCTGACGTAGAAGTTGACAATCTCCACGGGATTGCCCTCGAGCCTAAAACCATACTCAGAGTGATGCCTATCTTCAAAGGACTTAATCGTGTTCTTAAGCACATCGAGAGTGACCGGATAGTTCGTCTGAACCCTCAATGTGTACTCTTGCCCATAGTACCTCATGTCTAGGTAATACTCAAACTTTACCAAAGATGGGTCAATACCCTCGCTCTTGAAATCGCCCATCACTTTATTCCTTAATTCCTCAACTATTTTAGATATTTCTTTGGCCTCGATTTCATTTACCGCTAACTTCATTATTCTAGTCTCTGTGGCATCATGAATCACATCTAGATTGAGCATGCCCCATGCATTAAAGACACCAGCTGGTATGAAAGGAACAATTATTTTCTTGATATTAAGCTCCTCAGCAATAAAGGGCGCGAACATGGGACCGGCACCACCGTGCGCCACTAATGCGAATTCCCTTGGGTCATAACCTCTCTGAATAGATACTACTCTAATTACGTTTGTGGCCAATTCATTGGCTAACCTTATGATACCAAGTGCTGTCTCCTCCACTGTTAAGCCTAGTCTATCCGCTAACGGCTTTACGGCTTTAATAGCCGATTCCCTATTTACCTTAATTGCACCACCCAACAACTCCCTTGGGTTTAGGAATCCCGTTATTACGTAAGCATCCGTGAGTGTCGGCTCTGTGCCACCCCTACCGTAACACGCGGGACCTGGGTATGAACCAGCAGCTTTAGGCCCTACTCTAAGCCTACCTGCCTCATCTATCCAGGCTATACTTGTACCACCTAATCCCGTCTCGAAAACCTCAATTATCGGTATCATGGCAGGATAGCCTGGGCTATACCTTGAGGCACCTATGTAATATTCACTCCTAGTTAGGTAGTTGAGGTTTCTAACCAGTGATGCCTTGGTAGTGGTGCTCCCACCATCAAGGACCACTAGGTTACCTTCACCGACTACACCACCAAGCCTAGTGGCACCAAATACTCCCGATATTGGGCCTCCTTCGACCGTGTATATTGGGTAGTTCTTTATGAAGTTGCTTGTGTTAACACCACCATTGCTAAGTACTATGTAGAAGACTCCTCTAAACCCCATCTTAGTGAACGCCTCTTCTAGTGACGTTACGTAGTTATAGAATTTAGGCAATACATAGGCATTTAAAACAACTGTGGAAGTCCTCTCATACTCCCTCCAGAGTCTCGTTAAGGCACTTGACCTGGATATGAACTTACCCTTCAAGTGCTCCTTTAGGTACTCCTCGGTCTCAATCTCATGCTTGGGGTTGGCATATGAGTTTATGTATGATATAGCCACACTACTTACATCAGGAACCTTACCTAGTTTCTCTATTATACTATCTAAGTCCTTATAGTTCAATGGCGTCATAACTGTGCCATCATACATAACTCTCTCCTCAACCTCAAACCTCAACCACCTGGGGACCAGTGGCTCAGGCTTTCTATACATTAAATTGTAAAGGTCTCTCCTATTCGACCTTTGTAATTCCAAGATATCCCTAAATCCTCTCGTGGTTATCAATGCCGTACGCGCACCAGTCCTTGTAACGATAGTATTAATAACGACAGTTTGACCGTGGAACACGAACCTAACACTACCCATGTCAATACCCAACTTCTTCAGAGCCTCAACAACACCACTAACAATGTCTGGTGTGGTCTCCACCTTAACCCACCTAAATTCCCCAGTCTCTTCATTCAATGCATAAGCGTCTGTAAAGGCTCCCCCTATGTCAACACCAACCCTCCACATACCTACTCACCCCTATACACGCCGTAATACGCCTTAATACCGCTAGGTAGTGGTACGCACTCAACCTTACCCTTCATCGACTCCCTTAATGCTTTGGTTGCCTCGTAATTAATCCTATAGTTTGGCCACTCACCCTCAATGACGACACCATAGTACTTCTTGGCGTCATCGATTGTTATGTACTCATTAAGCACATCATTAAGTACAAGCATTGGATCCCTCTCGAGTGGATTCCCATAACCACCACCACCAGCACTTCTTATACTAACCACGTCGTTTTTCCTCAGAGGGAAGTTGGTTATCTTCCTAACCCTCATTATTTCCTTTCCATCTCTAATTATCGCCATGTAATTCAAAGTGCCGTGGCAACCCCCAGCTAGACCCCAGGGTGGGAATTTAGCCCTATTTATCCCCGTGGTGAATATGAAGCCATCAGCAAGCATCCTATAATCCTTGATTATTCCAAAGCCGCCCCTAAACTTTCCAGGGCCTGCGCCGTCTAGGGTATTCAATGTGTACCTATCGACTATCAGGGGATATCTCTGCTCAAGTATTTCTACAGATGATGCAAGCGTTTCACCATCTGCGAAAGCAACGAGGCCGCTCTCGCCATCTCCTCCCTCGTGTCCACCCCAACCACCTGGATTAGGCTCTACAAGCACAACATATTCGTTCTTCCTAGGATCGACACCAGCGATTATTTCGGCGACAACGGATAGGAAGTGCCCAGCGGAGAGCTTATCGGGTACGTACGGTGCCAACGCCTTCCATAACAGGTCTGCTGCATATGTCATTGTTTCCCAATAAACCGATGTTGGCACGGGCCATTTTGGATTGAATATTGAGCCCTCGGGAGCTATTACCTCAAACCTCCTCGCTATCCCGCCGTTATATGGTTCATGGGGGGCCACCAGCGCCATGAATACGATCCTCGCAGCAGCCACGGTAGCTGGGTATGGGGAATTTATTGGTGCATTAACAGCTGGGGGATTACCGCTAAAATCAACTATCACCTTGTCCTCAGTTATTTTAACTCGGGCCTGTATTTTAAGGGGCTCCTCATGAGTACCACTATCGTCTAAATAATCCTCAGCATAAAATTCACCCTTCGGTAACTTCTTAATACCTTCTAGAGCCAGTTTTTCACCATCGTTAAGTATATCCGTGAATATATGCTTAAGAGTCTCCTTACCGTATTTATTAGCAAGCTCCTGAACCCTCCTTATACCAACCCTTAGTGCAGCAACTAAGGCCTCCAGGTCCCCAATTGCGTAATCGGGTATTCTACTGTTATGCCTTATTATGTCGAAAATATCCCTATTCCTTTCACCACGCCTATACAGCTTAACAGGGGGTAAAATCAAGCCCTCTTGATAGATTTCGGTGGATGCAGGTCCCCAACTACCAGGGTTTGTGCCGCCAACATCATTGATGTGCCCCTTAGCCACCGCCATACCCACCATCTCGTTATCGATATACAATGGTGCAACAACGCCCACATCATTAAGGTGGGTGCCTGAAACGTATGGATTATTAACAACAAACACATCACCCGGTTCCATGGGTATATTCTCCTTCTCGCAATACTCCTTAGTGTACTTTGCCGTGAAGTCCATAATACCTATAAACCCTGGAACGCCAATTCCTATGGAGAGAATCTCGCCATTGATGTCTGTGAGGGCGACAGAGAAGTCATACGTATCGTAGAAGATAGAACTCTTGGCCGTCCTTATACTTGTCCAGAACATCTCATCAGCTATATTAATAAGCGCATTTCTAACGATCTCCTTAGTCACAGGATCATACTCAACCATCACTCAGTTATTAACGCAGAAATTTATAATCCTTGATGGTTATATTCAAATTATAAATACTATGTAGAAGATGCTGTAGTAATAAATCATCATCGGTCCATTACGATAATATTATAACGATTGCAACATCAATAATAAGCATAAAATTTATAGGTACTAATTAATAATATTTAATCCATGGAGACAAAGGAATCGATGTATAGCAAAGCTTGGTATGATGTTCTTGGAGATATGCTAAGTCCCACTGATATCAATTTATTGAGGTTATTAAATGAGGATGGTAGATTAAGCGATGCCGAATTAGCCAGGAAACTTAATGTTAGTGTTTCCACTGTAAGAGCTAGGAGAAGGTACCTTGAGGATAGGGGCATACTTAAGATCGTGGGTGTTATAGTGCTCAAGAATCTCAATCTGCCCTATGCCGATGTCATAATACAACTAAATCATAAGCAATTAAATAAGTATTACGGTGAATACTTAGAGTACCTAATCAATAATGATAAGATTTATGAAATAACGCAGTACCTCAATAACTATGTGATGATACGTGTTTTTGATAAAGATTATCAGCAATTATTAGGCACCATAAACTCAGTAATACTTAGTGGTAAGGAAATAATTAAAAGATACAATATCTTTGTAGCAGGTACGACATATAAGGCATGGGGTAGGAATGTACTTTAGAGAGTAAATAACATAAGTATATTTATGATATCGTGAGATGATTATTTATTATTACGGTGTAAATGCAATTATACGATTATTTCATCCTATCATAAGTATCATTATGTGCAAATATCACGTATGTTCTTATAAAGACAAAACAAATTAAATTTTGTGTCTATGGGTAACTCAGGAGCAGGATCTACTGGCGGAGAAATATTAGTTGGTGAGCTTTTTAAGTATGTAAAGTCTGGTAGGGTACAGTTATTCGTTGGTCTTACATTGTTCTTCGCCTTCGCGATAGAGGCTTGGGAGTTCATGATACCGTCATTCATATTATCGGCATTAATGAAGTACTTCAGTATTGGTTATGCAATAGCGGGTTTATTGCTATCAGCTCCCTTCTATGGGGCATTATTGGGGGCTTATGCACTAACGTGGATACCTGATGTTTACGGAAGAAAGAGGGCAATCCAAATAGGTATTATTGGTTACTCTATAGCCGGTATAATAACGGCATTCGCACCACCTAATAATTATTGGTGGTACTTCTGGTCTAGGTTCGTGGCTGGTGCATTTCTAGTTTTGGTTATGGGGCAGCCATTCCCATACCTTGAGGAATTCATGCCTGTTCAATCTAGGGGAAGGGTTACTGTGTATTTGGCGTCTGGATGGCCTATAGGTACGTTGATGGCCGTTGGCGCTGCCTATTTAGAGCCATGGATTCATTGGCAGGGAGTTATTTTAGTGAGTGTTGCCGCTATGTTGATATGGTTGATACCTGTCTCGTTAATCCCCGAGTCACCCTATTACTTAGTCGCTGTTGGGAGGGAGAGTGAGGCTAAGAAATTGTTGAGGAGGATACTTGGTAATGAGTTGTATGAAAAGCTTGGGGTTGAGAATGCGAAGTTGAAGGTTGAAGAAAGGAAGAAGGGTAATATGCTGGAACTATTTAAGAGAGACCTGCTGAAGAATACGTGGTTAATATTCTTCGTAAACATATTCTACTCATTCGCCTACTGGGGCTTATTCATATGGATAGCAGCTATATTGCAATCTAAGGGTCTAACGTTTGTGGGCACTCTAGAGTTCGTGATAGCCGCAGCCCTGGCGCAATTCCCAGCTTATTTTGTCTCAGCAAGTTTGGCTGAGACGAGGTTAGGGAGGAGGATAACTACCATATCGTTTATGGCTTTAGCAGGCGTGTTCACATACTTCTTCGCATCATCAACAACAATAGTGGATTTACTCGTGTTCTTAGTCCTATTATCCTTCTTCAACCTAGGGGCTTGGGGTGTGTGGGATGCTTGGGAGCCTGAGATGTACCCCACACCAATACGTGGTGTGCTTATGGGTTGGATAACGGGTGCCCAAAGGATCAGTAATGCAATAGCCCCTACCATTATAGGGCTCTTATTGGCAATACATGGCGTAACTTTCACAACCGTAGTAACAACAATAGCGATCTCGGCATGGATCTCGGCAATACTAGCTTTATTCTTACCAGAAACTAGAGGTAAAATATTGAGGTAATGAGTTAGGTGATTTGGCATGGTTATTAAAATAGTTTACATAAATCCTGTTGGTACAAGCGCATTCGACAAACCTATGAAGGAGTTTCTCGATAATTATAGATCGCCAGATACCGACATAACGGTTGTATCGCTTGAGAAAGGACCTTGGCATCTTGAGTATTACAGTTACGATGCCTTAGTAATACCTGACGTTCTTAAGGTGATAAGGGAATTTGAGGGTAGGGGGTATGATGCAGCAATAATCGGTTGTTTCTACGATCCTGGGCTTCATGAAGCTAGGGAGGTAAGTGACATGGTTATTACGGCACCAGGTGAATCCTCAATGCACATAGCATCCACACTGGGTGATAGATTTAGCATAATTGTTGGCAGGAGGAAGTGGATACCGCTCATGGAGCAAAACGTTGTTAAATACGGTTTTAGGGATAAGCTCGTTTCGTTTGAGTCTGTGGAGTTGGGTGTGTGGGATTTCCATAAGGATGTGGAGGAAACGAAGAGAAGGTTGATAAGGGCGGCTAAGAATGCCGTTGATAAGGGGGCTGAGGTATTAATCCTTGGCTGCACAGTACTCTTTGGATTCTTTAAAGACCTTGAAAAGGAGGTTGGTGTGCCTATTGTTGATCCAATAATAGCTTCGTTAAAATATGCGGAGTTCCTAGTTGAGCTTAAGAGACGTATGGGTTGGACATGGAGTAGGATTGGTATGTACGAGAAACCGCCCAGGGAAGAAATAGAGAAGTGGAAACTACCATTATAATCCAATTATTCATAAATTTATTAAAAACCATTTCATGTAAGTATGCCTTCTTACAACATTACCAAAAATACAATATGACAAATCCCCATCAATCAAACCCCTAAGGAACTACACCAAGCTTATAAAATAATGATAACACCTGTCTTTTGGATCTCCAACCACTAAAGATAGGTACACAAGGGCGAGAAGTTTCGATATGAGAAAATGAATTAAGTTATTTGTTCCCTAATTAGACGTAGTGTTTTTAATAAATCGTTAGCTTTAAACATTGTTATTTCTGGCACTATGGTGACGTCGTTATTCAATTTACCTAATTCTGCAATTATTGGTTTATAAACCTCGTTCCACGCATTATGTGGTATTGGTGCATGAGGTTCCTTAGATTTCTTGAATCTCTATACCAGTGAATATGCGCTTCACCAACCTTATCACCACGTTCTTTTACGTATTTTAGGACCTCATCAATAACATATTCCACGGCTTTAGGTTTTTCGACCTTCTTCACCTTAGCATAACCCGTTATGAGCTGTGGCACATCTATCACCGATGCCACGGGAATTCCAAAGTCCTTTAATTCATCCTCAACAAGCTTCCTCAATTCCTCCAACCTATCTATCGTAGCCGCAGCCTGCTCTCTCTTACTTATCGTTGAGCTTGAACTCCTACTCTCAACAGTAACCATCAACTCAAACCCATTACTACGCACATCATTAATCACGCCAGTAATCAGTCTCTTGATTCCATGTGCTATGGGTTTAAGATCCATGCTTTTATTAGGACCTCCGAAGCCTGGGTGAACCTCTATTACGAGGTTAGAAACTTCCCTGCCGATATTAATACTACGTAATTCCTTAACCACCCTGGTTATTGCCCTTACGTATCTATTTACGAACTCACTGCACCACCACATTGGTATTTGATACTCAGTATGAAGGATAAGCATCTTTATGCGCAGCTCCTCCAAGGAGTGTAATCTCATTAAGGCATCCCTTAACATCCTAATTTGTCTAATAGCATTATCATAACAGCATGAATAGCCACCACATACTTCCTCACAACCAAACGTTAACGGTGCAAACAACTTACCATACCTACCTAACCACTCATTAATTATTTGCCTCAATTCAGGGTTCCTAATACCTGCGTTCTTATTAACGATCTTGTCGACGAACCACCGTGGCACAGCAACGCTTAATGTCACAAAATGTTCAATTGCTATTATTTAAAAATAATTACTTCTCTCCTATTTTGTGGTTGTTGATTTCTCGTTTTATAAGCGGGTTATGGAGTTTTTGGCTCGGTATCTTGGGCTCGGTGATAGGGTGCTTAGGATGGAGGTTCTTAGGTATGATGAGGCGCTTAATGGTGTGAAGGCCCTAGTTAAGATCAGTGACTTAAGCGGCAGCGTAGTTAAGTACTGCGTGGTCAGGTTCGACAACGCACTCGGAAAGGCAGAACCAAAATGCGTAGATGATGAAAACCAAGCCTGGAAAATCTACCAAGAAACATACTAAGGAGACTCAGTTAACTTTATGATGCGTTAGTTAGAGGTGTTACGATGGCTCCTTGGTAAATATTATTTAGCACATGGCTATCGTAGATGCTATCTTTACGCCTATGTCTCACTACGACATGTTTTATTGTGTGCTTAGGGCTTTTATTATGTAGTTTTTAAGGCTGTTTTGTGTGGTTTCGCTTGTTATGTTCTCGAAGACTGCTACTCCAAGTTCCTCGAGTCTCTTCCTGAGCTCTGGGTCTATGCTGCTTAATGAGACCAGTGCTATGTTCCTTGGCCTCAGTAGTTTTATGTATTCACTCATTTGCTCAATAACGTACTGCGGCTCCTCCCACCTTATGTGCCTAATGCCTAGCTTAACCTCGATGAGTAGGTTGAGAGTCTTGCCTTGATTCACCAGGTCCATTAACTTGCCCCAGCCCACGTAATCAATTCTTCCCTCGAAAATAACTATGTCTGGGACTAAGTGCTTCGGTAAGCCCCTAGCGTCGGGAACCATTATCGATAGCGTGTGTGGTAATATTGATGGTTGGTAGAATATCGTGTACTCCCTACCCGTGATCCTTGATTTAACGGTGGTCAGGGGTACGTTGCCTGTAAACCAAATAAACCAACCACTGAGAGAGACTCCGTCTAAAGCCTCGACGACCTTAGCAGCTGTAAAAAGCTCTAGTACGTGGGACATGTTATTCAATAGGCACTGAACCCTACCCTGCGGGGTTGTTAAGGCCATGCATATTAAGATAGAGAAGCCCGGGCTACGCAGCGCATCACTCAGTCTCTCGGCACTGCCGGTGTGTATCTCAGCCCCAGACCTCCTCACTATGTCTATTGCTTCCCTAGACAGCTTAGGGACCAGGTCGAGGTATAACTTAGCGATACCCCACTCATCACCCACTGGGCAGAACATCGATGCGATCTTCAACGCAGACTCCTCATCCCTGAGTAAGTCGCAGGAACAGCGCTTAACCACGCCTCCATCTGTGGTGTAAGTCTCTGCGGAGAAGTGACCGCTGGTTGAGAAGCTGAGGTTCAGTATGACCTTACCATCGAGCACATCCCTAGGGACTATGTACACCTCCTCAGTCATGTTGCGCCTCCTTTTAGTCCTAGAAACGAGCCTGGAACCCTGCAAACGCTTAATGTTTACGAAGCACCCATCGGCATAGACATAGACGTAGTTCGTCGTCTGGCGAGTACCACCAACGACCTGGGTAACCTCGTACTCAGAGCCCAACGACTTAATAAAGCCCCTATCAACAACCTCACAATTAGTGAGACATGAGACAAGCAAATCTCTTGAAGCCACAAAATAAGGAAACAATGAGAGTATTTAAGCATTCGTGAATAGCGGTAAAAATGATTGCTGAAAATAACGGTTTTATCATAAGTTTGGGGAGGGTTTAAATTAAGGCAGGTTAGTATTTATAATGCGTTATGTCTGTTTGTTCTGATGACGCCTACAGTGGTGTTTGTTCTGTGCTTAATAAGCTTTGTCCTAGGCTTGTTCCGAGCCCCTTATTTGGGTTTAGCCTTGCCAACCTGGCTAGGCTCGACTCTGAGGTTGTTTGTGGTATTGTTTATGGTGGTGTGGATGAGGTTTGCGTCTTGGCAATTAATGAATTGAGTAGGTGGTGGTTTTCGTTATCTAGGGATCGATGTAGTGTCTGCGGTTCGCGGGCAAGCGAGATTGATGAGGACTGGAGGTACTGTGTGAAGGGCGACGCTGGCATAGCCGTGTTGGAGGGACTTGTTCAGCTATGCGATGAATGTCACCTAGCCAAGCACCTAGGCTATGCATTGACCCACGACAGGTTTAAGGAAGCGATTAAACGCGTTGCTGAGGTGAATAATGTAAGTGAGGAGTTAACTAAACAAGCGGTTGATGAGGCGTTTGAGGTGCATGAATCCCTTAGTAAAATAAGAAAGTGGAGGGTTGTACTGAGGGAGTTGTCGGGGTTAAGTGAGAGTGTTGTTAAGGTCGTCGAACACGTGCTTAACTTCATGGTGAACAACAACTATGAGCTTTCTAATTACTGGCTTTGGTATAGGGAGCAGAACAAGTCAGAAATAGAGGAGAGAGCTGAGAACGAGGCTTTGGAGCTCCTACGAAGTGCACTAGGCCTTGAGGGTAGGAACTCAATGAGTATCGTGATTAAGTTGAGTGGTGAGGATTTAGGCAAGCTCGTTAATGAACTTGCCAATGCCCTTAATAATTACGGCATTAGGGTTCTCAAGCGCGAGACCGAGACAGCATTGAGATTAGTTAGGGGTTCTAAGCATATTAGGAATGATGAGTGGGTTGAGATTAAGCTTGGTTCAATGGGTGGTAAGTGGATGGTCTTTGTACCAAGTGGGCTTAGGGGCGTTGTGATGCGTAAAGTCATTGATGGACTTAGGGAGAGGGGGTTGAATTATATCGCTAAGACCCCTGGTGTGAGGGAGGGTGGCGAGAGACCCGTAATTATTTACGTACCCAATTTCCTAGCGGTGGGCATGGTTAATGACGTCGCTGAGGTCATGCTAGAAGTGTTGAATAGGCTTGGCATTAACAAGCCACTACTCTTCAAACCTGACGTATTCACGCAGGAAGGCATTTACTCGGGTAAGGCAGGTGGTGTGAAACCCTATATCTACATGACGTCACTGAGACTCAAGGGCTTTCACTAATGTGCCGTAGAACTTCCTGAAGTTTAGGTCTATGACCCTAACGGCCTCCAAATCCCTCCTCAAGTGCTCAATTATATCGTCATAATGATCCTCCGCATACCACTTGACTACATCCTCACCGCTACCATGCAACTCCCCAACATTTAAACCAGCCTTCCTGGCTAACTCGACCATCCTCTCTAGGCGTAAGTCCTTGAATTTCATTCTGTAGAATGGTAGTGTTGTTTGTAGGTAATCAATCACAAACGTGTCATGCCAAAGCGCATTAAGCCTGTCTAAGGAATCGACCTTATGCTCAAAGCCTTTCTGTATGAGTAGTGGTATGTCGTAACGAAGCACATTAAACCCAACCACAATAATGCGATTCTTTCGATTCCTAGCTCGATTCTTAACCTCCATAATAACCTTCATAAAGTACTTGTAAAATCTCCTCACTAACTCACCCTCATCGTTATTGTTCCCCCATATCGTGAAGAAGCGAAGTGCACACCCAGCACTAGATGCCTCACCCTCCTCGCACTTTATGCTTGTGGATTCAGGGTTATACCTAGTCCAGTCCTCAATAACCCCAATGGCTATTACCTCCTCATTAATGAAGGCATCCTCCTTATTTGGTCTGTACGTCTCAATATCAAGGTACAACCTCAACAAAGACACCCATTAACTAGGCAGGGCACCATTTTTAAGAAGTGAAGCACGAACCTAAACAGAGCAAGGATGGAAAATGCCTCACTTGTAGCTCTAACCACGCGAAAATGCCTAGGGGAGAGATATTATCGAGTACGTATTCAGCGTTGTTGATTACATCCTCGTTAAGTACGTCGGAGGGAGTTAGGATAAAGAAACGGCAATGAATATTATTAATGAATGGGTAAGATCGATAAGGCTGATAGGAACAATGTTTTATAGCTTGATTTGTTTATTGCTTTTTGCGAGAGAGTTTCGTAATTTCATTAATGTTAAGTTGGGTGATGATGTTGTTTATGGCGTATTGAATAACCTCAGGGCTTGCGTTAGTGAGCTCCTTGCTAGGCAGTACATACTCAATGAGTTTGGCGATGATGTTGTGATTAGGTATGAGCCATCCTTCCTAAGTCCCTGCGATGCTATGTTCAAGTTCATGTTACCGCTGGATGAGAGTGTTAGGAGGGCTGCCTGTGAGAGGTTTAAAGTGAAACTTTTTGACAAAACAAACATCCTACTACCAGAGGGCGTCAATATTGAACAGGCCAACCTCAACGAGATATCTTATGAACTAGGTTATTCTCATCTTACCATTGAAGTCCCAAGCCTAGTGTTTAATCTGAGACTGAGTAGTACCTGGGATTTAATTAGTAATTGCCCATTAATTGAGACCAAGCTCAGGCAAGACCTTGGAGGCGAAGGTTCCGTAAGTACTGATTATTTAGAGTGTCTCTTTAACTCGGACACGATGACGTGCATACTCCGCAGACATTCCGTACTCTCCTTGATCAAGCACGCCAAGACCTTTCGAGTCAATACCGACGACTTCATCGACCTGGTCAATGAGCTATTTTGCCTACAGGCATGCGTTGGTGATAACGTAGATGTTCAGAAACTTGTTGATTTCCTAGTGGTTAAGGTCGATGACGAGAAGATAGGCAGTGTTTACTTAATTGAGGCAAAATCCATCACAAACCCCGACGAGGAGTACAAGGCTAGGAAGAGTCTGAGGATTTATGGGGAGTGCTTGAGAAAGTGTGCCAAGCGTCATAGGTACGCATTCGAAGTAATAAATGCGCCAATAAACATGCCTAGGGAGGCAAGGCTTGAAATAACTAGGGTAACAGGGGGTTAATGCGGCAGTATCTGTTCTGTAGTGACTTGGTGCGGTGTGGGTTTTTAAGTGGTTGTTTGTGTTTGTGGTGTGCCTAGGTTGTCTGGTAGGGTTAGGGTGGTGTTGAGGATTGTTGGTTTTGTGCTTATTGTTGTGGCTGGCGTCTCGTTTTATTTGTCGCATCTTTATCAATCGCTATCGAGTAGGTATAATGCAACGACTCTGTGTCTTGAATCAATAAGTAACCTGAGTAGGGTGTCGCAGTTGGGTCGTGTTGTTGATGTGGTTAGGTACTATGTTGGGCATTATCATGTGTCGATGAGGGTTGAGGTGTTTGGTTATAATGGGTCGTTGTTGTTCTCGTACGGTTCATATGTGCCGCCTGTAATTCCTGTTGGTCAGGCGATGCCGAGTATTATTACTAGTGGGCGGGTGTCTGTTGTGAGGTATGGTGTGTGTATGTACTATGGTGAGGATTACGTGTTTGAGGTTGAGGTTGGCGTGTTGCCTGGGGCTGTCTATTTCTTCGTGATTGGTGTTGCCCTGTTGTTTCTTGGTCTTGCCTTGATTGCGATTGGTGGGTGATGTTTGTTAGAGCGTGGTTATTAGTGTGGCTATTGTTTTTGTGTCGTTTATTAGGTTTGGTATTTTCGAGTACTCGTTTGGTTGGTGTGCTACCTCGTCTATTGTCGACCAGACTACGGCTGGTATGCCCATTGCCCTGAAGTAGGCTGCGAATGTGCCGCCGCCTATGCCGCCTATCCTTGGCTCTATGCCCCTCGTCTCCCTAAGCATCCTCGCGAGTGCCTTGACTATATCCGCGTTTGGTGGTGTCGGTTTTGGTGCGTCTAGCCTCTGTATTATCTCCCTCTCTATCCTCGGTAGTTGTTCCCCATCAATTACCCTGCCGTAGATTGCCTTGACGAGGTTCGCCACCGTGTCCATGTCCCTGAGTATATCGTCTAGGTTGTACTGTGGTAATACCCTGCAGTCCATTACGAATTCGTGAACCCCAGGCATTATGTTGGGCGAGGCGGATGGGTTGTTGGCCATTGTTATTACGAAGGTTGATTCAGGCGGGTCGTAGAGTGGGTCCCTCATGTCGTATTTTGTGGTTAGCGTGTTCTTTAGTAGGTATGCCAGTGCTATTGCTACTTCGTGGGCATTAAGGCCCTTGTTTGGCGTGCTTGCGTGGGCCTGCTTGCCGATCACCCTGAACCTGACCCAGAGTATTGACTTCTCGGCAACCTCTATGAAACTTCCGTCGCTACTCCCCGCGTCTGGGACTAGGGCTGAGTCCCTCGTGTCGAAGAGCTCCGGGTTGTTCCTCACTAGGTACTTTATGCCGTATTCCGAACCCGTCTCCTCATCGCTAACGAAGGCCAGCACCACAGTCTTCCTAGGCCTTATGCCGAGCTCCATGAGCGCCTTAACCGCGTATAACGACGCGACGAGTGATTGCCCATTATCCTCACTACCCCTACCGTAGACCTTGTCGCCGACTACCCTCGGCTTGAATGGTTCGGTGACGGTCCAGGCACTCAGGTCGCCTGGCGGTACGACGTCCAGGTGCGTGACTATCCATAGCTTACCCGCGTTTGGGTCCGTGCCCCTGTATATCGCGAGTATGTTCGGTCTAACACCGCCCTTAGCCCTCTTGTCTGGTGCATCGATGCGCCTTACCTCGTCGAAGCCCCAGTTCTTGATTATCTCGAGGAGCGCATTGGCCTTGTCCAGCTCGCCCTCGCCGCCGTAGTCGGGGCTTATTGCTGGTATGCTTATTAATTGGGTTAGTGTCTTCACGATCTCGTCCTTCATGCCGTCAATAATTCGCGAGATTTTCTCGTAAATCCCGCTCAGCGCCATTGGGTGTTTTATTACGTCTCGCATTAAAGCGTTTCCTAAAGGATTGTGCCTCGATTGTTAATCGAGAGCTCAATCGCCGGCGTAGATCACATTAATAATACCACCGTTGGCCTTAGCCTCTTTGATACCGGGTCTGGTGCCAGGCCGAGTTGTTCCATGGTTACGCTACCCAGTAGGTTGATGCCTTCGTCCCCAAATATTACGGGTGTTGCGGATGCCCTGTAACCCTCTATCTCTATCCCCACCTCGCCTATTGGCTTCTCTATGACCCTGTTATCGGCGAGCATTACTTGAACTGTCCTGGTTGGGTTTATGCCAAGCTTATTGAGTATTGATGTTGATATTACCGTGTATGTTGCGCCAGTATCGACTATGAGCTCTACCTCGACCTTGTTTACGGGGTTCGCTGGGTTCCAAATAACTGCCTTCACGGTGAATGTATCCATTACTTAATTAGGATTTGCCTCGGTTATTTATACCTATATTTTGTTGATAATTACGCCTGGCCCAATCGCCTAACCCACTCAATGGTCTTCTCAGCCAGGTACCTAATGTCCTTCTCCACATCGTTTAGGTTCGTGTACCTACTCACCACCCCCTCTGGGTCTAGTCCGTTGTGTTGGAATTCGTGTAGGTTAAGCGCAAGGTCTGTGAGGTGGACGATCTCCTTACCGTAAGCCTCCTCAAGTATTGATGCTACCTCCCTCAGCCTCGTTGTTGGCATTAGGGCTATTATGAGGTCTGCCCTAGACCTAACCTTACCAGTCCTGTCCCTAATAACGCCCGTATAACGCTTGGCAATTAA
>Ga0209224_1000062_pt1 | contig 26625 bp, 28 predicted proteins | sample MonGeyMetagenome_FD_184731 | JGI IMG/M metagenome (GOLD analysis project Ga0209224, IMG submission 184731) | Hypoxic/sulfidic aquatic microbial communities from Monarch Geyser, Yellowstone National Park, USA - MG (SPAdes) v2 (version 3) | ecosystem: Environmental > Aquatic > Thermal springs >...
TATTCAAAAGGGCAAGGGATGAAGGTTTCATAGCTGTAGCTCATGCAGGTGAAGAAGCTCCAGCAGAATACGTATGGGAAGCTATAAAGCTTTTAAAAGTATCTAGGATAGACCATGGATACCACATCTTGGACGATCCAATTCTTACAGAAAAAGTTGCTCAAGAAAAAATACCTCTTACCACGTGCCCACTTTCAGCACTTAAGCTCAATCATATAGTACCGCTTGAAAAATTTCCGGTAAAAACAATGATGAAATTAGGCATGATACCTACGATAAATTCTGACGATCCAGCTTACTTTGGGGGTTACATTAACGAAAATTATTATGAAACGGCAAAGGCTTTAAAGCTGAGCGCTGAAGATCTTGTAATACTTGCCAAACATTCGATAATGGCGTCTTATATTTCTAATGAAAAAAAGGTTGACCTATATAACAACATTGACAGAATTTATTATGAAATTTTCTAAATAATCTGCATTTTTTAGGCCAAGTTTTAAAAAAGAAGGACGTAGAGGAACAGTTAAAAATCAAAGTATCCTTGCTAAGCTTTAGAACAGGAGGAACATTGCTAGAAAACACCAGCCGTAAAGGTGGCATAGTTTACGGATAAGATTCTATAAGCATCCCAGAAATCTCATACGGCTTTTTTTGAGATATATATTGGAGGGACTGATCTATTTTTGATTCGCTGTTCGAATAAAGCCTTATGATGGGCTCGCCTTTAGCCACTTTATAGTTTTCTTTTTTATAAAAATATATCCCGGCACCCTTATCATATGGAGCACCAAGCAACCTTGTTAATGTGTTTATCTCGTTGTTGTCTATAAAAGTTATGTAACCATCTTTTTCGGCAGTAACATCATAAGTGTAACTACCAACAGGTAAATCATCTGGTTTAACGTCAGGGTTTCCGCCCTGGGCTGCTATTATCTCCTTTAACTTTTGGTAAGATTTGCCTTTAAATATTAGTGAAAGAGCTGCGTTATACCCTAAACCCTTTTCAACCAAACCAACGTTCTCAAACAGAAGTCCGGTCAACGAAGCTGATTTCATCAAAAGGCTGTTTGGTGCTCTGTAGGGGTTAATCAAGCTTTCTAGAGCCTCTTTAGCTTCTAGAGCAGGCCCTACAGCATGACCAACAGGCTGACTGCCATAAGTTAACGCAGAAGTAATTTTAATACCTACTGCTTCTCCAACGTCTTTAAATTTTTGTGCAAGCTGCATGCCGTCTTTTTCATCTTTAATCTTTGTGCCCTTTCCATAAGGTAGGTCAAGAACCATATACTTAACCCCCATAGCAATCTTTTTTGATATAACGCTAGCTATCATTAATCCTTCAGGATCTATTCTTAAGGGCCTTTCAATCTGAATAATCTTATCGTCAGCCGGCGATATCCCTAGCTTCCCTGTCCATGCAATGCAGCCATGGGTTTTCTTCACCACGGACATAAGCTCTGAAGGCTCTAGATCTACGTTGGCAAGAACCGACATCGTGTCAGCTGTACCTGAAGGGCTTGTTATGGCTTTGCTACTCGTCTTAGGTATATAAAAATCGCTGTTTGCAAACGTAGGCACTATTAAGAGTGATACTTTGTTGCCTGGAACCCCACCTATAGAATGTTTATCAACTACCTTTTCCCCCAAGTTTATTCTGTTCCCAGTTTCAGCCATAGCTTTAGACGCGCTGATTATTTCATTTATATCCATACCGTTATAATACGTTGAAAAAACAAACATCAAAACCTCCAGATCACTGGTTTTACCTTCTGAGATGTCCTTAATTATTTGGTATAGTTCCTTATCACTCAGTTTATAGCCTTTAAACTTTTTTCTTATGTATTCAAATGATAAACTATGCTCTATTCTTTTGATTTCTACGGTTTTTTCTTCACCATCGATGATTCCAAGTTCAGTTGCTAGATCTGAGCTTAACGCTGCATAACCTTCCTTAACCATGCTGCGTGACGGACGAGCTACGCCTGTAGCGTACTTCTTATCAGCTTTAACCTGTATTTTTTCCCCAACGTTAATACCTAATTTTTCAGCGTCAACAGAGTTAAGTATGATAAAACTTTCGTTACCTTTAATATCTATCTTTAAAGCTTTCAGTAACATATAGAAGAAATATTAATGATAGTTTCTTACTTATAAACTTATTTACGTTTGTCCGTTGTAATAGTCAGCAGTTTCAAAATAGATAGGTTTGTATTTCTAGATTTGAGCAATTTGTGTGCATGAGCATTAGGGTATAAGCAAAGACTTCTTATAGAAAGAGATAAGGCGTATGTGCACAAACATAGGGGAAGGGGACTGAATATGGTTGGCGTTCCCCATGAGGTCTTTAGCAAAGTGGAAGGCTATTAGTTGGCACATCCTCAGGGGGTTGAGCGATAGGGGACAAATGAACTCGTGAAGTCCCTGAGTGATGCGCTTATGCCCACGCTCATCACGTACAATAGGTATGCTGGTGCGTACCAACGTGTGCCTACGTAGAGTAAAACCAAGCATTGTACCTATTACCTCAATTTGATAAAAAGAAAGGTTTAGAAGCAGAAATCCTGGCCTTAAAGGCAGAAAAAGACAAGTTTGGAAATATTTTAGAGTTATAATGCGCATTCTTAACTTTTAACGTATCGGGTCTTAAGGGGACAAAAATCCCCTTTTGTGAGCTTTAGATGTTCCTTACTAAAGGTTTTGTAAAGAAATTTTATATTATTAATGCCCAAATGGGCTTCCTTGTAGAACTTAAAGGAGACACAAAGGGATGAAAACGCCTCTTGACTGCGGAATACTTTTCGATGAACTGAGGAGAATGCCTGCAAGTTCAGGGTTGTTCATAGCACAATAATAAAACATTTATACATTGTTCAAACCAATCCTTCAAGCGTTAACTTTTGTTCTAATTCTTCTTTTTGTTTTTCTGTCATTTTTCAGTTGAAAGATATGGATACCCACAATCTATTCCTCTGAACCTGCAGGCTTCTCTGTATCCTGAACTAAATCCATAAGACTTTAGAATTGACCTTACCCTGTTTATTTTTATCTGCATCAATAAAGCGGATTCATAATTTTTATTTTCAAGTTCATTAACGATTCTTACAACAAGTTCAGGAAATGGGTTTATTACAAGCGATATAATGCTGGAACCTCCTAATACATAGGTTTCGTAAATCATTGAATCGCTGCCAGCTATTATATCCTTTTCCTTAGGCATAAGCTCGATAACTTCGAGCAGATGTAAGATGTCCCTAGTGCTGTCCTTGTATCCAACAAAGTTTACTAAAGCCAAAACAGAAGAAACTGTAACCGGTGTTAGAACTTGGCCTAAAAGTTTTTCATTATACAATATTATTGCCATATCGTTTTTTCAGCAACTGCCCTTTAGTATTGTATCAAATTGTTCAAGCTGTAAACATGATGTTGGCTTATTAAAACATGCGTAGCTCCTGAATCACGTGCATGACTTGCTAATAGTAAGGTATTCTCCATCCTGTATTCAGTTGTATTTTGAATTATGTACCTTCCTTATGAAGCTTCCAGCACACTTTCTAACATTTTTTGCGCTCTTCGATAGATAAGGCCAAAGATTCAGCTCCTATACCATTCGCATAAAATCCGTTAACTCCTTTTGAAATTAAAAAGTCGGTTACCGATTTTACTTTTGAAAAATCGTGTTGCCCATTTTTAAATGGCACATATACTTCTGATAGTGCCCCCAGCGCATGCAGTATGTTAATAATTCTTAAATATTAAGGTTTTAATAGTTTAAACTTGTGAAAAAACTTTTAATGATCACGGAAGGCGGCATACTGTTTTTAAACGAAAAAGGCGATATAATATTATCGTATAAAATTAAAGATTTTAATGAGTATGAATCAGCTTTAAAAGGAGAATTGTCAAAAGAAATCCTCAACTATCTAATTAACGAAAGCGACGAAATAGTTGTGCAGAATGAAGCGCTAAAAAACAGGCTCATTGAGTTAAACCCCAAGCTGAACGTAATCATAGACCAGAACATGATTGAAAATCTAGGTCTGAACAAAGTAGATTTGATGATTAAAGCAGGCCTAGTAAAGGATCAACAGGAGGCTCTCGAACTCATAAGGAACTATACGATTTATGTTTCTCAGCAAAAGCTCAAGGAACATGCAGCAAGGCTCGATCTTCACGCCATACAGCTGGTACAGGCTATTGATGAAATAGATAAAACGATAAACCTGTTTTATATGCGTTTACGAGAATGGTACGGCTTGCATTTTCCGGAGCTTTACAACGTAATTGATGACCCTGAAACTTATTTGAAGATAGTGCATGCCTTTCCAGATCGTAACGAGATAACGACAAAAAAGCTGGAAGAAATTAACATACCAAGAAAAAAGGCCGAAATAATAGAATCCCTTGCAGTAGCTTCGAAAGGGGCTTCTTTTGATGAAGAGATGTCAAAACTCATAGACCAGCTGGCTGAATTAACAATAGGGTTGTTTAAGCTCAGAAAAGAAGCTGCAAGGCAGTTGGAAAAAATAATGGAGCAGGTTGCGCCCAACGTCACATCACTTGTTGGAGCAACGATAGGTGCAAGATTACTCAGCAAAGCAGGTTCACTCGAGAGGCTCGCTAAGCTTCCCGCAAGCACAATACAGGTTCTCGGAGCAGAAAAAGCGCTTTTTAGAGCTCTTAAGAGGCACGCAAAGCCGCCCAAGCACGGAATAATATTTCAACATAAGCTTATACATGATGCTCCAAAGAAGCTCAGAGGAAAACTTGCAAGAGCTCTTGCAGCTAAACTCGCCATAGCAGCAAGGATAGACTATTATGGTGGTAAAAAGAACTATGAGCTGACCAAATCTTTTAATAAAAAAGTTGAAGAGATAAAGAAAAAATTTTTTGAAGAGCAGAAAAAAGGTCGAAAGTGAGTGCCAAAGGTAGAAAACTCTGATTTTGATAACGTTTACTGGGTAGAGATTTCTGATAGAAAGATTCTTGCAACTAAAAATCTCGCTCCCGGAATTTCAGTCTACGGCGAAAAGCTGATAAAAGAAAAAGGAATAGAGTACAGGCTCTGGGATCCATTCAGAAGTAAGCTAGCCGGCGCTATAATGAAAGGTCTAAAGAATATGCCGATCAAACCCGGATCGACTGTACTTTACCTTGGAGCCAGCACAGGTACAACGATCAGCCACGTTTCAGATATCATAGATATTAACGGTCTTGTTTTTGGAGTAGAGGTAAGCGCAAGGGTTGCAAGAGAGCTGATGGATAAAGTCGTAAAATATAGAAAAAACGTCATACCGATAGTTGAAGATGCAAGACGTCCTGACAGGTATGCACAATTTATATTTAAAAAAGCAGACGTACTGTATTCAGACATAGCTCAACCTGACGCTACCGAAATAACGCTCAATAACAGTTTGATGTTCCTAAAAAAGGGAGGTTATCTTGTGCTTATCGTAAAAGCAAGGAGCATAGACCCAGTTCTTCCTACAGGCGAAATAATAAAGAGGGAGGCAAAAAAATTGGAAGATGCTGGTTTTAAAGTCATCGAAATACTTAACTTAAATCCCTACGATAAGGAGCACGGTTTTATATTAGCAATTAGGTAAAATTATAATTTTTTGCAGAAGGACAAAGAATATATTTTGAAGTTTTGTTATGCTTAAATATGTTAAAAGATGACGACGCTAAAGATAAGTTAATGGCTGAAATTTTTAAGGCATTGGCTCATGAATACAGAATAAAAATGCTAAGAATAATCATAAGTTCAGAAAAACCGTTACACATAAAGGCGCTTGCAGAAATGTTGAATTTAAATTATGAAGTAGTTTACAAGCATATAAAAATTCTAGAAAAAGCTGGAATAATAGGTATATTTATGGTTGGTCGTTCACGAGTGCCGTACGTTAAAAGAAGGGAAGAACTTTCTAAGTTATTGGAAGATTTAGTAAACATAATTAAACAATAAAGTATAATTGTTTATATACAATTAGAAAAAATTTATAAGTAGATATAATGAGAAAACCCTATGCAAAAAAGTCTTTATGTCTCGTTAATAGCTATGTTCGCAGCCACCTCTGGGGCTCTGACGGAAATGCACGTAATGTTTCCTTTCCCGCTTTTACCCTTTTTGGAGTTTGATATGGCTGAAATTCCGGATATGATTGCCTTCTTGATATTGGGACCTGAAGCAGGGATCCTGGTTGCTACGATCCACTGCATTCTGCTTTATACACTGGGCGCTTTTACCATATTTTCTCCGCTTATGAAATTTTTTGCAGAAGGGAGCATGTTTGCAGGCATATTGTTAGCAAAACGGTACACGAAAAGGGCTTCGGTATTAGCTGCTACGTCGATAACAGCCAGGGTTGTCATAATGTTTTTCGTCACGTTGATGCTTTACTATGTAATAATGCCAGACATTTATATGCCAACAGCTAAACTAGCCATGGGAATACTCCATATAAGTTATCTGCCTCCGCTTTACATAGCTTTTCTTTTAGTTGGCTTAACTTCTATGTTTAACGCTATCGCAGGTGTCATAACGTTCTTTGTCTCATATGCTATAGCCCTGAGATTGTTAAAATCTTTTAAGATTTTTGATAAAAGCTTACTTTAAAGAAACCATATATTTTCTATAAAGTGTTTTGTCTTTTTTGCTCGTTTCGATCCTAAAACTTTTTCCCTCTCCTGATATCAGAAGCGATATCTTAATGCCAAGGTCTCCATCACAATAAGAAGCAACTATATCTGCTGCTAACGACAAAAACGACTCATCGCCCCTAAAAAGCCCTACAGGCCCATTACAGTTTTCTGGTATTATTTTTGTGTACCCTGTAGCTTTTTCTAATTCTTTATTTTCAAAGTAGTTTCTTCCAACTATAACTTTGGAATTTTTAGAAAGTCTAAAATGCCTTCCAATTTTTAGCAGGTATATATCTTCCATTGTATAATGATCGTCGTTAGAAAATAGATCCTCAAGCTTTCTTGCATAAGGAACGTACGTTAAAAGACATCCGCCAGAGGAGCCAGGTATTTCTTTTAACCCTAATTCACGGGCAAGTTTTATCTGCATCTTTCTGCTTCTTCCTTTTATTTTAAGTAGCTTACTCGGATCTATCAGTCCTTCTTTTATCAACTCTGTTGGAGGCATTATACCCCCGCTTAAAGGCCTGAGAACCCTACCTTCCAACCCTGATTCTCTTTCTATAATTTTCATTGCTTTTATATTTTGGGACTTTGGCCTCTGACCAACGACTTCGCCAGTAACTATGCCTACAGCTCCTTCCTTTTCCATGATGTATTTTGCTATCTTGAAAAAGAAAATGCGGCAATCTATACATGGATTTAGGGCTCGACCATATCCGTATTTTGGATGTCTTACAATTTCAACATATTCCCTTTCAACCTTTATGTTTATCAACTCTAGACCTTCTTTTTTAAGAAAGCTGTTCAGTAAAGAAAGATCTCTACAACACGTTGAATTAAAGGGCGTTTCTATATGAACAGGGATTATTTTGAAACCCATATTTTTTGCCAGCATAACAGATAGTAAGCTATCAAGCCCTCCAGATACCAATGCAATCAGCTTTTTCTTTTCTTCCATTTTACAACATTAATTTAATTAACCTACCTTTTATCAAATAAATAAAAAATACTAAACTTTTACAGAGCGAATTTATTCTTCTTCTTGAGTTTCAGGCATAGATTGTTCGTTAGAAACGATTTCTCCAACAGCGTACCTGTTTCCGACCTTTACTATTTTTACCCTGTATGTTTCTCCTAATTTGCCGCCAGCTATGAATACAACGAAACCATTCACTTTTGCTACTCCGTCGTTTCTCTTGCTCATTTCTTCAACTTTTAATGTATATTCAGCGCCCTGTTTGACGGGTTTCGGTCTGTAACTTCCGTGATATCCGTGATGTTCGTTCAAAACTTTTTCGCCGTGCACTAAACTTATAACATGTTCAATATAAACTTATCTAATTAAACAATACTTTTGTGAATCAAGCGTTTCAATTATAATTAATAAAATGTAATTGATGATTTTTAATTAACTTTTTAGGTCAAATTTTAGCCAAAGTTTATAGAGAGTACAAAAGTACAGGGGTTATTCATGTTCAGAAAAAAGTTGGGAGACATAAAAGGCCTGTTCTTGAAAGCGTTAGGAATAAAATAGTTGAGCTGTACAAAAAATACAGAATTAGCGCAAGCTATATCGGCAAAATTCTCAGAGCAAAAAGGATACTACGTTGAGAACAACAGGATCAATCAAGTACTCAAGGAGGCTGGTTTTGCAATGAGTGAGCCTAAAAAGTGGCACAAAATGAATAATGTATGAGAGAATGCTCATTATGGCACGTTAACTGACACAAAATAAAGGATCCTAGTGGAAGGGTTTATGGTTAATAGTTTATGAATATCCTTCTAGGTTTATAGTTGGCTATGGCGTTTATCCAACTCCAAAATCTAAGTACTCAGTTGATTTATTGAAGAAGGCGATAGAAAAGTACGGCAAGCCTGAGGAGATTTTATCAGATCACGGAACAACTTTCTATGGAGTTGAAGCAGATGAAAGGGAGAAGGGATTTGAAAAGTTCTTGATAAAGGAGAAGATAACTTTGATAGTTGGCAGGGTTGATCACCTTAAGACAAACGGAAAGGTTAAGAAGTTCTTCGACATATTTTTTGATAGAAGAAGATAAAATTCTTCAATTCCTTTAATGAATTCATGAATAGCTACAACTTCATAAGGCCACACGAAGCCTTTGATATTGAAAGGCTTGAAACGCCAGCAGTTATATTTTATCAAAAGCTACCTAAAAAGGAAGTTATAATTGGCTCATCATTACTGGAGAACATTGGAGGGGTGAATGATTTGCAGATAAAACAAGTTGAAATTATGAACTAAAAGATTTTATTTTGCGGTTTGCAGAACACTGTCATGAAAAGGGAAGACTTTTTTAAGGAAACAGTAAAACCTATTGAAATAAAACCAAGAAGCATTTCAGAGCTTCTCGAGGCCATGGCTGAAACCTCTTTCCAGGGAAGAAAGTTAGGTGAGGTGTACAGAGTATGGAAAAGCATGCTCAGCGACAATGACGTGACTATACTGATGGGGCTAGCGGGGTCTATGTCAACAGCAGGCATGTGGAAAATAGTTGGCCAGCTGATAGATGACAATTTCCTTGATGTACTTGTGTCTACTGGTGCAAACATATCCGAAGACATATATGCTGGAATGGGATTTCCATACGGTAAGGGTAGCCCGCTGGTGGACGATGAGCTGCTTTTAAAGTACAAAATCGACAGGTATTATGACGAATGGGCTGACGAGTACAAGTACAGAGAAATGGAGAAACTTTTGGCAGACTTTATAGGAAGCCTCAACAAAAATCATACATACTCAACTGCAGAACTTATGTACCTTTTAGGAAAGCATCTGAATGAGTTAGGGATAGATTCTTTAGCCACCAGAGCATACAGGAAAAGGGTTCCTATTTTTTCTCCCGCGATAATGGACAGCAGCTACGGAATAGCTGCAGTGCTTTCTGAAAAAGGCAGGATAGTCTTAGATCAGTTTAAAGATTTTGAGCAAATGACAAAGATAGCTCTTAAATCTGATGAAACAGCGGTCATATACATAGGTGGCGGTGTTCCAAAGGATACGATTCAGCTCATGGCTGTAATAAAGGCCCTTTTACTTGAAAAACAGACAGGCAAAGAAATAGTAAAGCCACACAAATATGCTATCCAGATAACTACAGATTCACCGCAATGGGGTGGGCTAAGCGGCGCAACTTTTGAGGAAGCAATAAGCTGGGGAAAGATATCAAAGGAAGGAGGTAATGCCGTGTGCTACTGTGACGCAACAATTGCTCTACCAATAGTTATTCACGCGTTGTATGAAAAGAAACCAAATCGCGTAAAGAAAAACTTCGATTTTGTCTTTGAAGAAGTAGAAAAAGGCTAATTTTCAATTTTTAGAATGACAAAGTTTATTTTTTCATAGTATGTAATTTTTTATCATGAGATACAGTAAAGCTGACAGGTTGGTAATTATAGGTTCAGGGATAACCGGTTTGATGACAGCGATAAACGCCAGGCTCTCTGGCCTTGATGTTTATCTGCTTGAAAAAGGAAAAAGCCCTTCAGGGTCTAGCACTAGAATAGCAGGAGTTTTGCACTCAGGTGCCAGGTTTGCTGGGTGGGACGATGAGCTTGCAAAGGTATGTTTTGAAGAATGGAAATGGTGGATTTCAGTACTTGAAAAAGAAGAAAAAAAGATAGGCGGTTATTTTTTAAAGACAAAGGCAGAATCAGATCAATACCTTGAAAGTTGGTTAAACTCATTAAAAAACATAGGTATACCTTTTACAGAAGTTGAAAACCCATATATAGGAGGGGATATAAAAAAAGAGAGCATAGACAGGTTCTATTTTTTACCAGAAATACAGATAAACGCGCGGAAACTTTTAAACAAACTATTAGGGCTCGCCATAAATCTTGGAGTTAATTATCTACCATCTTCTATAATAGAAAAAGTTGAGCACACAGAGGGCGGGTATAAGATAACTGTCAGGAACAAAGATACGCTGAAACTAGAAGGTATTCCTGTAATATCGTCTGGCATCGATATTCCCAAAGTTGCAGAGATGTTTGGGATAAACGTTACTTCTAAAGTTTATCAGGGCTCACACATTTTACTGAACACAGACTTAACAGATCTGCTTGAATTTGTTCATAAGCCTGGGACTTATGACCTGTTGATACCTTCTGATTTTGGAACTTTCATAACTCCCACGCTTGTACCCTACAACGGGTTAACAATATCTGAAGAAGAACTTGCAGGTCTAAACCAAGTTCTGAAAAATTTGTTTGAAATAGAACCGGAAGTCATCGGATATATGATTGCTGGAAGAATATCCATATCTTCGCCTGTTTCAACTTTAAAGGGTGATTATCTTGCGTATATACAGGACGCAATACTGGCATGGTCAAACAACTACGCATGCGGTAGAAGATTGGCCTATGCAATAGCCGACATGCTTGGAATAAAAAAAGCTTTAACGCCTGCACATATTTAAATAACATAAGTTAAAGGCGAAAATCTCTTTCAGTGAGCTTTTGGTAATTCCTTCACAAAAGGTTTTTTATTTGAAAAATATTACGTTATTAGTGCCCAATAATGCTAAATCAAGGAAAAAAGCAAACCTTACTTTGGAGGAACGTTAGCATACTGTTAAGAATGTTTGTTAAAACAACAGGAGTTTGTCCTGTTTGCAGAAAATACGTTAAGCTTAACATGATTAAGTTCACGCGCCTCTCTTGCAATTCAACGTTTGGCGGAGATGTAACTTCATCTTTAATTATTATGAAGGAGGGACTTTCCTTATGGAACGTGAAAGAGACGCTAAATATTCTCCGTGTAAGCTTATTAATGAACGTGAAAGCCCAGCTCGTGATGGCGAGGTAGTTCACTATGTCTGAAGAGGATTTTGCAGAGCCAGAAAAATATGACAGCTGGTATGAAAAATACAGGGACGTATACCAGAAAGAATTGGCTTTTTTACAAAAGTTTCTAAAAAATGATAAATTCATAGAAGTAGGTGCGGGAACAGGGAGATTTGGAGGCGAACTTGGCGCTTTTGCTCTTATAGAAGTCTCGGAAAAAATGATAAAGTATGCATTAAAAAAAGGATATGAGTACGTTAGAGCAGATGGTCAAAACCTGCCTTTAAGAAAAGATTCCGTTGACTCAGTGCTTTTCGTATTTTCTCTGCCGTTTATTAAAGATCAGCAAATGGCTTTAAAAGAAGCTTTTTATGTAGCAAAAAAGAAAATAATTGTAGTTGATTTAGATCCAGAGCTTTCTAAAAGTTATGTTGATAGTCTCCGCTCAATTTATAAGAGCTACGATCCTTCTTTTATCGAAAACGTTAAAAGGTTTGATAAAACCACAAAAACAAGCAGACTGGTTTTAAAAATAGATTCAGAAAAGGTAACTTTGATAGGTTTTGTGATATATAAACGAGATAAGTAGATACAATTAGATACACTTCAACGTTTGTTCTAAAGCTCAAAACAAAGCCATTTATAAAAGTACAAAAACATAATTTTATAAGTTGAACGTTGTTATAAAGAGCAGGATTGATGGTAGGATTAGTAGGTAAACCAAACGTTGGAAAATCTACATTTTTTAACGCATTGACCATGCTTAACGCCAAGGTTGCTAACTACCCTTTTACCACTATTGAGCCTAACGTTGGAGTTGCATGGGTTACAACGAAGTGTGTCTGCAGAGAGCTTAACGTTAAAGATAACCCCGTAAACTCGCGTTGTGAAGACGGTATAAGATACATTCCTGTAAAGATAATAGATCTACCTGGTCTCATACCAGGAGCTTACAGAGGAGAAGGACTTGGGAATCAGTTTCTGGATTCTGTTATGAAAGCTGATGCATTGATTCACGTGGTAGATGCTTCTGGCTATACTGATGAACAGGGCAGACAGCTTGAAACCCCAAAACATGACCCTATGATCGATATCGAATTTATAGAGAATGAGCTTGATATGTGGATTGCAAACATAATATTAAAGGATAAACAGAAAATAAACAAAGCTTCGAAGCTTGACGAGGTAATAAGCATACTTTCAACGAGGCTAAGCGGGCTTAACATAGACAGGTCCGTAGTAAAAGATATTCTGCAGAAAGAGGAAGAACTTTTAAATAAAAAATTCTTCAATTGGGAAGATCCTGATTTTATAAAGCTCGCAAAGAAAATAAGGCAGATTAGCAAGCCAATACTTATAGCAGCTAACAAGATAGATGTTGCTTCAGCAGAAGAAAATTTTAGAAGAATAAAAGAAAGCGGAAGAACAGCAATACCGACTTCTGCAGAGGCTGAACTTTTGTTAAGAAAAGCGGCCCAGGCAGGGTTTATTGCATACAAGCCTGGAGATTCTAACTTTACAGTATTAAAGGAAATGAACCAAATGCAGAAAAGCGCGCTCGAAAAAGTGGATCAGATTTTAAAAAAATGGGGGTCCACTGGTGTTCAGCAAGCTTTAAACTATGTATATTTTAACCTGCTTGATATGATAGTGGTTTATCCAGTAGAGGATGAAAACAAGTATTCTGACAAGAAAGGCAATGTGCTCCCAGATGCGTACCTTATAAAGAAGGGGTCTACAGCAAAAGATCTAGCGTTTATGATACATACAGAACTTGGAGCTGGCTTTTTGTACGCTATAAATGCGAAGAACAAGATGAAGCTTGGAGCTGATTATGTTCTGAAGCATAACGACGTTATAAAGATAGTGAGCACGACAAAGAGAGCTTAACAAGTAAAATAAAATTCCAGTTTAAACTATTTTAAATTTTGAAATTTTGAAAATTAAATCAGAAAATAATTAATAAGGCTTTTTAAAATATTTATGTGTATGGCTGTAACTCTGAGCGATATTAAAGGCGACGTAGGTTCTATCGCAGGTCACGTTAAACCCCACATAAACCAGATAAAAGCTGTAGAAAGAGTTTTGAAAGATGCTACAGAGAAGAAGATACTTCACGATTTCTTCGTAAGCCGTGTTGGAGACGACATACATATGGTTATGTTACATGAGAACGGTGAAGATGCTAAAGAGGTACACGAAACTGCGTGGAATGCCATGAAGGCCGCTACAGAAGAAGCGCAAAGCCTGGGCCTTTATGCAGCGGGACAGGATCTACTAAAGGATGCGTTCAGCGGGAACGTTAAAGGAATGGGTCTAGGGGTTGCTGAAATGGAATTTGAACCAAGAAAAGCTGAGCCTATAGTTCTTTTTATGGCAGATAAGACAAGTCCAAGCGCTTTTAACATTCCTTTATCCAAAATTTATGCTGATCCTTTTACAACAAGCGGCCTTGTAATAGATCCGAGACTTCACGATGGTTTTATAATTCAGGTACTTGATCAGAAGATGGGGGACATACTTGAGTTTTCTCTTCCTGAAGAGCTGCACGATTATCTGGCCATAATAGGCGATCTTGTAAGATTTTCTATCAAAAAAGTCTTTTCTAAAGATAAAAAATTGGGAATAGCGGCTTCCGTATCTACGGAAAAATTAAGCAAAATTGCTGGAAAGTACGTCGGAAAAGACGATCCTGTTGCGATGGCCAGGGCGCAGTCCGGTTTTCCAGCAGTAGGAGAGCTGCTACAACCGTTCATGACCCCTTACCTTGTTCCTGGCTGGATGAGAGGATCACACGTTGGACCTCTTTACCCATGTTCAGTAGATGAAGCAAACCCTACCTACTTTGACGGTCCTCCAAGAGTAGTTGCTTTAGGATTTATGATTAACGGTAAACGGCTTGTAGGTGAAGAAAGTGACCCTCAGCCCGGTTCTCATAAGCCTGTAGATTACTTTAAGGGGGAAGAATTTAGTTATGCAAGGAACATTGCCATGAACATAGCAACTTACATGAGGCAGCACGGGCCATTTATGTTTGAAAGGCTGCCGGAAGAAGAAATGGAATACACAACTCTAAACGAAGTCTTAAAAAGAATATTTGAGAAAAAGAACATTAAAAATAAAAATCGATAAGCGCGTTTTTAATAAATTTTTTAGTATATCAAAAGACTTTCTCTCTTTGGATTACTAAACTTTTTAACAATTTTTTTGCATCATCTTCAACCTCATCTATCTTAGGAGCTTTAAGCAAACACGCTCTGTCGATCATTTTTAAAGTAGCTGCATGAGCTAAAGGCACAGCAAACTCAACGTCATGCTTTAACAACCCATAGGCAAAACCTGCGTTAAAAATATCCCCCATTCCTATGCCGTCATAGATATCAGATGGCTTATCAACGTTTAGCTTTATATAGATGTCTTTTCCTGAAAGAATTATTTCTGTTCCTGAAAAGTAAAGAACGTTTTTTACGCCCATCTTGTGGAGCATTCTTATGCCTTTTGTTCCTACTGAACCAGAAATAACTTTTAATTCTTTATCGTTAACTTTAATATAATCTACGTTTCTAAGTTGTTTGATAAAGCTGAGATTTCTATAAAGAGTTACTGGCCCTACCTTTCTTTGCCTTATAAAACCCTGAGGATCAACAAGAACAGTTCCGCCAGAGCTTTTTGCTAACTCGATGGTTTCAGGTTTTATTTCGTTATCAACACCATTAAAAATAAAAAAATCACCTTCAGGGTTCTCTTTAAGCGCGCAACCAAGCTTCTTTATTAATATCTTTTTCTTTTTTACACCAAAAATTTCAAATACATCATAGTTTTTGCACTTTTTGCCATTTACGGAAGCCCCGTGCAAGCTAAGATATTGCAAAAAATCTATATGCGGCTTACCATAGTTTCCAAATATTCTGATTTTTAAGTCCTTTATATCTCTTAACACCAAAGACCCATATGAAGGAGGTCCGCCTATGCATCTGTAAGTTCTTCTTTTAACACGTATTACGTCAACAGTAAAATTGCCTACAAGTGAAATGCTATCCATTATGTAGATAAATTAATTACCTTGTTTTTTAATGTTTATCGTATGACGGTTATAGAACCGGGAGACATGATAGAAATTTTGGCAGTAAAAGGCATTCCTGATGTAAAGCCAGGAGACGACATTGCAAAACTAATTTTTGATGCTTGTCAGAAAAACAACATAAAAGTAGATGAAGGGGATATATTCGTGATAGCTTCAAAAATAGTTGCTAAAGCTGAAGGCAGGCTTGTAAAGCTTTCTGACATTACCCCCAGCATTTTTTCTATTAGAGCATCCAAGATAGTCAAAAAGGATCCTAGAGAAATAGAGGCAATACTGAGCGCTTCAAGAAGAATAATAAGAATGAGGAGAGGCATATTCCTTGCAGAAACTGAGTTTGGAGTTGTCGCGGCAAATGCAGGCATAGACAAAAGCAACGTGGGAAAAGAAGATTTTGTACTTTTGTTACCAAAGGATCCAGACAGATCCGCAAGAAAGATAAAAAAGAAGCTTGAAAAACTTTTTAATAAAAGACTGGCAGTGATAATTAGTGACACTTACGGGAGAACATGGAGGGAGGGACAGGTTGACATGGCAATAGGTGCCAGCGGCATTAATGTCTTCAGGGATTATAGAGGTGATAAGGACATGTATAACAGGACTTTAAAGGTTACAAACATAGCTCAAGCTGATGAAATCGCTTCAGCCGCAGAGCTAGTCATGGGTAAGAAAAAAGGAGTGCCGGTTGCAATCGTAAAGCATTACGTTTACGACAACAAAGATGTTCCTGCCAAAAAGCTTAACAGAAAAGACTCTAAGGATTTGTACCGTTAGTAATTACCTTTTTCTTCTGGTTCTTGTACATTTCTATTAGCTCTGTTACTGTTGTAGCGTCCTCTGGACCCTTATCGTCCCTTATTTTGCCGGTAAACCTCGGAAACCTTAATGCCAGTCCAGCACCTTCTTTAATCAGACCAAAAGCAGCAGTATGAATTGGGCTCAAAGTTATTTCTTGGGCCTGAACTTCTATAACTATCTTTGGTTCAAACCATACATCAGCGTCCATTTTAGAAACAACCCTAGCATGTCTGTGAGGTATTTTATACGGTTCAAGTAGTTTGGGGAAGTTCATTAGATCTTCATCTGTAAATCCAGCACCTATCTTTGTAACTGTATAAAAACTATCGCTGTCCTTGTCGTATACAGCAGCTAAGAGCGTACCGTATGTCCCGGCCCTTCTTCCCTTGCCGTAGAAGGCACCAACAACAACAAGGTCCAAAGTATCAGCCAGCTCACCCTGATAGTCTCTTTTTAGTTTTATCCATGAAAAGCCCCTTGCTCCAGCTCTGTAAATCGAAGCTGGATCTTTAAGAACAAGACCTTCGCAGCCATCAGTTATTGCCTGATCCATAAAGTTTTCAATCTCTTTTGGATCTGTGCTTTCTATATACGTTGCAAACTGTACCCTTTCGTCTTTCTTTACTGTATTCCACAAAATTTTTCTTCTTTCTGTCAAAGGCATATCTACAAGCTGAGAGCCGTCAACGTACATTATGTCAAACAAAAAAAGAGTAACTGGGTACATCTTCATAGCTTCTTCAATACCGTATTTTCTCCTTCTATGCATGAGCTCCTGAAAAGGATAAAACTCTCCAGTATCTGGATCAACAGCAACGGCTTCTCCTTCAACTATCGCTTCATTGGCATTTATGTTCTTTAATGCAAGCTCGATGATGTCCGGGTAATGCATCGTGATGTTCTCCAACCTTCTGGAATAAAGTACTACAGTATTACCGCTTTTATGCACCTGAACCCTTTCTCCGTCATACTTGTATTCAGCTATGCAGCCGTTTTTCATGTATTCAAGAGCTTCTTCGGCAGTTGGTACCCTTTCTGCGAGCATTGGTCTTATAGGTCTGCCAACTTTTATCCCGATTTTTTTAACTTCATCTATACCTTTAAGCGCAAGGGTTGATGCAACTAGCCCAAGATCTCCAGAAAGGTTGTAAGCTTTCTCTAATATTTCTCTCCAATCCTTTGATCCTGCATAGGCAAGAGCTAAAGCGTCAAGCACGGTGTAATCAGCAACTCCCAACCTTAGCGTTCCAAGGACAATTTTAACAAGGTATTTAGCTTCATCAGGTTCAGCGTCGTTAAGGAGGCTCATAAAGTAAGCAAGCTTCATATCCTGAGAACCTTTTCCCGAAGTTTTGGCTATCTTTTCAAGAACGTTATAAACCCTGTTTATGGTTAGCTGTTGCGTAAAAAACGTCATCTGTTTTTTGTTTTGTACGACGTTTTTAGCTACGTCTCCAAGATCACCCAATTTTTTGTATTCCTCTTCTATCTTTTCTTCGCTCAGGCCTGAATATTTGCTTAATGCTCTTATGATTGTTTTTTCAGCGACACCAAGCTCAACGCCAACATAATCAGGGTAAATCTTTCCTTGAGTAAGGTAAATGACTTTATCAATTTCGCTCGGCTTTACAGAGCTAAAAAGGTGAGCTAGTATCGAAGTCAATTCGGTCCTTTTCGTCGTATCTTCCATCTGTATAAAATGGTCTACCACAACCTTAAACGGAGTTTCTTGCATGTTTATTTATAATAAGTGCAAAGCTATAAATTTATGCTTCACTTAGCTTCACAAGGTGTAGTTAGTTTAACCTTTCTACCTTATACAATCAAAAAATTTGCTTAATATATTCAGATAGCTAATAATTTAACAATGGGTTGAACCGATTAATAATAAAAAAGAACTTAAGGCTTTGAAAAGTTATTTACGTGCTAAAATTTTTGCTTACGTTCTCAAAAGCTTCTATCCTTTTTTACATATTAATTAATCCTTTCAATGAGTTTCTTTAAACTCTTTTCATATACCACGTACTATACCTATTAAACATCATCGTACAAAAGAGCTCTATGTAAACGGTCTTATACCTAATTCTTTGCAAGCTTAGGAACTTTTGAGTTAGGGTTCGTATGTTAACCATAGCTTCCCGCTAATGTTTTTCAGTTTCATCAATAAAAATAGATTCAATTTCGTGCTTATTAACGTCAGAGTAGCACGAAATAATACTTTTGAATTAATTTCCATATTGCACCTCTTAATTATGGCTTCAAGCAGATTGGAAGCTTAAACTTAAGATATAATGCTAAGTGTTATTGGGTTTTTGTTTTACGTAATAATTTGCTAGAAATAGCACAAAAGTTACAAAAAATTAAACCTTAAATTAACGGTACCTTCAAAAGAGCTTTGAATTTCATATAAAAATTTAGAAAAACATTCTGGTTCAGCATAAAATGAAAATTTATGGCTAAAGCTTTTAAATCATTGTGTAAAAATATCATTGTAGCCGGGGTCCCCTAACCTGGTATGGGGCAGGCCTGCTAAGTCTGTGCGCGTAAGCGCGTGCGGGTTCAAATCCCGCCCCCGGCGGATTTATCTGAAGTTAACGTTCCCTCGGCTTTTAAAGGGGTTCCCCATCATAATAACGTGAAGGACGACATCTACAACACTGAAAGGGCTTTATAGCTCCTCCTTAATTCGCTCGCTAAACTTGAAAAGAAAGAAGATGCTGAACTCATCAAAGCGTTCGTAAAAGTTTTGGAAGCACGAGAGCAAAAGGAGGGTCTTAAAATTACGTTTCACACCTCAAGCTCGTATTCTCTTATCAAACAATTATTTCACCCCCATAAGCTAGCAGTACGTTTGAGCAAATTTTGGATAAATATGTTAAAGAAGCATAGCGTGCTTACAGATGACCAGATAAAGTGGATAGTTAAGCAAAAGATTGAAGGCAAGTTAAAGAATGAAGAAATAACTGCTGTTCAGGGAATCTCTATAAAGAGAGTGAACCAAATATATTCTTTATACAAGAATAATGGAAGTTTGCCAGTTTTAAAGAAAGCTGGAAGGCATAAAGCAAGCGTTACCGAAGAAGAAAGGAAAGTTATTATCGAAGCATATGGACAATTTAAATCATGCGCCAGCTATTTGGAACACATAATAAAACAAAAGTATGGATTGAAGATAAACCGTAAAGCAGGAGGGACTTGCAATGAATGAGCCTAAAAAGTGGCACAGAAAGAAGTGGATAAGGTATGAGAGAGAATACTCAAATTCATTGTGGCACGTTGATTGGCACGAAATAAAGGATCCTAGTGGAAGGGTTTATTGTTAATAGTGTATGAATACCCTTCTATATTTATAGTTGGCTATGGAGTTTATCCAACTCCTACATCTGAGTACTTCGATTTTTGTTGATGAATTTATGCATTTGTACAACTTCATAAGGCCACACGGAGCCTTTGACATTGAAAGGCTTGAAACGCCAGCAGTTAATATACTATAAAAGGCTACCTAAGAGAGAAGTTATAATGGACCCAACATTACTAAAGAACATTGGGGGGTGAAATAATTGCAGATAAAACAGGGTTAACATGTTAACCATATTATTTTTATTTTTAGATTGCCAATAAAAATTGCATGACTAATTTAATAACAAGTTTAACTAATGAGCAAAAACAAAAGGTGTGGAAAACCATAAAAGATAAAACGATTGCAGTTATCGGTTACGGAAACCAAGGCCGTTCACAGGCTCTTAACATGCACGACAGTGGCTTAAACGTTATAGTAGGTAATGTGAGGGATAGCTATGCAGAATTGGCTGAAAAGGATGGTTTTAAAGTGTATTCTATAGCTGAAGCAGCAAAGAAAGCAGACGTTCTTTTTATCTTGATACCAGATGAAGTACAGCCGGAGGTTTTTGAAAAAGATATAAATAAAAACATGAAGGAAAACAGTACGGTAGTTTTCGCTTCAGGCTACAATTATTTTTACGGCTTAGTCAATATACCAGAAAAAACTAACGTGCTGATGATAGCTCCAAGAATGATAGGCTTTGGAATAAGAGATCTTTTCCTAAAAGGTCAGGGTTTCCCAGCATTAATTGCTGTGGGAAAAGATTACACAAATGATGCGGAAGATCAGCTATTGGCTTTAACGGATGCTATAGGTGTTTTTAAGCCTAACGGCGTTGCAATCTGGTCAAGTTTTAGGGAAGAAACTTTGGTTGACCTGCTTACCGAACATTCATGGGCGGGCGCCTTGCTTTATATCTTCAGGGCTTATTATGAGGTCGCTACAGAACTTGGCGCATCTCCAGAAGCAGTAATACTTGAATTATATGCATCGGGCGAGCTCGAAGAAATAGCGCGCTCCATGAAAGAACAAGGACTTTTTAAACAGCTTAAAAACCATTCAAGAACGAGTCAATATGGACAGCTCACTAGAGGACCAAAGTATGCAGATGAAAAAATTAAAGAAATTATAAGAAACGAAGCGATGGACATACTAAACGGGGCTTTTGCAAAAGAATGGATGCTGGAAAAACAGGCTGGCTTTATACATTTTAACAAGCTTTATGAATTAGCAACAGAACATCCTATGGAAAAAGAAGAAGAAAAATTGTACAAAATACTGGGTAGAATAAAATGATAGAAATAAAAGGAAATAAAATAATAGATCTTACACACACGCTATATCATGATATGCCAGGATGGCCAACTCATCCAATACTTTCTGTTTCACAATTAAAGCAGATAAACATAGATGGGTACAATGTAAAACAGCTAATAATTAATACCCATCATGGAACTCATATAGATGCTCCAGCCCATATGTTAGAAAATGGTTTGACTTTGGATAAGGTTGACCTTAATAAATTTGTTGGAAGCGGCGTTGTCTTGAACCTAAGTTATAAAAAAGAAGGGGAAGCTATCGAAAAAGATGATCTGAGCGCTTTCTCAATAAATGCTGACGACATAGTCATGCTTTATACAGGCTGGAGCAACTATAGAGGTTTTAATCAAAAATATCTATATGAATGGCCATATTTGGGTGTTAGCGGGGCCAAATATTTAGCAGATAAAAACATAAAGCTCGTAGGAATAGATGGTCTGAGCATAGGGGCATGGGGTGGAAAGACTGCAGTTGCTAACCCGATTGCGGATACTGCAAAAGAAGTTCATGAGGTGCTTCTGAGCAAAAACATACTTATTTTAGAAGAAGTCGCAAACCTAGATAAGGTTCTTGAAAATAAAAAAGAAGTAAGGGCAAACTTTATTATACTACCTTTAAATATAAAGGATTCAGACGGATCTCCGGTTAGAGCTATAGCTATATTATAATAATTAACTGCTATAACTGGCTTAAACGCCATAAAATAATGGCGAATAATTTTTTTTTTGAAAAGTTTTTAAAAACAAAAAAGCCAAACTATTGACGGATAATTAAAAAATAATTCAATAATGCTTAATTTTATTATAGCCTGATCAGATCGTAGCTTGCATTAGTATAGAGTTTAGCTCCTTCTTTTTCTACCATTAAAGTATCAACTAGTTTAAAGCTATAATCACCGAAACTAATCCATGGGTTAGTAGAAATCGCTTGATTAAGTTCGATATTTTGGTTTATGTTAGGCACGATAAATGGCATTTCTACGAGCTCAACACCTACCCCTCTTCCAAGCGCGTGCGTTAATTGTGAATTTAGTTTTCTATATTCGTCTGAAATTTTTTCAACAATAGAGCCTATATTTTGGTTAGGTTTTAGCATTCCTATTAATTTATTATTTATTCCTTTAAACATCTCATATTTTTCTTCAATGTCTTTGCTTATTTTTTCTATGTAGAAAATTCTAGCTATATCTGCATAATAACCATAGAAATTTACTGAAATGTTAACATTTAACATGCCCTGTATCTTTTTTGTATGTTTTGGGAAATAATGAACATACTTTAAACCGTCAGATGAAGTTAAAAGACCCCACGTGCCAAATCCTTCTGCGCCTTCTTTACGCATTATTTTTTCAAGTTCACCCTGAAGTTCTGCTTCCGTCATACCTTCTTTATAAATATTTGGTACTTCGTTGATTGCATGCGTCAGGATTTCTGCAGCTTTTTTTATGAGTTCTTTCTCATATGAATTTTTATAAACCCTCGTTTGAGAGATTATTGTAGAAGCTGGCCTCATTTTGTAGGTTGTGCTTAATTTTTGGTAAAGATAATAAAGTATTGAATTGTCTTCATAACCTATTTCTTTTGTTTCGTTTAATTCTTGATTTATCTTGCCGATCAGGCCTTCGGAACCATATTTTTCTATTTCTACCCAGGATCCGTAGTCGTTAAGCCTTCTGTATTCATCTTCGCTTGTAATTACTCTAACTCCGCTATTATCTACAATGGCCGCATAAGAATCGCTGGTAGCTCTTAACGATATTATTAACGGAAGCGCGCTAACATATCTTATGTTTTCTTCCCTAAACAAGACAAGATTCTCTAAGCCACTTTTTTGCATCGTTTTCAAAAGCGAGCTATATGCTTCTTTAGAAGCTTGTATACTTAATTCTTTATATTTATCGTTTTGCATATATAATATTAAATTTATTGCAGAATATTTATTGTAAACGGTTAACATATTAACCTAAAAGTAAATATAATTTTATGAAAATATCAAAAATTAAAATGGACAACACATTACCTGTTGGTTATTTTGCTGCACATGAACAATACAGTCCTTCAACTTTGCTAGAGCATGTAAAGCTCGCTGAGCAATACGGCTTCGACGACGTTTGGTCAAGCGATCATTTTCACCCGTGGGCTCATACAAACGCAAATGGGGGTCAAGCATGGGCGTGGATAGGCGCAGCGCTTGCATCGACTAAAAAGATCAAAATAGGAACAGGTGTAACTCCTCCAGGTTACAGATACCATCCAGGGCTTATAGCACAAGCTTGGGCAACTTTTGATGAAATGTTTCCTGGCAGGACATTTCTAACTCTAGCTACTGGTGAGGCAATGAACGAATCGCCTCTTGGCTTTCCATGGCCTCCAATAAAAGTTAGACAAGAAAGGTTAGAGGAAGCGGTAAAAATAATAAAGATGCTGTGGGAAAAAGACTTCGTAACATACAAAGGAAAATATTTTAGTCTAAGCACAGCAAACTTGTACACTAAACCAAAAACAAAAATTAAAGTTTATATCGCGGCAAACGGTCCAAAGACCGCATACTTGGCAGGCAAATATGCAGATGGGCTATTAACGCTTCCTGCGCCTTTTGACTATTATAAGACTAAACTTTTCCCTTCATTCGAAAAAGGCGCAAAGGATGCCGGCAAAGATCCTTCAACGTTAGAAAAGATTATAGAGATAATAGTTTCGTACGATGAAGACTTTGATAGAGCTGTTGAAGGAGCAAGATTCTGGGCCGGAGCTTTAGTGCCGTTCTTCTTCAATTATGGAGTTTATGATCCTAGAGTAATTGAAAGCGTTGGAAGGATGATAGCAAAAGAATACATCGCTCAGGCTTGGATGATAGTCACAAATCCCGAAGAGGCAATAAAAAAGACTAAAGAGTATTTAGATGCAGGTTTTACCCATGTACAATACTTGAGTTCTAGTCCTGACGAAGAAAAATTCATTAAAGTGTGGGGACAGAAGGTCATACCGGCGTTAAAGGAACTCAAAGGGTGAATACAAAACCATGATGGGTGGTTGGCTGCCTACAAGTGTGACAATTGCGCTTGGACTTTTAGTAATTAATATGATAGGCTGGGGCTCATGGGCAAATACTATGAAAGGTACTAATGGATGGAGGTTTGAATCTTACTATTTAACGTACGCCATCGGACTTTTTGTGTTTGCATTGCTTTATCAAGTAACGCTTGGTCTAATACCCAATCCAATAACAGGACTTAATTCATTTCAAGCTTTAGCTTCTGCAACCCCTATACATATATTCTGGGCTTTTCTGGCTGGCATAGTTTGGAACGCTGGTAACATACTTCTAGTTGCTGCGATAGCTATGGCTGGGTTCAGCCTTGCATTTCCAGTTGGTATAGGACTTTCTCTGGTGATTGGCGCAATACTATCTTATATTGTAAGGCCTTACGGAGTTGCGTGGCTTGAATTTGGCGGTCTTGCTTTAGTGATGATAGCAATAATAACGGACGCGCTAGCTTATAACATAAAAGGAAAAGCAAGCGGAGAAAAACGTCAAAGTCAATATATCAGGAGAGGGTTGATATTGAGCGTAATACTTGGAATTTTAATAGGAATTTTTGATCCACTTTTTGCCCTTTCAATATCTGGAGTAGGTGCAATCGACAGCTATTCAGCAGCTACATTCCTAACGCTTGGGGCCATGATAAGCAGTTTCATATTCATTCCGATTTTTATGAAAAAGCCATTAACTCCAGGTGATCAGCCAACAAGCCTCTCTAACTGGACTAAAGGTAAGACATCGTGGCATTTATGGGCTTTATTAGGAGGGTTTGTTTGGAGCACCGCTACTGTCATGAACTTCATTTCATCACCTGTAGCAGGAGTTACTATATCTTATATTCTTGGACAAAACGCCACTATGATATCGGCTATATGGGGAGTTTTCGTATGGAAGGAGCTCAAGGGCGCACCTAGGTCTGCTTGGTATCTGATTGCGCTAATGTTTATACTGTTCATAATAGGCATAATAATGGTAGCTTTAGCATCGCTGCTTGCAAAATAAACCTTAATTAGTTTCCATCAATATTTTTTTGATTATTTTTTCTTCTCCTTTTCTAAGATTTTTTAGCAATGCAACTTTGCTTATGTTAAACATTTTTGATAATTTGTCCAAGTCGACCCTGCGTGGCCAATCATAATAACCTAACTCATATGCTTTTAGAATTATTTCTTTTTCTTTTTTGGACAAAATTTCAATAGAAACAGATTCAGGACTTAACTTGAAAGGATCAATCGTATTAATTTCGAAATTCTTTATTTTAGCTATTTGTTTTAATCTTTCGAGAAGTACATTAAGCTGATTTTTCCCAAAAACTAAAACTCTCCAATTCTCATTTCCATTGATTATTTTTTCCTTCCAATAAGGAATTTTTGTTTCATAAATTATGCTTGAAACACTAAGGTCATATTCTGATTCAAAATATATTAGATAAACGCCATTCTTTTTAAATTTAACAATGTATTTAACTTTTCTTTTAGAAGGATAACTTTTGTTAAAATGATTAACAAATTCATTAAGAATTTTCTCGTTTTCGGCATTAATTGTAGCAGTCGCTACAAGCTTACTTTCGAACGGATAATACATGACAGAGTTTACCTGAACGCTCAAATTGTAGTCAGATGTAATAGTGCTCCAACACGAATCGTGATACAACTTTAACTTTAGTTCATATATGTTCATCTATACTATAATTTTAATGAGACAACACTTCCTTAAATATTTTTGCGTCGTTCAGTACTCCCGCAGGTAATGGTATTTCATAACAATAGAGATATAATGATTTTTGGTTTTTGATTAACTTTGGTTTAATGCCATATAGCTTTGTTTTACCCATGTGAGCTGCTTATTAATTTATCGGCAATGTGGCTTCAAAACCTTTATGTCTTAAAGTAAAAAAGTCCCTACACTTAATGGAATATTCAAGAGTAAAATAGATGAATACTTTGAAGAAATAGAATGTCCAAAACTGAAAAGTTAATCAATCCATTTGCGAACTATCCACTCCTTAACAATAGATAAAAAATTTGTTAAATGTTTTGTGCTTTTGTTATCTCATTGTATTTTTAAACGCGATTTTGACCTTCTGAAAGGACAAGTAACCTTTGCTTAATTTTTGACCAAAAGCTTTTTATTTTGCTTTGTGCAATTAAAGAATAAATGGGACGGAAAAAATACTTGAAAGGTAATAGTCCGCCCCCGGCGAGTTTTAAAAAATTAAACTTTTGCCTACAAAAGCTGAAAGCTTTGCTGCTTACAGCCGATCAAAACTTTTGTCCGATTTTATTATAAAATTGTCAGCTTAACAGTTTTATGAGTTGTTTTTGCTTTAAAAAATAGCTCTATAACAGTCAAGCGGGCTACTCAAATGTGCTGATTTTCCAAATTCGCTTAATTTTATCATTGATTACAACAGATGCTGTTGCGAACTGCTACGCCAGGCTGTACCATTTTTTGATTTTGTTCCATTAACACCTTCGGGTTTATGATCGCAATACATTATGTCGTGCCAGTACATGGCAACGATTACAGGCTTTCTAAAAGTGTCATCACCTTTTATTTTCTTTATTTATAATGTATTATGTATTAATTG
>Ga0209224_1000070_pt1 | contig 26050 bp, 48 predicted proteins | sample MonGeyMetagenome_FD_184731 | JGI IMG/M metagenome (GOLD analysis project Ga0209224, IMG submission 184731) | Hypoxic/sulfidic aquatic microbial communities from Monarch Geyser, Yellowstone National Park, USA - MG (SPAdes) v2 (version 3) | ecosystem: Environmental > Aquatic > Thermal springs >...
AAACTTTATATACCCGTTTCACATAATAGTGTCCGAAAATGGGGGGACTATCGAGTATTTTTCTCATTTTAGTAAAAAAATTACGAAAACGGAGTGTCCCTATACCCTATTATTATAATAATATAGGGCATAGTAACGTCCCGGTGTCGTAATTTTATTTCAAAATTGAGAAAAATTGTCCGTAGTCTCCCTATTTCGGATATTACTATACGTTAGGGGTATTTAAAATTTATGCCTTACGGTCACGGGTCTTAATGTCAAAAATTTTAAATACCCGTTTCACGTTATAATGTCTGAAAGTGGGGAGACTGTCGAACATTTTTCTCATTTCCGAAATAATATTACAATACCGAAACGTCCCTATACCCTAATATTATAATAATAGGGATAAGCCCGTAGTATTTGTCTCAGTACCGTGAAAATTACCTTCCCAAAATTTTACCGACACGGTAACGTAGAGTGATGCCAAAAACTTTAAATACCTCCTCCGACTACTATTATCATAGAGCGAAAATGTCCGCCAAAAGGCTTTTGGTTCTAGACCTCGACGGTACCTTAGTGGACAGTCAAAAGAGGTGGGCTGAGTGTCAGAAACTGTTCCCGAACGACAAGAGGGGCTTTTGGAATTGTTTCCAGAGCGAACAATTTATGGGTTTGGACACTCCTAAAGAAAACGTAATTTCTTACGCCAAATCGTTAATTGATAACGAGACCGTAGTAGTAATAGTCAGCGGGAGGTCTGAGAGACAAAAGGAGAAAACTCTAGAACAATTAAGGAATATAGGTATTGACTTTAATGAGATATACCTGAGAAAGGAAAAGGACTTCAGGAAGGACTTTCAGTTTAAGGGCGAAATTATAAGTCAATTAATTCAGAAGTACAGCCCGGCTGAAACGATATTAATTGATGATTCTGATGATGTGTTGAACCATATTTCTCAGAATTTCCCGGGCGTAAAGGTAATTGATTCTAAGAAATTGTGAATTTTTGTAGACCGGAAATTATCCCTATTTATGTCGTCACGGTTGAGGTTATGTGTAATTTTTATCGTTATTGTAATCATAAGTCGGTTGTAATTTTATTTCAAAAATGAGAAAAATACCCGATAGTCCCCTTTTCCGGATAACATATTGTGTTAGGGGTATTTAAAGTTTTTGACATTAAGACCCGTAAGGATAAGGGAAAATTAGGGTAACGGCAACGGGTTATCACTATATCCTATTATAATATAATAATAGGGATATAGGCGTTGAATTTGTCTCACTCAGGCTTACAAAAATTGAATCACCCCTGATTCAATTTCTCTCACCGGTTTGAAAAATAAACCCCAAATTTTGGACATTATTATTACGGCTTAAGGTGCCAAAAACTTTAAATACCCCTAATGACTACTATTATGTCGGGGGACAAAAATGATAACCCGAAACCCCCAAATAAAGGTCGAGGCGGTCTCTACAGACCACGACGGTAAACTTTTTGTGCAGGCTGAGGTACAGAGCAGGTCTAACCCCAACGAATACCACATTACCAAAATCAAAATGGACGCCGAGACTAAGGAATTGGTTTATTCCTATTGTACTTGTAAGGGGTTCGAGTACAGGAAAAGGTGTTACCATATAGATTTGCTAAAGGAGTTCGTGCTGAACAATTATAAGGAGGAATTGGAGAAGGCTAAAGAGGAAAAGGAGAGACTAGCCCGTGAGGCTTTAGAGTGGTGAACTTTTTTTTATTAATTTTAGACCGGGTTTTTACTTGCGGTTATCGTTAATTTTTCTCAGGACAGGAATAATAATCCGGTTGAAATTTTTGTTCAAAATTGAGAAAAATTATCCATAGTCTCCCCATCTTCGGACATTATTGTGCGGAAACGGGTATTTAAAGTTTTTGGCACCGTTTTGGGAGGCTATAGGGTAGAAAAATTTATATACCTTTTTGACCATATTATGACCGGTGACGGAAATGGACTCCCGAAACCGTAAGTCAAATATTTATTTGTACCTGTCGGAAGACGAAAAAGCTAAACTAATGTCCCTACTATTTAAAGCCGACAACTTAAAAGAGGAGTATTTGGAGAGTTTGGAAAAAATAAAAAGGTTCCTGGAAGGACTTGAAAACAAATATAAAGACGAAAAATATCGGGAGACATACAACGTAATATCAAAAATATTAGAGGGTTTTGACGAGGCAATGTATTCTATCCCTTCACCCTATAACATTATAAATTCGTGGAAGAGGAAAGGGGACTAATTTTTCCTTTATTTCCCCTTACTAAGGTGTCAAAAACTTTAAATACCCCTTTTGTTTATACTGAAAACGGGGTTCGGAAATGGAAACCCCGGGAGAGGTCTCGGAATTAGTTGAGACCCTCAAAAAGGGAGGGTTCGAGGTCTCCGTAAAAGATAACCTCATAACGGTAAAGGGACAGCCGAAATTAATGTATAAAAAAGGCGATATATTGCATATAGAGGTCGACGATAGAGACATTAAACTGGTTTATATGGAAAACGGAAACAAAACGTCAATAACGTTGCTGAAACTCAGGAAAATATTGAAGGAAGCGGAGGGAGTAAAAGTAACGGAATATGATATACTGAAAATTATGGACTTTGACAGAGGATTTGAAGTCTTCGTTGACACGGACGCCTTCGGGATAAGGTATTAGTTTTTTCCGTGTCGTGAATTTGTACATTATCTTGAGGGTTTTTGGGGACACAAAATTTAAATACCCCTTTTGGCATAACTATACTTGACCCCTATGGCGGGGAAAACGGTAAGGGTCTGGGAAGGTCTAAGCGAATTCGGTCTCTTTTTTGAGGAGGAAAACGTAACCGTAGTTTTTAGGGAGAGCGAAGACTTCCCGTTCGCCTTTGAGGTTAGGGTATATGAGGGTGAGGAGTTAATAGAGAGGAACCTGATAAAGTTTGAGGACGAGGACGTGGAGGACATATACGGTCTTAAGGAAAAACTACTACAGAACCCCGAAAAGGTACTGAGGGACGTGTTAGGAAAACAAATAAAGGTAGAGAGGGTTCTCGCGTGGTGATTTTTTATGAGTGAGGCGGTACAAATCCCCGAGGAAATTTGTGACCTGACCAATTCCATGAACATGTACGGTCTTGATTACTCATATGATAAGGACAATAAAGTCCTGAAAATAAAGGGGAAAATCAAATGGGTCAACCGATTTGATAATAAACTGTACATTACTATAAGGAATAAGGGAGTAAACATAGAATATGCCGAATTTAGTGATGGTGCCATGATAATGTTTACCGTGAATAATAAGTTGGGGACTGAAACAGTATTAAATCAAATAATGTTAAAGAAAAAACCACACGTGTATTATGATTCGGGCTGTCTGAATTTAATGTTTGAAGATTAGTATTTTTATTTCAAACGTGAGAAGAATTTTTGATAGTCCCCCTATTTTTACTATACATGAGGGGTATATAAAGTTTTTCACCCCATAACCCGTAAATGTAACGGCAAATAACATGGCGTCGGAAATGACCGTATACCCTTACAATATAATATATGGGTACAACGGTTAAATTTTGGACATTATTGTTACGTGTTATAAGGTCGAAAACTTTAAATACCCCTCCTGTTATAACCAAAAACGACCCTTATGGGAACCCGGGTCACCGAAGCCGGTCTCGTTAAGGAATTCGTCCGGTTTTTCGAGTCGTTAAAGGAATTGGGACTCGAGGTAATAGTTGACGGGGACTGGAGGACGGTAAAGGTAAAGGGCGAGTTGAAGTACATGGACTTCAGCGAGTTCGGTTACAATATAGAAATAGGAACAAAACACATCACCGTTAGTTGTTCGGAGTCGCGTGACGAAATAACGGTATCCGTCTGGAAACTCGAGGACGGGAGGCAGGTATTGTTAAAGAAAATATGGGTAAAGGGGAGTTTATTTACGTTATATGAATCGCCTTATTTAAGGGTTAAGTACACGGATATATCGGAATTGTCGGAACTGATAGAGGTGCCGGAACGTATAAATAAAATGATAGACGCCATCAGGAAAGCGGGGTTCGAGGTTAAGCACTACCCCGAAAAGAGGGAAATAAGGGTAAAAGGGGAGGTCTGGAGGGCGATTACGTTCGGGTTGCCGAGACCCTTAATATCGTTGAGGAAGGGGGACTCGATAATCTCATATGAACACGATGGCAGGGAACACGACATAGTTGTTATTAACGGTAACGACAGGACGTATTACAAAATAGGGGAAGGGGAGGAGGTCTCGGTGAGGGTCGAGTACCCGTACTTGATAATAAGGTATTCGGTGGTCTGACGTGGTTGAACGGAGAGTCGGCGACGTTATTGAGTTCTTACGGGAACACGGTGTGACGAAAATTAACGACTTGAAGGTTAAATTCGGTAACGAAGTTGTTGAGGGGTTGAGAAACGACGACCGGTTTATCGTTATCAAGACGGAAAACGCCGAATATTTGGACTTAAAGGAGTCGTGGGAAGGGGTATTTGAGGCTATTGAACAACAAATGAGGATTGGGGGTCTGGGGGTGTCCCCCAGTCTAGAGGTCGTCACGTTAGATCAGTACTCTAACCCGAGGGAAAATGATGACTAAAAATTTAAATACCCCTTTTGTTATAACTATACTTGACCCCTATGGCGGGGAAGACCCTGGTGGTGGTTCCCGGAAAAGATAAGGTAGAGTTGTTTTTTAAGGGTGGAAGGAAGAGCTGGGTAATACTGAGGCACCCCGAGTACTCCGGGAAATTCGTTATCGTGGAGGAGAGGACGGGTAAGAAATTGGTGAATAGAAAAATACACGAGGTCGACGAGTTAGGTGCCTTGAGTTTTGACGGGATAACCGGTAGCATCTTAAGGAACCCGGAAGGTGTCCTAGCGTATATATCCGATAAGGTGTATAAGATAGATTGGTTGGAGGTAAAGGAAAACTGAATTTATTTTTTCCGTCCGTGACCGAACGTTTAAATACCCGCTTCCGTAAACCGTTAAAACGATGTCGGTACAGAATAAAAGTTTAGACCTCAAAAACCCCGAAGACCTCAATAAATTTTTAGAAATAATAAAAGCGTTCGGTTTTGAGGCAGTCCATGACCCCGTACGTAGAGAGATAAAGGTAAAAGGGGTGTTCGTCTATACCGATTTACCGAGCAGGGTATTAACTTTAAGGAATAGGGGTTCCGAAATCGTTTTTACCCGTAATAAAGACGAAAATACGGTAAGGTTTAGGGTAGGGCTGAGGAACCATGAGGTCGTTTACGAAATCGTTATGCCCAACAACATAGACGTTTACTATTCGTGTTCGTCGTTATTGATCCTTTATTAGATAACATTTAACGTCAAAATGGTGTCAAAAACTTTTTATACCCCTCCGGCTAACAATACCGTGACCGGGAATGGTCGTCCGGAACCGAGTCCAGGTGGACGAAACGGTAAACGGGCTTATAAACGAAATAAAGAAGTTCTTCAGGCTGAGGAACCCCGATCTCAGTTTAGAAATTAGTGAGGACAACGAAGGTATATATTACACTATTGAACCTAAGGAATGGGTAAAAATAAGTGGTGAGAAGTTCGACAGGTTCTTCGACCTGATGAAGGGGTTAGGGTTTTATTGGCTTAACGGTGCCGAAAACCGGGCGTTAAATTGTACGGGATATGAATATATAATAGGGTCTGAGGAGTTCGGTAACGACGACGGGGTCAAGGTTTACGTAAGCTTCAGTGAAGAGAAAATGAAAGGTAAAGACAGGGTATACATAAAACATATAACTATTGAAAAAAAGAGACCCGGGGACAATAGCGTGGGGTAAAATTTTTACCTTTTTTAACCCTTAAACTCATGTCAAAAACTTTTTATACCCCTCCGGCTAACAATACCGTGACCGGGAATGGTAACGAAAATGGACTTGAAATACCCCGAAGTGTTGGACGGGTTTTTGAAATTATTAAAGGAATACGGGTTCGAGTTCTTACACGACCCGCTGAACGGCGACGTGTACGTTAAGGGGGACATATCGTACATTAACTTAGACCCTCACGGAAACGCTGAGATAAGTTTAGTCGACGGCAATAAATACCTGAAAGTGGAGGTGAACCCCGACGATATAACGGTCAGGTTGGTCGTTTCGGATCCCGACAACGGGTTGAAGATAAAGAAACTCGTGTTTAAGAAAAACATAAGGGTGTATTCGTATACCGGTTCCGGGTACCTGACTGTCGAGTACTGACACTCTATAGGTAAGGTTTATATACCTCTTTTTTGACCCGTAATGTGACCCAAAATGTCTGGGGGTAAAAAGCTGTTCGTGACATTCTACCCCGATAAGGGTGAAATAGAGTTCTTTATCGGTGGGGAGACCAAGTTCTATTCGGTAAAAGATTATTCGGGAATTTACCCGGGTAAATTTAAGTTCGGGGTGAAGGACTTGTTCGGCGGTGAGGAATACGAGTATTTCGAGGAGTATAGGGACTTGAACGTTAACGACCTTAAAGGGCTGTTAAAGATGTTGGTTAACCAGACGGAAAAGGCTTTGGAGCTGTTGATAGGGAAGAGGGTGCCGGTAGGGGAAGTCGTTTACGAGGAGGAGTACGAGGACGACCGGTAAGTTTGTACATTTTCCGTCCTAAAAATGGTGTCAAAAACTTTAAATACCCCTTTTCCGGTAGTAATAACGACCGAAAATGTCCGTCCAAAACCCGGTCGAAGAGGTCGACGTCCCCGAAATAGTCGTTTTTTCCTCAGTTAGGAGGTTCATGAGGTCGTTAAAACACCACGGGATAAAGTTCAGTCATAACGAGACCAAGAGGGAAATATTAATAAAGGGGAACATCGGGTATGTAGGTATATATTCATGTGGGATACATTTCTATCAGGACGACGACAAGAGGCTAATGTTCTGTAGGGGCGAAAAATGGAGCGTTGACGTCTATATATTCGGTAACGGTGAGACGAGCTACATAAATTTACCGAAACGCGTAGAGGTAAGTTACCGTGACGGTCATATAAGCGTCCAATACTGAACGGTGGACGGGAATGGAGACCCGAACCGTCCCCGAAATAAGGAGGTCGAAGGTGGAAGTAAAAGACGTTAATGACCCTAAAGAATTGAAGAAGTTGTTGGACTCGCTGTCGGAGTTCGGGTTCGCATATGAATATGATAATAAGAAGAACCGTATAAAGATAAGAGGAGAAATAGACTGGTGTGACGACGAATTTACCGGCGTAACCGATAACAATATAGAACTTGGTGTTACCGTTTACAATAAATTGACCGTTATCAGGTTGAGGCAGAGGGTCGGAGAAAATATAAAAATTAAAGACGTATATCTGCCGTTCCCGGTGAAGTCCCACTATTTCCGCAAAAGCAAGGAACTGATCCTGGACTTGGGTTATCGTGGAACCGAATAATTTTTATACCCCTTTTTCAGACGTTATAATGACCAAAAATGTTGAACCGTAATTCCCTGACCTGGATCCGTCTCAGTTTCGACGACCTATCGGGTTTTTTGGTAAAGAAGTTGAAGGAAGTCCTGAAACTGAGGGGTAAAGGTTATAGGGTCGAAAAAGACGAAAACGGGGCTTATATTATTGAATTTAAGAACCCGGTTTCGAGACCTCACGAGGATTATGACAAACTCGTGGACTTGTTGACGAGGCTGGGTTTCGTACCGGCGAGGATTGGTGACGGAGACCCTAAAACATACGAATATATAAACGACGATAACGTCACGGTTGCTCTTATCTATAATGAAGACGAAAATAACGTTTATATCAGGAAAATAATAATAGGGAACACGGTACCGGAGCATATCGGTGAGTTGGTTAAGACGTTAAGGAGGTTCGAGGTAGGCTTTAAACACGTCGTCGCCCCGATGACCCACATCGTAAAGGTAAGCGGGGTCTTGAGGGGTATTGACGAGAATAACGATTTGGAGTTTTACCATAACTCCTGCGTTAAAATTGAGGTAAGGAACCGGAAAGAGGACGGTAATAAAGAGTTGGAAATATCGGATATATGCGATTCGGTGTCCCAAAAAGTTAAACTGTCGAAGGGATCCGGGGTCAGGTATTCGGAAGGTACTTTATACATAAGCCTGCCCCACGGGTGAAAACTTTATATACCTCTTTTTTCGGATGATATGGTGACCAAAAATGTCCTCCCGGGTCACCTATTCCCGGATCCGTCTCGAAATAAGTGAATTGTTTGACTTTTTGGTAAAGAAAATGAAGGCGATGTTTAGACTGAAGGGTAGTGATTTCTCGACGGGAGAGGGAGACGGAGGCGTTTACGTTATAGAATTTCAGAATCCGGTCATCATACCGTATAAGGAGTTCAATAAATTCACGACGTTTTTGTGTGATTTGGGTTTCATGCCGATTAGTGATAAAGACGAAAAATTAGTCAATAATGATGAAATTATATTTCGGTCTTCAATATACGAGTACATGAACGACGACAGGGTCAGGGTCGTAATAGTGCTCGATGACGAAATAGGTATAGATAAACATGTCGTTTACCTTAAGAAAATACTTGTAGGTAAAACGAGTTTAATAAACGACCCGGTATCGGAAGAGGTCGAGGCAGTCCTAAGGGTTTTAGAAAGGATGGCGATAGATTATAAACATTACGTTGAACCGTACTCTCAAGTAATTGAAGTCAGCGGTCACGTCGTCGGAGCCAGGACGAGTTCGGTCTTCGCGGTGGAGGTCGGAGAATGTAAAGAAATCGAAATAGTTGGGTATAAAAACCCGAAAAAGGTCAGGGTATACGATATATGTAATCGGAAACACGAGAGCGTGGAAATCGGTGATATGGCTAGGGTTGATTACGTAAACGACAGTCTGTATATAAGGTTCCTCCACGGGTGAACCCGTTTTTATACCTTTTCTTATGTCAATATCGGGTCGAAAAGTTTAAATACACCTTTTTCGGCTCTGTTTTTGACCCGAAATGTCCGCGGTTGAAAACCCAGCAACTTTAGCGGTTAACAGTTTAATAGAAAAGTTGGACGAGTTAGGGGTTGAATACGAGCATTACGTTGAGACACCGTACCAGGTAGTAAAGATAAAAGCACGACTGGTTTATGTCCATAATAACGAGGAGTTCGAGTTCCGATATAACAACTGTATATCGATAATAATAAAGGAATGGAAGGGGAACAGACCAGAATTCATTAGGATTATAAATGAATGCGGAGATGAAGTCGAGGAGAAGTTCGTGTCAACGATTTACAGAATGAGTATAACATATGAAAACGGTACCTTATACATCAGGTCGTTCCACGGGTGAACCCATTTTTATACCTTTTCTTGTGCCGATATCATGTCAAAAAATTTAAATACCTCCTTTTTTCACCGTAATAATGACCTAAAATGTCCGTCCCCGAAGTCCAAGTCAATTTGAACCTGAACGAGTTCGTCGACCTTTTCATTAATAAGGTGAAGGAAGTTTTCGGTATAGGGGACGACGGGTTTTCGGTTAGTGAAACCGATAATAATGATTACGAATTAAAGTTCAAAAACCCTATTATCACGACCGACCGCGGTTTTAAGGAACTGGAGAGGTCTTTATTATATTGGGGTTTCTTCCCGATTGATGAAAAGGTCGACGAACTCGTTGAAATCGACGGTCACCGGTTCCTACCGATAACAACCGAGTTCATGAATAACGACGGTGTGAGGGTAACACTGGTGTACAGGAATGAACATCTGCCCGCGGAGACGGAAACCTACATCGATAAAGTAATAATAGGGACGTCGGACGTTATAAAGAACAGGCTTTCCGAAAAGGCTGAGGAAGTCATTAACGTGTTGGAGGAATTTGAAGTTAACTACCGTCACCGCGTCGGGTACTGGTCTCGTACCATAGAAATCCCGGGAGACCTGATAGGAATACGTGTAGGTTACGGGTTTTTGGTCAAATATAACCACTGCAAGACCGTCGGGATCCGTGAGAAGACCGAAACTGACCCGACCCGGTTGGTCGTCGCGGATTCGTGTGAGGACGAAGTAAAGGAAAAGGTAATCGACCTCCCCGACGATTTGGACGTAGAGTATTCCGGGAGGACGTTGTACCTCAAGTTCCGGTACGGGTATTGAAAACGTTTTTTACTTTTATTTGTTTATAATTTTTGACCGATATGTTCAAGTTGAGGGTATTTAAATCGAAAAGGAGGTGCGGACAAAGCCGTATTACCCGGGTATTGGAAAAACTGCCGGATCTCCTTAACGTTAACGAAAACGACTACGACGTATATACCGAAACCGGGGATGTCGTCGTGTATAGGGTCGAGTTTAAGGAACCGGTAAAAATGTCGGAAAATGGTTATAATAAGTTAATACGTTTTTTATGGAGGGTCAACAAAGATGTAGAATTCGTTATTATAGAAGACAAGAAAAACACCGTCGTCTGCGGTGATTGTTATGACCTGAAAATCTATATAGACCGTGAGGTGGTTGACGGGTCGATATACGTAAAGGGTATACGTTTCGAAACGGAGCCGTGAACCGTAAACTTTTTATACCTCTTTTGTTCCAACTTGTGATGACCAAAAATGGTGGATCCCTCCAAACTCGTGGAGGTATTGGAGGAGAACGGTTTCGAGGTCGAGTATTCTCCCGAAAAAGGGGAAATTAGGGCGAAGGGAGAGGTAAAGAGGATAGACCTCTTCGGTGTTGAGGAAATAGAAATAACTAACGGGGAGAAATTCTTGGAGTATTTCAGACACGATGGGGACAATTTCATCGAGGTATACGACAACGATGACGATGACGACGAAGTACCTGAACCGGTCTACCTGGGGAGGGACTTAGAGGTAATAGTCAGGTACGTAGACGGGTATTTGGTAATAATTTTCAATAATTCGAAGTAAATTTTTCTATTTTTTCACGGTTCCCGTTAACCGTTCCACCACCGCGGAAAATTTGTACCTATTTTTCAGTTAGATTTAAATACCAAAAACGGTACGTTAAAATGGTGGTAAAAAATGATAATAGTGGACGAGATGAAAATAAGGACTAAGAAGGTAAAGGCAGTAAGTGAGAGAACCGGTCAGGAGAAGGAATATACGTCGTATTTCGTGGTGTTTTCAATAAAGTTTAACGATATATTGAAGGACGTGAGGGAGCTCCACAACGTCGAAATAGTTACCGATAAAAAGAGGTATTTCCTGGAGAAGGCGACGGTGTATAAGTACTCGGACTACAAAAGGGATAACGGAGAGAAGTTACCGCTTTACGCTATCGTTATACCGAAGAAAAAGGTCGCTAAAGAACTGATAAACATGGGAATAAAGAAGGTGAAGGTAATCGCTGAAGTACCGGAAACGGAGAACAACAATTCGGAAAACCAGACCCAAAACGTGAACACGACCGTGACCGGAGGGACGACTGATAATACAGCAGTAGCCCAAACGACCTCTTAAAACCGTGGAACCGTTTAAAAAAGGTAAAGGTATACCTTATTTTTCAATTTATTACGTTTATCGACAACACCAAATTTAAATACCCCACCATTAATGTTGTCGTGGTCGTGGTGGTAGGTATGAATGAGGAAAAGGAGACGGAAGAGGTGTTGGAGTTAATTGACGAAATAATTCGTGAATTAGAAGACGATTATGTCAGGTTGGGTAAGACAATTTATGAAATAAAACGTGAATATGAACGTGCCGGGCCAAACGGAGTCCCTAAAATAAGAAAGGAATTACTGATAAGTGTCCGGTATATCGCGAAAAGGGTGGAACTGGAAGTGGAGGAACTAATAGAGCTCCTGACGTCAAACGGGGATAAAAAGGCTTAAATACCGGAATTGACCATTATTATATCGACAAAAAATGTCTGAAAGCCTCACGGTTCAAGACGAGTTAAAAGGTATTTTAGGTTTACTAAACGAAATGAAAATAAAATACGAAATTGGGGACGGTGTAATAAAGATAAGAGGCACCGTTATACACGTCAACTTCGGTGACTGGCAGGACGTTTACGTTAAACAGGGGAAAGCGGAAATAACGTTCGGGATCCGGCCCTCTTTCAGGTTCCTGTCGGTAAAGAAAGGGAGGAAAACGGGACAGAAAATACTCAGTAAGGCGTGGGCGTATTACGACTACGGGTATTTGGTAATCGCTTTCGAGTCGGGGACGTAAAAGGGAGGTTTACGGGTGTCGGAAATGGGTGAAACGAACCCCGAAACCCTATTAAAAAAGACATTGGTCGAGACCTTGAAAACGGAGTTTAATAAACTGAAAGACGGTGTGGACACGGTAATTAAATCGTGAGACGACGACGGAAATATTAACGTTCAGGAATTGGGTAGGGTTTATCAACAATTGGATAAGTTGAGGTTGGTCGTATCGGAACTGATAATGTCGTCGGCGGAAAAGGACGGTTAATTTTCACTCCCTTTTTTGAAACCTATGAGGACTTTGCGGTCGTAGAACCAGTCGGTTATGTAGTCCGAGAATTTCGGTCTCTCGAACTCTTTTTCCTTTTCCGTTAGGATATAGAGAGTCCTGTCGTTATTCCGCAACACGTAAACGTCGTATTTCAACCTCAAGTACGGGTTCGCGGTTATGAACACGGCACCGGGGTACGAGGAACCGATTAACATAATAATGGTCAGGAAGGCTAATACCGGTACCAACGACGAATAACTCATTATTAAGGGGAACAACGATATTAATGTGAAACCGAAAGGTACCCCGTTAAGTTCCCGGACTAATTCGTACCTCTTACCGCTAATTTCGACGTAATTGTCGTGGGGTGTTATACTGACATCGGGCTGTAGTTTACTATTAAGCAGGTCGTTTTTCAGTAAACGGAGGGAGGTGAAGACGTAAATGTTTGGGAACAGGGACAATGTGAGGAATATCGTTATGGCGATAACACCGCTTTCGTTAATATGTACACCGGAACCGGTACCGAAAAAGCGGTCTATTTGGTCGATATAGTTGTTTACGTTTAGGTACACGTTAGCGGAAACGTAGGCGATACGCTTCGGAACCGGAGCCGGGTATAAATTTTTAATTATGGAGGGGTGTGGTAGAATTTGGGGTCGTCAATATGGTAGACAGGGAAAAGGTTGTCCATTTTATAAAACTGTTATTATATGTCGCTGAAAAAGAAAACGCCGAAGTCACTCCTACAAAGTTACAGAAGATATTCTTCCTACTTAGGATGGAGGTGGGGGTAGATTTGGGGTTGGACTTCGAACCGGGAGCTTTGGGCGTGTTTTCGGAAGAACTGTCCGAAACCCGTGACGAGCTGATAGAGAAGGGTGAGATAAGGGAAGTGGTGAAGAGGGCAATAAGAGACCCCATAAGCGGGCTGGTCGTCGGGTACGAAAAGTACTACGTACTTAATTCGGAATTCGAACCGGGAGAAGGTGACAAAGAAATTATGGAGTTCTTCAGAAAATGGGTAAAGAAGAGTAGGTCTGAAATCCTCAACTATGTATATAAGAAGTACCCGGAATATAACAGTTATCGGGCATATAAGGAGAGGGTCAGAAAGCTGTTTTCTGAGTCGGAGGATTGAAGTTTTGGGAGGGACATAACGGGTCTGTAAACACTTTTTAAAATTTATAAGCCGGAACCGGTATTGTTAGGTCGAGGAGGTAACGTGCCGTCGTACAGTAGGGATCTGGTCGTTAATGCACCGAAGGAGCTACTTTTAAGGTTGATGACAGACCCGTTCCTGGTCACGGGTATATTCGGACACGTAGGGTTACTGAAAGTTTACGACGTGAACCAAGGGAGGTATGTCGATTTCAACAGGTTGACAGGGTTTTCAAACAGGTTCTTAGCGATGTATACTTTCGGTGACCACGAAACGAAGATAGAGTTCTATAAGGGTGAGCTGGAGGGGCCGATATACGAGTCCGGGAGCATACTTTATAGAGGGTGGACTATGGAGAAAAAGTTCACGTGGGAAGCCAGGTTCGAAGCTTCGTATATAAAGTCCAACCAGACTTTAGTGAGGGTAACTGCGTCATGTGAATACAGGTTGTCGACACTGGAGAAACTGTTGGGGAAGACACCTTTCGCTTTGGCACAACATTTGGTAGAAGACCACATAGTACCGTATATTAATTATTACCTGAAAACGAAAGGGGAAGCCGAAGTCGAGGAAGTTACTCCGGTAAAGTTGTTGGACGAACAAGGGCTGTTCAGTCAGGTGTTGCCGAAGATAACCGAGACCGTAAAGGACGTTGAATACGGTGTAGTCATAATAAAGGGAGATAGATTAAGCGGTAAGATGACGGTAAAAAACGGTGTTATTTCCGGCATCGAGGTCGACGATAACGGGAGGGTAATGCAGGGAGAGTCTGCTATGTTGTATTTGATTAGTCTACCGCAACAGGTAAGGGTATCGGTTTATACTGTAAACTTAGACGAACTGATATCCGTAAACGTGGACGAGAATATCATGAAGACGAACTCGAACGTTAGTTTAAACCAGAAGTTTTGATTTTTAAAATGAAAGCCGTCCCGGAGTTTCGGAGTACAAAATTTATAAACTTGTGCCGGAGTCGTAAACACGCCGACCGTTATGATTTTGGGAGACCGCGACCTGAAATATTATTTGGAAAAGGAGTGGATAGTTATAGAACCGTTAAGGGAGGACACCGTAAGGGAGAACGGTGTAGACTTAAGGGTCGGTAACGAGATAGCCAGGTTCAAGAAGACCGATAAGCCCTTCGACCCCGAAGACCCCGATAACGGTTACTTTATAAAGGAAACGGGAGACGAGTTCGTGATAAACCCGGGCGAACACATCTTAATGGTGACGGAAGAATACATAAAGTTGCCTAACGACGTTATAGCTTTCGTCAACTTGAGGTCTTCGTTCGCGAGGTTGGGCATATTCGTCCCGCCTACGATCGTCGACGCCGGTTTCGAAGGACAGCTAACCATCGAAGTCGTAGGTTCGGAGTTCCCGGTGAAGCTGAGAAGGGGTACGAGGTTCTTGCATTTGGTTTTCGCTAAAACGTTAACACCTGTAGAGAACCCGTATAAGGGGAAGTACCAGGGACAGACGGGGGTCACGGTACCGAAATTCTTCCGGAGGTCTGGCCCGTGAACGGAAATGACAATATTTATTAACACTTATACTAAGTACCTCAGGAATCGTTCCTTTTACCATTATATTATTTCGTCATGGATAAGGGCTAAGCCGAAATCGTTTATCGGTGTAATTAAAAGGTATAAGGACTGGGTATGGTTGAAAGGAGAGCCGACGTTCGTCCAGATGGAATGGCGTCACCCTGAAACGTTGATATTCTACGACGTGTATATGAAAGTCTTGGCACCGTATAAGGACATCCCCAATAAACTCAGGTACTACCATGTTTTTATTGAAATAAAAACCGGTAAATATAACAACAACTGGGTAACTCAACTGAAAACGCAATATGTTAACAGGAATAGTAGTAAGCTCGGGTATAGACATGATGATTACCCCCAACTCTTATTTATAGCCAGGAAAACCGAGCTAACTAAACTGAAACAGGACTTGGGCAGTTATCCTACCAGCTACCTCTTGTTCTTCGAATTGGACTATTTGGAACCGGTCGTCCTCAGCGATGTGAAATCCTTGCTCGAACCCTTATATCCGGACAACGAACGGGGGTCACGGTACCGAAATTCTTAAATTATAACGAAATGTGAAGCGGGATATGGACAAAATTATAAAAGCCCTAGGAATAGCCGTTTTGTTACTCCAAATAGTAAATTTCGTTTACATAATCGTGTTTACGGGAAACGTCTTCGACAACCCGACACAGGTAAACGGTGAAAAGGTGTTTTACATAGACGACTCGGGCATTGATAACTTTTTATTGGTCGAGACCATGGTGTTTGTGATATCGGTCACATTGGTCGTAGCGTTAGTTGAACTGGAGACGCATTTCGTGCATACCCTCAGGAAGATAATTAGGTTGGACGAAATCGAGGAAAGGTAATCGTTATTCCGGTACTAAATATTTCTGGGTCTCGAGGAACCTCAGGTACTTGGCGTTCTCGATTACGTCGCTCTCGACGAAAGTCGGGTTCCCCACGAACTCCTTAGTCCTTTTACACGAGAACTCATAATCGGCATATTTCAATAAGGATTCGGCTCCCGGATAGATGAACTTCACGAGGTTGATTACCGAACGTGACATCGGGACTTTTATACATTTTTTGTCCAAAGCTTTACAGTAAAGTCCTAAAGCCCTGGTAACGCTTACTTTTTCACACTCGGTTACGTAGAAATAATCGGACTTAGGCCTTTCTTCGGACAGTTTATCGATAATGGATGCCAAATACCTGGTGTTTATGACAGAAAATCCAATATTTATATCGGGGATTATGCCGATTTTCGCCACCTTATACCCTTCTACGAAGTGTTTGTGGACACCCGCTATCCCGTAAGCCAACGTAGGCCTCAGTATGACTTTCCTTATACCGGCTTTCATTACTTCCTTTTCTCCCATCAGTTTACTCCTCTCGAACGAGTTTTCGGGTTCGAGACCGGAACCATGGGGTGACTCCTCCTCGACAACCCTCACTTTCTGACCTAACGTTGAGGCACTAATGTGGATAAATAAAGCTTCGGGGTTCACCTCCTGTAATATCTTGACTAACAATTTCGGGACTTCATAATTCGCTACCATCATTTCTTCCTCATTTTTACTTAAAGCACCGATAAAGTTTATTATAACATCGTTAGTTTTGAACAAATACCTCAACTTATCGGGTTCGTTGAGCGGGTCTACTTTTGCGAACGTCACTCCCATGTAGGACAGGTCGTTGAAATAGTACCTTTTTACCGGGTGTGTCGGTGGTAAAACCCTACTCGTTATCATGACCCGGTATTTCCTTCCTAAAATATATGCCGTAGAATACAATAAAAACCCCAGACCTAAGAACAACATCCTCATTTCCGGTTACCTTTTTCAGCTATCCCAACCGGGTCTTCGATTAATAAGCTTATTGATTTGGATTTTCATAGGGACGGGAACCTAAATTCAGTTTTTGGCTGAAAAACTTAATATATTCGAACCGTAAAACGGAATGTTATAAATGGACACGGAAACCGTAATTATCGGAATCATGTCCGCCGTTCTAATTCTTTTCACGACCATAATAATGAGTACAATCGTTTACATCATATACGAAAACGGTTATAATAGTATTTCTCCAAGCCTTAATAATGGGGGGCCGTCACAACATTTACAAACATATTTCTTAGTGAATTATCGGACAAAGTTTATATATCCGGGATCCCGGTCGGGTATATGTATGACGGATATCGAATATACGTCGGTGTTGGGGTTCGCACCGTCCCTTTGGATAGGTACAATTACGTTATCGTACGTTTATGTCGCTACCGGTGACGTCTTCCACGCACTGTTTTCCGCAATATTGGTGAGCGTTTCGGTATTCGTCCTAGCCAAAACGTTCATCTTCTTCAAATACGAGGAAAACGTGTATAAAACTGACGACGCATACGACCCTTTTAACCCAAGCAATATGACGTCATCACTAATTTTCATAACCGTAACAATTGTATACCTTTTCTTAATAGTGTATTTATAATCGGAACCTCCTTAACACGGAAAAAGATTAAAACCGCGAATGAGGGATGTGGTCTTATGAGGGTTATTAGGGACGAGGACGGCGACACGTTTATAGTGTTTGAAGACTTCGAGGAGCTGAAAAGGGTGTTCATGGAGGCAGTACGTGAGCTTAAAAACAGAAATACCGATAAAAGTTTAAGTCGGGACTAACAATTACACCGTATGAGGGTCGTTGAGGACGAGTACGGGAACAGGTTCCTGGAGCTCGAGAGTAAAGAAGACCTCGAGGAGTTCAGGAGGATGTTAACCGAAGAGTGTAAGAAAAAGGGTTGTTACAAGGAGTACTGACCTCCTCCCCGCCCTAAAGGGCGAGGGTTCCCCGAGGTCTCAGGTGTTACACCCCTTTTATGGGTGCTACTCCATTATACAATACTAGAAAAGACAATGGTTTCTTCACTGTCATGATCGTGGTACCTATAGCTTTCTTCAGGATGTTCAATGCACCGTTAAGATCTGAATGGAGTTTATGTCCCTTAGGACAAGTGACTACCCCTCTCGGGTTCCTACTGACCTCAACTTCATGATAAGCACAGTACTTTGACGTGTTGTATTCAACGACTTCGTACACTTTCATACCGTACTCTTGAGCCTTCAACTCGATGGCGTCTATTAATTTGTGATATGACCACAAATTCGCAGTGAACTTGTTGCCCTTATCCTGAGCGATGTTATATGGGTAACCCAGGTAAATGGTGGAAACTCCCTGATCGTGAAGCGTTTTAATCATGTGGGACGCCAAGGTTCTGTACAGATGAAGCAGACGCCTGGTTAGTTTTTTGAATAACCTCCTCTTCTCTCTGTTTAATTCTTCTTGAGCTTCATACTCTCCTAGATTTCTTGCCTTATCGGCGAGAGATTGAACCTCTGCTATCTTCCTTTGGAGGTAGAAGTAGTCTTCCTTAGCTCTGACCCCTTTGTAGAGTAACCAAGTACCATCGTTTACTACGACACTAGCTAGGACGTTTATGCCTAAATCGATGGACGCGACCTTGTTCCCCTTCGGAGCTTCGACCTGGATTGATTTCCTCTCTCCTCTCACGATGTACTTACTTTTCTTTCCAGTCTTAGTCTCTTCAACACCTACTTCGACTGGAATTGAAGCATACCAAGCGTTCTCTGTGTCATCGTAGTATATCTCCAACCTACCCTGCTTACCGTACCACCTCAGCCTACCAGCGAATTTTATTTCGAGGTTGAAGTCCTTGAGGATGAGCTTGTGGTTCTTCTCATCTACTTCGTATCTATCCTGTCTGACGACAAGGAGTAACTTCCTCTTCTTCTCGTTCTTCCAGTAACGAGGTGGCGAGATGTGGTTCATATGCGGTGGTAGTTTTCCTTTTTTCTTTAGATTGAGGAGCGAAAAGAACGATGACCACGCCTCGTTGTTCTTCTGAAGTACCGCCTGTGCGTTAACACCTAGTATACCCTTATACTTCTCGTAGTACTTGTCCCATGTCGATTTGAAGTCCACTCGTTGATGTTGGAAGAACTGCTGTCTTCTCTCGTAGTTGACCTCATTAAATAGTCTGGCAGAGGCGTCGGCTAACTTCCTTAGCTTTCTTTCTTGAAAACCGTTTGGGAGGAGTCTGATCACATTCGTCCTCTTATTTTCATACTTAACTTCGTAGATGCCCTCCCCTGGTATTGCGGGAGAAATCGGCTCCCGCTCCTCATATCCTGAGAGTTGACCAAGGGAGGGCATCTGAAAGAGAAATAGATGTTTCGCTTAAAATTTTTTTACCCCGCCCCTAGAAGGGGCGAGGTTTGCCATTTATTTTATCAATTCTCTTTTCTCGTACTTTTAACGTCTTCTACCCATTCGCCTTCGTCGATGTTTTCCATCAACTTTTTAATCCTGTCAACCATTTCGGCAATTCCTTCCCCGTCCTTACCCGGGAATTCCGGTTTCATGTGTCCGTTACAACGGTTCGGCTTAAAAAAGTAAACTTTATATCTCGTGTCATGTGTATTATGGTCGGGAAAAGGTATGGGAGAAAACGGTTTCAAACTGAGAAAAACGGTCGAAATATCCGGGTCGGTGACGGAGGTAGTATTCTTCGACATCATAATGGTCGCGAAGGTAGTGTTGGACGACAACAAGAAATACGAAATAAGTCGTACGGGGAGCTTCGAAGAAATATTGGAAAGCCTGAAAAGGAAAATCGGTGTCCTGCCTTACATTAATGACGACAGTACTTACGAGAAGCTGAAGGAAGAGATCCTTATAGATTTCGCAAAAATAATCTGTAAGTTGGAATATAAACAAAAACGGTGAACGGGACGGTTCAAACCCTTATACCCAACTCGGACAGGAGCTCCATCTCTTCGTCGGAAAACCCGACGTCTTTACCGGCGTAATAGTCCCACAATTTCAATGCTGTATGTTTTATCGTCTCCTCGTTATAGTTCGAAAATATTTTCATGAATTTGTTACATTCACCTTTAACGTTTTCCAGCTTCCCGTAATACCTTACGTAATTACCGCTCGGTGAGAAATACTCCAAGTCGTCCCCTTCCGACGCTGAAATCAGGAACGCCATAGTCTCTACCAACTTACGGTCTCCGAAACGTCCTTTCAAACAATTGATATATGACGATATCCTGTACCTGTCGACCGAGGCTAACATATTTCGTCCCGAAATTCTGTGTTAACGGAGGGTTTTTAAAACTTCCCTGAACCAGGTCAGGTCTTCGAGGTCGGACTCCTTTAACTTCTTTTCGGTTAACGTTTCGACCTCCCTTTTCCCTTTCTTCGACAATATTAATTTATCGTTTTCGTCGACGTCCAAATACCCAGACCATATCAAGTTGTCCAGTACCCTTTCTATAACGAAGCTGTAGGGTTTATGCGTTATGAAGACGTAATGCGGGTCTTGTACTTTGTACCCCCTCCGTTTCAGTTCTTTGTATAAAACGTAGACCCCTTTTTGGGCTTCATCGTTGCTCACCGGTTCGTCGGGCTCCAAACCGAAATACATTAACACCAACTCGTGTAAATAAATGTCGGGAGTCTCGAATTCGACCTTTTCGGCTTCGTCTAAGGTGTAGAAAACGGTACCGTCGGGTAACCTCCTCATACCTACCCGGTAATACAACCGCGTCCGGGTTTTTATTTTTGGTTCCAAGCCGGTAGGCCCGACAGGTTTTTATACCCCGTTTCCATTAATTATGATGGTGAAAGAATGGTCGTCTCGACCTACCGGTTGGGGTATTGGTTGAGGAAGGTTCTCCGAATAAGGGACAGGGACGAAGAAATCGGTAAGTTGTTCAGGTTAATATTTTCCGATTAAACAAATGACGGTTAAGTTTTTTAAACTCCGTTTCGGTTTCGTGAAACAATGACGAAAAGAAAATGGTTGCCGAAAATATATGCGTTAACCAGTATAGTTTCGTGGTGGCTGGTCTGGTACCTCAACGGTGTCGGAGTCATTGATGACGTTACCGGGGCCTCTTTAATCATGGTACTAATCCCTGCCGGGTTCACAGGTACGGTAGCCCTAAACGAATACGAAAAGAAAAACGAAATACGTGAGATGGGAAAGGGAAACGGTTAGACCCGACCTCCTGTGCCGAAATAGAGGTGGTGTCAAAGTTTTTAACCTTCTGTTCGTGTTGGGACACGATGAATAATGTCGACAGGTCAATATAAAGATAGACAAATTAAAGAAGCGGTGAAACACGTTTCGGTTATGACGTTCTTTTGGCCCCTTATCCTTATCATGTCAGGACTTGTTAGAGGTTTTTACGGCGTGCTGTTAGTAGGTCTTACAGCTGTCATAACGACCTTACTATTAGGAGTTTTTATAATTCGTGAGTCTAACCGGAGGATTAGGATAGGGAGGTTGCTCCTCGGGTTCACGACGTCTTCGGTGTTGCTGGTCTGGTATTCCTATTTAACGGGTGGTCTCAACATTTTCATAAGCGTTTTTTTGGTAGTATTGTTATACGTTTTCGGGTTTTTCGGGTCGGTGTATGTCCTGGTACCGTGAAATTTTATGTCAATCGGTACCCGGACAGGTTAAAGAAGGTTTTAATTTCTGTCTTTATATTTTGGGTATAATGACGGGGTTGGACGACCTGGCGAAGGACACGATTACCAATATGGTCGTCCTCTCGTTGGTCACGGTTGTTCCGGTTTTAATCCTCTATTTTGAGGGTAAGCTCGGAGGTTTGACAACCGAGTTAGTATTAATGTATGTCATCGATATGTTGCTTTACGGGGTCTATAAGGTACTGAAATCGAGGTAGCGAAAACTTTTTTATAACCGGTTCCTTTTGTAATGTGGTGAGAAAAAATGGGGGACAAAGAAACGAAAACCCGGAACTTGTTGGAGAAATTGAAAGTCGAGAAAGACGAAGCCGAAATATTACGAAACGTATTGAATAAGATGTCCGAAGACGAACTGGACGTACTGTCCCGGTTCCTGTTCCCCGATATGTCGGAACCCGACCCCAAAATCGACGAGAAAATAAAGGAGTTAAAGGAGAAGCGGAAGGGGAGATTTAAGGTCGAAAGGGAGGGAAATGAGGTAACTATAGAGATCCTGTAGACCCCGGGTGAACCTTAATGGGAGGAGTGAAGCTGTATTTGTCGGGTTTAGGGCCGATAAAGGAGGGAGAAATAGAGTTAGGTGACGTCACTATCTTCATAGGTGGCCCGAATTCCGGTAAAAGTACTGCGTTAAAGGCGTTGTTCTATTCCCTTTACTGTCCGAAAAACGTAATATCGTTAAAGGGTCGGGGACTTAAGGTCGGAGGAGACGGGTTAATACAGAAATTCGTTTTGGACTGGAGGAAGACGAAAGAAAATTATGAAAATTACGTGAAGAAAGTACTTCCCGGTACCGGTTTCGGGCTTAAGCCGTTGAACGTCTCGGACTTCATAACTTCCAGGAAATTAAGCTATATGGAAAACGATATCCCTGTGAGGTTACACCCGATAAGACTGCCGGAGCCGTGTAAAGGGGAGGAAAAGGTGACTCCGTTGTTGGAGGACTTAAAGTACGACCTGACCTTAAACGGTTTTCAGGGTACGGCTGAGGTAAAGGTCGACGTTAACGACGTTAAATGTATTAAAAATAAGGGAGTTTTATCAGTCCTTTCAACGGCTTTCATTAGGGAAATAGAAAAACATGTCGGTGAGGTCTACTGTAGGGAGTTCGGGAAGTCGGTGTTTAGGGAGTTAGGAGTCGAGGACGTCGTTTACGTCCCGAACAACAGGTCTTTATTGGTGCTCCAGAAGCTGTTGTCCGAAAATATAGAGAAGGGATCCGGGATAGAGCCCGTATTGGATCCGGTGTTCGAACTGGCGGGCCTCGACCACATAAAGGAATACTATAACGGTTTGGGGAAGTTTAACAGTAAAGTGTACGGGTTGTTTAAACCGGTGCTGAAAGGGGAGCTGAAATACGTAGGTGACGAATTAGTATACGTGGAAGACGACAGCGTTATACCGTGGCCTCAGGTGTCCGACTCCGTCCTGGAAGTCCTGAGTTTGGTGCTCCCGGTAAGGAGGAAGAGTTTGTTGTTAATTGAGGAACCCGGTGCCGGTCTACACGAAAAAGAACAACTACTTATAGGGATGGCTTTATACGCTTTGTCTTCTACGAGACCGGTAGTGATTACTACCAATACCCAGTCAATATTCTATACCGTTACACACTTAAGCTACCTAAAACCTAAGGAGAGTGAACTGAGGGATCTTTTCGTTGACCTGGGGTTGAAGGACTATAACGAACTGGTTAACGGTGTCGTAAACGCCAACAAGAAGGACGTCAAGGTCAGGGTGTACTATTTCAATAACGGTAAAGCGGAGGAAGTCGACGTCGAGGGAGCCATGAAGGGGATGCCGGGTACTATAGACTTCCTGGAAAAGGAGTTTAAGTGGTTCTCAGACCTACACTCTAAAAGGTTGTTCGGGGCGGAATGATAAAATTGTTTACCCCGTTTCTATACATATCGGTCGCTTATATTTCCTGCGGTAGTCCTCCCACGCTTCCTTTATGTTTCCCGGGTTCTCCATCTCCTCTATCAGTTCCTCTACCAACCTTTTGTCCAGGACTCCGGTAAGCTTGAACGATTTCGGGTTCTCACACATGAGTTCCGAACCTTTTATTTCACGCACCTTTTCACAGAACGTTATTTTTATGGTTTTGCTTAAAAATAACCTTAAATATTTCGGGTCTACGAGCAGTTCAATCGTGTACACCGTTTCGTCGTCACCCATTATGGCACCGCATAATATCGGGCACTTGTCCCCTTTTTCGTCCTTATACAAATACAGTGAGACGAATATGAAAGGGGGTTCGGACTCCGGGACGTAACCTAAAAACAATATTTCCGGCTTACCGTTGGGGGTTTTCATCAGGAACACCGCTTTCATACCCAAATTGTTTACCGCTATTTTTATTTCCTCGGGGTCGACTTGTCTAAAACTCACGTCCACCGTTACCGGATTCGGAACAATGGTTTATAACCTTTAACGAAGCCCGGGCAGAAAAAATTACAAAATAACTTCATAAAGCTCTATCTTCCCTTCCTTATACATCCGCTTTATTTCGTCGTCTTTAGGCGGTTTTTCTTCATTCAACCTCACTTTCGTTAACATTACCAACGCCTTGTCACCTTCGTTTAACGTTATCCTCGTTTTGTTTTTTTCCAACTGGGTACCGCATAACGTGTTTATTATTTTCGCCGAAGGTTCCCTACCCAACGCTACTTTTAAGTCGCCCGTCTGTGAATATATGTGGACTTTCTCACAGAACTCGTCCTTTGTCAGCTTATCTATTATCATTTTCGTCGGGGATTTACCGAGCATGTTAGGGCTGAAAGCGTCCAATACGTAGACGTCTCCCATTTCTTTACCACCTCACGGTTCCTAAAATTAGGTCGGTTAAAAAATATTGTCGGTTTTTCAGTATTCGTCTTCGTCGGGATCCTGTTCCTCCCACTCTTCCTGTTCCCACTCGGTCTCCTCTTCCTCCTCGAACTCCTCTTCCACTTCCAAATAACCGTCGTTTTCTTCCTCGTTTTCCTCTTCTTTCTTCTTTTCTTGTCCGGACTTCTTGACCAAACCCGTCACCTCATGGAAAAATGAGGTACCTGATATTTAAGTTTTATCGACTCGGTGTTTCCCGGTTCCTCGACGACCTCGACGTTACTTATCCTCGCCGAAACGTTGGTCAGCGAACCTAACATTATTTGCGGTTTTCCTAATATCTTAGCCAGGAGGTCTTTAACGTCAGCCGACCCGTAATCGTAATATTTCCTTATCAGGCTCACTATTTCGTACCCGTCCCTAATGAACGTCAAGACGAAAAGTGAGTCGTCGACGTCGTGGGGTTCTACTACCCACTTCCTCTTTTCGGGGTCGTCCTTGAGGTAGAACCCGAACTTCCTGTCGCCGTATTTCTCTATAACGAGAGTCCATTCCTTATACATTAATTTGTTATAATTATCGTCGAACATCCTGTCGTAATTTCCTAAGACCTTCTCTATGAACGGGATGTCGAAGTCCTCAATAACTTTACAGTCCCCGAACCCCAGCTTGTCCTTCCAGCTCAAATTCTCTACAGTTATCTTCGTAATGAACACCTTTTCGTTCAGTATTTTCTCTACAACGGGTCTCGGGTTCACCAACGTCATAGCGAATAATTCACAAACGTTTCCGGCACCGGACTCGACTCCCGATTTCGTGCCGTCGTCGTCCTCGACCTCGAACCTGTTATCGGGGCTCTGCCTTATTTTGAACAAATAAGCTTCAAGCCTAGCGGGATCCGACACCACGATTTCGAACCTGTTATCGAACTTCAAAACGACTATTTCGACGTTCCTGGCGTCACCGCTCACGAACTTCGGCTTGTTGTATGAAAATACGTCGAGACCGAAATTGTTTATCTCGACGCTGTCACCTTCAATAACTATGTTCACGATGTCGAATTTTTTACCCGTAAACTTTTCCATATATTTGCCCGTATTGAGGAACAGCCCCAGTAAGGCACCAGTGAAGTCCTTAACACCCAGTTCGGAATAACTTATTTTCTTAGCCCATAACAGGAAATCTTTTTGTTGCCTTGTTTCGACGACCAAGTACCTAAAATCTTTAGGGTGTGGGTATATAGTCCACCATTCAGACCAGTTATTGTCTACTGTTAACACGACCCTGTCGTTTTTCTTCAATAAATAAAGGGTAGACCCCGCGACCTCGTTTTGGGACATTTTCGACCCCTGTAATGACGTCAAAGTACCCGGTATTTAAATTTTATAACACCATTTCCGACCGGAAACACGTATAAATTTGTGGAGCCGGGCTTCGTCATCCCCGGCTCCCGTTAGAAACGATGTAAAAAGGTTATTAAATTTATCTCCCCACCATCTCGTTATAAGCCGTTACCAATACCTCGAACGGTGACGGGATATTCGAAATTACGGTCTTCA
>Ga0209224_1000081_pt1 | contig 23146 bp, 22 predicted proteins | sample MonGeyMetagenome_FD_184731 | JGI IMG/M metagenome (GOLD analysis project Ga0209224, IMG submission 184731) | Hypoxic/sulfidic aquatic microbial communities from Monarch Geyser, Yellowstone National Park, USA - MG (SPAdes) v2 (version 3) | ecosystem: Environmental > Aquatic > Thermal springs >...
AGAGGATAGCGATGGTGTTCCAGGGCTCTATGAACGGCTTCACGCCGGTTTACAAGATAAGGGATCAGATAAAGGAGGTCCTAGAGGTTCACGGCTATACAGGCGACCCTGACCAGAGGGTCAACGAACTCATGAAAATGGTTAACCTGGACCCCTCTATAGCTGACAGGTACCCTCACGAGCTAAGCGGCGGGCAGAAGCAGAGGGCCTTCATAGCGATGGCTCTAGCCCTTAACCCACAGGTCCTCATAGCGGATGAGCCAACTACAGCCCTTGACGTAATAACGCAGACTCACATCATAAACCTCCTGAAGCAGTTGAGGAAGGAGCTTGGTATATCCATTATCTTTATAACCCACGACATAGCCTTGATGTCAATGGTCGCAGACAGAATATACATAATGTATGCAGGGAGGATAGTTGAGCACGCCGACACCGCTGATATAGTTAGGAAGCCTAAGCACCCATACACTAAGCTGCTCATGGAGGCCGTGCCAGACCCTTCAAAGGATTACATAAAGGGCATACCGGGTTTCATGCCTGACCTGGCCAGGCTCCCCCCTGGCTGCAGGTTCCAGAGCAGGTGTCCATTCGTAATGGATATCTGTAAGCGCGAGGAGCCCAGGCTTAAGAGGGTCGAGAACTCGGAGGTCGCGTGCTGGCTCTACGGGTGATGAAAGGTGAGCTTAGGCGATATAGTAATAGAGACCAAGGGCCTCAAGGTTTACTTCACCAAGGGGGGACTCCTCTCTAAGAAGAGCATAGTGAAGGCCGTCGACGACGTCAGCATCAAGATAAGGAGAGGGGAGATACTTGGCCTCGTGGGCGAGAGCGGCAGCGGCAAGACTACGCTTGGCCGCACAACCATAGGGCTTCAGGCCCCCACCGAGGGCCAGGTGATATATTATGACAGCAAGGGCGTCTCCCACCTGATTACCCCAAAGACCATCACTAAGGATATCAGGAGGAAGCTCCAGATGGTCTACCAGGATCCATACTCCTCCATAGACCCCTATATGAAGGTCTACGACGCCCTTAGGCAGCCCCTTTACTATGCGGGGATCAGGGAAAGGTCTGAGATAGAAGAGAGGATACATAAGGCCTTCGACGACGTAGGGCTCCCCTACGAACTACTTAACAACTATGTCTTCCAGCTTTCAGGAGGTCAGAGGCAGAGACTAGCCATAGCCAGAGCCCTGATGATGGACCCTGACTACCTGGTTGCTGACGAGCCTGTCACAATGCTGGACGCCTCGCTGAAGGGGCTCATAGTCGAGGACCTTAAGAAGATCAATCAGTCGAGGGGCCTGTCAATACTTTTCATAACTCACGAGCTGCCGGTTGCCAAGGTCATAGCCCACAGAATAGCGATAATGTATCTCGGCAAGATAGTTGAGATAGGGCCTACGAAGAGGATCATAGAGAACCCATTACACCCCTACACGCAGGCGCTCCTCCAGGCCTACCCAAGGCTAGAGCCCGAGGCCAGAGACAAGTTCTTCAAGGTCAACGTCAGGGAGCTAGAGCTCGTCTGGCCCAAGTCAGGCTGTAGGTTCCACCCGAGGTGCCCATTTGTAATGAAGAGGTGCGAGACGGAAGAGCCGCCGCTTAAGGAGGTAGAGCCAGGCCACTACGTGGCATGCTGGCTCTATTGAGGAGTTGGTCCTTGAAGGTCTACGTCAGGTTCCTAGTTGTTGGGGGCGTCATGATGGGCCTAGCGTACCTGTTAATGCTTTACGGTATAGAATATGAGAGCCTGTGGGCTGAGGTCTTTGCCTTCGCCGTGGCGATAGCGGCCGCCCTCCTGCTGTTTAGGGGGCTCGCTGAGTTCCTGCAGGACGTGTTAAGCGGTCGCTCCAGGATAGGGCGCAGGCAGGAGGGCTAAGGGTGCGGGGGGTGGGATTTGAACCCACGCAGGCCTACGCCAACGGGTCTTGGGCCCGTCCCCTTTGGCCGGGCTCGGGCACCCCCGCCCAAAAGCCTTCTTAGCTGGCGGGCTCTAAAACGTTAACATGAAGTACTTCTGAGGTCTGACGTTAACCCTCGACCTTAACTACCACTGCCTGAGGCTGAGACGTAGCAGGGGCCTGCTGGACCTGGACCGGGGTGACCTGTTTCTGGGACTCGCCCTCAGAGGCCAGCTGCAGGACCTTCTCCAGCTTCTCAAGCAGCTCCTTCGCAGCCCTCTTCTCCTCGCCCAGGGCCTCCTGCAGCTTCTTTAGGTGATTCATGCTCTGCGTGTAGCCCCTCTCGCTGACCTCGCCGCTGAAGTAGGATATGCCGACCGACGCCACAGCCCTCGCCACCTTCAGCTCCTCCGTCTCTACCTCAGATATCCTGGAGCTCACGAGCTTCCTGACCTCATCGGCCTTGACCCTCAGAGACCTTATCTCCTCCTCAAGCCTCTTCTTTATAGGATCCACAACAACTGAGGGTAGCTCGTTGCGGCTGCTGATGCCCTCTATGGCCTTCTTCCTCTTGTAGGCCCTCTCAAGGTTATCTATGACCTCGAGGATCTCATATTTCCACTCCGGCGTTACGGTAAGCTTTCCCTCAAAGACCCTGACCCTCTCCCCCTCTATGACCTCCAGGCTCTTGTCGGCCACCTTCACTATTATGTTTGTAATCCTCCCGTCCACCCCGCTCTCGATGGCCACGAGGACGCCCAGCGACCTTCCGAAGTCATCAACGACTTCTGACCCTATGAACCTAGAAGCCTCGTCGACGCGCGGGGCTGTCAAGTCCTACACCGAGAAGGCCTTATTGTCCCGCCCTATATAGCCGGTGAGCCCCTTTGTTAGGCCTGTCCCCCTAAAGCCCCTATGACATCTAGTGCATGTCGGACCCGGTGAAAAGGCTTGAGCGGGATTGAGAGCTGGCCCAAGAGGTGGTCTGAGGAGTCGAAGAGGGAGACCATAGCGGAGAAGGTGAAGAACTTCATCTCACCACCGCCGCCCCTCAAGAGGCAGATAATGATGGCGAGCTACAGGGTCGCAGCCCAGATGAACAGGCTCGACTACACTCTCAGCAAGCTTCAGGCCTACGACAAGCAGCTCTTTGAGAAGGTTGTGAACGCCATAATAGAGGGCGACAAGAACAAGGCCACCATGTACGCCAATGAGGTCGCTGAGGTCAGGAGAATGGCCAAGATAATAATGACCGTGAAGTACGCCCTCGAGAAGGTCAAGCTCAGGCTTGACACGACCCTGATAATGGGCGACGTTAACGCTGACCTGGCGCCTGCCATAGTTGCGCTCAAGCAGGTGGCTGGCTACCTCAGGGGCGCCATGCCTGACGTGTTCGCTGACCTGATGGACATCGACGAGGAGCTGTCGGCCGCGCTGACCCAGTACACCTCTGGCGCTGTGCCGATCTTCGAGAACGAGTACGCGACCGAGGAGGCGCAGAAGATACTAAAGGAGGCAAGCATAGTGGCCGAGCAGAGGATGAAGCAGGAGTTCCCAGAGCTCCCAAGCGTGGAGGTCGGCGCCCCTGCTGCCCAGCAGGGCAGCACGGCGGCCACGGCCTCCACGAAGTGACGAGTTCAAGCTAGCAGGCCCTATTTTATTACGGGTTTCGTGTACGCTTTTCTCTGTTGTTTATTTGCCTAAAAGATCGCGCGGAGACCCTAGTCATCGTTAAAGCCCTCTTCGGCGCCCTACGTAGCTGTTTCAACTTTCATATAGGTTTATAGAGAATAACGTCAGTCCTCCGCTATTATTATCACGTGCACCTTCCTGCCGTGCAGGGGCTTCACCTCAGGCTGGTACTTAGCCAGCGGGTAAAGGACCACGGTCCCGCCCCTGTACCTTATCACCGTGCTCTCGACGTATATGAACTTAGCCATGCTATCATCCAAAGCTAGAGTTGATAGAAAAGCTTATAAGTTTTTCTATCATATGGTTATATGGGTGAGCTGCCCAGTGAGGGGTGAAGGGCCCGCAGTCGTCGAGACCCTGAGAGTGAGGGCCCTTCCCGAGGGCGGCGGTGATGAGCTCCTTGAGTTCCTGAGGCTCTACCGTGATGCTGCCCAGGTGATAGTGGACAGGACCTGGGGCACCAGCGATAGGCTCTCCATAAAAACGCTGCACAAGATGTTCTACAAAGACCTCGTCTCCATGGGCTTCAGGGCGCACCACGCCAAGGAGATATACGTTTACGCTAAGAGCATTGTGAAGTCAGCTAGGAGCAACGGCGGCAGGAGGCCAACCCTTAGGAGGCTAACGGCCAGGTTAGATAAGTACGACTACAGGCTGGACCTGGACGATATGACCTTGACGCTGAGGCTTCACAGAGGGCGTGAGGCCAGGCTAAGGCTGATAGCGCCTAAGGAGAGGGCTGAGAAGTTCAGGGGCTGGGAGAACTACGAGCTGGCAGTAAGGCATGATGGAAGCGGGCTCTGGGTCACAGTATACTTCAGGAGGGACGTTAAGCCGGCGGAGCCCAGGACAATTACGTCCGTTGACCTGAACTTTGACAACATAACTCTCGCCGTGTTCACGCTTAACGGCAAGCTGATCAGGTTGAAGAGGCTCAGGACGCCTCTCAGGAAGGCTCTGACGCACAGGATATGAATTGAGAGGATACAGAGGAGGTACCCTAGGTCGTGGAGGTTCGTCAAGGGCGTAAGGAGAGCTGTTGAGAGGCACGGCGAGAGGATTAAGAACATCTCGTGGGACTACGCCCACAGGGCGGGGGACTTAATTGCTGAGCTGGCGTTGAGGTACCGCTCCGCGGTAGTCCTCGAGGACCTTAACGGCCTGAGGGAGGACAGGAAGGGGGGCAGCAAGTTCAACAAGAGGCTTACCCTGTGGTTCTACAGGAGGGCCCAGTTCTGCATAGAATATGAGGCAAAGGAGAGAGGCCTACAGGTCGCTAAGGTAGACCCCCGAGGGACGTCCTCGAGGTGCCCAAGGTGCGGCGCTAAGCTTGTTGAGGTCGGCCACAGGAGGCTGAGGTGCCCCAGGTGCGGCCTTGAGGGTGACAGGGACGTCATTGCTACGATAAACATATACAGGAGGTACGTGAAAGAGCACTCAAGATGTGGGGCCCCTGGGGTGGCCCTGAACGCCCCCAAGCCCGATGAAATCCCGAGCGGGATGCGGGGGAACAGGGATGAGGCGATGACCGTAAGGCAACATGAACCTATATGAGAGCTGAACCCCCTCTATATGGGGCTGGGCTTGCCAATAGAGCAGGAGGCCCTGGTAGAGCGGCTGAGGAAGGCCCTGGACCTGACCCTCTACGAGGCCAAGCTCTACATCGCGATGCTCCAGGGCGCCAGCGACCCAAAGGAGGCAAGCGTAATGAGCGGGGTCCCGCTCCCAAGGATCTATGACATCGTGAAGGTCCTCGAGAGCAAGGGCATGGTCTATAAGGACCCCAACGGGTGGTACAGGGCCGTAAGCCCGAGGGCGCTGGCGGCGGCGAGCATAGCAAGGCTTGAGGAGGACTCCAGGAGGAGGGCCAGGGAGATCGCTGAGCTCGCTGAGGCGCTGGAAAGGCTTGGGTCCAAGCAGAGGGCGCCTCGGTACGTTATTGTTAAGGGGGCCTATAATATAGTGTCGGCGGCCGTCGACTTCTTCAAGGCTTCAGCTGTAGCATACATAACCGTGTCAACCGTTATGGCTAGGGACGGGCTGGGCGAGGAGATAATCAAGGCGCTACTAAGTTACATAGGTGACCTCAGGGTCCTCCTCGTGGAAGGGGCCTTGGTTGAGAGGATCTCGGAGACAGGCATCCCAGTAAAGGTCACCCAGCTGCCCCTGCTTGACAGCATCTCCTCTAGGGTGGGCCTGATGGTGATTGTTAATGAGCCCTTCGGCGAGCCCCTTGCAGTTGCCGTTGAGGACCAGGCCCAGGCAGAGCCTTACTTCAGGAGGCTCTCATCACTTTGGACTTCAATAAGCGGCGGCCCCCAAGGTAATACCTAGTGACAGTTGCCTCTTACCCCTGCAAGCCTTAATACTGTAGGACTGCTGAGCCTTCTTAAATGAGCTGAGGAGGACCAGGGTGCCAAGGATAGAGGCCGTCTTCAGAAGGCTCTGTCCTAACTGCCATGGCGAGATAACGGCTAGCAGGCTCGCTAAGGGCCTACCGTGCTCCGCTTGCCTTCCCGAGGAGCCCGAGCAGGCGGACCCCATTAGCATAGGAGACGCGCTACAGAAGCTCGGCAAGTACGGGAGCTACCTTGAGCTCTCCTACCTCGAGAGGGACTTCAGGGACTTCTCGAGCTACTTTGAGGACAAGTACGGCTTCGCTATGTCAAGCGCCCAGAGGAGCTGGGCCAGGAGGCTGTTGCTCCTCGACAGCTTCTCAATAGTGGCCCCAACTGGAGTCGGGAAGACCACGCTCCTCATGGCGTACGCGGCCTACAGGGCTGAGAAGGACAAGTGGAGGGTCCTGTACCTGGTGCCCACGGAGAACCTGGTAGCCCAGACGGCCGACAGGGTCTCAAAAATAGTCGGGGCGGGCTCCGTCGCCTATTACTACAGCTCCATGAGGGCTGAGGACAGGCAGGCGATGATGGAGAGGATAAAGGGCCAGGACTACCTGGTCCTCGTCATAACGCCTGGCTTCATGGTAAGGAACTTCGACGTCCTGAGGGTTGCGGCGCCCTATAACCTGGCTATAGTAGACGACGTGGATAGCCTACTGAGGAACAGCAAGAACATAGACAGGACGCTCATGCTCTTAGGGTTCAGCGAGGAAGCCATCTCTACGGCGTTCAGGCTGGTCCAGCTAAGGCTTGACCTGGCGGGCGCGCTTAAGGCGGGCCACAGGGAAAGGGCGGAGCAGCTGACTAAGGAAATAGCGTCCCTGAGCCTACAGCTGCAGCTGAAGCAGGGCGAGGCGCAGCAGGGCCAGCTCGTCATAGCGTCAGCCACCGGAAGGCCAAGGGGCGTAAAGCACCTGGTCTTCAGGGAGCTCCTGGGCTTTGAGGTAGGCGGCGGAACTGACTACCTGAGGAACGTTATAGACTCCTACCTGATATCCGATGACGCGATGGCGTCAATCGTCGAGCTGGCGCAGAGGCTCGGTCGCGGAGGGCTGATATTTGTGTCGCAGGCCTACGGCAAGTCAATGGTTAAGGTAGTCGCCGAGGCCTTAAATAAGGCCGGCGTTAGGGCCGTACACGCCATATCGAACCCGAGGAGAGCCGTTGAGAAGCTCGTCTCAGGTGAGGCAGACGTAGCCGTCGGGGTGGCCTCAAGGTACGGCGCGCTGGTGAGGGGCATTGACCTTCCCGAGGTAATAAGGTACGCGCTATTCCTTGGGGTCCCCGCCATAAAGCTTGACCTGAGGACCGCCCTGCTGTCGCCTAGGAGGCTCCTAAGGGCCCTCATGTTCGCCGAGGAGAAGGACAAGTCGTTCTCGGATTACAGGAAGAGGCTTGAAGCCCTGCTCAGGTCATATACTGTTGACTCGCGTATCATAGCGGCGGTCATCAGGGGGCAGCTCGAGGCAAGGGGGAGGCTAGAGGAGCTCAGGAAGCTAGTCCTCGAGGCGTCAGAGAGGGTTGTCAATCTGCTGGAGGGCCTGCTACAGTCAGAGGGACAGACCATTAGGATAGGGACCATGGTGATAAGGAGGGAGTCAGGCTCCCTCTGGCTCTACTCGCCGGACGCGTCTTCCTATATACAGGCCAGCGGCAGGACGAGCAGGCTCTTCCACGGCTCCATGACGAGGGGGCTCTCAGTTATAATTGACAGGATACCTGAGCTCGTTGACGCGCTTCAGGACAGGCTCAGGTGGCTCAGCCAGGCCCAGTTTGTTCCGTTCAACTCCCTTGACCTCAAGTCGGTTGAGAAGGAGCTCGAGGCCAGCAGGAAGGAGCCTGAGGCCGCCGCTAAGAAAATCAACATAATAACGGAGCTCATAGTGGTCGAGTCGCCCACCAAGGCCAGGACCATTGCTAACTTCTGGGGGAAGCCAGCTAGGAGGAGGGAGGGCTCCCTTAACATATACGAGACAACAGTAGTTGACAACACTACGAACACTGTTCACCTAATTACTGTCACGGCCTCGAAGGGCCACGTCTACGACCTTTCGGTAGAGCCTGAGGAGGGCAGCCTCTTTGGGGTCAGGCTCAAGGGGGACGTGTGGGAGCCCGTCTACTCAAGCATAAAGAGGTGTCTAAGCTGCGGCTACCAGTTCACCGAGGAGGTCGACCAGTGCCCCAGGTGCGGCTCAAGGGCCATAGTAGACTCGTGGAGCATAGTTGAGACCCTGAGGAAAGTGGCGCTGGAGGTTGACAGGGTCATCATAATGACCGACCCCGACAGGGAGGGCGAGAAGATCGCGTGGGACCTGTACTTGGCCCTGAGGCCTTACAACCAGAACATATACAGAAGCGCCTTCCATGAGGTTACGCCGAGGGCCTTTATGGAGGCCCTGAGGTCCCCCGGCAAGATTGACGAGAGGCTTGTCGACGCGCAGATAGCCAGGCGAATTGATGACAGGTGGATAGGCTTCATCACGAGCCAGTACCTCTGGTACAAGCTGGGCAAGAACTGGCTCGGGGCTGGCAGGGTTCAGACGCCCGTCCTGGGCTGGGTCATAGAGAGGTACAGGAAGTATAAGGAGGACATGGGCTTCAAGGTAAGGGCCCTCCTGCCCTCTGGCACCCCGGTGACTTTCTTCACCAGGAACCGGGACGAGGCCGAGGCGGCCTCCCAGGAGGCCGAGGCTGTTGCCGTAACGGAGAAGGTGTGGACAGAGGAGGTCAACCCCTTGCCGCCCTTCACGACAGACGAGCTGATATATGAGGCCTCGGCTAGGCTCGGGTTCTCGGCCCCCTTAACAATGAAGCTGGCTCAGGACCTGTTCTACTCAGGCCTTATAACATACCACAGGACGGACTCGACAAGGGTATCTGATGCTGGAATCGCTGTGGCCAGGCAGTACCTGGAGTCGCACGGGCTTGGCCAGTACTTCAAGCCAAGGGGGTGGGGCGCAGGTGGGGCCCATGAGGCGATAAGGCCTACGAGGCCGCTTTCAGCGGAGGAGCTCGAGAGGGCTATACTTGACGGCTCCGTTAACGTGCCCATGCAGCTGACCGGGGCCCACTACAGGCTTTACCAGCTGATATTTGAGAGGTTCATAGCGTCCCAGATGGCCCCTGCCGTCCTAGAGAAGGCTGTCGTGAAGCTGTCGCTGGGGTCGCTGACGAGCGAGGTCGAGGCGGTTATTGGGGTTGTTAAGGAGGGCTTCACGCTCGTGAGCAGGCCAAGGCTTGAGGCCTGGGTCTCCAGGGAGGTAGGCAAGGAGTACAGGGTTCAGCTCTCTGGGGTGAAGACGTTCAAGGGGAGCCTCACACAGCTCTACAGGAGCGGCGACCTAGTGATGTTGATGAAGAAGAAGAACATAGGCCGCCCGAGCACGTACGCGAAGGTCTTAGAGGCTAACATGAGGCATGGGTATGTCATTGAGACCAAGAAGGCCAAGTTCATAGTGCCCACGAGCCTGGGCATGAGGGTTTATGACATATTGACATCGTCACCGTTCGCGCCGCTGCTCTCGGAGGAGGCCAGCAGGGTCCTCGAGGAAAGCCTTGACAAGATAGAGCAGGGCGATCTGAAGGCCTCTGAGTTCGTGGTGAGCGTAAAGGACGAGATAACACAGAGACTTAAGGAAGCAGGCTTCGCTTTAAACCTCGGAGGCCCTTAGTGGAGCCCTGGGCCACGAAGCCAATTCTTATCAAGCGGTCCTGTGTAACTGAAAATGTTGGCGTCTAAGCCCCTTCGCCAGGCCTCGCCTGCCTCTTCAAGGCTTCAACAACCTTTTCGTACTCGCCCTCCTTCATCCTCCAGTACCTTCCCTCTTCGGGGAACAGGCCACCCTCTACCTCCTCCTTGAACTTGGCTATGGCAGCCCTCATCTCGGAGGCAAGGTCGACGTACTTCTTGGCGAACGGCGGCGGGCTCTCCGATAGGCCAAGTATGTCGTGAAGAACCAGCACTTGGCCGTCACAGTGAGGCCCTGAGCCTATGCAGATGGTGGGAACGCTGACCCTCTTAGTGACCTCGGCCGCGACCTCGCTTGCCGTGTGCTCAATAACTATTGAGAACACCCCCGCGTCCTCCAGGGCTATGGCATCCTTTATTATCTGAAGGGCCTCAGAGGCCGTCCTGCCCATGAGCCTGTAGCCGCCCAGGAGCTTGTGCTTTTGTGGGGTCAGACCTATGTGGCCCATGACTGGGATGCCCGCCCTAACGAAGGACCTAACTATGTCAGCATAGTCCTCGCCCCCCTCTATCTTAACGGCGTCAGCCCCCGCCCTGAGGAACTGGCCTGCATTCTTGACGGCCTCGGCTCCGCCCATCTCGTAACTCATGAACGGCATGTCGGCCACAAGCAGCGCCCTTGGAGAGGCCCTGGCAACGGCCTCTGTGTGCCTGAGCATGGTCTCCATGTCGACCTGCAGCGTTGAGGGGTTGCCAAGGACGGTCATCGAGAGGGAGTCACCCACTAATATTATGTCAACTCCTGCCTGGTCAACGACCCTTGCGGTAGGGTAGTCGTAGGCCGTCACCATGACTATCCTCTTCCTGCCCTTCATCTGAGCTACCCTTCGCACGGTGACCTTCTCCCTTTCAGCCATGCAGAGGCCGCCTCCCCTGCTAGGTAAGCGAATAGGTTAAGGGATGCCCTAAAATTTAACTTAAGCGAGGCTTCCCAAACAGCCCCATTAATGTACCTGAGCTCCGTCCTCCTCCCAGCCGCGACGTCCTGAACCGAGGAGCTGCAGTTCGCTGAGGTATCGCTGGCCGTCCTCAGGGCAGCTTCGACTGGGTCTTCAGGAAGCCTTATACCGAGGCCCCTCGCGACCCTGCCGACTTCATCAGCTAGGGCTGAGGCCAGCGCCCTGAGTCTCTCATCCCTTACTATCTCACCGTTACGCGACCACGCGATCAGGGTGAGCGGGTTTATCGCGGCGTTCGTTGCCAGCTTGAGCCACCTCTCGCCCTCGAATTCGTCCCTTGATACCTTCTCGGAGGAGAGGCCAGCCGACGCAATAGCGTCAAGGAGCTCCCTCAGGGCATCCTCGTCACAGCTCCTTCGGCACCCGGCAACTACTCTTCTCCCGCCCGTGTAGAGGGCTGAGCACTCGCTGAGGCCCGTTGATCCAAAGTAGATGAGCATGCCGGCCGCTGAGTCGAAGGCCTCCTCAATCAACTCAAGGGATCCAAGGCCGTTCTGAACGGAGACCGCTAGGCGCGGCCTCAGGCCCAGGTCCTTGGCAGCGTTAACAGCTGAAGGGAGGTCATAGGCCTTAGTCGCAAACACCATTACGTCAACTTCCTTAGGCAGGTGCGTCCAGTCGCAGACGCTAACCATTGAGCTTCCCAAGCCCCTTGCCTCAGCCCTTCTCTGTGAGCACCCTGAAGCCCTCCTTGAGGCAACTACCACCTCAGCGCCGCCCAGGGAAAGGGCCACTGCGAGGACTGTGCCAACGGCACCGCAGCCCACCACTATTGCCTTCACGCTTTCCCTATGAGGCCTGGGAGCTTAAGTTAAAATTCTGATCAGGCTTAGCCAGGAGGGGGAATGAAGCTTGCAGGGAAGGAGCAGGATAGTGGTCGAGGAGCAGGGCACGGCTGAGGACTATGCGCTTAGGGCCATTTTAGAGTTCAATAAGGGCTTCTCACAGGTGGAGTTCTACGCTATGGAGGACATGGTCTGTAAGCTCGTGGACGCGTACCTGGCAGTTAAGGAGAGGATGGGGGAGGCCGTCAAGGTGGTCAGCGCGGACATAGGCGTGACGAAGTTCCATAACAGAAACGTGAGCTACCTGAGCCTCATCATAGAGAGGCTAGCTTGAGCTAGGAATATTTTTAAGCCATCCGTGCCATAGACCAAGAGGTGAAGTACCTTGAGCGTTCAGTTCGCCACCCTGGGGGACCTAAAGAAGGGCAACTACATAGTGATAGACGGCGAGCCCTGCAGGGTCGTCGAAATAACTAAGGCCAAGACGGGGAAGCACGGCAGCGCCAAGGCCCACGTCGTCGCTATAGGGCTCTTCACTGGCCAGAAGAGGACTCTCGTGGCCCCTGTGGACACCCAGGTGCAGGTACCCATCATCGAGAAGAGGAACGCCCAGGTCCTCGCGGACCTGGGCGAAACGGTCCAGCTCATGGACCTTGAGACCTATGACACAATTGAGGTGGAGAAGCCAAAGGATGACCCGGAGCTGATGGAGAGGCTCAAGCCTGGAGCCCAGATAGAGTACTGGCTGATAATGGGTAAGCCAAAAATAATGAGGACTAGGTCGGCTGAGGAGAGCTAGCCTACTTAGAGGCTCCGACCTCCTTCTTAACTTCGTCGCCGACCAGCTCCTTGTACCTGTTCCTTACGGTGACCTCTGTGACGCCGGCCACGTGCGCTATCTCCTTCTGTGTCCTCCTAAGGCCGTATCTGAGGGCCGCTAGGTACACCGCGGCAGCGGCGAGACCGCTTGGGTCCTTGCCGGCCGTGACGCCCTTAGCCCTGGCCTCCCTTAGGACCCTTATGGCCTCAACTGCAACGTAGTCAGGGAGGCCGAGCGCGCTGACTATCCTGTTCACGAACAGCTCAGGCTCTATAACAGGTATGTCAAGACTTAGGTCCCTCACGAGCAGGCGGTAGCAGCGAGCGATGTCCCTCTTGACGTCAGCGCCCTTTGAGGGCAGGTAGTTGGCTATGTCATCAATTGTGCAGGGTATCTTGAGCACGCGGCACGTGGCGTAGAGGGTGGCGGCTACGACGCTCTCTATGCTCCTGCCCCTCGTCAGGCCCTTCTCGGTTGCGTCCCTGTAGAGCTTTGAGGCGGCCTCCTTGACCTTGTCAGGCAGCTCCATCTTGTTAGCTATATCGTCAAGTATCTTGAGGGCCTGGTTTATGTTCTTCTCAATGCCTGAGAGCGTCCTGCCTAGCCTGTAGCTACGTTGCAGCCTAAGGGCCTCTATCCTCTTGCTCAGCCCTCTGATCCTCTTGCCTGACCCCTCGTGAAGCGACCCAAGGTACACGTCAACGCCTAGGTTCGGCCTGGCCAGCGACAGAGGGGCCCCAACCCTTGTCCTCCTGGCCTTCTCCTCAGGAGTATAGGCCCTCCACTCAGCCTCGTCGCCTATGACCTGCTCCTCTACGATCTCCCCTGTGTCAAGGCATATCCTGGCACCTGTATTAGCGTCATATATTATCCTCTCAGGAGGGCACTTTGCCTTGCCCCCCTCAGGGGCCTTTGGGGGCTGAGGGTTAGACATAAGCTTAACCCCCTAAAACGCGCCTATTTGAACTTTACGCGAAAGCTTTTAAGCTCAGATGAGCGGTTGATGACAACACTTAGCGCCGGATCCGTAGACTTTTAAGCGGTAACGCAAGATAAACTAGAAGAGAACAGTAATGCTGCTGGCCGACTGGAGGACCCTGGCCAGGATCATCAGGAGGTCCACGGCGGTCCTGGAAGTCCTTGACGCCCGCGACCCGCAGGGCACTAGGAGCCCTAGGGCTGAGCACATGGCGAAGGCTATGGAGAGGAAGCTCATTCTTGTAATAAACAAGGTTGACGTGATACCAAGCGAGGTGGTCAACGGGTGGCTTGAGTACTTTAGCTCGATGGGCCTGACAGCCGTCGCTATATCAAGCCTTAGGGGCACGGGAAAGGGAGAGCTGCTGAGGGTCATGAGGGAGGTCAGCGGTGAGGAGACGGCGATCTTTGCCGTCATAGGTTACCCTAAGACGGGCAAGTCAAGCGTCATAAATATGTTGAAGGGTTACAAGAGCGCCCCAACGAGCAAGGTCCCTGGGAGCCCAGGTTACACAAGGGGTTACACCCTTTACAAGGTCGCCAGGGGTGTCTACATAATCGACACGCCGGGCACGATACCTGTGGGAGGAGACCCCCTGGAGGCCGCGATAAGGGGGAGGAGCCCGGAGGAGATGAGCGACCCCGTGAAGCCAGCCGTCATGCTGGTTGAGAGGGCCCTGAAATATAACCCCAGGGCCATTATCGACGCCTACGGAATAGAGGACAGGGACCCCTACGTCATACTTGAGAAGATAGCCCTCAAGCGCTCATGGATATACAAGAGCACTCATGAGCCGAACATCGAGGAGGCCGCCAGGTCTGTAATAAGGGACTACCACATGGGCAAGCTGTGGTTCTACGTGCCTCCCCCTAAGAAAGCTTGACGTACTTTTCAAGGGTCGGTATCACGAAGTCAAGGCCCAGCCTATGCAGCGTGTCCCTAGTCGGTACCCCGTTCCTGTCCCAGCCCCTTAGCTCGTAGTAGTGGTCGAGGAGCTGGTTGTACTTGTCATAGTCTAGCTTCGCGCCGGCCAGCGGACCCTTGGTAAGAGGCTTCTTGAACCACTTGACGGGCGGCATATCATAGTCTCTTGACCAACCTCCCTTCTCCCTCACCCAGAGGGCCCTGATGAGGGCATACGTCCTGTCAGCCACTGCGTACAGGTCGTCCCAGGTGTACTTGACGCCCGTAGCGTAGTAGAGCAGCAGCGGGTAATGGTCGAGGCTCAGGCCCACCTCGACCCACGGGAGCCTACACGTTGTGAAGCTCTCAAACATGCCGCGGATCCTCTGGAGCTCTATGACCTTGGCCGCCTTCTCCCTCCCGTATGAGAACCTGTCGTGCTGGACCTCCCAGCTTATCACCCATGCGTCCTTATGATGGGCTCCTATCGGGCTGGTGGCGAAGGAGAGGGCCATTCCGGGCGCCGCGTGGCAGTCATAGGCGCTCACCCCCAGGCCCTTCACGTCCATAGAGAGCTCGCAGCCCCCGGCCCTCCTGCAGGCGCCCGAGCTGGCCTCTGCCAGGAGGTCGCCGAGGGGCGTCGACCTGTTCGCTATCTCCTTCGTCAGCTCGGCGAAGGCCTTTACGTCACCCCACTCCAGGCTTGCCCCATAGCCCTTCAGGAAGCCCTCCTGGGAGGCCTCAACGGCCCAGCTCAGGGTTGTCCCGAGGCTCTCGGTGTCCATACCGAACTGGTCGGCGAGCCTGTTGAGGAAGGCCACGTCGGCCAGCCTGCCAATGCCTAAGTTGCTCCCAAGCAGCGCTACGTTCTCATAGTCGAGCTCGCTCTTTACGCCTGTCGAGTCGAGGACCACGTTGCCGCACTGCATGTTGCAGTTAGGACATCCCCTCTGCTCGGTCTTCATGGACTCCATGGTGAAGCCGTCTATTCCCTTGAACTCGTCGAACACGCCCTCGCTGAAGTTGTAGGCCGGGAGGACGCTGGTCTCCTGGGCCCAGTCAATAGTGGCCATGGTGCCCTGCCTCATCCAGAAGGGGTACCCTGGCCTCCCCTTGATCTCTACTAGGGCCTTGGCGGCCTGCAAGTTGTAGGACCTCTCATCATAGAGATCCGCCTTGGACGAGCCCCTAACCACCACCGCCTTCAGCTTCTTTGAGCCCATGACGGCCCCTATGCCAGGCCTTCCGCCGCTGCGGCCCTCCTGGCTTATGATAGTTGCGAACTTCACGAGGTTCTCCCCCGCTGGGCCTATCTCAACTATGCCGGCGAACCTGCCGTACCTCTTCCTGAGCCTCTCCTCTGTCGTCCAGGTGTCAAGCCCCCAAAGGTCATCAGCTGGCTCGAAGCTGACCCTGTTACCCTCTACGACCACAGTGACTGGCTGCCTTGAGGCGCCGCTGAACACTATGGCGTCAATGCCTGCCTTCCTCATCTCTATTGACATATAGGTCCCTACGTTGCCGTCCCCGTAGCCGCCCGTGAGGGGGCTCTTCGCTGCCACCTGAAGCTTGCCGGTGCTGGGACCAGGGAGCCCAGAGAGGGGCCCTACGGCCATGATGAGGAGGTTCTCAGGCCCCAGCGGGTCGGCCCCTGCAGGCATGTACTCCCACAGGAGCCTGGCCGCGAGGCCCCTGCCGCCAACGTACATCAGCGCCCACTCGGCCGGGTACTTTACAGTCTTCCACTCCTGTCTGCTCAGGTCGACCCACAAAAGTTGGCCGCTCCAGCCCTTCAAGCGGGACAGACACCTTGCTAAGCGAGCTGTATTGGGAAGAAAAGGCTGACTCCGTTAGGGGTTTAGTCATGTAAATAATAGGCCCGCCTCTCCCCTGCCTCTCAGCGAGGTGCAGGGCGTGTCCCAGTACAGGGCTGACCTGTCGGACTTCTTGAAGAACTTAGACAGGTGGATAGCCATGCAGCAGAGCGTGCTTCAGACTTTCAGGGAGAACGAGCAGAGGGTGGCGCAGTCGGACAGGCTCGAGATAATAGTTAACACCAGGCTCGCCTTCAGCCACATGATGAGGACCCTCAAGGCCTTTGATGACTGGCTCCAGGACCCCTTCATAACGACCAACGCGCCCAAGGACCTCCTCGTGGAGGTGTGGGAGAAGACCGTGAGGATACTGGAGGAGCTGCTGGAGCTGGACATTCAGCACACCAGGAGCATGAGGGACACACTCGAGTCCTACTCAAAGCAGGACAAACTCAACCCGATACTCACGAGGCTCAGGGAGCTGGGCTCCGTCATGACCAGCGAGCAGGAGAGGACTACGAGAGGGGGAACAACTATATCATTCTGAGCCAAGCCTTTTTAATTCGGCCTCCTTAGGGACCCCTGGCGGTGAGGACCTTGTCTTCAAAGGGGCAGCCTGAGAAGGCTGAGAAAGCTGTCGAGAAGAAGCAGCAGAGGCCTCAGCAGAGGGCCCAGGCCAAGGCCTCGGCTCCACTGCTCGAGGTGACACCTGAGCTCGTCAACAGGGCCAAGAGGGAGGTCCAGAAGATGAAGTACGTGACGCCCTATAGGCTCTCATCAGTCCTTGGCGTTAAGGTCTCCGTGGCCAGGAAGCTGCTGAGAGAGTTGATAAGGCTAGGCGCTGTGGAGGCGAGGGCCAAGAACAGGCGTCTTATAGTGGCTGTCCCTAAGCAAGAATCCTGATCAAAGGTCGCAGGTCGGGCACCCACCCGCGTACTCCTCGCTCACGGTCACTACTCTTGTATTGCCTGCGCTTATGACTCCTGGGACCATCTTGGCCTTGACCTTAATGCCCATGGCTGGCGGCTCACGTATGAGCTGGTCAAGGTCGGCGGGCACCTGCATCACCTGCACCCCCTTGCTCCTGTCCCTGAAGACCGTTATGCCCTTACACTTGAGGCGCCAGGCCTCCAGGAAGACGTTCTTTACGTCCTCAGGGGTCGCCTCATGCCTTAGGTTCACGGTCTTGCTGACGGCGTTGTCGACCCATCTCTGGAATACCGCCTGCATGCGGACGTGCCACCTCCAGTCTATGTCGAGCGCTGTGCCCAGGACGTCCTGGACCTCCTTGTCGACCCAGTCAAGCCCTCTGACGGAGCCCCCATGCATTATTATTTCCTTGATCCTCTCAGGCCTCAGGTTGCTCGTCTCAATAAGCCACTCCTTGAGGAACCTGTTCACCTCGATCCATGAGAAGAGGCTGCTCTGCCTTACGTATATGAGCGAGTAGAAGGGCTCTATGCTGCTGCTGGCGTTGGCTATTATGCTTATGCTGCCCGTGGGAGCTATCGTGGTGACCGTAGCGTTCCTGCTGCCCTCGCGCATCTCTGACCTGACCCTGTCCCAGTCCAGCCTGGGCCTTGACTCAACGATCCTCAGCACGTCCTCAGAGGCCTTGCCCTCGTCGTATATCTGCGAGCTGGAGACCTGGGGCTCGAAGTTGAACCTGCCCTCCCTGTGGATGCTGCCGGGGAACTCAGGGTAGGGGCCTCTCTCAGAGGCGAGCCTATTGCTCTCGTCCCTGGCCACGTAGGCGATGAACTCCATCAGCCTGTCAGCAAGCAGCAGCGCGGAGTCGCTGTCGTAGGGGACCCTGAGCTGGGCCAGCATGTCAGCCCAGCCCATGACGCCGAGGCCTATCTTCCTGGTACGCTTCACGGCCTTCTCTATCTCAGGCCTGGGGTACCAGGAGGCCTCAATAACGTCGTCAAGGAACCTGACCGCGACCCTCACGTCATGCTCTAGCAGGTCCCAGTCTATGCCCCCGTTGACTACGTACTTGCTGAGGTTTATTGAGCCCAGGTTACAGGCCTCCCAGCTGAGCAGGGGGGTCTCGCCACAGGGGTTGGTGGTCCTTATCCTCCCGAGGCGGGGCGTCGGGTTGTGCTCATTTATGGTGTCTATGAAGACCAGGCCAGGGTCGCCCACCTCCCAGGCCGCCTTGGCCGCCCTGTCCAGGACCTCAGCAGCGTTTACTGTAACCTTGGGGACGCACTTCCTCCAGAGGTCGGGCAGGTCGCTGCTCAGGAGCCCTACTAGCTGGGGGCACTCGTGGGGGTCGTAGAGGTTCCACTCGCGTCCCTCGAGGGCCGCCATGACGAAGGCGTCGTGGACTCCTACGCTTATGTTGAAGTTCTCAAGCCCTCCGCCCAGCTTAGACTCGATAAAGCTCAGCAGGTCTGCGTGAACGTCGTGGAGGACGCCCATCATGGCTGCCCTTCTCCTGCCTCCCTCCTTTATTACGTCAGCGACCTGGTCAAAGAGCCTCATGAAGCTCACAGGGCCGCTGGCCACGCCGCCCGAGGACAGCCTTGTCCCCCTCGCCCGAAGCGGCGTGAAGTCGAAGCCTGCCCCGGCGCCTGTCTTGAAGACCCACGCAGCCGAGTTGAGGGCACCGAATATCGAGTCGAGGTCGTCATCCACCGGTATCACGAAGCAGGCGGCGAGCTGATGGTACTTAGTGCCTGAGTTCATCAGTGTGGGGCTGTTTGGCATGAAGCGACCTGTCGACATAAGGTCATAGAACTCCTGCTTAGCCTCGTCAGCCCTCCCGCCTAGGCCCAGCTCAGCGCCTGCCACGAAGGAGGCGACGCGCTCAAGCATCTCATTAGGGCTCTCAACGACTACTTCTCCCCTCTTTATCAGGTACCTCTCGTAGAGCAGGTTCAGGCCGACCCAGCTTGCCCAGGCCTCGATGCCCTCCAGCTTGGCTGGGGGCTCTAGGCCCCTCTCATGATATATCCTCGCTAGGACTAGCCTCCTGGCGGCCTCCTCCCACGTGGGGTCCAGGAGGCCCCAGCTGGCGAAGGCCTCAAGGGCCTTCCTGTAGGTCTCCTCAGGTGACCTAGCTCCCAGCTTGAGCAGCTCGAACTCTATCTTCGAGGGCTCCAGCCCTGCCAGCCTGGCGGCCTCCTTGGCCCACGCTATGACGTCAGACCGCGTGAGCCCAGGCACCCTTTGCACTCTCACTAACTTAATCTTCAACTAAATGAAATATCCTTTACTTAAGATGTCGGCCTAACCCTGAAGGAGGAATGGGTGAACTCCTGCCACAGCTCATGTAAGGCCTGAGGTTGCGCCTAGGCTTGAGGCTCTAGAGCCCAAGTGACTAGCCTAGGCCTTTCCCCGCAGGATGTGTGAAAGCGCTATAGGTCCTTGAGAGCTGAGCAAGAGGCGAAAATTAATAAAGGAGGAACCATTAAACATTGGGGAGAGGTTTTTGGGTAGGAAAATAACTGGTGGAGAAGTTATTAAGCGTTTTCTAGTTAATGAGGGCGTTAAATACGTGTTTGGCGTACCTGGAGACCAACTATATCCGTTGCTGGACGCCTTCTACAACGATGATAAAATAAAGTTCATCACGTTTCATCACGAGGCCGCTGCCGCGCACGCTGCTGACGGCTACGCAAGGGTTACTGGAAAGCCAGGGGTAGTGATCGCGACTGTAGGTCCAGGAGCGGCCAACCTAGTAGGAGGGGTATATCCAGCCTATGCAGAGGGGATACCCATGATAATTATAACAGCACAGAACCAGTCGTGGAGGTCTTACCCGGATCACGGCTCTATGCAAGCCTTAGATCAAATCAATTTATTTAAACCCATTACAAAGTGGAACGCGTATATCGCTCACTGGAGTAGGATAGTTGAACTGCTGGAAACAGCTTTTAGAAAAGCCTTAACAGGGAGGCCTGGCCCTGTTCACTTAGACGTCGCTGTTGACGTTTTATATCAAACAGGGGACGAGGATGAGGTTAAACTGTATAGCCCAGAAAGTTATAGAGCGATTAACGGTCCAGCAGGCAACCCTGCAGATATTGACGCCGCCGCTAAGTTATTAGCTAAAGCCAAGCTACCTCTAATTCACTTGGGTGGCGGAGTCCTAAGGTCAGACGCTACTAATGAGGCGTTAGAGCTCATAGATTACCTAAAAGCCATAGTTACTACATCGGTAGGGGGCAGAGGAAGCATATCTGAGGATTATCCGTCCCTGCTTCTGCCAGGCCTGCCAGGCGCCTTAGCCGCTCAGTCGGAAGCTGACGTCGTTCTAATCGCTGGCTCAAGGCTTGCAGACCTAGACTTTTGGGGGAAGCCTCCTGCATGGGGTGAGTGGCCAAGCCAAAAGACTATCCATATAGACATTACAGGAGACGACATAGGTTTGAACAGGCACGTGGACGTGGGCATCATTGGAGACTTAAAGGTCGTCCTTAAGCAGCTACTAGAAGCCCTTAAGAAGTACACCCCGCAAAGAAAGGACTACCCCGAGGCCTTAGCAAGATATAAGCAGATGGAACAGGAGTACCTAAGGCAGATGGAGGATCTGTCGTATTCGAACAACGTACCTATACATCCATTAAGAGTAATAAGAGAAACAAGGGAGTTCTTCCCTAAAGATGCCATTGCCGTCATAGATGGCGGAAATACAACCGTCTGGACCATTTACCTGCACAGAGTACATGTTCCAAGAACCATATTTAGTACCGCCAGTGGCGACTCAGGCCACTTGGGGTCTGGGATATCCTTTGCCATCGCTGCGAAGCTAGCGCACCCTGATAAGCAGGTCTACTGCATATCAGGGGACGGCGCCTTCGGATTTCATGCCATGGAAATAGAGACGGCCGTAAGGCTAGGGTTGCAGGTCATCTGCATAGTTTTAAATGATAAGGCATGGGGTATGATTAAGGCTGGACAGACATTATATTACGGCAAGAGGTACGTCGGCGTTGACTTCTCGGACATTAGGTACGACCTTATAGCTGAGGCGCTAGGAGGTCACGGAGAATACGTGACAGAGCCTAAGGACTTCAAGGACGCGCTAGCGAGGTCAGTGGAGTCAGGGAAAACCTCTGTCATCAACGTCATCACGGACGGCAACGCTATTCCTCCTCACTTTGAAATATTAGCCAGCATATGGCTTGAGGGCGTAGAGATGCCTTCGTAGGGGGTGGCCGACACGCCTTACGTGTTACCTAGGAGAATAAGTTATAACGAAGGCGTCATAGACGAACTGCTGAACCTCTCTGAAATGCATGACGCAAAGAATTTCCTGATATTAACTGACGAAGTCATCAAAGGAACGCAGGCATTTATTAAATTAGTTAATGAATTAGAGAAAAAAGGCATAAGGGTAAGGGTCTTTTTCAACATCCCTAAGGAGCCTAGTATAGAAATAGCTGACGAGATAGTGAAATTCATAAATAATGACATCCCAGACTTAATAGTAGCCGTCGGAGGAGGGAGCGTAATAGATGCAGCAAAGCTTGCAAGGGTTAAAATCCTAAGGCCCGACGTTAAGAGCGAAGACATTTCCCCCTTCGTTTCTTTGCATCTCGAGAACAAGAAACCCCTCTTGGTCGCGGTTCCAACGACCCCAGGGACTGGAAGTGACGCGAGCTTTGCATTTGTTCTAAAGATAAAGGAGGACAACAAGGAGGTTAAGTATGCGACGGGCAACTATGAGCTAGTTCCATATGAGTCCATCTTAGATATAGAATTTCTAAAAACACTACCTACAAAACAGTTGATTATAACCGCGATAGACGGATTAGCAAACGATATTGAGGGGCTGGTAGCCGTAAATTCGAACCCTCTGTCAGACGGCTTAGCCATTCAGTCTGCAAGGATGTTCTTCAAGTATTTACCCAAGGTACTCTCGGATAAAGACAGAGATGAGGCATTAAGTAACCTGCACCTAGCAGGTACAATTTCAGGCATAGCATTTTCAAACTCTGGCGTCGGTTTGGCCCATGCAATAGCCCATCCCTTAGGCTCGATCTTTAACATACCTCACGGACTTGCCGTGGCGATAGTTTTGCCATATGTCGTCGAGTTTAACTATGAAGATAAAACTGCCAAAGAAAAATATGATATGTTAAAAGAAATATTAGAAAAGATAGATAAATTTGAGGAAAAGAGGGATTTAAAGGAACATTTGCTGGATCTATACAGCAAAGTAGGTCAGACGTCACACTTAAGGGACATTGGAATTAGCGAGGAGGCCTACAGGTCGAGAATAGATGATATAGTGGAACTGGCGTTAAAGGACGCAGACCTGCCGTTTAACCCAAGGCCAGCAAGCTATGAGGATATAAAAAACATATTAAATAAAATTTATTAAAATTATTTTGACGCCTCCTGCGCCGACTTCACCAGCTCAACGGCAGCCGTAGTGTATCTCATAAGGGTCGTCATAGACCCTTTCTCCAACTTTAATTTCCCTTGCAGGATAGCGGTGACAGGGTTTAGTTCACCTCTTAATATTTTCATCCAGTTCTCAAAGGAGGCCGATATTATAAAATCCGCCGTGGCTTTGCTAGCGTCTTCGTAAAATTCGACACTATTGCACTGGCCTTCAAACAAGTCTGCCTTTATTCCTATGTTCCCGCTCGGGTATTTCCTTAGTAAATCGTCTGGCAGCTGGGTCACTTTAAACACTAAGGGCCATTTCCAACCCCTGGCGGCGTTTTTATAATTAGAATTTTCATTTATTTTCTTGCAGAAAATTTCTGCCCACTCTTTGCTAGGAAACTCGACTGCACTCATGCAGTAGTACCGACCTACATAACATCTTCTAAGAGTTTTTATTTTTCTCGGTCTACTTTTGCAAACTCAGTAATGCCAGGAAGACTTTAAACAACGATCATTAGTTATTGCAGTATTAGAGATTCTTTATAGGACTTATAATGAGCTCCCTGGCCCCCTATGTCTGAGAGGCACCATGTACGACTATGTGGTGGTTGGCGCTGGCATAGTTGGCTTGGCCACAGCCTATCACATAAAGCGGATGGACCCCAGCTCCACGGTGCTTGTGATAGACAAGGAGGACAGCGTGGGCGCCGGCGACACTGCCAAGAGCGCCGCGGCCTTCCGCGCGGCCTTCACGAACAGGACTAACCTCAGGCTGGCGAAGGGCGCCATAAG
>Ga0209224_1000100_pt1 | contig 20465 bp, 38 predicted proteins | sample MonGeyMetagenome_FD_184731 | JGI IMG/M metagenome (GOLD analysis project Ga0209224, IMG submission 184731) | Hypoxic/sulfidic aquatic microbial communities from Monarch Geyser, Yellowstone National Park, USA - MG (SPAdes) v2 (version 3) | ecosystem: Environmental > Aquatic > Thermal springs >...
TCAAGACCCTGGGAATTGATGGCATTAAGGTCCCTCGGAATTCAGGTCCCTAGGGGTTGAACCCTGACAATTCCCCACATATAGGTGAGATATATGTACGGCATTCAACTCCCTATATAATAGGGGGAGGGGGCCGGTCCCCTTGGGTCCCCCTATTTTTCGGCTATTGTGCCGAATTGTAATTTGAGAATTTGAATTATGTCGGAGGGCCCTCCTTTACACCGACCCAGAATTTTGGTTTACATATATGCGTAGGTAGTAAGGACCTTTAAAGCGCGCCGACCCTTTTGGTTTTTTTGTCAAGGGGAGTCCTGGATATGTCCAGATAACATGACCCAATTAACACCCGAGAATTGAACTCTTAAAACGTTGCCCCGCTTATTAGAAAAAAAGAACATTATAGGCCCTCGGCGGCCGGTGTAAACTGTAAAATAATTGGTTCTACTCTCCCCTATTGTCCCCTTGACAACAGTAGTTAACAGTAAGCGCGCTTATATGTCTGTATAAAACAGAATTTCCCGGACAAAAAACCGAATTGCTCAGGGTCTACAACAGCGTAGGCAAAAGCGGAAAATAGCGGTCAAACCTTACGCCCACAAAAGTAAAGACGGGGGGCACCACCGGGTGCCCCGGAGACCCACCGACCTTAGAGGCGCCGGCAGAGTCAGCTATGGCCGCACTTGCGGCCGCGGCATGGTCAACGCCGACGCCTCTAAGGTCAATTTGCATTGGTGGTTAGATTGTCCCGGGTATTTATAGGTGCCTGCCGTGGGTTTTACCGGACACGGATAAAAACGGGGACTATCTACCTACTATGAGCATAGGTAATGTAGACAGGATGGACGGGAGCCGCGCGACCCCGGAGGCATGGCAGTCCATAATGTTCAAGTGCATAGGGGACCTGGCGAGGGAATACGCCCACGGCAACATTACATACACCATGGACGGGGACTTTATATTCGCGGACACCAAGGAGGGGGAGGTCAAGAAGTCATGGGACATAAACCTCGCGACGTGGGCCGTGGTCAAGACCGAGGGGAAAAGAAAGTACAAGTGCCGCATGAACAACAACGAGCTGGTGTGGGTCATGACCTTCTTGGCCAAGACCCCGGTGGCCAACGCCGTGGAAATAAACGCGGCCAAGGTGGTCGGCAACACGGTGGTTATCCCGGCGTGGTGCGACAACACCCCCGTGGTCATGACCGCGGACATAAGCCAATGGACCATATCATTGGGGACGTATGCGGCCGTGGGAGGCACCTACTACTCACCGGGTCGCTATGCCTCGCTCTACTGTCCTCCCACCACGCCCCTAGAAAACCCGAGGGAGGTCCGCAAGGCCGCGGCCGCCATGGTGACCACATACGGGACCTCCCTCACCACATTGGCCATACTACCCTACATAAATCCCGTATTCCAGAAAAGGTACGTCCCCATAGTCCTGGGCCGCATGAGGTCGGGCAAGACCTCGATACTACAAGCCATAAGGCCCCTATGGCCCACCAACACGGTCCAAGTGTCCTCCCCCACCACGGCCGCGGTGAGGAATTTGCTGGTGGGCCACCACGTCATAGCGGACGACGTGGCTGAGTCCGTCAATACGCCCTTCGACTACACCCTAATAGTGGCCTACTTCGACCGCAACGAGATACCTAGGGTCCGGGTCACCGATTTACGGGTGACCTCATTTCCGCTAAGGGGGACGCTAGCCATGGCCACAAACAACCCCCAGATATCCCTAACAAGCATATCGGACAGGGTGATTATCGTGGACGTGGACAGGGTCAAGGCGACGGTGGGCCTCCCCGTGTCCATAAAGGCCGACATAGAGCCGGCGTGGTTCATACTGTCTCCCCTATTCCTGGGCGTCCCCACGACCCTATTCTCCTACATGGCCGGGCTGAGGGCTGACGCCACCGACGTCAAGAACCAGATAGATGAACCGACCAAAATCGTGCTGGACAACATGGACCCAATGGTCTACTTCTATAGGTGGCTCTACTACCGCCTAGCCAGGCTGAGGGCCACCGAGTGTAGGGGCCGCGGCGTCAAGGTAATTGAAAACGACTATTGGGCCTCCTTTGACGTGAGGTATATCCCCCACCCCTCCGTGGGGGACACCGTGTCGGTCACCGTGTCGCGGTCCCTATCAGCCTCGGACTCGGAATATTCCGTGAGCTTCGGCACGGCCCGGCAGAAATATGGGGTCGTACAAGTCAGGTTCTACCTAGAGCGCCTAAACATACCCTACAGGTCCCAGGGCAACGTGTTCATGGTGCCGTGCTCTAGGATAGATGACATAATCGAGGTGCTGAGGCCCTATAGCGATAGGGGTCCGGCCATACCGGCCGACGGCCACGAGGCGATAAATCCGGCCGGCAATTAGGCCATGAGGTGGGTCTGTAAGGAGTCGGTGAACGAGTGCGGCGTAAAGATAGTGGTGTGCCGGCCGCTATTCCCTAGCGAGGAAAAGGGGGAGGGCGAAAACGATAGGGCGCGCGTCTTCCGGTTCTACGAGGGAGGGATTCTATAGGCTTTTTACAGGTCCACGTAAGTTACGACCGGAGTAATTTACGAAACGTGGTAGAGTTCAATTTTACGGGTCGAGGTAAAAATGACGGGGGCTGGGCGGCCGGCTTAATCCCACAATTGAAAGGCATTAAATTCCCGGGTGTCGGCGTGTGGCAGCTATTTCTATTTGTAAAGGGCGGCCCTCCGAGGGCCCCTCCGAGGCCCTAAAGGGGGCGGATTTTCTACGGGCAGGTCGGTAATTTACAGATCGAGGTAAAAATGGTCCGGCGAAATAACTCTAAATAGGGAATTGTTATGGCTTCTTATGTCCTCCCTAATAGTAGAGGCCTTCGGCAAGATCATAGAGGAATTGGCCTCCCTCGATTGCGACAAAATGAGGCGGCACGAGATAAACGGCCGCCTCTACGTGAGGATTAGAAAGCTGAGGGACGCCTCGCTATACCTAGAGGTGCTGAGGACCATATTCGGCGTAGAGGGGGCCTTTAAGTCCGACAAGCTCATATATATACCGTGCGACGCCCTCCCCCTCATACGTGAGAGGGCCCTAGCCCTAGGAATATCACCAAGGCCAAGGACGCGGGTAGGCCCACAAGATAGTAATAGCGTCGCGAGAGTAGGGTGAACTTGACCGCTATCGCGAATAGGTTAAGGAGCGAGGGGTAGGTAGAGCCGGCCCCAGCCACAAGGAGCATAATAACGGCCGGCACGGACACTTGGTCGTGGACGGCCGACGCCAGCATGGTGGCCACCGCCTCGGCGTCCGACTCTGACCCCACTATCCTGGCGTAGATGGCCCTTATCATGAGGGCGGCCACAAGGTCCGGCAATGCCGTCAAGAAGGCCGACGTGAGGCCCAGCCCCACCTCCGTGGCCGTGAGGGCGTATATATCCTGTATTAGGTAGTATGTGCCGTAGGCCATGCCTATGGTGTTCAACAAGGCCGTCGCTATGACCGAAAGGGGCGGCCGGCCTCCCACGACCTCGCCAAGGTTCAACACTATCAAGGCCGGCAAGGCCACATAGCCGGCCGCCACAAGCATGGTCGAGATAAAGGCCGATTGTATGCCGGACCTGGCGTAGAGGTCCACGGTCAAGGCGGCCGCGGACCACATTATGAGGGACGGCAATAGGCGCCTAATGTAGGGGGACCCCGGGGCGTAGGGGCGGACTAAAGCCGTCACAAACACGGCGTCCACCACCGTGCTGAGGATAGTGTCTATCCACGCCGCTTCTACGTTGCCTCCCAAGGCGAGGGACACGGCACTAATAGCCTGGGGCATGGCCGAAAGGGCCGACACCACCATGACATTGTACCACACCCTCACGTCGTAGAGGGCTATGGTTATCTCGGTGGCGTATGAGGCCGACGCGAGGATAATGAGCCACATGGCTATCCCCACCCAAGGGGAATTGACCACCATTAGGCCTATGGTCGCAAGCCCCATAACCAATTCGGCCCATATTAGGCGGTTATCCATATATTGGCATATATCACCGATATTAATGCCTCGTAGAAAGGTGAGGGAGTACAACCCCTCCGAGAGCGACACCATGAGCCTAAAGGGCACCACCGCGGCCTTGAAATATGCCGAATTGGTCCTCGTGGCCTCCCCCACATGCCCGGCGTGCAAGGCCCTATTCAAGTCAAAAAGCGTGAGGTACTACGCCTCTAAGGGCGTCATAACCGTGGTGCCTCCGGACCGCATGAGGCTGGAGGACATGGGCGAGTGGGTCCTTGACTCTAAGGGCTTGGTCCTCATGGCCTCTACCCCCACATTTCTAGTTAGGTGCAAGGACGGCCGCGTCCTGTGGCGCTATAGGGTCCAGCCCGTCGATATATACAATGCCGACGCGGTCATGCAATTGGTCCTCGGCACGTTCAAGAGCCTGGCGTTTGAGTGCATGACCGAGGACGCGGCCGGCGTAGAGGGCCTATGAATTGCGACTGTATGCAAAAAATCATAGAGGAATTGGTGCGTAGGGGAGTAGTAAGCAAGGAGGACGCCAAGAAGATGGCCGAGAAATTGGCCAAGGCATGATTCCGTGCAAGGCCGATAGCATGGCCGAAATAGTGAGGCGGGTCCGGGACGCCTTAAAGCCCCTAGGCAACTACTACGTATTCAGCTCAGACCTTGCCGATTGCCTCACGAGGATAAAGCTGGCCTTGCTCATGTACGCCCGTCAGACCGGGGACGCCATGGTGTACGCCTACGCCAATTTCAATTTCAATTGTCCCGGCAACATGTGCGTCGTGCCTCCCTCGATTATGGAGGTGCTGGACTTCGCCCTAATCACTATAGCAAATTCAGCATAACATAGCTTTTTATAAGGTCGGCTTTGACCCGGCCATGTTCAAGTTGCTGGACTATCTGTCAAGGCAGTTGAAACCCCTAAGGATAACCGAGAGGGAGCTCTGCCCGTCCTCAGCACTCTCCGAGTGGCTTGGCTTTGACATAGGGACCCGGTGCATACCGTTGACCCCGGCCGCATACGGGGAGCTTATCAAGCTATTCAAGCCCTTCGGCAAGGACTACATAGCTGAGGGCTATCTACTACCCGACACCGTGAGGATTATATCATGCCGCCTCGTGTTGCTCACGCTAGAGGGGCAGGAGACCCACGAGGTCCTCTATGACGTGAGGACCAACACCTACGGCATAGCCATAGGCGACGGGTTCAAGCCCCTAGAGGGGCTGGTGCCGTACACGTGCCCGCCCACCGGCTTCATGGTTGCCGTCGGGACCGTGGTGGACCTGGGTACGCGGGCTAAGCTGGCCATATACCTCCCCAACGACCTATACGTCAAGTGGGCTAGGGCCGTCATAAGCAACAACATAGAGGGGGCCCTAGACGTGGTCAAGGTCATGAGGGCCGTGGTCGCGGGCTATGAGAAGACCGTAGAGGCCCTAAGGAGCCAGCTGGTGAGCGCCTTCGCGGACCAGGCAACCACAATAGAAAGCATATTCCAGCAATACTTCAGACCCCTTGAGACGGCTGAGCGGGTCCTTAGGACCGAAAGGGAGAGGGGCGGAGGCCGGCCGCAACCAGCCCCGCCCTAATTTTACCTCGATTCGTAAGATTCCCGGGGCACCAATTTTACCACGTTCTGTAAATTACGTCCGGAGTAAGAAATACCCTTTAGTCATGTCAACACAAAAGCATGCCGAAAAAGGGAGTGTATAGGGACGGCAGCTATAGAAAAAAGTAAAGTGTTTACGGCTGTACGGTGAACTTATAGGTCCCGGGCTGGCTTGCGTATACGCCCCAAGCCGGCAGGATTCCCGAGGGAGGCGAGGACCACGACCCTAGCGATATGGCCACCGGGTTGCCGTTGACGTAGACCGTGCCGTGGACCACGTATATCCTGTAGGTGGCGCCCGATATAGGCATGCCGTTATCGCTAGATGCCGGCACGTAGACGTAGTAGAGCGAGCCCGTTACGTTATATGTGTAGGCCGTCAGTAGAACCGCGGCTTGGGCAGGTTTGTAGAGTATATAGCCATAGCCGGCCGTCGCGTTAGCCCATACATACACGGTGCCGGAGGTGTCGGTGAAATTGAGCGTAGGCGTGGTGGTCGCTATGCCGAATAGGTATAGCTGATAGCCGTTCACGGGCACGTAGGCGTTGCCGTAGGTTATATTGGCCGACGTGACGGAGCCGCCATAGGCGATTATGTCGTAGAACACCCCAAACCCTTGGACGCTATAGGTGCATGAGCCGGTGCCGCACGTGACATAATCGGGCACGTACACGAGGGAGGCCGGATTGGGCGGCCCGCTCTTGGGCTGTAGTGTGCTGGTGGGTGCGCTAGTCGTGGTGGTGGTGGGGCTGGGCGCGCTAGTCGTGGTGGTGGTGGGGCTGGGCGAGGGTCCTGTGACCGTGGTGCCGGACTTGCCGGTCATGTAGAGCCATATTATGTACCCCAAGACCGCTATGATTATCGACGCAACGACCGCCATAGCAACTTTTTCGCGCGACCGATTGTGTATATTGGCCATGTGCGGATAGTGGCGCGGATATAAATATACTGAGCTCTATTCCTCTATGCAATTAAGGGACCTATTCAGAGCGGCCGCCTCTACGGTTGCGATAGCCTCGGGGCTTGCCGTATTCGCCCTAGACCCTACACCGATAGGCCTATTGGCGGCCCTAATATACGCCGGATTCGCATACGCCATATTCCAATATTGGGGTCAGCTGGAAAATCCCCTATTGATATTGCTCTACGTCCTCATGGTGTTTGCCGTGGCCATAAGCGTAGTCCAAGTAGTGATTTTCGCGGCCGTGGTGATAGCCCTCGTGGTGGCCGCTAAGAGGCCCAGCCTGGCCACGAGGCCCGGCCCCACCTTGGTCTATCCCCTAAGGCTTGCCGGCCTGGCCGCGGGGATATTGGCCGCGCCCCTAATACTGTGGTATGAGGCCGCAAGGCGGGGGCCGTGGCTCTACCGCATCTACATGGTCATAGGGGGGATAGGCCTAGTCCTAGCCATGCTGGGGCTGGGCTTCGACGTGAGGCCCATAGCCTCCCTCCTTGCGACGCCCATGCTGAGCCAATACCTCCAAATTGAGCCCGACGCCTCGCCTCTGTGGTGGCTTGGGGCCATAGGCTGGGAGGAATTCATATCGAGGGCCGTGGGGCCCATGGGCAACGCCTTTTGGGTCATATTGCATTTTCCCACGAGGTACCTAATCATAGGCGTGCTTGGGGCCATAGGGGTCGTGTCCTATGTCCAGATAGGCGCCCGGTGGCTGTGGGACACCTATGAGCGGGGAGGGATTATAGGGTCCCTCATAGGCCATGCGACCTACAACGCAATGCTGTCCCTATTGATAGAGGCCCCCATTACGCTATGGCCCTTGGTCATTATTGCCGCGATAACCTTATATTTTATAGCCAAGCCCTTCGCACATGCATAGGCTGATATTCGCGGTCATAGCGGCCTTCTTGACCATGGGCGCGGCCTACGTCGGCATACACAAGAACCAGCTGACGGTGAGCCAGCCCATATGCCTCGCGGGGCAGTACGTGGTCCTCGACGGCCACATATGGTGGGTCCACGGCAACATGCAGGTTTTCAACCTCCCGGGCAACCACACCGCGGTGCTGATTAGGGGCAACGCCATGGTGAACGGCACGATATACGGCAACTACACGGAGATACCCTGTAAATAGCCATATAAAACGCCCTCATTTTTCCGGCCATGAGGGCCATAGCTTTGGCATTGGCTATACTCATGATAGCCATAGCGGCCTACTACCTCATGAACCCTCCCAAGCCCAAGGTGGTGGTCGTGGGCCCGCCTCAGACCGCGACCAATACAAATGCAATGCCTACCACCACGTCGGCACCTCAGACCCCGCCTCCGGCCCAGCAATACATATGCAATTCAACCATGATATCGGTGGACGGCGTGAGGGCTTGCGGGGTTATCCAATACCAATACCCCACGGTGGCGGTGGCCGCGCCCGGCTGGCTTGCCGGCAAATTCCAGATAGCGGGTATCCAAGGCGCATGCATATTCACCGTGCAATATGGCGAGGTGCTGGTGTCGGGGTCCGGCTGTGTGGTAACGATAAATATCCCCTCGTGACCTAGGACATGCTTGACATATTGAAATCGAGCTCTAGGCCGCTATATTGCCTGGTGACCCCCATGCCTAACGGGGACATATCCATAGAGTGCGAGCCCCATGACCTCAGGAAATACGTCGATATGGAAAGGGTGTGCGCCATAGAGATACACAAGGACGGCAGGGCCTATACCATGTGCGACAAGGGGACGGCCGTAGTCGCCAGGCTTGCCTCCCTTAGGTAATGGATTGGCTCAAGAAGGCCATTGTCCTTTTTTACCTCGGGGCCGTCATAGGGGCCTCGTGGGTCCAGCTGGCCCTATACTTCGGCATACCCGCGCCCGCGGGGATAATCCTGACCCCCTCCGACATGCCGTATATGCCTCCCCTATCCGTGGTCTTCTTGGTCCCTACCGACACGTGCCAAGGCTGGAGCCTCTACTACCAGCACGGCCGCCTATTCGGGGTCCTCGATATCCAGATACCGACTATCCACTACTTTGACTCGGGCTATATGGTGTTCAACTACTACGTGATCACCGGCAACCCGGCGGCCGACGTGGTGAACTATTTCAAGGCCCTCCTATTCCCAGATATAGTGATTGTAAAGGCCGATAGCGTCCAATGCACGGAGAGGGTCGTGGCCTACATACCGGGCTATTTCACGGTGGTCCTCATGCTGGTGGCCATACCGATACGGCTGGTATACAAGTTTAGGCGGGTATGGTAGAAAGATATAAATAGCGGTGGCAACCCTATGGTCATGTCCGAGCAATTAACAATATCGCCAGCAATGGCCGGCCGCTTCCAGATAGGCAGTTACCCCGACACGGTCACCGGTACGCCCTACGTAGAGATGGCTGAGGAAAAGTATAAGCGTCGCTATGCCATAGGCGTGTGCATGGCCCTTCAGAAGGCTGACCCCCAGACATTTAATAGCGTCTTTGGGAGCCTGGAGAATTGCGTCAGGCAGGCTGGGGCCTTCGCGGACTTCAACTTTGACAAGTGGAAGATATCGTGGCCCACTAACCTATCGACCGCTATCGCGACCTTCGGCTGATATAACCTTATTTTTTAGTCCCCTTCTATCCCCCATGGACCCGCTAACCTACTTGACGGACCCCACCATATGGCAGGGCCTCATAGACCTGCTGAGGCAGATATTTTCCTGGGTCATGTCGGCAAACCCCCTAGCCTTGATTTTTGCCGGGGCCGTCGTGGCATTTATCGGAAAGAGGGTTATCGAGGCCGTGGGCCTCCTTATACTGATATACGGCGTGATTAGGCTGGTGGCGCCCCTAATAGGCGTCCACTTGCCTTTTTAATTTACGTCCGGAGTAAATTACGAAACGTGGTAAGATACGTCCGGAATAGTGGTCAATATTAATATATAGGGGCCTACGGCATGACATGCGGAAAGTCCCAATAGCGCTAGTATTTGCGGCCATAGCCCTAACGGCCGTTACCGTAATGCTTAACGTGGCCATGTCATCTATAGTCACATATCAAGGGACGCCCATAAGCCTCGGAGGCGGCTGGATAGCGGTCAACGCAACGACCCAAGGCCATGCCTACGTCAACGGCACCATGAGGTACGTCGTGATACCCGTGGTGTCGATATACGGCAAGACCCTGACCAATATCACGGCTGGCAACGTCCTACTTTTCAGCACTTCTGCCGCCAAGTGCGCGGCCGTGGCCTATAACCAATACTACATTGGGTTCCAGCTCTACAACAATAGCGGACTTTGGACGCCCGTGGAGGGTCGGGGGTCGTGTCCAGCCCAGATAGGGGTCAATAACGTGACCTATATCACCGGCATAGCCGTGAACGCGACCGGCGTGACGCTATATACGGCCGCGGGCAATTTCTATATTCCCGCCATATACGTGGGCACCGGGCAGAATTTCGGGGCCGGCGTAGGCAACTACGTGAACCTGGGCAACGGCTTGGTGGCCGAATACTACTACTATGTGATAACTAACGGCACGTCGGTCAAGATAACCACCTAGTTTTTCCCTACCCTAACTATTTCGGCATAGGTATTTTTAAGGTAGGTAATTAGGCATGGGCATGGCGAGGGATGGGGGAGGGGGGGATTCGGTAAAGCACGCACTTTTTGCCCTATTCCTGGCTGGGCTGGCCCTCATATACGTGGGGGCCGCCCTAGCCCAGGTTGACGGAGGCCTGTCGCTAATGCTGATATTCGTGGGGATATGGGCCGCCATAGCCGCCATAGCGATAGGCGTATTCTCGTTCATGGCGAGGGAGGTGCTGGGGTTGCCATGATAGTGGGGATATACCGGTCTAGGCGCAACTTCGGCATGTTTGTGCCCATAAAGCACGGAGGCGTTACCTACTACGCCAAGGTCTACCGGAAATTTGTCAAGGGTATAGGCCGGTACGGCCCCCTAGTGGTCGGGCTGTCGTGGGAGACCGATAGGGGCTATCTCGTGACCGTAGAGGCCGACCGCTATATCGACCTGCCCCACGACATGCTGAGCCGGCTGGAGGTCCTCTACTACCGCCTCTATATATCGTGCGACGGGACGCCCCACGTGCACCTCATAGCGGGGCCTCCCATGCCCAAGCATAGAGCCCTTAAGTACGCCCGGCCCTACACCGATAGGAGGCACATAAGGCTGAGGCATAGGGTGCCCTATGCCGGCGTCGTGAGGGTGACCCCGTTGCCTTGCGAGGAAACCCTGGCCGTGGTCAAGGACCCCCTAATCGATAAGGTCGCCTCGCTAGTGCCATGACCGAGGTAGAGCAACTAGAGGGATTCCTGGAGTGGGACGCGGAGGAATTGGACAGCCCCGATAAGTGGGAGGGTGCGTGGGAATTTGTCAAGGACACACTCTCTGAGTGGCAGAGGCCGGGGACCGACGTGGATAAAGGCATATCGTTCTTCACGGTGATTCAACGGGCTAGGGATATCAGGACCCATGGGGAGGTGGTGTCGGAGGACTTGGACAGGGCCGTCGGCATGGCCATGTACCACGAGGTGACCCAGGAGCGGGTGCCGATAGATAGGGCGGCCGCGGCCTCCCTTATCAAGGGGGCTTGGGAGTACCTACATGCCTACGGCATAGATGAATTCTATGACATAATCAACGCCCTCATGTGGGACCAATACCAGGATCTGAGGCGAGCCTCGGACTACTACCTATCGCTATCGCCCGACGCTATCACGCAAGTGTTCAACGTGGCCTATAACCTGGAGCACGGCGTGATTACGCCCAACGAGGCGGCTGAGGCCGTGAGGGAGATAGCCAGGTCCGAGGGAAAGAGCCCGAGGGCGGCCTATTTCAACGTCTACTACCTAGCCAAGGCCACCGGGGACCCCACGCTAACCAGCCTCGCCAGGGTCCTATCTAGAAGATAGGATTTAAATAACCATATTCACTTTGACCTATGCCCAAATTGGCTAAACGGAGGTTGAATATGTCGATATTGTGCCGGTTCATATGCGCCCACAAGGGGTCGGTGGCCTACATCTACCCCCATAAGGTGAGGGTGTTCATGGAATATGATACGCCCGTGGTGGTGGGAGGCGTGACCGCCCAAGGCCTAAGGCGCCTCATGAGGCGGCTGGAGCCGGCAATAATGCACTCGTTTTTTGACAATAAAAGGGGCCACGTCTATATGGTAGACATAAAAACCGCCAAGGAAATATGTCGCAAGTATGTCCGCTAAGAAGGGCGAATACGGCACGGAATTCGTGACGGCCGATAAGCTGGCCTCCCTAGACCTAAACCAGGTCTACAGCATGCTGTCGCAAGGCCGCTATGCTGAGGCCTTGCATAGGGTCAAGGCGTACCTAGCCACATTGGGCGTATTCGTGTTTAGGGCCGACGTGATTCAAGTGGACGTTGAAAGGGGCGTCTTGACGGTCTATGCGGCGTGCGGCGTGAGGATACGGGTCCACGTCCCGACCCAGCACGTGGAAATAGCCTAATTTTACCTCGACCCGTAAAATTGATTCTTACCACGTTCTGTAAATTACGACCGGAGTAATTTACAGATCGAGGTAAAATTCCCGGCCTCCGGATAGGCGGCCAAGTCCCCCAATTGAAAGGCATTAAATTCCCGGGTGTCGGCGTGTGGCAGCTATTTCTATTTGTAAAGTGTGACGGCCTTTAAGGCAAGCAATATAAATTTGGACCGTAGTGGGGTCTATGATAATCCCGCTAGCATTGGGGTCGCTAGCCGCCTTGATACTCGTGGCCCTAATGGGGAGCCGCAACATGCTGGTGTACATACTTATAGAGATATTCGTGTCGGGGGCCTTGGCCCTTGCCGGCGTTGCCGCGTCCACATACGCTCTATTCTCGGGTCTGTTTATAGCCGCAATGGCCCTATGGATAATAACCCACGTAGAGGAAAGGGTGGTTGAAAGGGCCGTGGTGACGCTTTTATCGGTGACCCTGGTGTGGGCCTCTAACAACGCGGTGGCCGCCCAAGCCCTAGGCGCCCTATCCTACGACATAATAGAGCCCTTCTTTGCGGCATTGGCCACGGTGGGGGACGTGGTGCTGGGCGTCGCGGGCTTTGGCGCCCTATTCGCCTACATGGTCCTGTCAAGCCGCATACTGTCGCTAGCTGAGGAAAACCCGATAGTGGCTATAGGCTATGTCTACCTCGCCAATGCCGTCCTGTCGGCCTTGGTGGCGCCCATGCCGGATTTTCTTAAGCTGGCCCTTGGCCTGGCCTTGCTGTATCCGCTAGGGAGGGCCATTAGGGGCAACCTTGAGGCCCTAGCTGAGGTCGCGCCCGTCCTCTACCTCCTGCCTATCCAGCCCTCGGTCCTGGTCCAGCTGGGCGCGGTCATGGCCCTCGTGGAATTGGCCATGGCGATATTGTCGCGCAAGCACTTGGTGGGGGCCGCCATGTGGGCCGCGGCCTTGCTATTCGTGGCATGAGCTCGTTCATACCGGACCTAGCCGAATACTCGGCCCTTTTAATACTCGCCATTTTCCTGCCCACCTTGGTCTATGGCGCCATGTCCATGTACCTCGGACCGTCGCCTAACCTGTTTATTATCCAGGCAATAGCCCTAGCGGCCGTGACCATAAAGCTGGCTAGGGAGAACCTATTCAACGGGGTTCTATTCGCGGCCGGGGCCTCGATATTCACGGCCATAGCCTACCTCGTGCCCGTCCCCAAGCTATTCATAGAGGGCTTTAGCGCCATATTGGGGCCCTTTATCAGCACCCTGCTGAGCACCGTCATAGAGTTCTTCGCCTTCGGCCTCGCCATAGGGGCCATTATGGGCCTTGCCGGCATATTCGTGTCGTTCATAGCCGGCATTATCGGCTTTTTGCTCACGGCCTTTATCATGATATTCGCGAGGCTGTCTAGGCTGGTGTACGAGGCCACCGAGGCGGCCACGTCCCTATTCATTAAGGCCGTGCCGGAGGGGGTCGGAGCCGTCCTGGCGCCCTACTTCGGAGGCATTGTCATAGCGGCCCCCATAGCCGTGGCCATATCGGTCATAGCCGCGGCCGCGGCCCTATGGCTGGGGCTCTTGATAGGCATGGCCATTACCGGCTTGCTATTCCTCAACGTGAACCTGATACTCTACGGCCTGGCCTCGATATTTTCGGCCGTGTTGCTGAGGCCGCAGTCAATTCCCGTCATAGACATGGCCATGGACATAGCGGCCCTTATCCTGGTGCCCTACGTGGTGCCCGTCCTGTGGACCGTGGGCTATGCCTTGCTGTCAAGCCGGAGGTACGCCCACCGCGGCATGTACTTTATCGGCATATCGGCCGCGGCCGTGGTGGTCTACGCCCAAGCCGCCTCTATCCTCACGGCCATAATTTAAATGGTAGGTGTTTTTTATTACCTATGCATAACATGGTAACAAAAGCCAAGGCCAAGAAGTGCGACGTGGGCGGGTACCTAAGGGCCGGCCGGACGCTCTACTACGTAGGCGACCCGAATACCGCGGTCATGTACGCCAGGGTGATAGAGGGCCTCATAAGGTCTAGGCGTAGGCCCAAGTGCGCCAAGTGCGGCAAGGCCGTAGAGGGCATGGCCCATGCCGTCGTGTGGGACACTTGCGAGGGCATAGAGGGGGCCCTATGCTGGTCGTGCGCCTCTAAGTACCTAAACTACATGGTGTGGGACAACGACGGGGCGATAAGGCTATGAGCGAGAAGCCGATAAGGGTGTCCACGGTGCCCTATGAGTATCTGCTGTGTATAGCGCTCAAATTGCTGGCCTACTATTCCCGCGGCAACGGGGTCCTTATGCCCGTGGACACCAAGAAGGTGAACTACGTCCTCCGCAAGGTGGACAAAAACCTAACCGCGACCCAGATTCTGGTGGCCTTGGTCTTGAACTTCCTAAAGCCGTTCACGGTGCGCGTGGGCCGAAAGAAGCTGGTCCGCCTAAGCCGCGACGCCATACCGGAGTACTTCGCCATGGTCGGCAAGTCGGTCGATTGCCGTGCGTGGGACCGGAGGCTGGTCAACCGGGACCCGCTCTTCGGCCTCAAATAATCCATTTTTTAATCGGGCTTATTTCCTATATGCGCAAGATTCCAATTCCGCTAATCGCGGCGGCCGTATTCCTGTCGGCCGTGACCATATACATAACCATAACCATACAGACCATACTGTCCTATGACCCCGCATATGTCAATTTCAACGGCACTAACTATATCGTGACCGTGTCGGGCTCTAGCCCCTACGACACATTTCCGCCCATGTACATAGACGTGGCCAATATCTCGCAAGTATACACGGTGACCTCGATAGGCTATGGGTCCTCAGACACTTGGTATACATGCCAGGCTGGCGGGTGCGACATAGGCCTCACGATTGTCAATTTCCCCAGCATGCCCAATGCGACGGCCCTAAATCCCAAGTCCGGCGTGTACGTCTACAAGATGAACACCGGCAACGTGGTGCTGGTGTACGGCACGGCCACCACCTCCGGAGGCACGTCGGGCTATATCATATGGCCCTACGTCCTTATCGCGACGTCCGGGTCTGAGTACTTCTTTATCCTGGCGACCCAGGCACAGACACCGGCCTCTACCATATGCTCAATGTCCCCCTTCAGCACGGCCGGCACGGCCGTTATCCAGGCAAGGGGCGCCTACTACGTGTGTCCCCTCGCCTCGTGGTCCTCGGGCACGTCCTCCCTAGTCAAGACCGGATACGTGTCCGTGGGGGCCGGCACGTCGCTAGGCTATAAGGAGATCTATTCCTACTCATGGGGCACGATAATCCTACACCCGTGGTACTACACTAAGTCTAGCGCCTATATCGTGGGGACGCCAAATTAATACCCTCCCATATTTTACCATGCGTAAGATACCTATACCGCTATTATTGGCCGGCGTATTCCTAACCGCGGCTTTAGCCAATTATTTGTTCACTGTGAACACCAATACGCCTCCCATATGGACTACGGCGTCAAACAACACAATGGTCGTGTCGTCGCCCCAGACATATTTCATCTTCGGCTCTGAGTTCAATAGGGTGGCGGACGGCATGACCAAGGCCACGGTGACCAAATTGGGCGCTAGGGTGGCCACGATAGCGGTGAACGACACGCAAAATGTGCCGTGGGTTATAGTCGCTGAGTCTCAAATATCCGGCATAGTATACAGACAGGGTGGTCTCGTTGCAAGCGAGGGCTCTGTTACTTGGAATATCCCCATGGTCCTCGCCATGGCCTACAACGAGAGCCAGCTGGCCAGCATGTACGGCACTAACCCTATCTGTGTCACGATAAACGGGACGCCGGTGACCCTCCAGGTCAACCCCTCGGGGGCGCCTGGGTATATAGCAATGGGCTATTTGCTGACTACATCTTATGGATCATACGTAGGTGCTGAGGTGGAATACTACTACATAGGCAAGGTCGTGACGCCTAACGGCTTCACTTGGTACATGTACCTAGCCGCGCCCGTGGCCGGAGCCGCGACGGGCAAGATAACGCTATCATACTACGGCTGTATGCAAGCATATAGCACAACCTCGTTTATGGATGAGGGTGAGTTAACGGGGTGGGGCACCTCGGGCTATTTGGCACAGGTATCCATGTCGCCTGTAGATAAAGGGCATTGGCAAGGCTCATATACATTTACCCAGGTCGCCAACGTGACCACAAGCACCACGCCCGTGTCGTTGCCGGCTGGGTCGGGCTCTACCATATATGGGCCTAACTACATAACCATAGGGATTGCCATGCCGCTAGAGTCGTACGCACTTCAGGTTCAAGGCAGTGTTCAGATATTCTATAACCCGTAACCCTTTTTCCCAGCATTAAATTAATAACCCCCACCATATTCTACCATGCGTAAAATCCCAATTGCGCTAATAATAGCGGCCGTATTCCTAGTTGCGGTGGCAATATACATAACCTACACGGTGAACACGGCCGCACCGCCTATATGGACCTCGGCCGCTAACCAGACCATAAACCTGGTGACGCCCCAGACATATTTCATCTACGGCACGGAGTTCAACAGGGTGGTGGACGGCAAGTCCTTGGCCACGGTGAGCCAGCTGGGGTCCCGCCTAGCACAGATAGCCGTGAACAACACGGCCGATATACCGTGGATAATTGTAAGCGAGTCCCAAGTATCCGGTGAGTTGACAACTAGAAGCGGTGCCGATTATGGTACGATAACGTGGGATATCCCCATGGTCCTCGCCATGGGCTATAACGAGAGCCAGCTGGCCAGCATGTACGGCACTAACACCACATGTGTCACGATAAACGGGACGCCGGTGACCCTCCAGGTCAACCCCACGGGGGCGCCCGGGTATATAGCGCTAGGCTGGAAACTGTCTACATCTTATGGCGACACAGCAGGGATTGAGGTGGAATACTACTACGTAGGCAAGGTCGTGACGTCCAACGGCTTCACTTGGTACATGTACCTAGCCGCGCCCGTGGCCGGAGCCGCGACGGGCAAGATATCGATATCCAACTTCGGCTGTGGTGTTAGCACATATTTAAGTGGCGAATTGACGGGCTGGGGCACCTCGGGCTATTTGGCGCAGGTATACATATCGAGCTCAGCATTGAGCGCGTCCTTTACATTTACCCAGGTCGCCAACGTGACCTCCAGCACCACGCCCATGTCCGTGCCGGCTGGGTCGGGCTCTACCATATATGGACCGGGCTCAAACCCCCTAGTGCTGGGCGTCGCTCTGCCAATGGAGGCCTATGCTTTTCCTGTAGAGAACGGCCCGGTGCAAATAACCTATAGCCCATAACCGAATATTTTTTCTACCTATCAATTTTCTAGTATGTCTCGGAGCATCCATAGGCTGACTTGGGGCATTGCGGTGGTGCTGGCGATTGCTGGCCTCCTTGGCTATATCAGCCCGGCCAATGCCGCCCTCCTTGGCCTCCTAGTGGCCGGTGCCGGTGAGCTCTTTGAGGAATAGGCTGGCCTAACCCACCCATTTTTTACCACGTTCTGTAAATTACGGGTCGAGGTAAATTACCGACCTGCCCGTAGAATACCCCTCGCTTTGAGGCCTCGCCTATCCGGCAAGGCGGAGGCCCTTTACATAGTTAAGAGCAGCTATACGCCGACACCCGGGAATTTAATTCATTTCAATTTCGGGACTTGCCCGGCCTCCTGGAGCCCGTCATTTTTACCTCGATTCGTAAATTACGAAACGTGATAAGATTCAGATATGTAAAATACATATTTCGGCGTGCTGGGCCTTCGGCGTGGCTAGTTGAAAGCTGGGCGGTACCCTACATGGTTGAAAGCCGTGGTTCATTACACCCGTCGTAAATTACGGGGCCGATAAGTTTAAATTTACCGGAATTTCCATAACCCATGGCCAAACCAAAAGTCCACGGAAACTACCCCCGCGAACTAAACACCGTATTCCGGAATACGGGGGTAATGGTCAAGTGCCCCAAGTGCGGGGAGGAGGGCGCGCTAAGGGTCCACGTAGGCGGTTATCTCGTGGTGAGGCATTGGCACGGTGGGACCCACATGGTGCCGGCCGACCAAGAGGCCCAGGTCCTTAAGGGCGTAATAGATAGCCTGGTGAGCTTCAAGAAGGTCCTAGATGACGCCATAGCCACTATCCAAGGCGTCGTTGACAAGGCGGGGCATGACTAAGGCCTGGCGGGTGGAAATCCTGGATTCCATGCCGGACGCGGACATGGTGCTGGCCAGGTTCTACTACAATAACGGCGTGGCTATACGGTTCAAGGCCAAGGCCGACGGTGCGACGTATTCCGGGACCGTTGCCGTCGTGGCTAGGCGGTTCTACTACAGGGTGAGCAACGGCCGCAAACAGGTCATGTATATCGCCAAGGTGGTGCCGGAGCAATTGACCCAGCTGGCCCTTATCCTAATGTCGGTGAGGGGGCTGTGCGACTACTACAACCTAATGAAATTCATAGACGGCGTTAAATTCTGCCGCGTGGGGCCCCTTGACATATATATAATATGCCCCGAAAGGCCTTGGACGCCTTGCCTATGAGCGACCAATTCCTCCAGCTGGCTGAGGCGGCCGTCGCGCTCATGCCTCGCGCGAGGGGCCGGAGGCGGGTGAAAGTCATAAAGAGGGGCAAGAAGTGGGTGCTGTATCGGGTCGCGAGGGATATGTGGCTCAAGGTGGGCTATGTCGATTGGATAGAGAGGTACTATACGCCATACATTGGGTCAGTGACCTACGTGGAAATCAACCTAAGGGACGGCTGTGCGGCCTATAATAACAACGACATATATGAGGCGTATAAGCTCACGGAGCGGGACATTGCCGGGCTGGTTGAAATAAGGAGCGTCAAGGACTTATGGCGCTTCGTATGGCGGCGCATTAAAGATGGCGGTGAGCCGTGCGAGAGGTGTCCGCTATTCCTATGAGGTCCAAATTCCTCCTTCAGCTGGCTGAGGCTGTAAGGGCGCTAGAGCCGCCCTCCGTGGGCCGGAGGCGTGTAGAGGTCCTTGAGAGGGGCGACGGCTGGATTATGTATAGGGTCGTGTCGGACACGAGGCTGAGGGTGGGCTATGCCAGCTGGCGCGGCGGGCATTACAAGGTATTCGCCATGCTCACCGACTCGTGCGCCTTCTACAATGGCGACGGCTTGGTGACCGGCCACAGGCTGACGGTGCGCGATATAGCGGACCTCATGGCCGTGAGGACCCATGAGGAATTGATGCGGCTGGTGTGGCGGCATGTGAACGAGGCCCTTCAGCATGGGGAGAAAGAGCCGTGTGAGGGGGTGTGGGTGTTGCCGTGAGCCGCGACTATATCTTTAGGGTAGAGCTGAGGGTCATTAGGGCCTTGACCGCGGCGTATGCCCTATTACTCCTTGCCGAAATACTTGCGGCCGTGGTGGCGATATGAGGCCTATAGAGGGCGTGGTGGTGGACGTGGACTTCGGCCTCTACCGCAAGACCCGCGAGGTGGTCTATTCCTCGGAGGGCGAGTCGCTCACCAGGGTGGTCCTGGCCGAGGGCGGGTGTCCGTGCGGGTCGGTGGTGCTGGCCTATCGACGCCACGGCCGTAGGTACACGGTGCTTGAGCTCACGGAGTACGGCGTCCCTAAGCTCACACTGAGGATAGAGACGGACCATAGGCCGTGGCGGGTCCTCCTTAAGACCAAGGTTGAGCTGTCTAAGGCCCAGGCTGAGGAAATTAGGCGGCGTATGCTGGAGGTGGGGTCGGTGGGCGGCTTCCTGGAGCTCATATACTACGTGGTGGGCGGCCTTGCCTATGGCCTCTAAGTCGTGTTGCTTTATCATATGCCGCGGCCCCACGTGCACCAAGGTGTGTCCCTACATATTTATGGGGCTCTATTTTGAGTGGCCGTGAGGTGGCTGACCCACATTATATGGGGCGTCGCGGCTCTCTCCTTTTTTCCCGTGGACCTGACCGTGGCGGCCGGCATGTCCTTTATCCATACGGCCTTGACCGACGTATTCGGCCATACGGGACTACACCGCAATAGGTACCACGACATACTCGCCATATTTTGGGCCGTCCTAATCGCGGGACTCATTAAGAACCCCGCCTTTATTGTCTTGGGTCCCGTGCATATAATATTGGACCTAATTTCTCCTGGGAGGTGGGCCGTGAATTGGGCTTACAATTCCCTATTCATAGCATTGGCCGCGGCCCTATTAATGGCGAGGGGCGTACCGCTATAGGCGCCCAAGGCCAGCCGGAGTCAATTTTATATATATTTGGTGTCGCTCTTTATCATGCGGTTAAGTAAGATACCGGTCGCATTGGTCATAGCGGCAATGGTGTCCGTTACGGCCGTGACAGTTTACATATATCTGTCCTTGGTGCCCGTACCGGTCGTGGCCGACCCCAATTTCACCGGCACATTGGTGGCTGGTTCGCCTTATCTATGGCG
>Ga0209224_1000101_pt1 | contig 20415 bp, 25 predicted proteins | sample MonGeyMetagenome_FD_184731 | JGI IMG/M metagenome (GOLD analysis project Ga0209224, IMG submission 184731) | Hypoxic/sulfidic aquatic microbial communities from Monarch Geyser, Yellowstone National Park, USA - MG (SPAdes) v2 (version 3) | ecosystem: Environmental > Aquatic > Thermal springs >...
TGAAGAGCGAGCGGTGTATGAGTACTGGGTTTCCCCTTAGTCCTTTGTGTGTTGGTATTACGGCTGTGCATCCTTCGTGGTATGTGTTGATTATTTTGTTTATTGTTTCCCTGGTTATTAATGGCATGTCACCGAGCACTATGAGTACTGCGTCGTAGTCCTGGAAGAACCTCAATCCAAGCCTTATTGATGTACTTATGCCCTCCCTGTAGTTGGGGTTATATATCACAACTTCATTCCTCAGGTAGTGTAGCAGCTCTTCAGCGTAGGCACCAACTATGATAACCCTATCAATGCCATTTAAAGCCCTCAAAACCCTAGTGATCACGGGTTCTCCATCTACCGTAACGATTAACTTATTTCCACCAAACCTCCTTCCCTCCCCGGCAGCAAGTACTATAGCGCCAACCCTCACCAATCAATGCTTACTGTATAGCACTATATTAATTATTGATTGCCTATTCACCTGGCCCTATGTTTTCCTCACGCCCATGCCTAACTATCCTTACCCTAGTCCTTAGTGGTACGTGGAGACCTAATCTCTCCAGTACCTGGTATAATTCGTAGTCCTGTAGTTCGCCTAATTTGCCGTTTAGGTGTAGTTCAACGAGTTGTCTGAAGACCTGTACTGCGGTGTCTCCGTACAGTTCTAGGGCATTGTTTATGATCTCCTCTGCCCTATCTCCCTTCGTTATCTGCCTAATTATCCTAATCACCTCATCACGGGTTAGGGTCTTTTTCCTTTCCTCCTTTTTGGCTGCCTTTGCCATGATCTCACTCATCATCTTCAACATCAACCTCTCCCTCTCCTCATCGATACCCATAACACCTCCTACCTAGGTGTCTCCCTTAAAAACCTTGAATCAATAGTTTTTTAATTAATGCCGTTATAGTTTTTCCGTGGATATCCTAGTAAGTATTAAGCCCAGGGTTGGTGAGGTGCCCAGGCTAGGTATACCTGTGGAGCTTGATATTAGGGGTTTACCTAATCTTGACGAATTCCTGCCATCACTCGCAGTTGAGCTTGAGGATTTGGGCCTCAGGATTGGGCAGGTTAGGGTTGGTTACCTTAGGCGTAGGGGTGATGCTGAGAGGTTCACTAGGCTTCTGGATTACCTAAACGTGGACTCCATGGTTGCGAGGCCGGGCGCCGATGATGTTGATGATCTAGCCGAGATACTGGATGAGGCTTCCATGTACGGTATCAGGGTGATCTGGGAGTTCGGTGTTGGTAGTGTGCTTAGGACGCCCGATGAGGTTTTTGGGCTTGCCAATAACGTGGCTCCACATAGGGTTGGTTTGGCGCTTCATGCGGCTAGGGAGGGTGGTTTGAGGGATTTTGTGAGGAGGTTCGTGGAACTAAGTGGGTATGTCAAGACCGTGTACTTCAGCAACAAGAGGGGTGGGGATTTTGGTCTGCCAATATTTGATGGGTCCATGGATTACTTGAGGCTCACGAAGATACTGCAGGTGCTTAGGTATGAGGATAACGTGGTGCTCCACTACAAACCCAGTTACTATGGGAGGTATGCCTCGGATGTTGAGGTTTTAAATACATTCATGAACTCGCTGGGTAACGAGGCCGCTGATAGGAGGTTGGTTAAGTCCCTGGAGAGGATTGTTAATGAGGTCTTAAGACAGGGACTGTAGCTCATTCGTACGTTTCGTCATGGCTTGGGCCATACGATGATGATGCCCATGGAACTCGCGACAGCTTCCACGGCGTCCGGATTCCTGTCGTGGATGAACGGCGTTATCACATACACAGCATCAACCCTCCTACCAGTAACCGTACTAAACAACTCAACCTTCCTCCTAATCTGCTGTAAGTCACCCCTCTTTAGGGCTGATGTTATTTCAACGGCTAGGGTCCTCCCATCCTTAATTATTATGTCCAGCTCAACCTCGCTTGGGTAGCCGTAGACGTAGCCCTTATCATCGTAATAAACCCACCTGTCCACGGTATACCCCGCATCCTTAAGCAGCTCCCTAACGCCACTCCTAAACGCATCCTCACTGAACACCCCCCACCTGGCGCCTAGGGCGTTTAGTGCAAGCCAGAGCTTCCTTATTTCCTCCCTGAGGGATGTCTCGACCGCTCTCAACTCCTCCTTAGTTGCCATCCTTTCCTCCAGTCTCTTTAAATCCTCCTTGGTAGCCATCCTTTCCTCAATGCTATTCACTCTTTCCTCCAACCTCTTCAATTCCTCCTTAGTCGCCATCTTCTCCTCTAACTTCTTCAAGTCGTCCTTCGTAGCCATCCTTTCCTCCAGCTTCCTCAAGTCGTCCTTGGTGGCCAGGTTCTGCCAGGGCATTAACTTAGCCAGCGCCTCATATATGATCTCCGGCTTAGCCGTGAGAACCTCCACTAGGATCTCCGGGTGCTCCATCAAGACGCGCCTGATCTCCTCAGCCAAACTCACCATTTAAATGAGCCGTCAGTGGGTTATAAACCTTGCCGTTAAGGTCCAACCCCAATCACTGAACATTAAGTGCGCTGTGCCTACATCACCCCTGGTAGTTAACGTAAACGATGGCCCAATTAGCATAGGCACCACCTGTACTTGCGCCTACGCCGAATATGTAATTGCCGCTGCTCGGTGGTGTGTAGTAATTGCCTAAGTTCAGCGTGAAACTTGCCGACTGTCCGGTGTTTAGGTCTGTAGCAACGCCAGTGAGTGTGTTCGTGTTTGGGTTGTAGGTAACGGTTATGCATATGTAGTCACCAGGGTTAGGCTGGAAGGCTCCTGTACCAATACCATCCCAACCAGCATAGCCATAGCCAAGGTTTGGTGATGGGCTTGGGCTAACGCTTGGGTTATTACCTTTGGTGTTTTTCACAATCCACACGTTCCACTGACCAGTGGCACCACTTCGCGTATAGCCGATCTGCCACCACGGGTCCCACTGAATAATGAGGTATGATGTAGAGCTCTGGGGCAGGATAACATCACCCTCAGTAGGCGATGGATAACCTGTGCCTCGCCATGCTGGTGTTGATATGTAGCTTATTGAGTAGTTGTAGTTCGGGCTTACGCCCCACCTTGTTGGTTTTAGGAATAGGTATATTTCATAACCATCGGCAACTCGTGATGAACCAGTTGAGAATGTGCCCACGAGGGTTATTGTTACTGAACCACCACTGTAGGTCTCGCTCCAGAACATGGCACCGGCTGAAGTGCCTTGGGCTGGGACTAACTCAAGCACAGGCTGGTTTATACTGGTTGATATGGGGCTCCAGTACTGGCTTGCTGTTGATGGTCCGTAGTACACCGGCCACTGGTTCGTTGGTGTACCTCTATTGTCGCCTTGGTACACGTGCTGTACGTAGAAGGCTTGTAAGCCGTTGAGTAGGTTCATTACGTCGGCGCTAGGTGGGTTTATGGTCTCGCTGAACGAGTACTGGAATGTTACTCCGGGTGTTGGTGTGTAGTTGTATTGGCCACCCAGTGTTATTGAAGTACTTGACACAGCCGTGTTTAGGGTTAGTTTTTGTATCAATAGGTAATTACCAACACCAAGGCTGAGGCTTCCCGGTGTTGGGTATATCATTGTGCCGTTCACGTAATCGTTAGCCAAGTACTTGCTTGGGGTAAGGGTCATCGTCAATGTGCCTCCTGTGGCTGTGTCGAATCGAACAAGTGGTGTGGTTAATACGTAACCACTGGTCGTGCTAAGTGTGTAGGCTGTTATTGTCGCTGTGAAGCCATTGTTTGTTTGTGACCATGAGGAGCAACCGCATGGGCATTGCCCAGGTACTACGGTTATTGGCGAGCTAGTGGGCTTAATACTTACCTGGCCCTTGTAATTGAACACGACGTCAGCCAACACAATACCCGCAACCACAATAAGCGTGAGGGCCACGGCAAGTAGCCACCTAGTCCTCGCCATAATCAACCACCCCAATCACTGGTTGCCTAAACCCGGCTTTCACCGCCTCTGTGATGGCTGTTTTTAAATCCACCTCAGTAGCCTCACCGCCCCTAACGAGCCATAATGAGCCACCCTGCCTAACTATCCTAACGCCCTCAATCTCAACGCCATGCTCAATCCTGGAGTACTCAATATTTAACGCCTTTAGCACACGCTCAACCGCCACTATTGGGTCCTCAATCACCCTAGTGCCTAACCACCTGGCCCTCGTGACCATGTTGAATATCGAGAGTATAACCAGGGCTAAGAGCACGTAGGTTGGTAACCCAAGCACGGGCTTCGTTGGTAGGGACACGTATATGTAGCCGGTGGGCGTCGGGGCTATTGTGTACCCATGGAACTGCAGGTACCTTTGCTGGAAGAGTATTGTGTCCATGAACATTGAGATGGAGAGTACGGAGAAGAGGGCGGCTAGGTAGAGCGAGTACCTACTCCTACGCCAAATAAGCGGTAATAAACCGGCATCTAGGGCGAAGAGCCAGACCGCGTAAACCGTTGGTGGCGGTATTACGTAGGTCTCACCGAAGAACCTAACCACGTAGCCCCACGGCGTGAGGCTTATCGAGTAGTTCGCACCACTAATCGACCAGGCGGGCACGAATACCCAAAGCACTATGAAGGCGATGGCAAGTGCGAATTGGAGGAGTGCCTCGACCCTCATGACCCACCACCCACTACAAAGGTCTTTGTTAATAAGGTGTAACTAGTGACGTTGCCCGTCGGGTACATGTAGGTCACCCCAATGGGTAGCCAGAGCGTGTATTTGCTGAAGCCGCTGAGGTAGTTGCAGGAGTATACGTAGGTGTACCTACCAAGGGCTGGGCTCACCCGTATCATGAGCGTTACATTGTGGCTCCCGGCTGGGGCGTAAACCGTGGTATTGACGATGCCTATGGTCTCGAAGACGTAGTAACCTGGCGTTGATGCTGTGAATAGGCTCATGTTGATTATGGGCCCAATCACGACCGGGACCACCGTATCCACACTCAACGTCACGTTTAAGACACAGTCGGCATAATTCACGTCGGCAATGCTTATTGCGTTGATGACGTAGACTGAGGCCACGTCGAAGAAGGCTATGTAGACCCTGCTACCATTGAGTGCGCCGCTCACGATGCCCTTAACCCCAACGCTCGATAGGTTTGCCCACTGTGGTGTTAGTGGGAGTTTGGTGATTACGGTGCCGTTGATTATTGTAACATTAACCACCTGCCCAGTCTCCACAACCTCGACCCAACCACCCGTTGGTGTGAACGCCAAGGTGCCGTTATTGATGAGTGCAAGCCTTATGTAAACGCCATTGGATGTCACGTTTATTGACTCGACCTTAATATACGGTGCGTTGCTCAATGTCGAGTAGCGAATAATGCTTGGGGCTGTCTGTGCCGTGCCCCAAATGAGGATTAGGGCGATGGCTATGGAGAGGATGGAAAAAAGAAGGGTGATTTTGAAGGAGCTAGGTGCCACAAAAGCGTCACCTCACTATGGTACAGGCACTGCGGTGCTACCCACTACGTTGTAGCCGAAGTTCACCGTCACAGTCTCAGTCGATGAACTCGTTACGGGTAGGTTGGGCGATACATAAATGCTTATGTAGTAAGTGCCGGCACCTAGTGAGCATGAGCTTGACGGTGTCGTGGTTGGCGAGCCCCCGCTTATTACCTGGAATGAGCATACCGTTGAGCCGCTGGTGTTCTGTATGTATATGGTCATTGATTGAACGGGCGCCGTCGTTGTTGTATAGCTTGTGGTGACCGAACTAACGTATATGTAGCCGGCCGTATTCACCGTTAATTCACCAGCCTCGTAGTAGTAAACAGCCGAGGAGTTGGTTATTACTAGGTATACTGTGAAGCCTCCATAGCCTCCGGTGAAGTTTATGTATGGCTCGGCCGCCGTGTTGCTGGGCCCGGCGTTTGGTCCTGTGCTGAATACCAGCGGTGTTGTTGTCATGGGCTGGACGTTTATGGTGCCTGTGTATACGAAGATTACGTCAGCCAGCGCTATGGTTGCTACCGTAGCTAACGCCATCAGGAGTAGTATTGGTGCCCTCCTGCCTATCCTCATTCTATTTATCATCGTTGTTTTTACTTTCTGCTTCCCTTTATAAGCCTTTCTTTCAATTTAGTGAGAAATCCATGGTCTTTAATTGAGTATTTATGAAAGGGTTGCTTGTTTGCTTCATGGGTTAAAGCTTAATTAGGGCTTGCCTGGTCGTGGTTTGTGGTTATTAAGGTTAAGGTGCCTAAGGGTACCCTGGCTGAGGATATTGTTTACCACGCCAGGGCTTTAATTACTGGTTTTAAGGAGGCTGTCGAGCCGAATAGGTTGACTATTCAGTACCCGAGGGAGGTTAGGTGGGTTCCAGAGAGGTTTAGGGGTTGGATATTGCTCGATATTAGGAAATGCATCAGTTGCTTCCAGTGTGCCTGGGCGTGCCCAGTGAATGCTATTCAGATGTATAGGGCTCCGAATGGTAAGTGGTACCCGGGCATTAGGTATACGGAGTGCATACTCTGCCACTTCTGTGTTGATGCATGTCCCGTGGGTGCGTTAATACCAACCCCCATCCACGATGTTGCCTACGTAGACTTTGATGAGGTTAAGTTTAAGCCTGAGGATATGTCTAGGATACCGGAGTATGTTTATGATGAGTCCGAGAGGGTTATCAAGTACGAAATTAAGGATGGCAAATTATTAAAGATTGCCCTGCCTAAGGAGGAAATCACGAAGAGATTAGAGGAGCTTGATAAGACAATTGAGAAATCGCCATCAACCACCACCGCGGGATCCGAGTCTTAATTGAGTATGCGCCTTTAATCGGCTGGTAATTGTTAATACCTTAGTTTTTACTGGCGCATTAATGAGCATTAGGGTTAGGGTTGGTATCCGAATACCCAGATTCCCCAGTGTAATTAGTGGTGGCATTAGAATCCTAAGCGAGGCTAACTTCGATTTCGGTGTTCAACTCGATAAAACGAAGCTCCTGAAGCTCATCGCCTTCGGCATAGCCAGCCCCACCGAGTTGGCTAGGAGGACTAATATCCCGAGGACCAGGGTGTTTAGGTACCTCAACGCCTTGATTAAACATGGTTGGTTGGTTAGGAGGGATGGTGGTTACTACCTCACAGCGACGATATTCCTGGTGTATAGGGTTAGGGAGTTGGGTGATTATGTGGTGCTCGAGGTCCTGAATGATAAGGGTGCCATAGTTGACCAAAAGGCGGGTCTTGTAATAATTAATGGTAAGGAATCACCTAAGGCATGCCCAAGATGCCCACTGCTTCAAGAGTGCACGAAGAATATAAAAAGCATTAGTAGGTCGCTTGGAATTACGATTAAGTCAGCGGCTCCAGCTGATGCCTATTTGGAGTTGATTAGTGCAATAATAAATGAGGGGCTAGTGAAGATGTTATTGAATGATTATATAGACCTGCATATCAATAATGTTTGAAAATTTGGAATAATTAATGGGTATTAATACTGGGTTATGGCATGAATTTCTTAATTAATTTCACAACTTCCGTGGGCGTCCTCGCAACAGGCACGTTTACCTCCTGGAAAGCCTTGACCTTGCTTTCATAGGATCCCATACCCATACTAACGATCGCTCCTGCATGCCCCATTCTCTTGCCAGGTGGTGCCGTTCTACCTGCTATATACGCCACCACAGGTTTCGTAACCTTGCCAGAGCCTATGTATTGGGCTACCCTCTCCTCCATCGTACCACCTATCTCTCCAATGACGACTATGTACTTAGTCTCTGGATCCTCCTCAAACATCCTAACCACTTCGATCATGTCCGTACCTATTATTGGATCGCCGCCTACACCCACGACTGTTGATTGACCAATACCTGCTTGGGTTAGGTGGTAGGATATTTCGTAGGTTAGGGTCCCGCTTCTCGATACTATACCCACGGGTCCTGATTTCGTGTATATATGATTGGGTAATATGCCCACCTTAGACTTGAGCGGGCTAACGACACCAGGACAGTTTGGTCCTATTATAGTTACACCCCTCCTCTTTGCGTAGTTTACGAACCTAAGTGCGTCATGTATTGGTATGTGCTCTGTTATGATTACGATTAACTTTATCCCTGCGTCTATTGCCTCGTAGACGGAATCTGCCGCGAATTGGGCTGGTACGAATACTATTGATGTGTTTATGTCTGGGAATTTCCTAAGGGCTTCCTCAACTGTGTCAAATACAGGTACACCCTGCACATTCTGCCCACCCTTACCTGGTGTTACGCCAGCCAGAATCTTCGTACCGTACTGAAGCATGTACTGCGTGTGCCTTGATCCTTCACGCCCGGTTATTCCCTGTACGATAACCTTTGTGTTCTCATTAATTAATATAGCCATTCCCCATCACCCCTGTAGTGTCTTTATGGTTTTTGATAACGCGTCCATTGCCTCCTCAGCGGTTTCATATGTTTTAAGCCCTACCTCAGCCAGTATCTTCCTACCCTCCTCCTCGTTAGTCCCCTTTAACCTAATGAATATTGGCTTATTCGTTTTAACCTCATTCAGAGCCTCAACCACGCCTTTAGCAACCTCGTCACACCTTGTTATTCCACCAAATATGTTTATCAACACGGCCTTTATCCTATCATCGGTGAGGAGAATCTTTAATCCCTCCCTAACAGAGTCCTTACTTGCACCACCACCAACGTCCAGGAAATCCGCTGGTTCATGCCCAAACTCCTTAACCAGGTCCATGGTTGCCATTGTTAGGCCGGCGCCATTAGCCATTATGCCCACGTAGCCCGTCAACTCAACGTAGTGCAGACCATACTTCCTAGCCTCCAACTCCTCCATTGTGTAATCACTATCCTCCACACTGATGTCCGGGTGTCTGTACAGTGAGTTATCATCTATCATGACCTTAACATCGAGCGCCACTAACTGACCGTCTGTTGTTAGTGCGAGTGGGTTTATCTCGACAAGTTCGGCGTCGTACTCCGTGAACACCCTATACATTGCCTTGGCAACTGTCACGAAGTCCTGAGCCGCAGAACCTTCTAAACCGAGCTTCTGGGCGACACCCCTTATCATGTAGTCCCTAAGTCCCTCGTAATCATCAATATAAAGCCTAATTATCTTCTCAGGGCTTTTTCTCGCGACCTCCTCAATATCTACACCGCCCTCTGTTGATGCGAGCATTAGGTAGCCCCTATTCTCCCTATCGAGTGTTATTGATACATACAACTCCTTAGCCACATTAACACCCTCCTCAAAGAGGACCTTCCTTATTGGGTAATCCTGTATCACCCTTCCCAGGTAATCCCTCGCCGCATTCTCGGCATCCTTTAGGGTATCAACCCTCCTAACAAGCCCCATCTTAGCCCTACCTGCAAAGGGCACCTGGGACTTTGCAAATAGTGGGAATTTTAGCGTACTTAATACGTTTATGTCCTCAACACGCGTTACTATGGCGCCCCTGGGTATTTTGACGCCATACCTATTCAACAACTCCTTACCCTTATACTCAAGAAGTCTCACGTTAATACGTTAGAGAGGCTCTGCATTTAAGCATTTACATTATCTAACTGACCTCCTTCTTTTTGGGTTTCCTTGCCTTTATTGGCTTCTTGGGTTTATGGTTTCTGTTCATGTAGCGCCGTTTGGGCATTTGGGAGTGTGCCAATCATTGGTACTATCAAGCCTTGTAAAACGAATCAGACACGCCCAAAGCCTTGAGTACCCCCAATCTACCCAATGACCAATAACCAAGCAAGAACGAAGACCCAAACCAAAACAACCACAACAAGGCTTGTCGCTCGTTTTATCAGCTCATAACCCTAAGGAACCTGGTGAAGGCTTCATCGGCCTCGTCCTTAGTGGGCACCTGGATTATTATCGTAATGCCGGGCATGGATAGGGCATTTTTACGTGCACTAGCAATGTCCGTAAATTCTTTAACCTCGTTATTCCGAATAACAAATACCTTACCACCATGCTTTTTCACGTCCATATACTTAATAACTGCCCTCCTTATCAGTTCCTCAAGGCCCTTAATTCCCACGATGTGTTTAGTGTGATTAACTTAAATTTAAATCCACCCTTACGTTAATGTAGTAATGCCATCACTAAATGACCTAATTAGGGATTTGAAGCTAAGTGACGTATTGATGGCACTCATCACCGCCTATAAATCGGGCAATAGCGATTATCTATTATCGGCTGCCGATATAATTCACGGTGAGTTCACATACGTGGTTTCAGAGAATGAGGAGATCAGCGAGGATAGGCTTAGAAGGGCTTCAATTCTGCATGCCCTATATTGCCTGGATCTCGGGCTCCTAAACGCACTTAGGAAGGTGGAGTTTATGATTGATATAGCCTCATCATTAAATGACGCCCTCATAAACAATGACACCTCAAAGCTCACCCAATCATTAATTGCGGCGGTTGCGGCAATACTTAAGGGCGATTACTCATGGGTTAATGGTGTCATGAATATACTAAATACTACAACCAACGCGCAACCCCTATTGAGGGAGATTGTTAAGTCCTTCCTTGAGTTGATGAATATTCTTAAACCATTGGTCTCCTCTTAATAATCACCAGGTTCTTACCCTCAACCTTCCTAACCTCAACTACGCCTAGACCCTCAAGCCTCCTCACAATTCTCCAAACCGTTGTTCTAGGAATCCCCAAATCCCTCGATATATCACCCTCAAACGCAGAACCACCCCTCGACTCTATGTACCTAATTACCGATAATTCATAATCACTAAGCCCGTAGGTAGTACCTAAACCACCATGCCCACCCCTCCTCCTAACTATGAGCATTGCTATTGATGATACCACCGCAACAATGACTATTACCACTATAGTTAAAGCGGTCAGAGGCAAACCTTGGTATGAGCTAGGTCGACTCGGCTTAGTGACACTTGTTGTCGGCTTTGGCACAATCGTATACAGGATTGAGCCAGGCCCCCGTGTTAATACAACGAGCCCCTCATTGACTACGGACATATTAATTATTGAAAGTGTAATATTGTATATGAGGGCATCATTCGGCACCACAACCTCAATCGTGTCATTTGTAATGATGTTCACTCCAACGAAACCATCGATAGTAAATACCTTGGGTATGTATGTGATTGTTACATTTGCCGTTCCAAGCACAGGTATCGTTATACAGGAATCATTTAGTATATAGGGCATCGGCGTACCGTTAACGTAAAGCGACACGTAGGATTGGGGCATGGCTGGTAGGGTTAGGTTTACGAAACCACCCGTCAACGTGGTATTCAAGCTCATCATTGGTGTCCCATTGCTAAAAATAGCCAAAACCCACACAAACAACAGTATCAACATACCCAAGCTTAGGCAGTAAAAATCATTATTAAAAAGGTTCCTTATCCCTGGAAATTCTCGACCATACTAGATGGAGTGCCGTTAATCTGACGCCTTTCCTTTTTGTGTTTTCTGGGAGTTGGGTGTTGCTTTGTTGTGATTTGCAGTAATGAGGTGAGCTTCCTTATGTTTGTGATCATTTCTGAGTTTCCTCTCTTGAAACCGTTTGGGGTAGCCCAACCACGTTAGCCCTAATACCCAACGGCTGGAAAGGGATAGATAAAACCAGCATCGCGAGAAAAACAAACCCCACCCCTAAGCAAATTCACCAGGGGCATAATTAAGGAATAGAAGGCTTTTTAAACGAAGACCTATCGAGACATCAATGTAACGATGTATTTACGGATTAAGGGACTTGGTGAATTACGGATTAAAACTTATCGCAAGGGCAAGGCTCGGTGAGGCGGACACTAACGATGCCTTAGATGGACTCTGGGAAGTACTAATAAACATAGATTACTTACTACAACAAGTAGAGAAGATACATAAGGGTGTGATACTTGAGAATTGATTAAAACTAAGATAAGGATTTTATCAAATTTAAGCTCAAAGCTGTTGCACCTCTTGGAATTATACATGTTCGAGCTCTCTAACAACCTCAGCCAAGTTCTTGGGCTTTATTTCTAGGATTTCGATTTCATCCAGCGGTCCTATTCCGTATTTTTCCCTTATCTCCCTTGGTATTGTGAATTGCCTTGCTGATGTATGCCTAGTCCTCAGTAGCTTGGCGTTCCTGACCTCAATGACCTCATTACCAAACCTAATCACAATATCTGCATACTTAGCATTCTCAAAACCCAGGGCCCTAACAAGCATCGCTGGTAATAACACCTGGTTGTTTATGTAAATCTTAACCCTATATGGTAATTTGCCCACGGGTTTTGACTTCATTGATAATCTCATTCAGTTCCCTATTTTAAACCTTACTCAGCAATTCGTCATTAATCATCGATTTGTAATAGAATGTAAAATGAAAATGAAATAATAATTCCAAGAATAAACGCCAATCAGATAATGATTACCTTGGTACTCTCTCACCACCCCAGGTTAATGTCTTAAGAAAAGCGAACATAGTACTTATTATTATTGAGAAAAATCCCAGGTACTAAATTAGGGATATTTCCAGATTAGATTGAGCTCATTGTTGAGTCTATGAGTATGTACGATACGTAACCCATGATTGGTGCATAGATTAATAGTGTTATTATTAGCACCAATGTTGGATCTAGCTGCAATGGACCTAGGTATATCGGCCCTAGGGGTGATAGTGTTATTGCCATTAGGACGAGCAATATGGGTAGGAGGAGTACCATGACTAGGTATATCTCCAGTAGGAAGCTTAGGGTCTGGGTTGTGGACCTCAACCTATTGAACCTATTCCTAATTAGGTAATCGAGTTTTAGGAACAACACATCAGCCACATTACTGGATACCCTGTAGGACTCAACTAGAAGCCCCATTATGTCGGCATAGACCTGGGACGGAACCCTCTCAATACTCCTCCTTATCGCCGAAACCACGTCTAACCCACCCTCCCTAACATCCCTAAGTATTATCCTGAACTCCCTAGCTATCTCGGGATCCCTCTCCACAAGGGCCAGCGTGTTTATTACGTCCATCAACGTCGCATTGCTCGCGAGTAAGGGTATCGCCGTCAATAGGGTTATAATGATACCCCTATCGAAATGCCCAGCCCTGGTCTTGACCCTAACCAATGCATACAGAAGGACCGCCACATAATCAATGATGAGTACGAGCACTATAATCAGTAAAACATTTCTAATAACTACGAACTTCATGAATACAGCCAATATTACCAGCGGCACCTCTATTAACGGTATATAGGCAATCACGAACCTGAGCACATCAGCATTTAACGTGTAGCCACTCAACCTATACAACCTATTAACATAATTGCTCACCCAAAGTAAGTATGAACTCAATGGATTCCTCAAGGTAACTCACCACCAAGCACCTTGCGGTACGTACCCTCAGGATCTACGTAGTAGTTCCTCGTAACCCTGAAAACAGCCTCAGGGCTCTTGAAACCATACTGGGCCATCGCCTCAATCAGCTCCCTCCTACGCTCTAACTCCCTGGCTACCTCCTCTTCGGTGACCCTACCCATACTAACCAGGTCCGCAATTACCTTACTCCCGCCAACCTTAACAAACCTCTGCGATGCCCTGTCCCAAACGTATACTGGGTTCGTTATTGGCTTGTCACCCCTAACCTCGAGCAATTCCATAACATTGAGCACTCGCCTAACTATGGCATTACCAAGCCTAACCCTACCCACCTCAATGAAGATACTCGCCACAGGCAACAACGCCCTAGGTACATTCATGGGTTTCGAGATTAACCTCCTAACGGCAGCGTCTATCGAGCCCGCGTGTATTGTGGTTAAACCAACATGTCCACTGGCCATGGCTTGGAAGAAGACGTAGGCCTCCTCACCCCTCAACTCCCCAATCACTAGGTAGTCAGGCCTAATCCTCATTGATAACTTAACCAGGTCATACATGCCCACATTGGCTACCTCAGGCATGCTCGACTCCCTCGTGACCAGTGGTACCCACTGCTCATGGGGTATATTGATTTCCCTAGTATCCTCAACAGTCACAACCCTACTCTCAGGCCTTATCATAAAAAGCAGGGCGTTCAGTAGCGTTGTCTTGCCAGCACCCGTTGGCCCAATTATTATCATGCTGACCCCATGCTCAAGGAGGAACCATAGGAAGGCGATTATTTCCGCAGACGATACCCCTTCACTAACTAAGTCAACTATTGTGAACGGCACAGACCTGAACTTCCTAATAGTTAATATTGGACCATTGGGAGCAATCTCCTTTAACGAAACCTCCACCCTAACACCCTCGGGCAGTAATCCCTCTAGGATTGGTTGGGCCGAGCTTATGTTCTTGCCAGCGCGTTGGGAGACCTTGATTATTAAACTATCGAGCTCTCCCTCATTAAGGACTATGTTTGTTCGTAAATTCTCATACTTACTATGCCAAACATAGACGGGCTTGCCAGGGCCGTTTATGTGTATGTCCTCAATAAACCCATCCCAGAGCAGTGGGTTTATCTTACCGTAACCAACGGAATCACGGGTTACGTAATAGACCAATGTTTCAAACTCCTCATCAGTAGGGTTGAGCTTCAATTTCTCCGTAATGGATCTCACGGTCTCCCTAACCCTATTGTTGGTGAGTTCGGTATCATCAATCAGTAATTTACTATTTAGCAAGTATTCCCTAACCCTAGTGATTGCGTTCGAGAGCTTGTCTGTGATTGTTGGTTCAATAACCCTATATATATAGAGACCACTCTTTGGTTCTTTATATATTATGACATGTACTAATCCCTTTTCTAATTCATATTCATCGAGTACTTCAATAGTTTCATCATTGTTGCTCATGATTAACACTCAATTTCATTTGTAATGATTAGGTATTTAAATCAATCTATTGCATATTATCGAAACAACAATGCGTGAAATGCAAAGGCAACAATTAATGGACCTTATGTCCACAGTACTTATATTAGTCACGTTGGTCGTATTATTCATAATTTCACCAAAGATGTTAATAACATTTCAATTCAGTAAATCAGTAATAACAATACCTATAATGAATAATATTAATTATGAATCCATGTTAGCTGTGCTTATAGCGACCGAGTTGTTACTCATCACAATACCTAGGTATAGGGTCTGGAAGATAAATACTGATGTCGATACAGAGCTACCCTCGGTAATAAGGGTTATTAGGGATGGCTTGAGGGCAGGGCTCACACTTAATGAAATAACGGGGCTTGTGAGGAGGGTTGGTAAGGGGAGGGTTGGCGAAATACTGAGCAGGGCCGTTGCTGCGCAGATGAGTGGTGAGTCCACAATTAGGGATTACGTACTTAAGGAGGCTGGGCGGATAGGTAATGAGAACCTCGCCTCACTTGCAATAATACTCGACACGGTACTTAGGAGGGGCACTAAAGAGGTTGAGGTCCTTGACATGGCGTATAGATCATTCGACTCCTACCTATCCTACACTTACGAGAGAAATGCCTCATTGAAACCCTACGTTGCGTTGATCTACGTAATAATGATACTCTATGTGGTGCTTGCATCAATAATAGCCTACTTCCTACTACCACAGATAGCCCGCATGTCCCTAAGTACCGTTAGTGGTGTCCCAGCACCGACCGTGAGCATCACCACAATATCCACGCAATTATTCGCCACCCTGCTGGGGCTCAGCATAATAATACAGTCCCTAATTGCTGGGGCAATCATTGGTAGGGTAACCTACGGCAAAGCCTCGGTTGGTATGCTCCATGCATCAATACTAATGATTGTATTGACCGCAGTAAATTACATACTATACCTAACCCTCTACCTACATTGAGACTTTTTGCTTGTAATTGGTGGCTGGGTAATCACCAAATAATATTATTACTCACCTTGGTACTACATACGTAAAAAGAGTATTTCTGGAGGGTATTCCGTGTAAAAAGCTAAATTGAAAATTTATTAAGATGCAAGCACTCGGTATCATGTATGGTGAACAGGAATAGAAATGCAAAAAGGGGGATTGAGCCAATAGTTGCTGCAATACTATTGATAGTAATCACGGTTGTAGCGGCAGTACTACTGTACATGTGGTTCAGCGGGTACCTCACAGCAACCACCGGCAAGGTATCCTCAATGTCATCACCAGAGGAATTCCAGGTAGTAGCGGTGAGTCTCTCGGCATCAAATGGACTTAACGCATACGTACAAAATACTGGCTCAACTACAATAACAATAACTGGCATATACATACTGAACGCAACAACTGACTCATTAATATGCGGCAACATAACCTCAACAGGATTACCAGCAACAACAATATCGCCAGGTCAGACCGCCCAAATAACGGCTACATTCTCAGGTTGTACGATTAATCCAGGTAGCTCGTATCTAGTAAAGTTCGTAACTGCTGAAGGTACTCAGTACACTGTTAGTGTTGTTGCTTCGTCATAGGTCGATACTATGAATATTAAAGGGTTTCATAAAAATCAAAATAACTTTTCCTTTTTCAATTATTTTGGCATTAGTGAGGTTGTTGGCGCAACAATACTCCTCGTCATATCCGTGACATTAAGCCTATTAATCTTCGGATACTTCCACAGCTACATGAGCGAGCTGGGTAATGCACTCATTAACACACTCAATAAGCGCTGTGAGTTTGAGGTCATGAGTGTTGTTGCCAACACCTCGGGCTCCACCATAACGTCCCTAAGCATTGTATTGTATAATTACGGTGGGGTGGCATGCCCAATATCTGGGGTTTTCCTGCTAAATGGGTCAGCCATATACCCAATCGAGGTCTCAAGCAACTGCGTCACAAGCCCAATCGCAGTACTTAACCCAGGACAGGTTGAAATCCTTAATTACACGGGCCTCAATATACCGTATCATAATTACGAGGTTAGGGTGGTCTCCTGTGATGGGTTCATTGCAAGGAAGAGCCTTGGTTAGGAGGGGTATTGGGGAGTTGTACGTGATGGTCATCATAATAGTGATATTAGTCATAGCCCTAACCATAATGTACACAGTAATGAACGGCTTCACCAAGTATTTGATGGAGCAAAAGCAGGAAATAGTAGGGTTGGAAAGCACCAAGACAAGTCTCAAAACAGGACTCAAAAACTTCACCTGTAGTGGGTACTCGTGCATAGCCACTGTTTCGGTGAGTGGCACCACCGTAATTACTGGTTCCAATGCCGTATGCGTATTCAGGAATGCCACGGTGAGCGTAGTCAGTGAGTGCACCTATAGTGTAGGTAGTGATGAGTCAGTAAACGTTGAAATACCCCCTGAATTAAGAAATGATGCCCAGTTAAGTAGGGTCGCCTCCGGCATCACCATTTATTTACCGGGGAGCGATGGTTTAGTACCGAGCATAACACTTTACATGGGGCATGTAATCGCCTACGCAGTATTAAACAGCACTGGAAACTACGCAGTGATTGTGGTGAACAACTCAACGGGTTGGGTTAACGCCACATTGCTCGTGAACAACCAACCCTACAGCAACCACGTAGTGCCACCAACCAGCTCCTACGCATTCACCAACGTACCTAGCGGAACCTACACGCTCCTCGTAAATGGTATCATTAATGAAGTAATTCCAGTTATCAATCCTGCACAAGAAATACTGTCTGCACAGACCGTACCAGTACCACCTCAGTGTAATTATTTTAGGGTGTATTACGATAATGGTTCATTAATTGGTTTTAATAGTGCTGGAGCATCGTCGAATAAACCAGGTGCTGGTTCAAATCCACGCAATAATATTGCCATCTACGGCACAGCCATGATTACAAATAACGTGCTTGGCGCAACGGCTCCCATTCACTATAGTAGTGAGATGATCATTACGGCAGGACCGCCTGAGTATGCAATGTGGATTTACTACGCCAGCGGTTACTCAATCAACGCCTCCACGTATAATTCATTTGCAGCAACTATATACCCAACACTGTACACGCCGAACGAGACAATGTACTTCGTATTCGTTAAAGTTAGTACTAGTAGTGGAAATAATTATGTGTATGCATCAATACTTGATATTAATTATCCAGCATCGCCAGCAAGCAATTATGAGGCGCCTGGAACGGGCTCAATACCGTGGTTCCAAACGCTCCTGGCATACCTGGTTCTGGGTAATGCTGGTTCTTATAAGAATGTTATAATAGTCAGTGAGGGTAACTTATTGGAGAATACTTGGCAAGTAGTTGAGGGCGTGATTCCATCAAATGTAGGCTCCAGCGCAAAAATAACGGAGGTTGGGTTCGGCACATTTTTTGTGTACACAAACCAAGCACCCCCTGGCCAAACTGCCCTACCTGGTCCGCCTAATGGTCTTTGGTATCCGGGCAATATGTACATTGATTACTTATGCGTGGGGCAATCATGAGTGTGTTATAATACCTGGTAAATTGCATCATTAACTTTTCGTTATATTTAAACAGCGGTCATATTTTTATTTTTAATACATGAAAATAAGAAGTATATTGCAATATATTTTATATTTCCTAGGTTGCTTGTTAATATTCTCAGCGGAGAATTTATTAGGTAGATGTTTCAATTTACCTTAATGGTTTGGTTGTTGGGTAGGGTTGTTAGGGATAGGCCTGGGATACTTTCCGAAATAGTCTCAATACTTAGGTCTAGGGGTGTTAATATTAGGAATGTTGTTGGTAACTCTCATGCATTGATGCTTGAGGTTGGGGGTGGTGTTGATTTAGGCATTATTGATGAAATCCGCAGGGTCGAGGGTATTGAGTTCATAGCCACACTTAACGCGCAAGTACAACCCCTGGGTTTCCCCAGGGACTTCTTCATGGAGGCTCTTTCGAACGCCCTAACCCAACTTGGTGTTGATGTTGAGGTGGTCCTCCGTAGGGTTTGTCATGAATTAGGTAGGAGGGTGGCAGAATCCCTAAACCTACACTCGGAGCAGGGCATTTACATGGGGCTATTGGTTGCGTCGGCATTCAATAGGCTTAGGCTTGTTGAGTTCAAGCCCTTGGGAGATGAGGTTCAGTTAGTCATTGCGGAACCGTTTGATGAGGGTATTGAGTTATCATGCACACTGGGTTATATACACGGTTTAGTCAATGAGGCATTCAAGGGTTTATACTCAATAACCTATAGGAGGAATGGCGATACTTATAGGATTGTATTGAGCAGGGTTTGATACTGTGTCAGGTACCTAGTTCCCAGTCCATTATGTGTTTCCTTTGTCCCTCCATTAGCCCATATACAGAGACCTTTAGTTTCTCTTCTAATTCATCGTAGTTATGGGTATCTTAAACTACTTGCAAGCATTCCTATTAAATTCACGGGCCTGTCATTGCTTGGGTTATGGGGAGTCATTAAATCAATAGCTCCGGGAGGATTGAGGTCTTACCCATTTACTCCCACTCCCATAGCTTTCCTTTTCTCTTAAACCTCTTCCTAACTTCCTTAAATTTTTCCATAACCTCTTTGATAAAATCTTCTTCACCGCAGATTATTTTACCATCTTCAATGGCCTCTAGAATAAAGGTTGATCCATCTTCAAGCTTCTTTAGGAAGACTTGGGTGCTCATTGGGGTAGGGATTACCTTGGGGTAATTTAAATTGAAGGCCATTAGGAACCCTTCCCTAGGGTCTTTAGGCAATAGGTCAGAAACCACTAGCACGTCAATGTCGCTCTGGTCGGTATAATCGCCCCTAGCATAGGAGCCGAAGAGTATTACGAGCCTGGGTTTTAGGTTGAGAGTAAATCCTACACAGTTCCTCCCACAAAACCCTTCACCCACTCAAGTATCTTTTTGGCGCGTTTAAGCAATCCCTAGCGTTGGACTCGTTATAATAATCCATCGGTGCTCCTTGATCGTAAACGTCAGAACTTTGACGCCGTCTCCAGAGAGACAGCGAGTCTTAACCGTTATGTCATGTGTGGCTGTTCCCATTATTGCCGTTGTGTGGTTGCTTGTTTTATTAGTGCTTCGTATATTTTTCCTAGTAGGTCGTAGAGTGTGTCGATTCTCTTGTTTGTTTCCTCTATCCTTCTGCTTAACGTGTCGTTTAATGCATTAATCCTATTGTTCAACGCCTCGTAATTCTTACCCATTAATTCGTAGAGAGCATCAATCCTCTTGCTTAATGAGTCATTTATTGCATCTATCCTCTTATTCGTCTCGGTCACATCCTTCCTAATTTCCTGAAACAAACCGAGCACTAGCACGACCAAGTCCTCCGTGGACAGCTTCTTGCCCTCACCAACCTTCCTCAAGACAGCCTCCAAGGCCTTATCAACAACAGAAGCAACAACGGACTCAACCATCAAACCACAAACAAACCAAACACTAATAAGGCTTTAGTTCAGGTCCTCAATGGCTTTTGTTGACTCGTCTTCGTCGTCGCTAACCTCTCAAGCTCTTCCGGGTTAACATTGTACGTGGATATGCCATACTTTGCATAGACTCTCACCCTATGCGTGAGAACAGTCACGCTATCGCGACCTTAGGCTCCTCCAATAATTAGGGCTGTGGTAAATAACGAGGACCTAAACGACAA
>Ga0209224_1000103_pt1 | contig 20072 bp, 19 predicted proteins | sample MonGeyMetagenome_FD_184731 | JGI IMG/M metagenome (GOLD analysis project Ga0209224, IMG submission 184731) | Hypoxic/sulfidic aquatic microbial communities from Monarch Geyser, Yellowstone National Park, USA - MG (SPAdes) v2 (version 3) | ecosystem: Environmental > Aquatic > Thermal springs >...
CGTGGGCAACTTCAACAGGCTCAGGGAGTACTACGCTGACGCGAACGCTGCCATGGTGACGTCGCCAAGGTCCATACAGAGGGCCCTCGCAAGGCTCTACGTAGCTATGAAGGGCGAGAGGTACCTGGCCCATCAGGTCAACTCCACCTCTTCCTCTATGCTCAAGATGCTCTTCATAGTGGCCCCCCTCGTTGAGATCCACGGGGGCTTCCTCTACGAGCCTGGCCACAGATGGGGACCGTGGAGGAGGTCGCCTGACCTCGGAAGGTACAGGAGCATAGACATAGACTCAATTGTGGAGTCGGTCAAGAGGGAGAAGACAAGCGCCACAGAGGAGGTGTTCGCCACCCACCCGCCGATACCGAAGAGGTTAAGGTTTATAGATAACTTGAGGTACTCTCTTGGCCTTGCTTGAAGGGGGTTAAGGGTTGAGCGGGAAGCCCAGGCTCTTCATGACCAGGGAGATACCGTTCCCCGCCACAGAGAAAATGAAGGAGCTCTTCCAGGTCGAGGTGTGGCCCGAGTACAGACCTCCCACCAAGGAGGAGCTTGTATCACGCGCTAAGGGGGCTAAGGCGCTGGTCACCTTACTTGAGGACAAGATCACATGTGACGTCATAGAGTCCCTCCTCCCAGACCTCAGGATAATAGCTCAGTACGCGGTGGGCTTTGACAACATCGACCTCAACTGCGCCACACGGCACGGCGTCTACGTGACTAACACCCCAGAGGTGCTGACCGACGCCACCGCGGACTTCACGTGGGCTTTGATACTGGCCGTGACGAGGAGGGTCGTTGAGGCAGATAGGTTCGTGAGGGACGGCAGCTGGAAGCGCTCAGGGACTGCCTGGCACCCGACCATGATGCTGGGCTATGACCTCAAGGGCAAGGTCCTGGGCATACTTGGCGCCGGCAGGATAGGCAGGGCGGTGGCCAAGAGGGCCCTCGGCTTCGACATGAAGATAACATACTATGACGTCCAGAGGGTACCTGAGATAGAGGCCATGGGGGCCAGGTACGTAGACCTTGAGACCCTGTTCAGGGAGAGCGACATACTTACGATACACACCCCCCTGACCCCTGAGACCCAGAACCTGGTTAACGAGTCCAGGCTGAGGCTTATGAAGAGAACGGCCTTCATTGTAAACACGGCCAGGGGCAAGATAATTGACCTCAACGCCCTCTACAGGGCCCTGAAGGAGGGCTGGATAGCCGGCGCAGGCCTTGACGTGTTCCCTGAGGAGCCCCTTGACCCCAGCCACCCCATAACTACGCTGCCTAACGTGGTGCTGGCCCCTCACATAGGCAGCGCCACCTATGAGACAAGGGCCAGGATGGCCGACGTCGTTTACCAGAACCTTGAGGCCTTCGTCAGGGGTCAGGTGCCGCCCACCCTAGTCAACAAGGACGTAGTCAAGGTCAGGCCTCCGGGCCTTTGACAAAGTGAACGACAGGCCTTGCCTCTAGAAGGGGATGGGGTAAAGGCTTAAACCCTCCATTAAGCTAGATTGATTTTCGGCATATACGGTGCTGAGATTAACGTTTGACGAGCTAGCCTTTTTAATGGATTGCCCAGCGACGCCTTTAACTCATTTATCTGTTGATAGTAAAATTTTTAGTAGAAAATTAACTCAAGCAACGTTATATGTTACCAGAGCATGTAACTTGAATTGCATCCATTGCTACATCTCAGCAGGCAAGCCTTTAAAGGATGAACTTAAAGCCCATGAGTGGTTCAATGTTATAGACCAATTAAAATCATTAGGTGTTGAAGTAATTTATATCTTAGGCGGCGAGCCTCTATTAAGAAATGATATATTTGATATTATCTCGCACTCTACGTCATTAAATGTCTATACTGCCATGAGCACTAATGGCACTTTAGTAGAGCAAGAAGTCGCAAGAAAACTAAAGAAATCAGGAATTCATGAGGTCCAGGTGAGCATTGACGGCCCGAACGAGAGGATAAACAGCGTGATAAGGGGCGTTGGGTCATTTCAAAAGGCTATCAATGGAGTCAAAAACCTTTTAGAAGAAGGAATTAAGACTACTATAAGTTATGTAATAACAGAGTTTAATAAAGATTATATAAGTGATATGATCAGGCTCGCTAAAGGCCTCGGCGTGAAGACTATAAACTTCAGCCCCGTGCAGGAGTTTGGAAGAGCAAAAATAAATAACGTAAGGTTATCAAGGAGCTCAGCACTAGCTGTTTATAAAGAATTAAAGAAATTAAGTATGAATGAGAAAGACATAACCATAACTATTAACGGCTTCAGGTTTTACTTAGATGATTTAAGGGGAGTTTATGAATCACTTATAAGGAAGGGGGTAAACGGCGATAATTACTATTCTTGTCCTGCAGGAAGGTCAAGGCTAGTTATAGACTCAAATGGCGACGTCTACGGGTGTGAGCTACTGATGCTGGAAAGCTTTAGGGAAGGCAACGTGAGAAGGGACAGTCTAAAGGACATATGGGAAAACGGCTTTAGGTTTTTCAGAGAAAAGAGGTGGGAAAAGATAAGGGAGTGCAGCACGTGCAGGATCTCATCGTTATGCCAGGGAGGCTGTCCGGCCAGGGCGTATAGAAATAACACCTTATATAATAAGGACGCGCTTTGTTCAGCTGGCCCCATAACATAGTGGCACCCGTAAAAGGAATGTAACCTCTGAGGCCTCAGGAAGTCCTCGCCATTCAGGGTGGGGGAGGAGGCGAGCAATACTGTCGGTGAGGCCGCCCTGGTTCAGCCGTCAGGCTCGCTAACCAGGCCAGGCGACCTCGGTTGGACCTTTGCAGAAGGTCGTCCCACCGCGGGGCTTCAAGGTCTGTGGTATGACGCCCAAGGCAGCTATGGCTCATAAAATCTAAGCCTCTGGGACCATAAACTCTTAAGAGCACCTAACAGCATCATAAGACCGGCCCAGAAGGGCCGGGTGACCTGGGTTGGCCAAGAAGAAGAAGGAGCAGACTCAGCAGGAGCAGAAGAAGTAAGGGTTTCTCAGAAGCCCAAAGGCCTTCAACTTACTTTGTTTTTAGCTATGACGTCTTCGGTAATGTTGTCTCTTGGTCTTATGGCGGGCTGATAGTCTTTAAGTTCTGGTCGGTAATACTTTAGACAAGACGGCGCGGTGCCGAACTTGCAGCTCAAGATAGCGGCAGTTCATACAAGGATAAGGCTGGGCGCCAGGCGGACTAACGTCAAGAGGCTTTCCGACGTAGTCTCTAAGGTTATCGATAAGGTGGACTCTGTAGACCTCCTCGTCCTCCCCGCCTACCCTCTGACCGGCCCCATAGTGGGCTACTACTCTGACCAGAAGGTCCCCCTACTCCTCAAGGGTTACGCGGAGAGGCTCTCTGAGAGCGAGGTCCAGCAGAGCCCCACGCTCATGATGGTCTCGCGCGTAGCGGAGGAGTACGGGGTCTACGTGCTGGCCGGCCCGATTGTTGAGAGGGCAGGCCCGCGCCTCTACCTTACCACTATCGTCGTGGGGCCTGACGGCAGGCTCGCGGGCAAGTATAGGAAGATATCGTTGACCCAGAAGGAGCTGGAGAGCGGCCTCACGCCAGGCAAGGAGGTCCTTGTCTTCGAGGTCAGGGGAAAGGACGTCAGGGTGGGAGTATTCACGGACGAGGACATAAATTACCCTGAGGTCGTGAGGGCCCTTGCCTACATGGGGGCCGACGTGGCCATAGGTACTATGTTACCCTTCCAGACGACGTTCATAAAGATGAGGTCAGAGCCCGGCACTGGCGTCCTGACCCTTGACGTTGACCAGGTAGTTGAGCTCCTGGACGTTAGGTCACGCGAGAACGGCATGGTGGGCATCCTCGTGGGCGGCGCCGTGGAGGGCTCCAACGGCCTGGGCCTCGTCGCCTTCATGCCAACCATGATAGCTGAGCCCGAGACAGGCGTCGTGAAGGACAAGATAATGACGTATGACGATATAGACATGCCGGTCATAGTGGAGGTTGAGAGGTCCCCCTCAAGGAGGCTCAGCGAGCCCCTGGTGAGGGCCCTCAGGAGCCTGTGCAGGTCGAGCGGCAGAGCCGAGGGCCAGGGGGAGGAGGAAGAGCTTTAACGAGACGCGCCCTGGCTCCCTGCTGGGCTAGGTCATGAGCTCAGCCTTCCCGGCCTCAAGGCCTGTTGACTCGGAGGGCAGGACTTATCACCTCGGCCTCAGGAGGGGCGACGTGCCCAGGTACGTCCTCATGCCAGGCGAGGTGGAGAGGGCTTCAAGGATCGCCGCCACGTGGGACGACAGCAGGCTGATCGCCCAGAGAAGGGAGTACGTCACCTATAGGGGCTCATACAGGGGGGTCGACCTGGCCGTCACATCAACTGGCATCGGCGGCCCAGCTACGGCCATAGCTGTTGAGGAGCTGCTCGAGGTCGGGGCAGACACGCTTATCAGGGTGGGCAGCACCGGCGCTATACAGGACTACGTGGAGGTAGGCGACATAATAATTACCACCGGGGCCGTGCGGCTTGACGGCACCAGCGCCCAGTACGCCCCCCTGGGCTACCCTGCGGTCGCCAGCTATGAGGTGGTCCTCGCCCTCGTAGAGGCCGCAGAGGAGCTCGGCGTCAGGTACCACCTGGGTATAACCGCCTCAACGGACAGCTTCTACGTAGGCCAGGGCAGGCCAGGCTACGGGGGCTACTCGCCCAGCTGGTCAAGGTCCCTCATACCTGACCTCAGGCAGATGAGGGTCCTCAACTTCGAGATGGAGAGCGCGACCCTCCTGACACTTGCCAACATATACGGCATAAGGGCGGGCGCCGTTCACGCGGTATTCGCCCAGAGGGTCAAGGACGTCTTCGTCCCTCACGCTGGCGAAAGCGACGCCATAAGGGTCGCCAATGAGGCTGTGAGGATACTCAAGGAGTGGGATGACCTTAAGGGGAGCGTCAGGAAGAGGAACTTCTACCCAGGCCTCCTCAGGGCAGCTCGCGCCTGAGGGCCCTTCCACCCTTGACCACTATGAGCGCCCTATCCCTGCCCCACTGGTAGCCGAACTCCGAGGGCCTCTCGAGGTCCCAGACCACAAGGTCGGCCGCATAGCCGGGCTCGAGGGACCCCACGTCGTTAAGCCCCAGCGAGACGGCGGCGTTGACCGTGGCTGCTGCTATGGCCTCAAGCGGGGTGAGGCCGTAGAGGTAGACCGCGAGGTCTATAGCTGTCTGCATTGAGGGCATGAGGCTGTTGGCGCTGAAGTCCGTCCCAAGGGCCATGGGGACCCGCGCCTCCCTCAGCGTGTTAACGGGCGGCCTAGAGGGGCTGAAGGTAGCAAGGGCGCTGGCGGGCAGCAGGCCAGCTATAACGCCCCCTGCCGCGAGGTCCCTCACCGAGGACTCGTCTGAAGCCTCCAGGTGGTCAGCAGAGGAAGCCCTCAGCTCCGCGGCCACCTTGGTGCAGCCGATCCTTGAGAGCTGGTCCGCGTGGACCCTGACGCCGAGCCCATGCTCCCTGGCGGAGGCCAGTATAATCCTTGACTCGTCAGGGCTGAAGGCCCCCTCGTCACAGAAGACGTCAACGAACCTCGCGAGCCTAAGGGAGGCGACCCGGGGGACCAGCTCAAGGGCGAAGGACCTGACGTAGGCCTCCCTGGCCTCCCCCTCCCTCGCCTCCTGCGGCGGCACGTGGGCTAAGAGCGTCGGCACTACCCTTACATGCGACCTGGCGGCGGCAGTGGCTATGACCCTGAGGAGCCTCTCCTCCTCAGCCAGCTCAAGGCCGTAGCCGCTCTTGACCTCAACGGTGGTGGTGCCCAGCCTGAGCATGAGCGAGAGCCTTGATGCTAAGAGAGAGGCCAACTCCTCATCGGGAGCCGACCTCGTGGCCCTCACGGTCCTGTATATCCCCCCTCCCCTCCTCAGTATCTCGGCGTATGGGACGCCACTGAGCTTCATCTCAAGCTCGTCGTCCCTGGCCCCAGCGAACAGGGCGTGCGTGTGCATGTCGACGAGGCCGGGGGTCAAGAGCCTTCCGCCAGCGTCGATGACCTCCCCAGCCTCATAGGAGCCCCTGAGGGAGCCCCTCTGGCCCACGGCCACAATAATGCCGTCCTTTGCCGCAACCTCCATGTCCCTCAGGACCTCTATTGAGCTTCTGCCCACCGCAGGCTTCTCCTTGAACAGCACTGCATGGCCTACGTTGGTGACTAGCAGGTCAACCCTGGGCATGGGCCTCACCAGACGCCGTTGAGCAGCCCAGAGGCCTCGGCCAGGCCTGATAGCATGAGGACCTCTGCCAGCGACTCCCTGAGGGCCTCCCTGGGGTCCGGCAGGCCGCCCCCTGAGGAGACCGACGCGGCCGCCTTAGCTAGGGCGTTCTCAACAGCTATCAGCCTGAGGAAGGTCGCCACGGCCGCCAGCAGGTCAAGGGCCGCGTTGGGAGCCATGGAGACTACGTCCTCCTGCAGGCCGCTGGTCGGCAGGGAGTTCACGGCTGAGGGCGAGGCCAGTGACCTGAGCCTGGCCGCCAGGGCCGCAGCAGTGTACTGGTATATCATGCCCCCAACGACAGAGCTCTTGGCCGTTAGGAACTCAGGGAGCCCTGTGGTGGCCGAGCTGAGCAGGTGTGCGGTCCTCCGCTCTATTGAGTTACCGACAACGGCCAGCGCCTCCTTAGCCAGGTCAGCAGCTATAGAGGCTGGGGCGGCGTGGAAGTTACAGGCGTGATAGACCGCGTCGCCCCACACGAACGGGTTCTCCGAGGGCCTTGAGGCCTCCCTCTCAACGGCCCTGCGGGCCGCCTCAAGGAACTCGGCGGCAGAGCCGTAGACCTGAGGTATGCACCTTATGCTGTAGGGGTCCTGGACGCGGGGTGAGCGAGGACATGGGGAGGGCCCAAGGGACCTTATGACATCAGCAGTCATGCCGTCCTTGGCCTGAGCCACAGCATCAGAGAAGTGCTGAGGGTTACAGCCGGTAACCAAGAACGTCCTCTTAGCGACTTCAAGGGATGCCAGGAGGAGCCTCTGGGCCATACATATGCCAAGCCCTGCGAGCCCGACGCTCCACGCGTTGCTGTTCATGAGGGCCAGGGCCTCCCCGGCCTCAAGCTCCACTGGCCCGCCGAGCTCAGCCAGGGCCTCCGAGCATGACGTCCTCCTGCCCTTGACGATAGCCTCGCCCTCGCCGTAGAATATGCACCTCATGACCCTGGCCAGCGGGGCCAGGTCGCCGCTCGCGCCGACGCTCCCGTGGAGGCCAACGACCGGGATCACGTCCTTGTTAAGGGCGATCACTAGCCTCTCCAGGACGAGCGGCCTCACGGGGGCCGCGCCCTGGGCTAGCTGTGACACCCTCACGGCCATGGCGGCCCTCACGAGCTCCCTTGGAGCCTCTGGGCCCACCGTGACGTCGTGTTCCACCAGGACCTGTCTCTCCCTCCCTGGCCAGGAGCCCTGCGTTACGCCTGCGAGGGCCCCCAGCCCGCTCTGGTAGCCGTAGACGCCTCCCTCCCTGGCCCTGGCCTCGTAGGTCGAGCGGGCCCTGGACAGCGATGAGAGTGAGCTCTCACAGACCTCAACGCCGTCGCCTAAAGCGACAGAGCACAGCTCGTCAAGGCTTAGCTCCCTTCCCTTGCAGAGGAGGACCAAGACGCCTTCACCGGGCTTTGCGCCAAAAGTTCTAGTAAAAAACTCCGAGCTTCGTTAAATATCGACTGCAAAAGGTGTCATACACCGCGTAAAGGGGGAAGCCCTGCGAGGATTCGTTGACCCTGGTTGGTTTGCGTACTATTGCCTAGGGTCTAAGGCGCCTAGACGTCACGTCAGCCTAGCACAGCGCCTCTCCCGGTTACTGTGCAGCACCTAACCACATACCCTGGCGAGACCACCGCGCCGAGCCTGACGCCCTCTCCTAGGTACTCTACAAGCCACGCTAGCCTCTCAGGCAGCCTGTCCGGGACTCCCTCAAGGACGTGGGCCCCTGGCTCGATCACCGCTCCCTCGCCTACCACAGAGGACCTGACCTCTGATAGCGCGCCCACCCTTGCCCCCCTCATTATGACGCTGTTTGAGACCACCGCCCCCTCCTCGACTACCACTCCTTCCTCAAGGGACGTGTAGGGCCTTATCACAGCGCCGCTTCTGACCTCGGCTTTCCTGCCTATGTAGGCCGGCCCCATGACTATAGCCCCCTCCTCGACCACCGCCCCCTCGTCAACTATCACGCCGCTTGAGACCAGGGAGGGCCTGGAGACCCTTGCTGACCTGTCAACGCTTATCAGGCTCTCAGGCAGCAGTATCTTAACGGCCTCCAGGAGGTCCCAGGGGTACCCTATCTCGGCCCACCTGCCCGGGAAGACGACGCCGCCCACTGAGCCGCTTGATGCAAGCCTTGCCATGGACTGCTCAAAGGGCAGTGACGACAGCTCTGCTAGGTGGCTCAGGTCAGTAACTATCACGCCAGCGAAGACGTAACCCCTTCCCCCAAGCCATGACTTTGAGGGCTCACGGGGCTGCATGTAGTTCGTCACGGCGCCCCTGTAGTCGAGGGTCACGAAGCCATACGTCTCAAGGCCCGTGGCGACGGGCGCCAGGGCTATCGATATTGGGAAGCCGCTGGTCGAGTAGTACTCAAGGGCCAGCCTGGCCACGGTGGGTGGGCTGGAGATGAAGCCCGCGTAGACCACCAGGACCTCCTTCTCGTTCCTGGCTGCCACCTCCTCATAGGCCGTCCTCAGCGCCCCCTGGATGTCGATGCCCCTCTGCTCAACTACCGAGACCCTCTCGTCCCTGGGCCTCGCGAGGTTCAAGTAGCCTGGAGGGGCGATGACTATGACGTCCCTGACCCCCGCCTGCCTGAGCAGCTCCACGCTGTAGTCGAACAGCTGTCTGCCTAGCAGCTCAAGGAAGGGCTTAGGGACCCTGACCGTGAGCGGGAGGAGCCTCTTGCCGTAGCCGCCAGCCAGGACGACCCCTATCATCTCGATCACCCTACTCGACGGTCACGGTCTTCGCGAGGTTCCTGGGCTTATCGGGGTTGTAGCCGCGCCTGACGGCTATCCTGTAGGAGAGCAGCTGGAAGATAGGGGTGAGGATGAAGGGCTCGAGCTCCAGGATCCCTCCTGAGGGCGGGAGCGTCACCTGTGAGATCTGACCAGCCTTGGAGCTGAGCTCAAGCGTCAGGTCGGCAGGCCTCACAACGAAGACCCTGCCCCCTCTGGCCGCCATCTCTATAGCGTTGCCAGCGACCTCGGGCGCGTCGCTCGTGGCCACTATGAACACGGGGAAGCCGGGCTCCACCAGCGCTATGGGGCCATGCTTGCTCTCCCCGGCCGGGTAGGCCTCAGCGTGAAGGTACGCAATCTCCTTGACCTTCAGGGAGCCCTCCTTGGCTATAGCGTGACCTAGTCCCCTGCCAAGTATGTAGAGGCTGGGCCCGCCCAGTGTGGCCGAGAGGGCCGTGGCCACGGGGTCGGAGGCCTCAATGGCCGCTGAGACCACTGAAGGGGCTGACCTGAGCGACTCGGCAAAGGACTTCGCCTCGGACCTGTCAAGCCTCCCTGCCTCAACGCCCACCCTGTGCGACAGCAGCTCGAGCAGCATGACCTGGGACAGGAAGGTCTTGGTGGCCGCCACCCCTATCTCGGGCCCGGCCCTGGTGTAGAGCTTCACGTGCGCCTCCCTGTCCAGGGCGCTCCCAAGCACGTTCGTGACGCCGAGGACCGTGGCGCCCCTCTCCTTGGCCTCCCTCACGGCCGCAAGGGTGTCATAGGTCTCCCCGCTCTGGCTCACCGCCACCAGGACGTCGTCCTTGCTCAGGGCGTCAGCCATGTAGGGGAACTCAGACGAGATAACTGGGTAGGCCGGGACCCCGGCCCTCCTAGCCATAAAGGTCGTGAACACCAGGCCGGCGTGGTAGCTTGTGCCCGCGGCGACCACGAAGACCCTGTCGGCCTGGGCTAGCAGCGAGGCAGCCCTCTCAAGCAGCGGGTCGTCGACGTTGCCCTCGTAGGTGTCCCTCACCGCCTGAGGCTGCTCATAGATCTCCTTTATCATGAAGTGGGGGTAGCCGCCCTTGCTTGCGGCCTCTGGCGACAGCTCAACGGTCTTAGTCTTAGCAGCCACCTCCTCAGGCGAGAGCTTCCTGTATCCGCCTCCTGGCAGCAGCCTGTAGATGGCTACCTCCGTGGGGCTCACGTAGCCGAACTCCCCGTCGTCAAGGAAGACTATGGTCCTGCTCACCTCAAGCAGGGCAGGTATGTCGCTGGCCACGGCCTTGGTTGACTGGCCTAAGCCTATGAGGAGGGGGCTTCTCATCTTAGCGAAGTAGACCCTTGAGGGCTCCCTTGAGTACACTATGGCGAAGGCGTAGGTGCCCTCCAGCCTTGAGAGGGCCCTGGCCAGCGCCTCAATGAAGCTGAGCCCGTTTGAGAGCTCCTCCTCTATGAGGTGCGCCACCAGCTCCGTGTCGGTCTCACTCCTGAGCTTATGCCCCCTTGACTCAAGCTCAGCCCTGAGGGTCGCGTAGTTCCTTATCACGCCGTTGTGGACTACCGCCACCTCCCCCTTACAGTCGAGATGGGGGTGGGCATTGATGTCATTAGGGGGTCCGTGGGTGGCCCACCTCGTGTGACCTATGGCCGTGGGGCCTGAGAGCTCGTCAAGGGCCAGCCTCCTCCTGACCACCTCAAGCTCGCCGGCCCCTTTCCTGTAGAGGATCATGCCACCTGATATGACGGCCACGCCAACGCTGTCGTAGCCTCTATATTCAAGCCTCTGGAGGCCCTTAATGACCAGCGGCACAACGTTGTGCTCCCTTGAAGTTACGCCTATTATGCCGCACAAGAGGCCTTCTCCAACGCTGTATTTCTGCGACATGTTTTATACCTTCGCTTTAAACTAGAGCTCGTCCGCTCGTCCTGGCCATAAGCCAAGCTGGACCGGCCAGCTCCCGCTGCACGTGCTTAGGCCTGGCCAAGGAGGATGGGCAAGGGTTTTAAGAGCGGCTTAGCGTTAGGGTCACCGGAGTGACGAGACCACGGGCCTGAGCCTCGCGATGATGTCACCTGTCTCAGCCGACCCTTAGGGTAGAATTATAAGGTCCTCCTGGCCTTATCTTACATTAAGTGGTGTAACGCTTGCCTAAGGAGTACGTGATAAGGGAGGGCCCCCAGTTCACGCTGATTAGCCCCTCGTTCAAGGACGGCGACTTTATACCGAGGAGGCACACCTGCGACGGCGATGACGTGAGCCCAAGGCTTGAGTGGGAGGGCCAGCCGCCCAATGCCAGGAGCTTTGCGCTGATAATGTACGACCCCGACGCGCCCATGGGAACCTTCATACACTGGGTAATCTACAACATACCGGCCTCGGTCAGGTCAATACCTGAGGGGGTTCAGAAGGAGGCCGAGTCGTTGCCCGGCCTCGGGTCGCAGGGCGTTAATGACTTCGGCTACCTGGGGTACGGAGGCCCTTGCCCCCCAAGGGGTCACGGTCCCCATAGGTATTACTTCGCCCTTCACGCCCTAAGCGTTGACTCCCTCAGCGTCAGGAGGCCTGCGACCGCCGCAAAGGTACTGGATGCCATGAGGGGCAAGGTGGTGGGCTACGCTGTCCTGATGGGGAGGTACCAGAGGTCATGAGCCTGGGCAGGCCCGTTTTGAAAGCCATTAACAACAATATTAAATCCTCTGACAGCTACTTGATAGTGGCTATAGCCAGGAGAAAGGAGCGGTGAACGGCTTGGTTACCGAGGAGGGCGCTGACGAGCTAGAGAAGAAGGCCATGGAGCTGCTGAGGCAGAGCAAGGACGGGGTACTTCAGAGCGACCTCTGGAAGAGCTTAAAGATATCAAGTAGGGAGGGGTCCAGGCTTGTCCTCAGGCTGATGAGAAAGGGGCTCGTCAGGAGGGAGGAGGTGACGGTAGGGGGCAGGAAGACCTACAAGCTCTACCCTGTCGGAGCCGCCGCGGCCAGGTTCACGGTGCAGGTGGGCGTCGCCAGCATACTGGACATACCTTGTGCGACCTGTCCTCACCTGCTTGAGTGCGGGGCCGGGGGCTTCTACGACCCATCAACGTGTACGCTTCTTGAGCTCTGGCTGAGGAGGGAGGCGGCCAGGCTCAGGCAGACGCAGCAGGCCCAACAGGCCCAGCAGGCAGGCTGAGGTGATAGCCTTGCCCAAGGAGGACTACGAGGGGAAGACCGTGATATGGCCCTCCTACATAGACTCCCAGGTGCCCAGGTCAAGGGGCAGGAAGGTATCGCTCTCCCACGCGGTCCCTGCCCCCACAGTTGACGAGATTGTTAGGGCGGCGAGGGAGCTGGGCCTGGACCCAGTGGTTGAGGAGAAGCCGTACCCCCGCCTGTGGTACCAGGCGAGGGCGAGGGTCGTAGTGGCCAAGAGGTTCGGCAGAGCAGGCACGATTAGGGCCATAGCCGACAAGGTGAGGGAGCTCAGGAGGTAGCATATACGCGCACATATCCCGCAATATTTGTAAAGGAGGCCCCAAGGCCTCAGGGCTGGCCTTGCACAGGTGGCCACTTGACGAGAAGCCTCTGCTGGTGTTCTGGGAGACCACGAAGGCCTGCCCCCTAGCGTGCATACACTGTAGAGCCAACGCCATAACTAGGCCGTTGCCTGGCGAGCTGAGCCACGCTGAGGCGCTCGACCTCATAAGGCAGGTCGCCGAGTTCGGCAGGCCTTACCCAGTCCTTGTCATGACTGGCGGCGACCCACTGATGAGGTCAGATTTATGGGAGCTAGTCGAGGAGGCCAGGTCGCTCGGAATACCCGTCGCCATGGCCCCCAGCCCCTCAAGGCAGCTCCTTGAGAACATTGACAACATAGTGAGGGAGGGGGTATCGGCCGTCTCGATAAGCATAGACCACCCGGACCCAGAGGTTCACGATAGGGTCAGGAGGTACCAGGGCTCCTGGGAGGCCGCCACGACCGCGGTGAGGGAGCTCCTGAGGAGGGGGGTGAGCGTCCAGGTGAACACGGCAGTCATGAGGTCAACTGTGAGGGGGCTGCCGGGCATGGCGAGGCTCCTGAGGGAGCTCGGCGTAAGGACCTGGGAGGTGTTCTACCTGGTGCCTGTCGGGAGGGCAGGTGCGGAGGAGGACCTGAGCCCCGCGGAGTGGGAGGACGTGAGCGCCTTCCTCTACGAGGTCAGCAGGTATGGCGTGAGGGTCAGGACCTCCGAGGGGCCCATGTTCAGGAGGGTGGCCCTCCTGCTGAACTACGCCTCAAGGACAGGGGCTGAGCCCTCAGGCCTTGTCAGGACAGGCAAGCTCTACCTGGAGCTGGTGGGCGAGCTCAGGAAACTGATGGGGGAGCCCGGCCCTCAGGCGCTCTTTGAGACCTCTGGCACCAGGGACGGCAAGGGGATAATCTTCATATCACATGACGGCATGGTCTACCCCAGCGGCTTCCTCCCCGTGCCCGTGGGCAGCGTCAGGAGGGGGAGGCTTGTAGACATCTACAGGGGCTCGCCCCTCCTCAGGAGGCTCAGGGCAGCTGAGCTCAGGGGCAGGTGCGGGGCCTGCGAGTTCAGGGAGGTATGCGGCGGAAGCAGGGCAAGGGCCTTCGCCTACTACGGCGACCCGCTTGCTGAGGACCCGGCCTGCGCCTATAGGCCCGGGTCGCTTAGGGTCGACGTTAAGGAGGTGCTGAGCGCTTGGCAGCGCTGAGCGACCTTGAGGTCAGGGCCCTGATGGAGCTCCAGTACAACTTCGCCTTCTGGCTCCCTGACCCCTACGCTGAGGCCTCGGCCAGGCTGGGGGTAGGCGAGGACGAGCTGCTCAAGGCGCTCTCGGGGCTCAGGGAGAGGGGCGTCCTGAAGCGCGTGGGCTTCTACGTCAACTACAGGTCCCAGGGCGCCGAGGCGGCCCTCGTGGCCCTGAGCGTTGACGACCCAGGCCCCGTGGCCGAGGCCGTGGCTAACGATGACCTGGTGACGCACGCCTACGTCAGGGACGACCCGGACTACAGCGTGTGGCTCGTGGTCAAGAGGGGGAGCATGGACGAGATAAAGAGGTTCGCTGAGGAGATCTCGAGGCGCGTGGGCGCGAGGGACTACATGGTGCTCAGCTCTATTAGGACGTACAAGCTGAGCGTCAAGTTTGATCTGGAGAGGGGGATCTCAAGGTCAGGGCCCTACGCCGCCATAAGGCCTGACCCGCCGAGGCCCGAGCCCCTCGGCGTCACGGCAGGCCTGCTGAGGTCCCTGTCAAGGCTGCCCCTCTCGCCAAAGCCTTACAGGGAGGTGGCAGCCAAGCACGGGCTCCCCGAGGGCGCGCTGGTCTCGCTGGTCCTAAGGCTTGTCGAGGCTGGCGTGCTGGCTGACCCGGGCGCGGCCATAGACGGCGAGTCTGCGGGCTTCAGGTTCAACGGGATGGTGGTCATGGAGCCCTCCGGCTCGCCCGAGGAGCTCTGCAGGGCGGCAGCGGGGTTCCCTTACTCAACCCACGTAGTCCTCAGGGGAAGCAACAGGCCCTCCTGGAGGTACCCATGTTACGCCATGATACACGCCGTCAGGAGGGAGACGGTTGAGGAGGCGGCCGAGGAGCTGTCAAGGCTCGCACGGGCTCGCTCGTACAGGGTGATCTTCAGCCTCGGCAACCTTAAGCCGGGCGTGACAAGGTGAGGGGCTTGATACCCGTCAGCGTCATGGTCACGGGCAGGGGCACCGTCTCGGAGAGGATAAAGGGCCGCTACGGCCCTGGGAGGCCCTCGGCTTTCTCAAGCGAGCTCAGGCCCGTCGTCTTCTGGAACATAACCTACCTCTGCAACCTGAGGTGCGCCCACTGCTACATCAACGCGGGCCCCGAGCCGAGGAGGGAGGAGCTCAGCAGGGACGACCTGCTCAGGGTTGCCAGGGAGATAGCTGACCTGGGCCTCCCGCTCGTGATATTCAGCGGCGGCGAGCCACTGATGAGGAGGGACTTCTGGGACGTGGCCCAGGAGCTCTCCGGCAGGGACAGGCCCAAGCTCGCGCTGAGCACCAACGGCACGCTGATAACGAGGGACGTCGCCAGGAGGCTGTCATCGCTGGGCTTCAGCTACGTCGGCGTTTCCCTCGACAGCCTGGTGGCGGAGCTTCACGATAGGTTCAGGGGAGTCAAGGGGGCCTTTGAGGCGACCATTAGCGGTATAAGGAACGCCGTGGAGGCAGGGCTTGACGTTGGGATAAGGACGACCGTGACCCGCTGGAACTACATGGAGGCCCCCGGCATGGTGGACCTGGCATACAGGCTGGGGGCCAGGAGGGTCAGCTACTACATACTTGACAGCATTGGGAGGGCCAGGGCCATAGTCAACGACCTGCCCTCGCATGAGCAGCTGAGGGAGTTCGCGGAGGCCCTCATAGGGAAGGCGAGGGAGTACGAGGGGAAGGTCGAGATAGAGGTCGTGAGGTCGAACTTCATAGGCATATACCTGGCCGACAGGCTCTCAGGGACTTCCGAGGAGTTCCAAGGTCACCTCTCCCTTATCAGCGGCCAGGGCGACTGCGGGAGGAAGACCATCAGCATATACCCTGACGGCACCGTGAGGCCGTGCCAGTTCATAGACCAGTTCGTGATAGGGGACCTGAGGAGGCAGGGCCTGAGGGAGGTCCTGAGCCCCCAGAACGAGGCCCTCGCCAGGTTCGTCAGGCTCTACGAGGGCCTGAGGGGGCCGAGGTGTGGCAAGTGCCCGTTTAAGGTCGTCTGCGGCGGAGGGAGCAGGGGGAGGGCTGAGGCCCTGACGGGGGACTTCTGGGGGGACGACCCCCTCTGCTTCATTGACCCGTGGCAGGTAGCCAGGAGGTGGGGAATGGCTTGACCTACCTCCCGCTCTTCATAGACCTCAGCGGCAAGAGGGTGGTGGTCTTCGGCGGCGGCTCCGTGGGGACCAGGAGGGCCCTGGAGTTCGCCAGGGCGGGCGCCAAGGTGACGGTGGTCGCCGACAGGTTCTCCCAGGAGCTCGAGGTTGCCGCCAGGGGAGGGGCCCTGGAGCTGATCAGGGCGTCGCTCTCGCCAGGGGACGACGTGAGCAGGTACCTCAGGGGCGCCCTGCTGGCGGTCATAGCGACCTCTGACCAGGCCCTTAACGGTTACCTGGCCAGGAGGGCCAGGGAGCTGGGGGTACTTGTTAACAACGCCACAGAGGCCTCAGAGGGCGACGTCGTCTTCCCGTTCAGGGCTGAGCCCCTGCCGGGCCTTCACATAGCGGTCACGACGCTAGGCGCCTCAGGCGTAGCTGCCAGGTGGGCCAGGGACAGGGCCTCGAAGTGCCTCTCCTCAGACAACGAGCTCAGGACCCTCCTTGAGGCCATGAGCGCCTTCAAGAGGGAGCTCAAGGCCAGGGTGCCTGACGTCAGGAGGAGGCTGGAGCTCTACTTCAAGGTGGAGTCCGATCAGGTCTTCAGGAGCCTGGTGGCCAGCGGGGACGTCGAGGCGGCCTTAAGGAGGGCGCTAGAGGTAGCTGGCCTCTCAGGGGCTCAGGGGCCAGGGACTGATGAGTCGCTCCCGCCTTCATGGCCGTGAGGGCGCTTGCGGCAAGAGGCTGTGCTGGGCAGGAAAACGCTCTTAAGCGCGGAGGGAGGACGCGAGTTGGGCCTTGGCCTAGTTGACCTTTGCCTAGTTGACCTTTGACTTGACTATCTCAAGGAACCTCCTCGAGTCCCCTGCCCTGACGGCCTCCATGGCCCCCTCGACTTCAAGGGGGTTCAGGCCGAAGGCCCTAAGGACTATCTTAAAGGTGGCCTCGACTAGGCCCGCTGGGGCCACGCCCAGGGCCTCCCTGTAGGCCGCAACGGGGTCCACCAGTATCTGCTCAATGAAGGGCCTGCCGAACCTCGCGTAGAACCTGGCGTTGAGGCTTGAGAGGAGCCCTAAGGCGACAGTCCTGAGAGCGGTTTCAGCCGCCTTAATCGCCTTGACCAACTTCTCGCCCTCCGACCAGTTGGCTAGGGGCAGCGCCCACCCCCTCGCGGCCTCTTGTAAAAGGCTTTAGGACGTACTAAAGACTAAGGTCCATGTAAACCTGAAAAACCCAAGGGTCCTTCCGTGCCACAGTAGTACCTTAGTGCAGCCCTAAGGGCTGGACAGCGTTTGCAGGCAAGCCTTTTAGAAATAAAATCCCTCAGGTAAGGCTTCACAAAGGCAGCTGCGGTGGGCCAGACCTCCCTGGTCAGACTTGGCGTCGCAGGCCTTGACGAGGCGCTGGGGGGAGGGGTGCCCAGGGGGTCAATCATACTGCTGGCCGGCTACCCTGGGGCCGGCAAGACGACGCTCGCGACCCAGTTCGCCTATGAGGGCGTGAGGAACGGCGAGAGGGTCCTGTACGTGAGCTTCGTCGAGCCCAAGGAGGACTTCTACAGGAACTCGGCAAACTTCGGCATCAACCTGGCGGAGGCCGAGTCGAAGGGGCTCTTCAAGTACTATGAGGCGCTCAACGTGAGCACCCCCGAGGCGCTCTCAGACCTAATAGAGGACATACTCACTCAGGTCGACACCATGGGCGCCTCAAGGGTGGTTGTTGACAGCGTCTCGGCCGTCGAGCAGCTCGCTGGGGGCGCCGCCAGGGTTAGGGAGGTGCTGCACAGCGCCTTCTACGTGGGCCTGAAGAAGAGGGGGGTCACGTCAATACTCGTGGCTGAGCTCCCCTTCGGGGGTGAGGTGGCGGGCCTAGGCCCTGAGGAGTTCATAGCAGACGGCGTCATAATAATGAGGTACCGTTACGTCAAGGGCAAGCTGGAGAGGTACGCTGAGGTGAGGAAGATGAGGGGCTCCCCCGTGCCGATGCCCCATCTGCCCTATACAATAACTCAGAGGGGGGTCGTCTTCCCGCCGGCCCTCGAGCTCTCCTCACTTCCTAGCGGGGTGAGGCCCCACAGGTCCTTCAGGTTCCTGGGGCTCAACGTGGCCGAAGGCTCAGGTACCCTCATAGCTTATGACCCGACCCTTGACCCCCTCTGGCTGTCCGTGGGCCTCCTGGTGGCCCCAGCGGCCAGGGCTGGCCTTAAGGTGAGGTACGGCTCATACGTCCATGGCCTCGCCTCACTTAAGCACGCCCTTGAGGAATGCCTGGGTCCAGCAGAGCTGGGCAGGGTCCTTGTTGAGGCCTTTGACGCGAGCACGCTCACAGCCGCGGACGCCGAGCTTCAGGCCTACGAGGTCGACAGAAACTTCAGCCCTGACATAGTGATTGTCGAGGGCATCAACATGCTGGCTGAGTTCCTTGATAGGCCTGACTACACAGGGGTCATCTACAGGACTCTCGTCAGGAGGGCCGCCAGCAACATAGTGACACTCCACCTCTACGCGGTGTCCATGCAGGAGGTCTGGGAAGTGCCCCTCTCCAGCTACTACGACTATGTCCTCTACGCCTACCCCACAGAGGACGGCATAGGGATTGACGTCCTGAGAGCCTGGGGCCAGCCGGGTCCCAGCAAGAGGCCCTTGAGGAGCCTAAGGGTTAAGGCCGAGGAGCTGTCCTGCGGAAGCCAGCTCGGCCTGAGGCCTGAGGGGTCGCAGAACGCGGGCGGCCGTTAAAGCTAATAAGAGCCTGGCTCACAGGCGTCGCGAGGAGGCCGGTGGACCCGTAGCTCAGCCAGGACAGAGCGCCGGCCTCCTAAGCCGGTGGTCGGGGGTTCAAATCCCCCCGGGTCCGCCACAAACTTCTGGGCTTCCCAATCATTAATCAGGACAAGGACTATAGAGAGGTACTAGAAGCTATATTTTGAGTGTAGGGTCCTCAGCCCTCCTTAATGGGCTCACGGCTCAGCACGCCGGTGAGGCAGTGAATCCCACCCCCTCCCTTCAGCACCTCATCGATGTCAACCTCTATAACGTCAACCCCCTCGCCCTCCAGGAGCTTCCTTACGACCTCGCAGCCCGTCCCCATGATGACCCTGCGGGGCCTCAGGGCCACCATGTTGAGGCAGAGCCTGCCCCCTATGCCGCCGGGGAGCTGGGAGTACTCGACGGTCAGAACGTTGAAGCCCGCCCTCCTCAGGGCCTCGGCGGCCTCCCAGGGGAAGACCTGCCTCACGGTTACGACGGTCCTTGCGTCGACCTGGGCCACGTACTCATCTATGTGGATGGAGCTCATGGGGGTCTGGACCTCTATCACCTGCTCAACGCCTGCCTCCCTGAGGGCTGCCTTGAGGGCCTCAAGCCCTGCCCTGTTGGTCCTCTCACCGACCCCAGCCAGGGCTACGGAGGGCGACAGCACCATCGCGTTGCCCCCCTCGAACACCTCGGGCTCCCTCATGGACTTAAGGACGGGGTAGCCGAGCTTCTCTATGATCTCCCTGTAGGCCCTCTCCTCGCCCCTCCTCACCTCGTACATGAACCTCGATATTACTGCCCCCCTTGGCGTCATCAGGAAGGGGTCCCTGGCGTACATTGCGTTGGGCTTGTCCTCAAGGCCCTCGAGCAGGTGGACCTTGACCCCCTCGGACCTGTAGAGGCCTACGAGCTCCTCGACCTCCTCCCTAGCCCTCTCAAGGCTCATAGGCGACCTGAAGAGGTACTGCCTGTAGTTGTTCTCATTAACCAGGAGGACCTCCCTGCCCGGGACGTGCATCACAACCTCCTTAAGGGCTCCCACCTCCGAGTTGACGAGAGGTAGGCGAATCTAAATCACCTCCTCTAATGAGGTTGACCAAGGTTAAAATTTACTTAAGGCCGACCGACGGCCCGCAGATAGTGGGAACTGTCAAGGCGCCTCAGGGTCAGGCCTCGACAGCTAGGTGTCAGGTTGCTCGGCTCGCTAGAAGGGGGGCCTCCCGCTTGACAGGAGCCTGGCGGCGTCATAGGCGAAGTAGGTTATTATCATGTCGGCCCCCGCCCTCCTTATGGAGTAGAGGAGCTCCATCATGGCAGTGGTCTCATCTATAAGGCCTGCCCTGGCGGCCGCCTTGACCATGGCGTACTCGCCGCTCACATCATACGCGGCCAAGGGGACGTCGGGGTAGCGCTCCTTGACGAGCCTTATGACGTCAAGGTACATCAGGGCCGGCTTGACCATCACTATGTCGGCCCCCTCCTCCAGGTCAAGCCTCACCTCCTTCAGCGCCTCCCTGGCGTTCCTGGGGTCCATCTGGTAGCTCCTCCTGTCGCCGAAG
>Ga0209224_1000116_pt1 | contig 19215 bp, 20 predicted proteins | sample MonGeyMetagenome_FD_184731 | JGI IMG/M metagenome (GOLD analysis project Ga0209224, IMG submission 184731) | Hypoxic/sulfidic aquatic microbial communities from Monarch Geyser, Yellowstone National Park, USA - MG (SPAdes) v2 (version 3) | ecosystem: Environmental > Aquatic > Thermal springs >...
TAATGGCAGCAGGTAGGGCACCACTAAGTGAGGCCCTTGACGTGCTGAACGCATTGTTTGGTAATATCGAGAGGGGCGCTGAGGTTCATGAGAAATTATTCAATGCATTATCAATAACGGATGCTGAAGTTAATAACACGGGCTTTAACCTAGTGAATTACGCATACACGAGGCATTTACACTACTACGCATCGAGGGGTTGACCGTCTCTCCGGAGACGGTAAAGACTTGTTGTCTTCACCGTCTCCTTCTCGACGGTCTCCCCGAGCCCCCTCACCGCAGTAGCTCCCCGACCTGTCGCCAGGGGTTCATTGCCCTACGGGTCTTGGAAACTCGGGGTAACCGATTAATTCAGAAACCACTACCTTATAAATTTTGACGTCTTAGACACCAATGAATACAAACACCACAAATGATTACGAAAACCGAAACAGCTCCTCAACCCCAATTCCTTGCCGCGTGGGCGCCGTGCATGTGGGGTTATCCCGAGATCGGTAGGTATGTGCTCAGCACGAACAACCCGTTGTATAGCGCTTGGGCAAGCTTCTACGCCTCTGAGGATTATCTGAACAGGGTCAATGCGCTCCTGAGGGTTTTGGATAGGTATGATATAACACCTGAGATGGAAGTGGTGTTTAGGGATAGCGTTGTCTTTGAGATAATGTTTTGGGATGCATCGCTCAGGATGGACCCTACGCAATTCCTGTGATTTAACGTCTCAATTGCGAGAGTAAAACTCCGATAAGGGTTATGGCGGAGCCTAGGGCTTCCATGGGCGTGGGCACCCTGCCGAGTATTAGATAGGCGAATAGAAAGGCGAACACCGGGACTAGTATGGAGAGGGAACTCGCCACCACAGGTCCAAGGTCCCTAACACCGAGGAACCACAGTAGGAAGCCGACTACCTGGGCTATGAACGCAACCACGATCCCCCAGGTGAACGCCATCAATGATAACTGGAAGTATGGGTTTAGGGCTAGGGTTGGTAGGGCTATTATGGCCGAGTACAGGCTTAGGGCTACATTTAACCTAACCAAGTTCTCCCGCGCAAGGTTCCTCCTGTAGTAGTAAGTCCCAATGGCCCATACAAAACCACCAAGTATTGCCATGGCGTCCTCAATATCGAAATTATAAACGCCGACCGTGATCAATAAGCCCGTGAACGCCACCACCACACCCACGATCTGCAAGACGGTGGGTTTCTCATTATAGAGTATGATTGCAAGCAATAATACGAATATGGGTTGCGTGTATATGAGGACAGAAACGAGGGCTGGGTTTACGCTATACTCAATGGCTAAGTTTAATAGCACCACAAAGAGTGCACCATTAAGTAGGGCATTCATTAGGGGCTTCCAACCGCTAGTAATTCCGCCACCAATTATGGAGAGCACGAGAGCACCAACTAAAAACCTGAACAGTGTGAGCACGAAGGGTGACATGTAGGCTAGGGCTATCTTAGTTAGGGAGTATGATGACCCCCAGGCAATGAGTACACCAAGCATCGCTAGGTAACCGCGCAACCTACCCACGACACACCACGGCACTAAAAGCCCTAATAAGGCATTCCCTAACAACGCAAGACTTATTAATCCCGAAGTGGGCATAAGCCATATGGACATTACGGAGTTGATGATAACGCTCGTTAGTAAGGGTACGGATTACGCACTAACCCAACTACCCACACTACTGAGGAATAAGGAGGTCTCTAGAGAGGACGCGGAGTTACTACTGCTTTACACAATGGCGAGCGATATGAGGAATATACATAAGTACGTTGTTGAGTCATACAAGGAAACCACCGAAATGCATAAGGATCTAAATGAGGGATTCAAGGACTTAAATGATAGGCTTAGGAGCATAGATGAGAAGTTGGACTTCATAATTTCACAACTCAAGGTGCTCAACACGAACATAAGCATCACGTATGAATTAACATCGAAGATAATGGCTAGGCTAATGGAGAGTAGCATGAGTAGTTTACCGAAGAGCACTTAAGGACGCATTAACTTATTAATAACAGAGGTCCTGGGGCACTATTGTGTTGTCCTCGGCCTCCTCGCCAATCGTTGTTGGTGGGCCATGCCCTGGATAGACAACGAAATCCCTCGGCAACTCCCTATACAGCCTACATATGGACGCTATCAATGCCTCATCATCTCCGCCAGGCAGGTCTGTCCTACCCACATCACCTGAGAACAAGGTATCACCTGTTAATACGAAGCCATCGCCAATGATCGATATTGAACCAGGCGAGTGCCCCGGCGTGTGCATGATCCTTAAGCCCAATGGTGCCGTGAATCCCTCATCTACGAATGTTGGCTTGGGTAAAACCGGCGCCTTGAAACCCCAGGACATTGCTAATTCGGCATATGCGCCCCTCAACTCCCAATCAAGCCTATGAACCATGAACGGCGCACCCGTTAGCTCCACAATGTCCCTAACCGCACCAACATGGTCGAAGTGAAGGTGGGTCGCTATTACGGCTAGAACCCTCCTACCCCTCAGCACCCTCATTATTTTCCAAGCCTCATCGCCAGGATCAACCACTACGCAACTATCATTATTACATATCACGTACGCGTTAGTACTAAGCGGCCCAACAACCACAGTCTCTACCCTAACCACCCCCAACACCCAGTTTCCATGCTTCCACTGCCGATGCCATTATTGCTGTTGCCTGCTCTATGATTGCCATGTATTTCACGTAATAAATGACTGCAAGCCCACCGCCAACGAGTATTGGCGGTATTAATGTTAAGATTATTGTGGCAACACCCCACAATGCCTTGGATGCCCTCGTTGTTGCCACGCTAATCAGCACTGCGTATGCGCCGATGAGCATCACGTAGGCAATGATTATCATGATTAGTGCAGGTATTGCTAACCTAGCCAGTAGTAGGGCGAAACCAATGACGAATGCGATAACCATTATTATCGGTACAAAGCCCCTACTCAATTTACCCAAAACCAAAACAACACCGAGGTATGCATACAAAACAAGCATCAAAGCCGCAACAACGACCCCCGCAGCAACGATATTACCAGGAGTGTAAAGCAACCAATACGGGAGGGATATTGGTGTTACCGTCAATACGGAACTCAGTAGGAGCCAGAGGGATGAAGCAAAACTCACGAGCACAAAACCAACGTAGAACCAGAGGAGGAACCTAACAGCCATGGTGGACACCACCACACATCACCCAATCTGCGTAACCTTGCCGTACTTGCATGTGTATGTTGTTGGGTTCCCGTAGAAGTTCGTGGCATTAAGTATGAAGACATATGTTGGTAAGCCATAGACCCCCGAGACATCAACTACAGAGACATAGAGGTTCACGCCATCTGTGATGCCGCCAATCTCTATGTAGGTACTTGCCACGCTTGTTGAGGTTTGTGGTGGTGGCATGCCTAAACCCCCAGAGCCAAGTGATAGGCTTGTTAATGTGGTACCAAGTTGGGCTGGGCTTAGACCATAGGCTGTTTCAACACCAGGTGGCATGACGTAGACGGTACCCCATGGTGTACTAGCATTAATAACTAATCCGTTGCATTGATAGAGATACTCCTGACCTGTGTATATGAATGCTGCGTAATTAACAATTGATGATGGGTATTCGAGGTAATGCTTACTGGCTAAGTAATAGAGTAGGCTTACTGAACCATTACCATAATCAAGTACCATGCCAATATAATGATCATTTGGTGGTACGCATAGTACCTCGAAAACGGTTGCATTACCCAGGTGGTAAGTACCCATTGAGGAGTTCACAAACCACACGGTGTAATTAACAATAGCCCAAGTGGCACCCCCATAGTACCAATACACCGAACCAGGCTGCGTCACCCAATACGCTGGGCCGAACTGCGCCACCTCAGAACCAAAGACCACTGGATAAAAACCAAGAGCCCAATTCTCCTCTGCGCTGTATGATGTGCCTATGTCGCCATAGCCCGCAGCCATCGCGTTCCACCTATTCATGCCCACGAAACCTGCGATAAGCTGGAACTCCACTCCTTGGTCTCTTTGTACTACGTCCTTGTCCCACGTTACCCATGCTGTTGGTAGTGATCCGTTGAAGCCTAGGCATGCGATTTCGGGCTTGAACGTGGTTTTCTGGCGGTGGTTTGGGGCATTCAAATTGCAGTTGTAGGTTGTGTAATCACTATGATTGCTGGGGATTTGTAGGTTCACCGAAGTTATGCCCGGCATTGCTGGAACCACCTCGTTTGGTCTTAACTCATTGACATTGATGAGTGCATCAACGACTATGTACCTTGAGTTTTTAATGACCCAACCAACGTTGTATGGTATGACTAATGGCACAATCCACGACTCATTACCCCTCACGTATGTTATGAATATGAGCATTGATGTTTCATAATCACTGAAGGGTATGCCCAACGAAGCCCACCTGCCAATTACGTACTGCCAATTCGCGTTACTAAACGGCACGGTCAGGGTTAATGAGTATCCCATGGAGACGTGGACGATACCGCTCGGCGCATTGGCGTAGACGTCAATAAAAGCCCTAACAGGCTCAACAACCGAACCGTTGATAAGGAAAACCCTAACCAACAAACCAGGAGGGACATTGGGCATAGGCTGTGACGCGTAGTAACCAACCTCGCCAAACCTACCAATGCTGGAATAGGTAACAAGCGATGGAATCGCGTAGATGCTATTGGCTATAATGATGATTACGGAAGTGATGGCTAGGATGAGAACGATCAATCTAAGCGTGAAATTAACTCTTGCTGGGGAATTCACAGGAAATTAATAAGGTTACCTATTAAAGGCTTTTTGAGACCTACTTGCCGTAATTAATGATGTCTCTATACTTCCTGCTGAACCACCTGCCCACGTAGTACCTAATCAATGGATACAATGGTCTAACGAATACACTGGCAATGCGATATGCCGTGCCAGGTACCACGTCGCCGTTGAAGTTGGGATTATCTACCTTATTGGCGATTTCCCTGGCTACATAGGCTGGGTCCAACACAGGTCCCATGGGGTTTTCCCTAGCCCTGGATGCCGTTGGGCTAGCTATGGTGTTACTGAAGAAGTTCGTCCTCATGTAGCCTGGGTAGACACCAATAACCCTAATGCCCAGTGGTTTGAGTTCTATCCTGAGTGAGTCGGTTATGTTGGCTAGAGCCGCCTTTGTCGATGTGTATATGCCGAGCCAGGGTATGGGTATGTGCGCCGCTAAACTAATTACGTTAACCACGCAACCCCTCTCCCTGGCCAGGTCGTTTAGGAAACCCTTAGTGAGTAGTATTGGCGCTATGTAGTTCAGGTTTATTATCCTAACGATATCCTCCTCATTAAGCTCGTTCAGCGGTCCATAAACACCGGCACCAGCATTGTTAATCAAGACCTTTATTGTAATTCCAAGACCCTTAACCTTACTAATGAATTCATTTATTCCACCCACATTCGATAGGTCATAATCCACAGCCCAGGCATTAATGCCATACCCAGCCCTAAGCTCCTCAACCAAACCCTCAAGGGCATCCCTCCTCCTACTAACCAGGACCAAGTCGTATCGCCTAGAGGCCAACTCCCTAGCCAACTCCTTACCAAGACCTGAGGATGCACCTGTGACAAGGGCAACTCTACCCATACAGGTACACTGTTGGTTTTGGAGTTATTAAGTGAATCTTGGTGGTTCCTGGTAATTATTGCTTATTTAAATAAGACCCACGGCTAAATGCTCCTTTAAGTTCTTCGAGGCTCTCCTCATCCTCCAGCGTACTTAGATCCCCTGGGTTTTGGCCCGTGACCGCTGCCCCTAAGACCCTCCTCATGACCTTACCAGTCCTTGTCTTGGGTAGTTTATTGAGGATTACAACCTTACCAACCACGGCTACGGGTTCCATGGTCTTCCTGGGATGCTCTGTTACCTCGTTTTCCGTGATCTTGCCCTCAGTACCTCAACGTCCTAGCCTCCCTAGTCGAGGAAACACACCAACGCTGCCTTGTTCCTTCCCACCCTCCCTAGTGTGATAATCTAGGGCGTTACATGAAATGCATAGGAACTAATGTCTTTCATTATTGGATGTTTTTGCTTTCTCTTTCTATTCAACACTAGTTTTTTATATCCTTACCTCTGTTTTTTGTACAGTATGGATAGTCGTGTACTAAGAAAGCGTGGGGCGCCTGGTATTAGGGTTACCAAGTTACCGTATAAAGTTAGGGTTTACCTAAACAATCAAGTCCTCATACCAGCAAGTTTGGTCAGAATCTTGGGCATTTCAGGGCTTAGGTACGCGGTGATAACCGTAGCGTACAATGGCGTTGTTGTGAAGTTAAGAGGTGTTAAGTTACTCAGGACTAAGCATACGGATTCGAGGCAGTTCACGATACCTAGGGAGGTTAGGGAGGCCTACGGTATCAAGCCTGGTGATGAGGTGGAAATCATCAACATAGAACCGTTTAGGCTTTAGCCGCAGAGTGGTCCCTTTATCGTTATTGAGTTCACATAGACTGTGGTGTTCACTATGTAGTTCGCGTATGCCGTAATCGTAATGTTAGTGTAGTAATTGAGTTTGATTATAGTCGTTGCATTATTATTGACCGTTGATAAGTTTATTGTCGTGGTGCCAACCCTTATGAGGGCTAATGTCGTGTTGATGGCCCTTAGGTACTGCGGACCACTCCATCCATAGGTTACTTCTATGCTGTAAAGGCCTGGTGGTAGCGCTTGGGTTGTGGTGAACCATTGACCTGGCGGCTCGTTTGGCGTGTGCACTATAGTGTCGCCCTGCACCTCACCATTTATTATTGTTAGTTCGTTGGGCCCTATTTTTATGGTCAATGGCTTACACACCACCGGCGGCCCTGTGTAGTTCGCCTTAAGCACCAGTAGGGAGTTTCCGATCACCATGTATACCCCATACCCATTGCTTAATGCGAGGTTTACGTACTCATTGTATGGGGTGCCCCACCACGTGAACCACGGACTACTTGGTTGAGCTATTATGTACTCTGGCCTGAGCCATGGATACCATTGCGTGTAGGCATTTATGTTGTTGGAGAATGGTGGATATAGATTGTTTTGGACTAGCACTGTTGCATTACTTGGTATTTGACTTATTGCGTTCCAAATCTCCCTATCGGTACTGGTTATTGCGTATTGGAAGTGTATTAATGGGCTTACACCTAGGAGCACTATGACCGTGGATATGACTATGAGTACTGTGAACCTCCTCATTAAGTCGCTAGGCAGCTTCGATAAAGCCATGAGCGATGCCATCATTATGAAGGGTATGGAGAAGGAGCTGTATTGGAAGTACGGGCTGTAGTAAATGACATTGTTTGTGAGGAAGGATGCCAGGGGCCATGCCAGTGACGGAAGCACCAATGGGTCCAAGAATGCTGTGAATGCTGTTGGTGAGTATAGCTCCAGGAAGTATAGGAACTTCCTGGTACCGTGCACGGTGTATAGGTTGATGATAAGCCACGGGTTCCTAAATATGGAGACTAGAACCCCCAGGTCGAAGGATGATGCGTACTCCATGGGTAGACCGGAGAGGGGTGATGCTGTCGTGGGACCTGCAGGATTAAGTACCGACTTCAGCCATAGGGCAAGTACGAGTACGACCATCGATATGACCGCAGTAGCCACCCCGTGAACGACAACCCTCCTCCTCAGGTTCTTCGCGATGTAATAAATTCCCAGGAGAGCCATTGGTATTGGTGCGAACTCTATGGTCCCCAGGGTAAGCAGTAATAGTGGGTAGTAAATACTCCATTTCCTCGTTAATAGTGCATATGTTGCGTATAATGCCAGGGGCATGAAGAGAGTTTCCATGTGGAAATCAAAGGAGTTGGCGCCCTGAACCAATGGGTTCATTAAATAGGCAAGGGCGAATAATGCGCCGAGGTTCTCCCTACCCAACCACCTACCCAACCAATAGATTGGTAATGCACCGAGCGCAACGATAACGCTCTGGGCAATAAGTAGGGTGATTGGGCTTGGGTATACCGCGTAGATGGGTAGGAGTAGGAACAATGTTGGCGAGAAGTGCACATCAAGGAAGCTATAGCCTATGGGGCCTGGCTTCGGTATTATGGCAACATCAACACTCTCATAGAAGAGCCTATGGTAATACAGCGTTGATGCAAGGGCTTGCGCAAAAATGCCCAGGTCAGCGGCGTGCGTATGAAATGTGTAGTACTTCAGTATCGTGTAGTAGGATAATGTAATGGCGTATGCCACAATCCCCACATAGACAATCACCGAGTAAATGTCAAACCTGCGCATTTAGCAAGGTTTTGCATTAACTCATTATTAAAGAATGCTTATTTCATGAAATCGAGTATTGATGGGCCACTCCTACCTTCATACTTAACCTCCCTACACTCAATGCTTATTGACACAAGCCCCTCAGGACCTACTTCCATTATCACCGGCTTCCAATGGTTAATGAAGGATGCATTTATTATATAGGCGTTTCTGGACCTCACGCACCTAACCGTGGACTCATGGGCATGCCCATGTATTGCGATGACGTTATTCGCGAAAATCACATTCTCTAAATCTCTAACCCCGAGTGTCGGCCATATCCTTGGGTCCTCACCCTGCAATGTCTTGAATGATGGTGCATAGTGTGTTAGTAATATCGTTAATTCCCTGGATGAATTAAGGATGCTCCTTAACCACTCAACCCTACGTTTATACGTGTCGGTTATGTGTGGTATATTCCTCAACTGCCATGTGGTTGGTTTCTCGAGGGATCCTCGTGAACCAATGATTCTAAGTGAAATTCCATTTATGTTAATCTTGATGACTTCATCATCAAGCCACTTGATAAGACCAAGGCTCTTAGCCCTTGGTAGTACATCGTCATAATCCTCATTTCCTGGCACCGCAATTATTGTATCACTCAATTTCTTAAGTTCATTCATCAGTATCTTCAACCCGTCAATCTTACCATCCTCCATCAAGTCACCAGCGATTAAAACAGCGTCGAACCTGCCAAGACCCTTAACAGCCTCCCTAAACCTCGCAAAATACTTCGGCGAATGTATATCTGCGGTAGCCAGCAATTTAGCAGGCACGCTACCTAATTACGCATAAAACATTAAATTACTTTTTAACCCAGAATCATTAGGATCGATGGTTTGGGATGAAAGACGAACTAGTATTACGCAGGTGTGACCCAGATAATGATATGGACACGATTGTGGATCTCGAGAGAGCGATATTTAGACCAAGCGAACAATACACCCTCGGCTTCATAAACTGGTTGTGCAGGAATTGCACGAAATACTCATACATAGCATTCATGGGGGATAAACCCGTGGGTTACATAATATCGTGCATTGAGGGCTTCAGCAGAGGACACGTGATCTCCGTAGGGGTCCTTGGCGAATACCGTAGAAGGGGGATTGGTAGCGAATTAATGAGTAGGTCAATATGCTCAATGGTTAATGATGGTGCTGACTACGTAATACTCGAGGTTAGGGTCTCAAACACCCCAGCCATCACGCTCTATAGAAAGTTGGGCTTTGAGGTGAGGGATCTACTTAGGGCCTATTATAGTGATGGTGAGGATGGGTATCTGATGATACTTAATAATGAGAGGTTCAGGGAGTTCGTGAATAGGCACTGCACATCAATAACTAAACAACCTACTTAGGTATGTCTGCATCCACCTATCCTTCTGCAATGTATAATCCCTCTTCGGCTCCGGATCCTTCATAGGCTTCGGTGGTTGCTGTGTGTAATCAAAACCAAACTGGACACTATTGGTCTCGAGCCTCCCATCCACATTACCAACATATGCCCAACCAACAAACGCATACTGAACATTAACCTTCTCGTCAACCCTCAAATCACTCAAAATACCATTAGCTGCGAATAATGCACTCTCAAAGGCTATCTCCTGGTTCTTAGGATAAGGCAACTTCGCCGCATCACCAGCTCCATACACATCATCAAACCTAGGACTCCTTAAATCCGTTGGCGACCTGACCTCGAACCAGTCGGTGCCAAGGCCTGCCTCCTTAATGAATGATGGCGCCCTATTTGGTTCAAGTAGTGCGAGTACATCGTACTTGTACCTCTCGCCACTCTTCGTAACAACCTCCCCATCGCCTATCTCTGTAATCTCCTGATTTGTAATTAATTCAATACCAGCCTTATCGTATATTGACTTAACGACATCGGCAATTACTGGTGGTTGCGTCTTATCATTTGCGTCCACGTGAATTATCCTAACCCTATCCCTAACACCCCTGTGCCTAAGTACGGTATGTATCAATAGGGCTGTCTCGGTAGGAGCTGGAGCGCACCTATACGGTGCCTTAGGCGCGTAAACCACCACAGTGCCACTATTCAGCTTCCAAACCCAATCCTTAAGAACGTGTACCCTACCGACATCATAAACATTCGCAACGCGCCACCAATATTTATCATAGCCAATTATCGATGAACCATCATAAACAACGCCGGGCGCGATGACCAGGTAATCGTAATTGATGCTCCTGGACCCAAGACCATAGAGGGTTTCTGAGTAATTAACAACCCTATTTCCAGGGTCTATACTAACCACACTACCAACAATTAGGTTTATATTCCTCACGTTTTCGTAACCCCTCACTATCCTGCCATACTCCTCCTCATTCGTTAACAACAACGGCCTTGTTGGACCTCCAACATAGTACCTATCCCTAGTTATTACATATACATCCACTAAATCGCCAGCCTTACTAACGAGCGTATTGGCGACACCCAAGCCAGCTATCCCTCCACCAACAATCACAACCCTCTTCTTACCAGCCATACCCACCAACGACCGTGGGAGACCACGGCTTAATAAAGGCTTGATTTAAGGTAATCCATTTGATGGGTTTATGAGGTATTCATTGAAAATAACCTGCCTCAACGCTTGACAGTATGCACCACGGGCCTATTATCGCTGAGGCTAAGCTCGATTAGCCCCTCATCGGAAAGCCAGGCTATGTATGACAGCACTGCAGACCTGTTAAGCAGGTAATTATGCACTGAACCTAAATCCAACCCCTCATTAATCAATACCCTGAGAACCAATTCCTCAAGCCCCATGGGCCCACCCGATAACTGATTAATAATGACATTTCTCAACCTCGTTATAGCACTTATATTCTCATCAATAGCGGTCAGGACACCCTGTGGATTTGCCACATCACCGTGGGCCGGTACGATTTGGCTATACCCACTAGCGGCATCACGTAACCTCTTCAGACTGTCCAGGGCTAAGCTCACGTTGAGGTGATACGGAACGCCGTACTTCCTTATAATTTCCGTTGGGAAGAATGCGTCTGCCGTGAATAGGACCCTATCGTAGTGTACGCCTACCATGCCCATTGTATGACCTGGCAACTGCATGACATCAAAACCAACCTCTCTACGTAACTCATCAATATCCCTAACAGGCACACCCTCGGCCTCGAGGAGTTTTGTCCTCAGGATTTTGGGTGGATAGGCACCATAGAGGTAGAGTGGCTCAAGTACGGGCTTTTCAATGAATGGTTTGTCCTCAGGTGATGCGTAGACGCTGGCGTTTGTCCTCTTAACGATTATTGCATTCCCACCAATGTGGTCAGCGTGATGGTGGGTGTTTATTATCGCCCTGATTTTTAGGTTCATGGACTTAATGGTATTGAACACCTTCCTACCTGAGTCCTCATCGATTCCCGTATCTATTATGACGCACTCATTATTATCAATCACGAGGACTCCGGTGTTCGTCCTCCCTGGAATCACGTAAACCCTATCGGTAAGCTTCTGCGCGGGCATGGAGGATAATAACTGATAATTATTTTTAAGGTACTTGCTTCAGTGCATGGTCGAGGTCCTCGATTATGTCCTCCACATCCTCAAGACCAACACTAAGCCTCAGTAAGTTATCCCTAATCCCAGCCCTAGCCCTATCCTCGGGGCTCCAGTGAACGTGCGTCGTACTTGCTGGGTGCGTTATTATACTCTCTGTACCACCAAAGCTTACGCTTGGTATTATCAACTTAACGCTCCTGTAAACCGCCATGGCGCTTTCCAAGCCGCCCCTAACCTCGAAGCTCACAATACCACCGCAATTACTGAGGAACTTCCTGGCAACCTCGTAGGACTCGTGGTTAGGTAGGCATGGGTAGTAAACCCTCTCAACCTTCGGATGCTCCATTAGGTACTCGGCAACTGCCTTCGCATTCTCCTCATGCCTACCCATCCTAATGTGGAGGGTCTTCAAACCCCTATCAATTAGGAATGCGGTGAATGGTTCCATGATAGTCCCCAAGAACCTCCTCCACTCCCAAACACCCTTCATGGATTCAACGTCAGGGCCTATTACGAAGCCAGCCACGGCATCATTATGACCACCAAGGTACTTGGTGGCGCTATGCACAACATAATCCGCGCCGTAGACCAGTGGGTTCATGCCAATAGGCGTAGCTAATGTGTTGTCAACAATCACCCTGGCACCAACCTCACGGGCCACCTTGACAATTTGAGGTACGTCATAAACCCTAAGCAATGGATTCGATACCGTCTCAATAAGCACAAGGTCAATGCCCTTACCCAATGATTTAATGATGCTGTCATTACCGGGATCAACAACCACAGTCCTAACACCAAACTTACCTAGTCGCTCTATGAGTACTAGCGTGGAGCCATAGACATCCAGGGGGATTAGAACATTCATGCCGGGCTTTATTAAGGCCATAAGGAGCGTCGTTATGGCAGCCATACCACTCGATGTGCCTATGGCGTCGGCACCCTGCTCCAGCTCCGCCATCTTCCTCTCCACCGAAAGTACAGTGGGGTTATCCTCCCTCGAATACTTGAGTGGTACCGTGCCATGGGGCACAATCTTCCTCTCCGGCTCCCTGTACTCAAAGAACGCCGATTGGTATATTGGCTCGATCACGGACCCAATATCATCACTGGTATGCTTAACGCCACCACGCACAGTCCTGGTGCCCTTACCCACGGACGCCATGGCCTAGCAGTAGTAGTTAAGTATTACGTCCTAAATCATTAACTATTGACCTAATGCTCGTCTCAATGTCCTGACTTATCTCACGACCCCTCCTCGCCGTCTCCTCGATCATCCTCATAATCAAGCCCCTCAAACCACCCTCCTCAGCAACCTTAAGACCCCTAATCGTGACACCACCAGGTGTTGTAACCTCCTCAATAACACTCCACGGCCTCTTAACCCTAAGCAACTCAGCGCTACTCTCCAGCGTACCCACAGCCAACTCCCAGGATATGTCGGTTGGTATACCAAGAAGCAAACCAGCCTCCCAAAGGGCTTCGAGGATGACGGATATGAAGGCAGGACCTGAGCCGCTAATGGCTGTTATGGCGTCCATGTACCTCTCATCAGCTACGAAGCACCTACCCATGGAACTGAATATACCACAGGCAACCTTAACATCGGCCTCGGAAGCCCTAGAACCAGGCGACACAGCCGTCACACCCCTCTCGATAACAATGCCAATGTTAGGCATGGCCCTAACAACCCTAGCCCCAACAAGACCCTCCAAAATCCTAGTCGTAACACCGGCAACCACGGAAACCAACAACTTATCCCCACCCAACACGTCGCGGATGGGCATCAACGCATCAACGACTTGGTAGGGCTTAACAGCCAGGATAACGACGTCGGCGTCTCTAACGACCTCCGCATTGTTCGTACTAACAAAGACACCAGGCAACTCCCTCCTAACACGCTCAACGCTCTCAACCCTCCTAACGCTACCAGACACATCGCCAGGATCAACACCAGACTTTATCAGGGCTTTGGCTATGGCAGTCCCTATCTTACCAAGCCCGATTATCGCGTACCTGGCAATAAAACCACCCAGGAAAACCAAAAACAAGCCTATTTATAAGCATTACACAAGTATAGACAATAAATAAAACCACCAAAGAAAAGGAAGAGGAAAAAGCCCGACATCAAACACACCACACATTCCCTCCAAGATACCAACTAAAATATAGAACAGGAACCCTCGCTAAACCAAACAAACACCACCAACCAGAACGACTCCCATGAATAAAACCTCAGCATTTCATTGAAATTAACACAATAAGCGCGATTAGTGCCGCGCACTTCCCAACGATACTAGTAAGGCGATGTGAGATGTTTTGAGATAGTTTAAAAGAGTGATCGTGTAAAGCTTAAAAAATGATATAGAAACAGAGCAGGTAATTATGGTACCTCTGCTCTACGTTGTTGGGAATGCCATACTCTTTATCGTAGGTCTCATAATAACGACAATCATAATTTACGCGGCAACCCACATAATGGGTGAGAGGGATGGATGGGGTAGGCCTTCTTAGCCGCTATCATAGGCTTCATAGTCTATTACATATTCCACACACTCATTAGTGGTTTGCTCGGGGCGTTGATTGGGTTTATAGTTTGGCTCTATGTAATAAAGGTGCTTTATAGGGTTGGTTGGGTTCGTGCATTCATAACCGCCGTAATAGTCGCCATACTCATATTCATAGTCGGTTTAATCCTACCCGTCGTTCACGTGGGTTGAGAACTAACCCCTGGCTATTGATAGTGGAAGTTTTAAACTCCCATAGAGCAATTAGGAATTAATGATGATGTTCAAGGGCACGGAATCAATGACGCGACGGCGGAAGGCTGATTTGATCATATTTATCTACGATTTTATTGCTGGGTAATTCTACGATAGTACTTTATTAGTTCCAACATAACCTGCCAGATACAGCAGGGGTGATGCCGCTGTTCCTGAGTGATGAGCAGTACGCCGTGCAGGACTTAGTGGATAGGAAGGCGACCTCCTCCTACTACACCAGCAGGGATGGTGTAGCGGTGGTTAGGGAGTTCGTGAAGTCCATAGGGCGTAGGGATGGGGTTGTGGTCATGGACCCGTTCCTGGGCTCAGGCGTTTTGCTATCCTCAATTAGCGACCTAATCAAGCCAGGTAAGGTCGTGGGTATCGAGATAAATGAGGAGCCATGCAACCTGGCACGGAGAATCCTCACCAAACTGTACACGAACGTGGAGGTCGTGTGCGGGGACGCCTTTAGGGTAGCCTGGAATTACAGGCCGGACATCATAGTATCGAACCCGCCCTTCGTTAGGTGGAGCCTGTTGGATAGGGAGTATAGGAGGGAGTTACTGGACCTGATGGGGCGGCTGGGGTATGCCGAGTTCATCTCTAGGGGTGACCCTGGGCTGCATATCTTATCGTTCTTCCTCATGGATTACATACTGAGGGTTGGTGGTTACATGATACTCGTGATGCCGGCATCAACGTTCTACACAAGCCAGGGCAGCGGCTTGAAGAGACTCCTGAGGGTTAGGTATCATGTGCTGGGAATGGTGGAGAATGGGCTAGACCCATCCTTCTCCGTGGGGAGCGGGTTTAAGGAATTAATACTATTCCTAAGGAAGAGGGATGCTGGGGATGCTGTGCTTAATGAGGGTACCGTGATTTACCGATGGGATGGGAAACTGAACAGCATCGGTAACATAAACCTACACACACTCCCAAGGTTCGCAGACAGAAACTGGCTATCCCTATTCAACATCGACATCGCGAATAAGTTGATCGAGATCATCGAGTATGGCCTCGAGAATGGATTACTGCGCTACCTAAGGAGGGATGAGGTTGTTAGGGGTGTCGAGATGTACGGACCCGACTTCTTCTTCCTACCCAACAGGCACTGGAGTATCGTGGGTAGGAATGGGGAGTACGTAATCATTAGGAACAGTGATGGCCAAAGACTGAGCATACACACGAAATACCTAGTCGAGTGCCTAAGGAAACCCGAGTACTACAACCATGAAGTCGAAATCCACGACCCAGGATTCTACGCCCTAGCAATAAACGACGACCCAGAGGGAGACCTGAGGAGGTACATCGAGTGGGGTGAGGGGCAGGGAGTGCCTGCACTAAAGTTCGGGAGGTACTGGTATAGGCACGTGTGGAGGCAGTTGCAATCCAAGAGACCCTACGGGCACATCTTCATACACGATAAGCTGGACCTGGATAGGCATAGGGTGCTTGCGAACTACAGCGAAAAACCACTATGCGCCTCAAAGGACTTCTACATAGTAAGAACAAAAAACCCACTAATAGCCGCCTGGTACAACTCAAACCTAATGAGACTATTCCTGAAGGTGTTCAGCAGAAGAATCTCAGAAAAATGGACCAGGTTCCTGGAGGAGGACTACCTCGCAATACCAATACCCACAGAAACAACGGAGAAAACAGACCTCAAGAACATAGACAAAACCATAGAAAATTACCTATGCAAAGACGAAAAATGCAGAAACATCCTGAGAGACCTAACCAAGACCCTCGGAGAAGGCTAAGATGATGAAAATCAGCGGGACTTAGGCTGATGAAGGGCTTATGAGGGCGGGATGAACAATGCATTTAGTGATCTCATATTTCAAACAATCCACCCTAAAGCGAAGGCACCCCCAAGACTATTGCAAACCCACCCAGAACTACACCATGAAGCCTTAATGAATATTAATCACCCTAACCCCAATACACCCAGAAACAGAGGACCCTCGCCTTAACATTCGTAGCAGTGGATGCCGTGGGTGCTATCTATTTCTTTTGTATGAGGGGGCACCAGCGCGCGCATAAACCCACGAGAAAATAACCTATATAGATGCCGCAAAGAAAAATATAGGTGAAAACAACGAAAAGCCTGCACACAAAACCCACGCACTATATAATCGAGAAAAAACAAAAAAAGCATCCCCAAACCATAAAGCCAAACACAAGAGAGACTTCAACATAAAGCTTCGATACCCTAATTACCCCATTAAACAACCCACCACACCAACCACCCACAATCAAATCACAACGCAAAGGCCAACGGGAGAAAACCTAAAAAACATAGGTACAATACACAACCCGCCGCCGTAGCTCAGCCAGGTAGAGCGTCGCCTTGGTAAGGCGAAAGTCCCGGGTTCAAATCCCGGCGGCGGCTTTCATTCTCATTTTATGGTTGTGGTTTGTGGGGCCGCTTGGGTGAGGACTTCGATCGCGTGCTTCCTCTTTATGTCGTTCATGCCTCTGTACTTGGTCATGTCGTAGAGCTTCTCGAATTCTCCCTGGCTGAGCTCTCCATTCTCATTCACTAGGATTAAATCTGCCCTCAACCTTCTCAGTGGATGTGTCATGAACGGCACTATCTCACCCAATACGCTCACAGCGTCGTTTCCGTTGAGTCTCATATTCATGTACCCGTGCTCCTCATTCCTCGTAATTAGAGCTGTAACACCGAAATACTGTTGAAGTATCTCACCGAGTATGTTCACTTCATAAATATCGTTCACTCCGAACGTGATGTTAAATATTGCCACACCACCGTAGTAATTAACACTTCCATCGCCGTCTGTTGCGGCGGCTAGGGCCTTCCTTAGGTCCACCTTACCGAGTCTCCTCAACATTGAGATTGCCTCGGCTTTATCCAGCGGCCATGGCCAGGAAGTCCTGGGTATCCTGATGAAGTATTCGGTGCCTATTTTGGTTTTTGATTTTCTATTCATGTTGATATTTGGAGTTTGTATTTGTTTTAGTATCGTTACAAAGTGTATGGCGCTGATAGTGTTTGTCGTGTTCAGGCGCAGATATAGGGTGTGTCTTTTGGTTTTGATCACCATGTCCGTTATGTACCACCCGAGCCATCTTATGTCGTTTAGTTCCTTTGCCGTTAGTGCGTTTAGCCATTGGCATGGGTCTACGCTGTACTCTCTAAAGGCATCCACGTCAACACCCACAAATTTCCACATCTTCTCACACATGAATCTCTCGCTCCAGCCAAAGTCGTGTCTCAACATCTCCTCTATACTATCAATCACTTCACTCATGCGTAGACCTAGCCTCCATCTATCCTCTCGTGATTGTGGTGGCCTAGTCATCATATTTTGTTGTGCCGTCTGATCACCCATCAAGACGTACCTCCCCAACCACTTATTCAACATCCTCGTGTTCGTATTGAATACGCTCCTGAACCAGTTTCTCGATACGCCAAGCTCGACCATGAGCTTTGTCAATAACTCACGCCTCAATTCATCATTACCCCTCAGCCATAGTTTATGAACGATCTCTTTAACACCATAAGCAATCTCCTTACTAGCCAACCTACCATCATGGCACTTATCCTTCACTAGCTCCTCGAGAATCCCCATTACGCAACCCACGTCATTTTTGCTCAGACACTCCATCGCTTGGTTCATCAACTCACTACATGTTTCTATTCTCCCCGCCTGGGTGGGATTGGGCGGGGAGGTTTCGTTGCTTGGTTCCAGGTCCTCCTTTCTATCCATCAGGCCTTTGCCCTTGTTAGGCGGCCCGTTGATGATTTTAAACCCACCCACGGTCGAGGCAACGAAGCACTCAGTGCGGTGCATGGTTAAAACACCCGTGGTTCTTGAGCTCATCCATGAAGATCCTAGCGGCTTCACTGCATAGCTTTGATTCCATGCATTCACCATAGACAAAACGCCACAACCCACAGTCACTTCCCTTATACGTCAACAACCACCCAAGCGGCCAAACCACCCACAATCACAACAAATAGCTCTCACGATGATTAATAAGGCACTACGAACATAAGGACGATTGCGGTTTGGACTTGGTTTTTGATTGGCAGGTTGTGGTGGTGTTTTAGGTTTTCTTCTGTGTGTTCATTAGTTCTGTGCCGAAGCCTAGGGCCCATAGTAGGTTTGGGTACACTATCATTCGTTCCATCCCGCCTGGCCCTAGTCCTAGGTATGTCCTTGTTATGTACAGTGCTAGGGCGATTAGGCCCATTGTTCCCAGTACTGGCCAGAGCGCCTTGCCTGGGCTTCTTGAGATTCTTGCTGCTGGGTATGAGGAGATTGAGGCGAATAGGAATGCTATTAATGCGAATATTAGGTGGAATGGGTGTACTGTCTCGGGGAATATACCAACACCTGCTGCCCCTATTCCCGTGAGTGCTATTGTTGTTGCCAGTGCCTTGCTTTGTTGTGTGAGTAGTGCTGAGGCTATTATTAGGAGGAGTCCCATTGCTATTATTGAGGAATTGAATATGATTGCGGTGCGCCCAACACCTAGGTCGCTTATGTAGTTCATGGATACACTATAGCCTGGGTACAACGCCTCAGCCACTAGCATTGCCAGTAGGAATTCTATTACACCAATGATTACGAGCAGCCCTGCAATGTTTACCC
>Ga0209224_1000125_pt1 | contig 18484 bp, 17 predicted proteins | sample MonGeyMetagenome_FD_184731 | JGI IMG/M metagenome (GOLD analysis project Ga0209224, IMG submission 184731) | Hypoxic/sulfidic aquatic microbial communities from Monarch Geyser, Yellowstone National Park, USA - MG (SPAdes) v2 (version 3) | ecosystem: Environmental > Aquatic > Thermal springs >...
CATAATTTCGAGTTCACCAATGATGGGGTTAGAATTGTGAATAGGAATGGGGATTCCATGTTTATACCCAGGGATTTGGCGTTGAATGAAATGTGTTACGAGTACGATGAGGGTTCAGGATTCGTCACAATTGTTATTAGGCATGGTGGCAAAGCCTACACCTTTAGGATGAGCCAGCAACATTTCGATAGGGTTAGGGAGGTGTTATCTAGGGCTTGGGGAGGGGATTTAAGGACCTGCTCGTAATTAGCCCAGCAGTGTGGATTTCGATGAATCCATGTAGTCAATGCTAAGAACATTACTGGGGCTAATACCAAGGTCCTTGGTTATGGCTTTAAGAACCTCGAATGCGTATGACTTTGACGCACCGAGGTCACCACCCTTAAAGGCAAATTCATTCGTATGGGTCACTATCTTAACCTCTGTGTAGTTTCCATTATCGATAACCACCGTAATCACGGTTATGAAGCCGAGGGTCCTAACAAAGAATTTGCCACCTATAAAGACTGCGACTCTAGGTGAAGTACCCAGTACCGTGAAGTAGACGTTAGATGCATACTTGTAGTTACGTAGGGCATTAACCACATCATCAAAGCCCACTGGTAGTAGGACCTTTACCCCATGTGAAGACCCATGCATAGCTACCATGCTACATAGCGTCATTATTTTTAAACATTGAGTCGTGTACCTTTAGAGGTGCGTCATTTAATGTCACTGTAATACTGGCAATCCGCATACACGACTTAGCCCATGGCTGTTATGGGTGGTTAGTTAAGGGTTTATAAAATCGCCCAGGTTATCTACGTGTGTTTAAGAAGGGTATGGAGCATCTGGCTGAGCCCTATAGGGTGGTGGTGTCTAGGCTACTGGATGCCTTACTAAGTCTCTATGGCGATAACCTAGTCTCCCTCGTGGTTTACGGTAGTGTGGCTAGGGGTTGTGCTAGGAGGGATAGTGACCTCGACCTGCTCGTCGTCTTCGAGGACCTACCCAGGGGCATCTTCGAGAGGGTTAGGTTGTTTGAGAGGGCTGAGGACCTAATCCAGCCGCTTCTTGATGGCTTAATAGATTCAGGCTACGCCATAGCCCTATCACCGGTGATTAAAACCAGGACAGAGACTGCCAGGTTCTCACCAATCTACCTAGACATGACTGAGGACGCTGTGATAGTTTACGATAAGGACAGCTTCTTCGAGGGCGTATTGACAAGGTTGATTAATAGGCTTAGAGAGTTGGGTGCCAGGAGGGTTTGGGTTAACGATAAGTCCTGGTACTGGGTGCTTAAGGGCGATTACAAATTTGGTGAGGTGATTGAAATTGAATAACCTCGACATGGCTAGGTCATACCTGAGGCAAGCCATGGAGAGGGTTAGGCATGCTGAGGAAGCCTTAACCAATGGTAATTACCCGTACGTTGTTAGGCAATGCCAGGAGGCGGTTGAACTAGCCCTCAAGGCTGCACTAAGGATAGTGGGTGTTGAACCGCCGAAGTGGCATGACGTGGGGCCGGTGTTGAGGAGGGAGCAGGGTAGATTTCCGGCGTGGTTTCGGGAACGTATGGATGAATTAATATCCATATCGAGGAGCCTCAGGAAGGAGAGGGAATTGGCAATGTACGGTGATGAGGAGAGCGGCATACCGCCTGAGGAACTTTACACCAGGGTGGATGCTGAGTACGCATTAAATAGTGCAAAGATGGTTCTGGGCCTCGTCGAGAAATTACTTAAGGAAACGGAGTCACGAACCTAAGACCCAAGTTGGGAGGATTTCGACGAATCCATATAATCAACATCAACAACATTTACGGGCCTAACGCCAAGCCTCCCAATAACAGCACTCAGTATCTCCCACGCATAGGACCTGGACGCGCCCAGGTCGGAAAGTGCAGGGTATGTGTGGGTTATTACCCTGAGCTCAGTGACGCCCTCGCCCTCAATGACTACTATGAAGGCCGAAATCCTATTAAACGACATGAGGTAAAATTCCTCACCAACGGCAACCGCAACCCTAGGCCTCGTATTCAACACCGCGAAGTATATGCCTGATGCGTGTTTATCATTACGCAATACGTCAACCACGGCATCAAACCCGACAGGCAACAAAGCCCTTAATCCATGTGCAGGCACGGACATTACTAAAGATGATGCATTAAAAGCATTACATAGGGAGAATCAGTGAATTTCGGTGGATAAGCAATGTGCGGTCATGAGCAATTGAATAAGGAAAACACGGTTTTCATAAACACAATCCACACACCCACGAGAGAAAACCTAAAAACCAGAGCACAAAGATACAGACGCCGCTGTAGCTCGGTGTAATGCAGAACTATAGCACACAATTGCACTAAGCATATTCAGGTACCCACGTCATGTTTCTTGTTAGTTTTTACGTTAGTGTTACTTTTGGCAATTTCTCCATGATTTGCCTCGGCACGTGCTGTTGTGTTAGGTGTTTGTTGTGGTTGTATCTGCTTATCATGAGCATTGTGTAATTGGAATTGCTGTTCGTGCCTATGCTCGTGGTTCCTTATAAACCTATGATAAAATAATTGTTGGGTGTTGGGTGGTGTGGCCGCTTGCTTGGTTAATGACGTATCAAGGAGCTGATTGCCGGTTATGGGGCCATGTCTATCGAGCATGTATGGGATCGAAATTATGTAGTGAAGCGGCTAGAATGCTCATGAACGAGTTAAGTAAACATAGGTGTTTCGACAATGCACCGCACTGAGTGCTTCGTTACCTTGGCCGTGGGTGGGTTTAAAATCATCAACGGGCCGCCCAAAATGGGCAAAGGCCCGATGACCAACAAAGAGGGTCAAGAGTTAAGCAACGAAGTCTCCCCGCCTCGACCCACCCAGGCGGGGAGGATAGAAGCATGCCGAGAAATGATCGAGGAAGCAATGAGGTGCCTAGAAAACAACGATAAACAATGCACCATGAGACTCATCGAGGAGTTAATAAAGGCAAACTGCCACGACGGTAGGTTAGTTGGCGGCGAAATCGCCAACCATGTTAGAGATGCCTTTCACGAGCTGTGGCGCATCAGCGATAATAAAACACGATGCGAAATACTATCGTTGCTCAAGAATCTCGGCGTCTCAAGAAGATGGTTAGGTGACGCTTCAGGCTCAGGAGGTAAGATCGACAATTGGTTGAAGAAGTGCGGTATCGAGATAGAAAGACGCACAACAAAAAGCAAAATCATTAAAGATATCGAAAGCCTGATGAGAGAACTAGGTTGGAGTAGGGAGATAATGTGCAAAGAAGTATTACGGCTTATTGGCATCAAAGTTGATGAAATAGAGGAACACGGCGTAAATGTGTGTGATTGGATAACAAACATAAACGAAGCGTACTTCGTAGGTTTAGTAATGAGTGACATTGCGGACCGTGTAGTTAGAGGTAAAAAGAGAGAATACGTCAAGGTCTCGCTACACACAACGGATGGAGTCAGTGCCGTGTTGTTTTTAATAATTCTTTTGCATTTTTCGCAAACAGGAAATGTAGGCATATCGTTTAATTGGGATGATACACCAGAACGACGAGGCGTAAAAGACATCGTGGCGGTGGAATTCTATGTTTATGTTAGGAGAGAAAAATGGAGATGGTTGAATATTGAGGAGATAATTAAGTATATAAAGACGTTGAATCCAGAGGATATAGTGAGAGTTATTGCTGGTGAGGTAGATGGTGATGGAGAAGTTTATTTCCACTCTGCAAACTCGGAACCACGCATTAAAATATCGGCATGTAAAAAATGCACAAAGAGAATTTTCTTAGACATTATTCAAGAAGCATTGTTAAAACTAGGAATTATGAGTCGCATTTACGAATCAGAGACAGCAGCTGAATTAGAAGTTCATGGAGAAGACGCCATTAAGTTGCTTAGGTTACTTGCACCGCACTTGCATCATCCAGTCAAGAGAATACGAGCAATGCTGATGCTAATGCATCACGACGGCAAAATAGACCACAACACCTTTAAGGAGCTCTACGAAAGCGAATACTACGAATTAAAACGAGGTCGCGCATTGGAATTCCTCGCCCGAGCGGCCCCACAAACCCACACCCACGGGTAACAGAACACAAACACACGAAAGAAAGACATAAAAAACCAGGAAAAATAACATAAACGCCGCCGTAGCTCAGCGCTCTGGGAGAGCGGCCGGCTGAAGCGCAAGGTCTCAGAGACCGGCAGGTCCCGGGTTCAAGTCCCGGCGGCGGCACCAGGGTTTTGTTTTGTATTCCGTGTTTTGTGTTTAGTATTTATTTTGTTCTCTATGGGGTGTGGGTTTGTGGGGTTGTTCTAACGAGGGCTTTTAGCCATGATTGCGCTTGATGTTTGTTTTTGTGCTTGTTCATTGTTTTATGCCGAGTTTCTCGGCGATTGTTTCTTTCAATACATCGAGTAAAGAGCCTTCTTGGGCACCGTAATCCTGGTATCCAGGACTAAGTGTGATGGAGGAGGGGCTTGGCGATGACGCACTTAAACGACTCATCATTTAAGCCAATAACATGTCCCGTATGCCTCAAGGAGCAATCCACCGTTAGTGACTCCACCAATGCTGGTGTTGATGGGGTCTTCGTTATACCCGGCCAGGGAGGTTAGGTTGCTTAATTCTATGCCCACTATACGCAATGCACGTATAGCTGGTGGGTTTGGCACAATACTTAAGAGTGCTTGGTAATTGCTGGGTTGTGCCTGCCGGACCTAAGCTTGCGTTTGTGGTCTTGGTGGTACTATTGATTGTGGTGTTGGTGATTGTGGGTGTGGTAACCAGGGCGCAAACAAGCCAATCCTATACGCAGGTAATCATGAATTTACTCAATGGTCAGCAGTACTTCGGTGCGCCTCATGTGTACCAGGGTGACTATTACGGTAAACCAACAAGCCGGTGGCCGGTGTACTATGGGCCGAACAACGCGAGCCAGTACTGGAGCCGAGGTCATATCGTCAGTAACCAGCCCGTGCTTGAGTTAGTCCCAGCCCCATCCTCGCTCTTACCCTTGACGGTCTCGGGCGCCATGTTTTGGCAGGAGGAGTACTACAATGGGTCTTTGGTGAGGATAACAATCATCGTCACGTACTCCAACTGGTCTATACCCTTCACCAGCATCATATACCTATTCCTAAAGCCAACAATGTGGGGCATAAGTCCTAGATACAACTACTCAATACCATACACATCATCATGGAGAGGCTGGGATTCATGTTATGGACCACCATTTCTTAAGGGTGACACTATACTGCCCCAGAGCTCAACGCCATACATCGTGGTTTGGTGGGTCCCGCTCTTGCAGGTTGGGATATCCTTATACGGTACCACTGGGCAGTGGGATGTGATGATTGCGAGTAACACCAACAGTAGTAACCCGTGCTCATACCTTAGCTATACCGGTATTGGCACCGGGTACTTTAAGCCTAAACCAGGCGATTGGATAAAGATAACAGTGACCTATGACCCAAGCACGAACATACTTAGTGGCGTGGCCTATGACATGAACCACACGGGTTGGAAGGCAAGCTTCACGCTGTACCTAGACGGCTACTACAAACCACCGAGCAGTGGCACTTACGTGTTCGGCGTAGGCGCAAACGGACCCGCTGCTAATGTGGCTTTACTGTATATGGCAATGACAATGAAGCCAGCACCCCCACCCAGTCTAGCACCTGGGATTGTTGTGGTGGTATTGATCGTTGTGGCGGTAGTGTTGATTATTGCGGCGGCGATATTGATTACCGTGCTACGAATGATTAAACGCAGTGAGCGGTAGGATGTACTCTAAAAATCAACTTGAAGTATTGTATGCCTGTTGTGGAACGATAAAATTGGAAAAGATGAACAGGCAACATTTATTACGTACTGTGGGTAATCAGGGTTTATCCTTTCAAATAGGGTGGTCACATTTTGTGTATTGGTGGAGTCGTGATAGGACTTCATTAATGTGCAGATGGTGGGTTAGAGGTTGTGGCTGTCCTTTATTGAATTGATTAAAAATCGCATTGTGCCGTTAAGTTAGGTTGTAAACTCATTTGAGACCCATTGATTTGCATGTGTTCAGCGTAAGCTTCATTGAGAATCCGCAGTCTGGGTTTATTCTCCAGCTGTTTATTAGGGTGAGCCATAGTTTTTCGTAATCCTCCTCCCTGAATGGTACGGCTATGCATTTTCCCGCCTTGCTCATGTGGATTAATAGGATGCCGATGTCGAGCCATTTATAAATGCATGCTTTGACCTCGTTCTTTCCATACTCAATGCCGTTGATTATCACCGAGTTCGTGGTCAACACAGCATCTGCCCTACTCAGCGCAATCCTACCCAAGCCCTGTGGGTGTACGAAGTATACCACTGCGAAGAGGATTGTGACGAACGCGCTCAAGGCTGTGATGACTATATTCTTCACCATTAAGGCGTTCAGGATCGTCGCTGCTAGAGAGATGGCAATAGCGAGTGATGGTGGGATTAGGAGTTTGGTTCTTGATTTACGGTCAATGTTTCCGAGCCTAAGAACGACCTCGCTGTTCACCATTATTATGGAAATAATAAGGAATTAAAAGTCTTCCTTTAGGAAATTCCTGGTTAATGTTATGGCATCGTTTGGGCTTATTTCCTCTGTGCACATTCAACCTTTGTTGTCAACAATGATGACCGTGCTCTTCACGTCGTCTCTATACTTAATGGTAATATTGCCGAGTCTAAATTCTCGGGGATAGTCATGAATGAGCAGTGCCAGGAATAGGCATTATTGTGGGTATGAGCCCTGCATAAGTGGCGCTATAGAGTTTACCCGAATTTATAAGGATGTACTCATCATAAGGTTTCGATGTCTGTTTGTTCTTGCAATTTCATTTCATTTACGGTTAAGTGTAGAGGACTTTGGTTAATTCGTGGAAATGCTTTAATGCCTGCCTTATTTTTCGCTGATTGATGCGTTGGTGGGAGTTGACTTGGCCTGAGTTTGAGGGTGTTGATAAGACGGTTGCTTTGTTGCCAACGGGCATTGTGGAGGCTCATGGGCCACACCTACCGCTTGGTACTGACGCACTCATGGCTACGTACATAGCGGAGGAGGCTGCCAAGAGGACTAACGCATTGTTGCTTCCCACTGTTTGGTATGGTAATACTTACGTCCTCGATAAGTTCCCCGGTACGATATCCATAAGTAACGAGACGCTTTACAGGCTTTATCGGGACATATTTAGGGAGGTTGCTAGAAATGGTGTTAAGTACTTGGTTGTTGTGAATGGGCATGGTGGGAATGTCGATGCCCTGAGCATGGCTGCCAAGGACGTGGCCAGGGAAACAAACCTCGTGATAATAATCATTAATTGGTGGATTGACCTGGCTAAGGAGGCTAGGAGGAGGGTTCTGGAGACGCCTGAGGGTCACGCTGCTGAGGATGAGACCAGTGAGGTTTGGGCTGCCTACCCACACCTGGTTAAGTGGGTTCCCCGGGATGGCGCTGCCGATGAGTGGGTTGAGGCTAGGTTCAGGATATATGGTAAGGAGGTTTACGCTATGGAATACACAAAGGCTGTGCAGGGATACCCATCGAGGGCTGATCAGGAGAAGGGTAAGGCGATACTTGAGGCTGCGGTTAACGAGCTTGTTCAGTTGATAAATGACTTGAGGAGTGGTAAATTACCCATGACGAAGATTAGATGAATGAGTAGATTACGGTATTAAATTTTCATTTCATTCAGTCATTGATTATTGCCTGGACCGGAGGTTGATTATTAGTTTTGTCTATGGATGGGTGGTTTGGTTTTTATATGGGTTGTTTTTGATATCGATTGTGCCTAATTGGGATAGGGATGTTTGGTTGTTGATTGCTTCTAGGAGTGTGAGGAGTATTGCCGGTGGTGCACTTGGCGTAATTACTGGGCTTTACCTGTATTACTACCTACATCTCTCCCTGACTGCCGTTGGTATTTTCTTCGGCGTTGGTGCCTTCACAGCGCCACTTATGTCGCTGTTATTTGGTAGGTTGGGCGATAGGTATAGTAGGAAGGCTATCCTACTCCTCACACTGTCTTTTCTGCCAATAGCCACGGCAATACTACTACTCACCAATTATTACCCATTATTACTCCTCGCAGCTGCCCTCGGTGGCTTTGGGACTGCTGGGGCTTTGGCTAGTGGTAGTGTTGGTGCGGTTGCTGCCCCTGTTCAAACAGCTATACTTGCCGATAAGACTGAGGGTCTCGACAGATCCATGGTTTATGCCGTGTTTAACCTAGTCTCTGGCGCGTCATCGGCGATTGGTGCATTACTTGCAAACCTGAGTTATAGGGAGGCCTTTTACATAGCTTTGACTCTCTCTGCCGTGAGTTTCTTCATAGTACTGCCTATCAGGGATGGACGTGTGGTTAGGAGTAATCGTAGGGTCGATGATCCAGGTGGTAATGCTAAGGCGGAGACTGTTGTTAGGCGTGATCTGGCGTATATAAGGAGGTTTGCTGTGGTTGGTGTACTGAACGGTACAGCCCAGGGTTTGGTGACGCCGTTCCTACCGATAATATTTAGGCAGGTGCTTCATGTTAGTAATGGTGTAGTTGGTGACATATTCTTCATAGGTGGTGTAGCCGCTGCCCTAGCCTCACTAACGGCGCCCTACTTCTCGAGGATGCTTGGGCTTAGGGATGCAATAATACTCCCGAGGGTCATATCCACGGCAGCCCTGATATTGATACCATTCTCCACATCATTGTCCATTGCTGTGATCACGTACATCATTTATGTGATGTTTAGGGTATCCTCGCTGGCTCCGCAGCAGGCTTTGATGATGGAGCTTGTGGGTAGGGGTAATAGGTCCACGGTAACCGGCGTTAATCAAGCAGCCAGGTTATTACCCTCAGCCGCGGCGACGACATCCTCAGGTGTAATGCTCGATTATCTACCAATACCTGTGCCGTTCAGTATCGCCTTCGTACTGAACGTACTAAACATAATACTATATAGAAAATACTTCCCAAACCCAAGACCCCTCCACGGCGGTGTCACAGTCATGGAGTAATCAATATCCCAGGATGACGTAGCCCTAGCATGCGCTGATCCGCCCAATTACATTGGAGAGGAGGTCAGCGATGTATAGAAACAGGTTAAGCCTAGACGAATTCAAGAGACCCTATGGTATGTATAAGAAGTCTTGTTTTCTAAATTTCCGAAAACCGTGAGGTCCTATAGATTAATGGCTAGTCCACGACCTCTTGATGATTTAGAAATTCATAATTTTCATAAATTTAGGAAAAACTCGATGCTTACCAACATCATGGGCTCTCCGTAACTTTTCCATTGGTTTGGGTTTGCTATTCCATGACTTCGGTTGCCCTTACCTCGATGTTTAATGCCTTGGCTAGTTCAAGGGCTCTTTTCCTGACTACTGGTCCTACGATTAGTAGTTTTGGCTTGACCTTATTCACTCTCTCGTAGAGTATTCCCTCCCTGGCTAGTTCGGCTACGTCGCCTCTGTCAATGCTTGCCTTGTACTCGATGAGTATGTGTTCGTTATCCCTAATTAGTACGTCCACGTCAATGACTGATGGGTAGCCGAATACCACACCCTCGTTGTCGTAGTATGTCCAACGCCTGACCTCGTAGGCCTTGAGTAGGTCCTCGATTAGGTACTTAATGGCGTCCCTGAATACATCCTCAGTGTAAATGCCGTACCTATACCCAAGGGCCGTTATTGATGCTGCCAACTTCTCATGACTCCTCTGCAGGGCTAATATGGCCTCTCCCTGCTTCGCCACCTGTTCCTGTAATTTAGCTACCTGCTCCTGTAGCTTAACCATTTGCTCCTGTAGGGACTTTATTGCCTTGAGTATTTCATCAATGCCTAATAAGCCCGTTACGGCTAACCTAAACTCCTCATCCTCCTTAAGCAACCTGAGCAGCTCCTTCCTTAGGTCCACGCCCATAGATTCTCCCTATTATTGTCTCTAAGCAGGATCACTTTTAAACACCTCTCTAGGACATATTCGCGTGGTTTCCTGGGAGTTGGTTTTTAGGGCCTCGGTATTCATAGCCGAGGAGATGGGCGTTGCCCTTCGTAGGTCAGCCTTTTCACCAAATATCCGTGAGAGGATGGACCATAGTTGCGCCATCGTTGATTCCGAGGGTAATGTTGTTGCCCAGGCGGAGCACATACCTGTTCATCTCGGTTCCTTCAGGGTTGGGGTTAGGAACCTACTCAATTGGCTTGATAGGGAGGGTGTTGAGTTGGGCCCTGGCGACGTTATCGTGCTTAATGACCCGTACATATCGGGTACACACCTCAATGATGTGATGGTTATGGAGCCCATATACGTTGAGGGTAGGTTGGTGGGTTACGTCGTTAATAAGGCTCACCATGTTGATGTTGGTGGTCCCGTACCTGGCAGTATTAATCCTAACGCTAGGACTATCTACGAGGAGGGCCTTGTCATACCACCGATTAAGCTTGTTAGGGGTGGTGCCTTGGACCGTGACTTATTGAATGTAATACTTAGTAACTTCAAGACGCCTGAGACCGCCATGGGCGATTTGACGGCCCAACTGTCAGCCAATAGGGTTGGTGTTGCCAGGGTTAGGGAGTTGATGGGTAGGTACGGTGTTGGGGAGGTGTTGGAGGCTTGGCGTGAGGGTATTGAGTATGGTAGGAGGTTGGCCCTGTTCGAGACCTCGAAGTGGCCCGAGGGTTATTACGAGGCTGTGGATTACATGGAGCTTGGTGAGGAGTTACTGCCGATACGGGTCAGGGTGGGCATTAAGGAGGGCTTGATAAGCGCTGATTTCGCAGGTACTCACGGGCAGGTTGAGGCACCAATAAACGCGGTGCTTGGTGTTACGTTTTCTGCGGTGTCCTTCGTGATTAGGTCATTGATTGGTGGTGACATACCCACCAACGAGGGCTTCTACGGCATAATCAACGTCAACGCGCCCGAGGGTACCCTGGTGAACCCAAGGAAGCCGGCGCCGGTTAGTGGTGGTAATGTGGAGACGAGCCAGAGAATAGCCGACGTGGTCTTTAGGGCATTGGCTTCGGCATTGCCCAACAAGGTACCTGCGGCTGGCTCCGGTACCATGATGAACATCATGGTTGGTGGTTCACTGCCTAATGGCGGTTATTGGGCTTATTACGAAACGGTTGGCGGTGGTACAGGCGGTAGGCCCAGTAAGCCCGGTGTCTCCGGTGTTCATGTTAACATGACCAATACCCTAAACACCCCAATAGAGATTGCCGAGAGGCAATACCCTATATTGTTCACGGCATACAGGATTAGGGAGGGAAGCGGTGGTGCTGGTAGGTACAGGGGTGGTGATGGGATAATCAGGGCATTCAAGGTTCTTGTACCGGCCAGGTTGTCGATAATGGCTGAACGCTTTAGGACAAGGCCCTGGGGACTTAATGGGGGTGGGGATGGGGCGCCAGGTAGTGCTACGGTGGTTAGGTCGGACGGTCGTGTGGAGAAATTACCCAGCAAGTTCACCATAGACCTAAACCCAGGCGATGAAGTCGTGATAGAGACCCCAGGGGGTGGTGGATACGGTGGCTAGCATCTATGGACAGTTTATGGCTAAATCGCTTTATAAGTCCTATCTGGAGAAGTTAATTATGTATTGATTGAGCTTTATGATTTGCTCTATCTCGCTTTTGGGTCTGTCTAAGGATGATTTGTTGAGTGAATAGGTTCTATTTATATTCGGTATTCAACTTGTTAGTATAGATATGTCCCAAGGTAATATTTATATTTTATTTTGTAGAGCATTATGACCATGCCTGGGTCGACTATAGCTGGGAGGCTTGAGAGATTGCCGTGGACCTCCTTTCACAGTAAATTGATCGTTTTGCTAGCATTGGGTGAGTTCTTTGAGTTATACGATCTATTTGTGGGAGGTTTTGTTACGGTGCCCGTATCCCACTACTACGGGATATCCCTGGCTTCGTCTATTTACTATGTGGTGGCTATGATGTTCCTAGGTGCATTTGTTGGTGCCATCATATTTACGTTGATAGGGGATGTGTGGGGTCGTAGGGCTGCATTATTATTTAACCTAGTATTGATGAGTGTTGCGTATTTGGCGACGCCATTTGCGCCAAATCCATTGGTTCTGGGTATCCTGAGGTTTATAGCAGGACTTGGTGTTGGTCCTGAGGCACTCATTGTGATTGATATAATGACGTCCGAGTTTTTCCCAGCCAGGTTCAGGGGTAAAGCGCTTGCGATAGCCTACACAATAGCGTGGACCGCGCCAATAGTTGTTGCGGCCCTAGCCTACGTCCTAGTACCCCATGTATACTATGGCCTCTATGGGTGGCAATGGTTGTTCATCATTGGTGGGTTGGGCATAATACTCGTGATACCATTTAGGTTCCTAATTCCTGAGTCACCACGTTGGTTGGAGGTGCATGGTAGGGAGAGGGAGGCTGAGTCCATAGTATCGAGGATTGAGGAGGTAGCCAGGAGGGAGAAGGGGGAACTCCCAGAACCCGTGCCCGTCGAGGTGGTTAGATCTGAGCGGGTACACCTGGGTGAGTTATTTAGCCCTGAGTATCGAAGTAGGACGATAATGCTGTGGATATTCGAGTTTGTACAGACCGGCGTCTACTATGGGTTCGCCTCATTGGCGCCAGCGGTCCTGTTCACCAAGGGATTCACGATCGTTAGGACGCTCCAGTACTCCTTCATGATCTACACATCCTACTTCCTATCGTCTGTGATTTCAATATATGTGATAGACAGCGTGAGGTTTGATAGGAAATGGCAGGTGGCTCTTGTGGCGCTTCTGATGGGGATTGACGGGTTAGCCTTTGGTTTCTCAGTAACGCCTGTCCAAGTTGTGGTTACAGGCTTCATTTTTGGGTTATTATCAAACATATTCTCCAACGCATTCCATCAATATGGCGCCGAGCTTTATCCAACCAGGATAAGGGCCTTTGCAGATGGCGTGCAGTACTCGCTTAGTAGGCTTGGTAATTACGTGTGGTTGACGGTATTGCCAATAGTATTGACCATGTATGGCGCGGTGCCCATGTACGTCATAGTGTTCATATTGGCAGTGGTGGTGTTCTTAGACGTAGGTATTCTGGGGCCGAGGGCCTCACAGATAACACTGGAGAGGCTGTCTAAATAGGGTGGGTATTGAATAGTGAGCCCGATAGTCCCCTTATCGTCTCGCATTATTTTAACTGCTTCATTAATTAAATTCCTACGGCTTATAATAAGCGGATATAATGTATAGTAAGTTTGGATTCGTTGATAGGCCGCTTAATCCATCGGGAGTACCGCCTATTGAGCGTAGGTACTCGCCTGTTGGCTTTGAGGGTGAGCTTGTTAGGGTTAGGTCTGCGATTAACTCCTTCCTCAGGGGTAGTGATAATATTGCTGTGGTTGTGGTTGGTCAGTATGGTTGGGGTAAGAGTGAGTTTCTTGATGCAATTGAGGCTGAGGCGTATAGGCTTGGTTTGAGAACCCTCAGGCTACCGCTTACCTTTGGTCTTGATATTGGTACCGTCATTAACTCCCTGCTCAAGGTTCGTGGCGAATCCATGGAGCCCGTACTGCTGCTTATTGATGAGGCTGATGAGGTTAGTAGGGTTGTGGAGCTTAGTAATGCGTTGAACCCAGGTGATGCGGGTAGGGTTAGGGACATGGTCACTAGGCTTGGTTCCCTGATCAGGGCTTTGATAGAGCCAAGGAACTATAGGGATGTGCTTGGTGTTGATCCAAGGAGGTTGGGTAGGGTCATGCTTATCCTGGCGTTCACGCCCCAGCTTTACTACAACATTCTCAGGAACATGGTGCCCGACGTCTTCGATATAACGAGGGGTAGGGTTTACGCCGAGATAGTCCTTGACGAGAGGATGCCGCTATGGCTTTATGAGGCCATGCTGACCCAGAGATTCAACGCCTACTCAACCAATGAGAGACTTGAGCTTATAAGGAAGGGGTTGATGAATCCGTTATATCCATTAAAGCGTGAGTACTTAGCCACGTTGTACGAGCTTGTGGCCAACACAGAGGGTGGTAAGGCATCACCGAGGGCTCTTGTGAAGTTCACATCAAAGCTTCTGGATTTTCTTGTTGATAGGGGTGAGGAGCTAAATTATGGTGCATTCGAGGAGTTCCTAAGAATGGAGGTCTCCACCGGCGAGTTAAAGGCATCCCTTGATGCGTTAGGTGAGGGACCGAGTGATGACAAGAGCCAAAGGGTCTTCAAGGCATTACTACTGTCTGGCACTCCAAGGACTATTAATGAACTGAACTCAGAGCTTGGTTTTGACTCTACCCCCGTCGTGAACGCATTAGTTAAGGCTGGCCTTGCCGAGGAGGTTCAGGTTGTTAGGGTTAGGTTGGATGCTGAGGCATTGGATAGGATAAATAGTGAGTTGGTGAGACTAGGCATGGCACCCATTGAGGGCGACTTGAGGGATATCTCGATTAGTTATGGTTCGTATTACACGGCATATGAGGATGGCCCAATGATATACATAATCCTACCCAGCAATGCCAAGGCCGACTTTACGAACGTTATTAGGGCATTTCAAGCATCTCCACGCCTCCATAGGTTGTTAGTCTTTGGTAGAGAGCTTGAGGAGGTTGTTAGGGCTAGGGAGGAGGTTAGTAAGGCCATTGAGATCTTCAACTCATTCCATGAGGAGTTGGCTGCAGAGATCGTTAGGGCTGCCGTGAACTTCCAATCAACGTTATACCCGGTACTCCAGAATACCTGGGCTACGGTTTATGAGGGTCCTCTCGATGCTAGGCTTGGGGTTGTGGTTGGTCTTGATGTTGACATTAATCAATTGGTTAGGTTCCTGGGTAAGGTGATTAATGAGGGTGTCATAGCGATTAACGGTCAGGAGAGGGTGCTGGATGCTCTGCTCGTTGTGGTTGCTTCGAGGTCGTTATTGACCAATGACATTATTAAGAGTGTTAGTGGCGTTTTAGGTGGCTTGTCCTGGAAGGTGGTTTTGGGCCCGGTCGGTGAGTTTGTTTACTTCTCCGTGTTTGGTTCTGACGATGTCGACGCTCTTAGGTCGATAATCATAGGGTCTAGGCTTGAGAGGGTGGATAGGGTTCCTAGGGAGTATGCTGTATTCCTTGAGAAACTGAATGAATACAGAAACGAGGTATCGGCGTTTAGGGATAAGGTTAGGCAGAGGATTCTTAGGTACACAATGGCCATTAGGCGTGGTGCCAAGGAGTCCAAGGAGTCCGTGATTAGGCACATAGTGGAGGCTTGGGTTAAGGGCGAGGACCTAAGTGACCAACCTGAGGTGTTTAGGGATGAGAGCGGTAAGGCTAGGGTGAGCGCTGTCGAGGAGAGCTTCATAAACTACCTCAGGTCGCTTGGAAAGCGCAGCTTCACATCGAAGGAGCTTGAGTACCTAATAAGGAGGCTATACCCAACGCACCTATGGAGGGAGTTCAGGGAGGGCGACTTGATAAGGCTATTGAGCTTGAGGGGGTTACTACTGCCGGTCAATGCTGAGTTCACGGAATACGCACCATACGACCCGGAGATCGTGCCTCAAGTCCTCAAGATTCTCGAGGAGCACCTAGCAAGTATTAATGAGGCTGTTTCGAAACCGCTCACAATAAGTGTGGATAAGCTTGGTGAGAGGATTGAGGTTAAACCCGGCATTAATATTCAGGGTAACGACTGTGAGAAGCGCCTATCGCTACTTAGGGCTGTTCCGGAGACATCCAGTGATTTCCTTAGGAGGTACTCATCATTCATGCTATGTGTTGATGCGTTGAGGGATGAGGTTGGGCAAAGGCTTGAGGAGTTGAACAACGACCTGGCAACCATATCAACGCAACTTAATAGCGTGGTTAATGACGTAGTGGGTAAGCTCGGCGAAATCAAGAGCAGCCTAGGCAATACCCTACCGAGAATATCGGCCGAGATCAGTGATAGGGTGGATAACATGTTGGGTAGGATCAAGTCATACCTAGCGAGGATCAATGGTCTCGAGCTGGACAATCTCAGGGAGAGCCTACCAACGATACTCGAAGCAATAAATTCAGAAGCGGGCAAGGTGATCGAGTTGGTGAGTAAGGTGAGGAGTATTGAGGATAGGATTAGGGAGTACGAGGAGTTATCGACAGTACTATCTAACGCCTCGGTCATCACGAACCATAGGGTTGTCGTTATGGGCGTTGAGGACTTCGAAGAAGACATAGCACTACTACTGCGTACTGAATCAGCCGAGGCATTGGGTAGGTACTTGAATGAGCTTGAGCAGGTTATTGAGGCTAGGCGTAGGGAGTTAGGCGATGTGCTCAGTAATGCTAACTCCATAATTAATAGGTACGCCAGGATAACGGCTTGGTTAAAGAAGAGGAGTAGTAACAAGGTGGTTAGTAAGGTATTAAGTAACGGCGTTCCCGAAATACCGACCCCATCACCAAACCTTGATAATGCCAAGCACATAAGTGATGCTGTAAGGGAGGTTGATCACATCCTCGAGAGCATAGGTAAGGCACTTAATGTCCCCAGCAACCTAGTGATTAGTGTTGCATCACTAGGGCCTAACGTGGGTATTGATGAGGAGAACTTGGCCAAGGAGTTGGGTATCAGCATTGATGTTGTTGGCAAGTATCTCGAGGTTCTATGGAAGGCTGGTTTGATCGATAGGAGGTACGTAACATGAGGTGGTGATAGTGAAGGTCCTAGTCCTAGGTGTAAATAGGGGGTGCGTGGGGGATGAATTCTTCGTATGCGGTGGGAATTTGACCAACGCCGATGTGGTTATAGATCTCTCCAGCACATTGAAGAACCTAGACGTAGCGGCCCAATTAATAATTTCATCCAATCCTGAGGGGCTCGTTAGTATTAAGAGGCGTGTTGTTGGCGAGATCATGGTTGGCGGTGCGGTTTTGAGGACGTTGATCGGCCTCGGGGAGCTTGTTGGCGAGCCTGCAATAAGGGGTGTCAGGGGTGAGGTGTTCGGTGTTTCTGTGAATGGTAAGGTCGTGTTGTTCGCGAGACCATTAATGATAAACCTGATCCACAATAGGGAGCCACTGATTAATGAGATAAAGCTACTGCTCAACAATGCACCACCCAGCGTTAGTATTGACAGTGCGATTAATGAGCTAGTTTCGCTGGTGTTATCGGAGAGGCGTAGCAAGAGGGTTTCGAGGACATTGGCCTACCTGGAGGGTTTGTTACAGGATGGTGATGCCAGCAAATTACCGCCCTACATAATGGATATACTAACGTCAATAGGCGCCGTACGTGGCAACATCGTTGATAGAGGCTTGGTTGAGCGGTTGATTAATGAGGTTAGGGCTAGGGTGTACCCAAGGAGGGGTTAGGATGTTCAATGACGTGGTGATTAACCTACTCGAGCTCATGGAAACAAGGATAGCCCAGATTAGGGATAGGGCTTCCGAGATAGTTAAGGAGGCTGGCGAATTTGCAAACCAGGTGATCGAGGTATCACCAATCACTAAGCCGATTAGGTTCGTTGCCGTTGATTCAGGGTTTGCGGAAATCACGTACTTCGGCTTTAGGGTATCCGTAATAAACGTAGCCGTACTAATAAGTGCGGGGGGTAAAGGTAGGGTATTGACAATGTTCGAGCCAATACTCGGAGCCTCTGGTGAGGAGTTGGAGAGGGTTGCGCTTGATATGGAGGTTAGGTACGCATTGGATGCACTTAGGAAGTTTCACGTAAACCTCCTACTACTTGACGGTGCGGTGATTGGTAGGCGTGATATCGATAAGGTGGATGTACCGGTCCTAGCGCATGTTAAGGACGTTAGGATTAATAGGTACTCCCAATCCATCACCGAGCCTGGGTTCAGGGATTACATGAATAAGGCCCTACAGGTTATGGAAGAACCCCTAATAGCCCACGTAATCCTCGAGACCTACAGGTCCAGTAATAAAACTAGCAATAATGCATTGATTACAAAACCCTACGTGGTGGGTAAGGTCGGTGGTAGGGATGTTTATGGTTTCTACGTTCAATACATACCATCTGCACTACCAATATATGTGGAATACCTCGGTGACCCAAGCCTCATTAAGGACCTCATCTCAGCACTGGCACCACTATCCACAATGCCGAGGCTGGGTTACCCCGCACCATTGTATATAGTCGATAGGGTGGCCAGGGTTAATTCGGACTTTAGGGGCATGGTCAGGTTGATAATGGAGAAGTTGGGTGGTGACGTGTTAAGCGAGCTCAGGGGGATGTACCTAAGGATGAACCTTAATGATTATGTGAAGTCCAATTAAGGTTTAATTATATCATTGGGCTTCGGAGTTACTAAGTACATTACTGCAAATGCGACAGCTATTGCTGCAATTACGGTTATGGCGATAATGAGGATAGTCCCCTTCATTGAGGAAATGCATCCTCCACTTATTTATAATGTTTTATTGTAGTTATCCAGGGAAACAACTTTATTAGCTGGGTTGGGTTTGTTTTTGTGGTGATTAGGTCTAGGACGCTACTGAGTTCATGATGAATTGAACCCGGTA
>Ga0209224_1000132_pt1 | contig 17662 bp, 17 predicted proteins | sample MonGeyMetagenome_FD_184731 | JGI IMG/M metagenome (GOLD analysis project Ga0209224, IMG submission 184731) | Hypoxic/sulfidic aquatic microbial communities from Monarch Geyser, Yellowstone National Park, USA - MG (SPAdes) v2 (version 3) | ecosystem: Environmental > Aquatic > Thermal springs >...
AGTACCAAGCACTGCAATCGCAATACAGTTCATTACAGAGCCAGTACTCGGGACTCCAGTCCCAGTACTCAGCTTTACAGAGTCAATATGGACAGCTTCAGAGTCAGTACAGTAAGTTGAATGGTACCTATTGGAACATACTCACGTTCCTAGGGCAGGATAGTGGTAGTGGTACATTGCAGCCAGGCTACTTCACACGTACGTGGGTTGTTGTGCCAAGCGGCTTCTCAGGAACAATATACATAACGGTATCCGCATCAAGCTCTGTCGAGGTCTTTGTATTTGACTTATATGATTATGTGCAGTGGATTGAGGGTTACTCATACACGTACTACCTCTATGATTATGGCACGTACATAAACGACCAGGTCTCCGTTGGTCCAGGCCTGTACATAATCGTTATCTACAACCCAAGTAGCACAACAGCAGCGTCATACTCATTCGCAGTGACGACAACATACACACCAACAAGCAGCTAAGCTGCCTCTTCCATCAATTTCCATCAAAACCAATCATTGTTTCCCATGCCCCTTTTCAGCCTGTTAGTTCCCAAAGCCCTAAACTCCATGAAGACTCTAAACCACGGCACGTGGAACCGGGCGTTTCCTGTGCCGTGCCTCGGTTGCATTAGGAATCTAATTCCATTGACTCACTGCCTTGGGTTTGTTTTATTTACCTGCCCCACCTGGAATTAATTCGCCATGCAAACACAGAACCTGGCCGTGGGCTACGCCAGGTTAGCACCGAGGGCGAGGACGTCGAGAACCAGGTACACGCAATCGAGAACCACGCCAAGGCCAACAACCTAACCCTGGTGGGCGTGTTCAATGATGCCGAAAGGTTCAAATGAGGCTGGGAAGTTTAATGCTGAAAATGAGTAGGCAAACAGGTGAGTTGATCTATGTGGTGATTGGTATAGCGATTGGCGCATTCATTTCCACGCTAATGGGCTCGGTACTGTACTTTATACTTCAGCAGTTAAACAGCAGTGGCTTGCCAATACCCAGCAGCGTGAACGTATTCCAGTACGTATACCCTATGCACCTCCCGGAGGAAATCGGGGTGATAGTGGTGATAGTAGGGCTGTTAATATTTCTATTCGAAAGGCAAACCACAGACGAGGATTGGGATTGATACGGCACTATCAATCCCCATTAACGTTAATGCGTTGCTGAGAGCCTATCGAGAACTTATTAATGCGCAATGCTTTAGTTGCCTATTGATTACTTACTTTGATGTTGAGTCTAACTCGTGTACGCATACTCCTGGTCTTGGTTTTTGCATTAGCCTTATCCATAGCCCTTGCTCTTCATGGTGAGGTTTCTACGCCGTACGTGAACACAAACTATGTTGAACCACCGCCTGCCGAGGCTACGACGTACACCGTAAACTTAAGCGAGATATGCACGCTCTGCCTAAACTGCACATGCTCAACCTATGCGGACGTTAACGTCTATGCATACGCATTTGAGCCCAGTAACTACGTCATTGGGCTACTGACGTCGCTAAACGGTGCGTGGGTTGGTGAGTGCTGGTCCAGTGAGGTCTATGCAGGCCCTGGGCCTTTCAACCTATCCATAAGTCAATGTCAATTGCCGAGTAGTTACGACCACGTTGGAATACCACTCTACTACTACCCAACTGGTGGTTCCGTTTGGATTCAGTCAGTGGATATCTACGGGCTTGGTCAATACTGCACCTTAGCCGCTATCCCTCCGAAGATAAGCAATGTAACGATAGCTAAGAACAGCGGTGTAAACAACGTGCCTGGTTATGAATTCTCAGTCTACATAGACTCACCAGGCACTGAGAATTACGTCACGCTCACCATCTATTATGGGAGCATGGTTGTTTACCAGGTCTATAAGTATGTCCAGCTACCGAGCCAGTGGGCTTCCTGCACAACACTGAGGGTTGACTTCGGACCAATACAACCACTGGTCTGTGGAACATACACAATTGTCGCGATGGAGTCAACCCCAGGAGGCTCACAGAGCCAATACACAACAACGCTCAATGTACCATGCCCATCACCTCCAAGCACCACAATAACGTTGATTGTTGATTCGGGAGGTTTGGTTGTGGTCTCGGGCAACGTCTCGGGCACTTACACGGGACCGACGACAACGACTATCAACGTGTATGTTGGTTCCGAGGTCACGCTTACGGCTGTCCCGAGTAGTGGTTATGTGTTTAGTCAATGGCTTGTTAATGGTTCATCAATTAGTGCGAACCCAATCACACTAACCATAAACGGGCCAACAACGATCGAGGCTGTGTTTGGGCGGGTTAGTTATTACGTCTACGTCACCGTGACCAACGACAGCCTTGGCGCCAGTTGGTTAATCACCTCCTCCGTCAGTTCCGTGGGTGGGGGTGGCAATGTGTTTAATACCCAGTTGAGGATTGGTGGCCCAACGGATACGATAACCGCGAGCATTACGGGAAACCCAAGCGGTTACACATGCCGAATAAGCCCAACGAGCGTTAACGCCCAGGCAGACAACACATATACATTCACAATAAACTGCATAAGCAATACACCACCGACAATCACTATCCCGCTCACCGTCTACTTCTTATCAACCCCGGCCACCGGTGTTGCTGTTCAGTACTCAACCTATGTGAATGGTGAGTTGGTGACCACGGTGAGTGCCGTGACTGGTCCAGGCGGTTCCGTTGAGTTAACTATACCAACACCAAGCCCGGGCCAACCAGTCACAATCAACGTGACAGTCCAGTCATGGAGGGGTCTACTGCTTGATTACACGTACAGCTACACCCTAACTAGTGCTGAGCCGATAACAATGACGGTACCCTCGGCAGAGCTTGTGGTAGTGCCTGTGAGCCCAAGCGGTGGGGCCCTAGTGAATGCTGGTGTGAACATCACGTGCTCCGGCATACCAATAGCCAGTGGTGTTGGTCAGCAGACGGTCGTAGTCCCAATACCGAGTAGTGGCTCGATAACCTGTACAATAACAGGCTCAAGCAATGGCAAGACAGCAGCAACAACGGTGACACTAACGAGCTCGCAGGCTGGGCAGGTAATAACGAGGACTCTGGTTATACCAGTGAGTGAGTACTACACACCAAACATGGGCTTCATTATGCTAATAACCGTAATAGCAGTAATCGTAATAATACTAGCGGTAATACTGGCTAAGGAATGGAGGAGACATTATTAAAGGAAAGTAATTTTTAAATCATAAACTTTCATGCATCATGGCCAGTACCGTATTATAACCTGGTTCTCACGCATACTTGATATATATATGTCCTCGAATACTTCAAAGCCATTTAAGTACCAATTTGCGTAGCAGCTACCCGTCTGTGAGCCCACACCAACGTAGTAAATACCTGGGCTTGGCTGTATTAGGCCTTGCGGTATTACGAATGTTGTGATTGTTTCAGCTCCTGTCGTGGAATCTTCTATCATAACCATCAGCGTGTTATTGTTACTAAAGTATACTAGAAAGAGGCCTAAGTCATTACCTGGTGATGGGTATATGTTAACGGGATTTGAGTTTTCCCATAGTATTGTCACACCGCTTGTCTGCATCCCCGTTGTGCTTGGTGTCCCTGTCCACTCGACGACATATGCCGTCACCGTACCGAACCATGGATCCCACTCAACAATTATGTATGGGCTTGGTGAGTACGGTATTACAACATCACCACCAAACTCACTACCAAGACCCAGAGAGACGCTGGTCCCAAATGTATTAGTTAGTAAGTTACTGGGCTTTACGAAGAGGTACGCGGTGAAACCATCAGACAACCTTTGATAGCATGCTGAGAAGGAACCGCCGGGAGATTCTGCATTGCCAGAAATAGCCACGGCATACATGGTATACCCCTGTCCACTCGTTGAGGTATAAATTGATGGTGCAAGCACGGCACCGCCAACGAAGTAATTGCTAGGCGCTAACAGGATGCCACTGCCTATTATGGATGGCCATTGGCTCGTAGCCGAGGTGTACGAGGCGCCTAGGAATACGAAGGCTGGGAAATTCGTGACGAACTGCTGGAAAGGCCCGTACTGCGCCTGTAACGCCTGATATTGACTATTCAACGTATTATATTGACTCTGCAATGAACTGTACTGCGATTGAAGTGCCTGGTTCTGACTCTGCAGGTTGCTATATTGGGTTTGCAATGATTGGTATTGACTCTGGAGACTTGAGTACTGGTTCTGTAATGTGTTGTACTGGGACTGCAATGCATTGTATTTAGACTCTAACGCTTGGTACTCGCTCTGCCAATAACTAGCACTTGATAATGATGCGTAATAAGAGCTAGCATAGATAACAGCAATTACTAGCATTACCGCGAATAGTATGGCGAACACGATTGCTAGGATTTTCCAGGGACCAACACCGTGACCACCGGAAGACTTGGGCTGCGGTTGTGATGGGGGTGGTGGGGGTAATGGTGGTGGGGACGGGGGTTGCTCCTCCCTAACAACCCTAGTCCTATCCTCCTCTGTCATAGGAAAGGGGTTATTTTAAGATATTTAAGTATTGAGAATTAATCGCTAAAATTAAGGTTGGGTATTTATATCGTGGCTACATCGACATACCTCCTACGCTTCAGTGATATATTGCCAACCCTTAATACTGCAATGATGGCGCCAATAATGACAACCCACTCGAGGATAAGTAGAGCCGTAACAATCGGCGGTATTGTGATGACAAGGTTCGCGATGTGTACGTATGGTGGCGCGCCAAGGCTGGACAACACCTCATTAATTGCACTCGTTAGGTTCAACTTCGTGAACGGCACCGTGTAGTTCAGTAGCACGGCATTACCGTAAGGCGTCTCAAGCGTCGTCCTAGTCATTACGTAAATGAATAATGGTACGAATGATACGGAACCCCGCAAACTCGCGGGATCAACCACAACCTCATTGAGCGACTCGTTATTAATAATCACGATAGCTGAGGAGTTGCAGGTAAAACTCCCGGTTAGGTCCAGTGAATTTAATGAACCATGGATAGCACCGCATACGTAATTCACATCAAGCCTAGTAATATTAAAGCAGTTAGTTATGTAGGTGCTATTTGTATTTGTACTATTAACCCCCACCTCCACCTTAAGGGAATAGCCTAGGTAGGATTCATCAATTGGGTAAAGGTAGTAGGCAGTGCCGGTTTTTACCTGTTCGGTATTTATCACCATTTCCGTTACACCCCTTATCAACTTGACACTTGCTGATTCGGGTGATGGGCATTGGATAGGAATTGTGGATGTTTCATTAATGATGCTCTCCATGGGAATTATGTGCGGTAATAAGTATTTGCCTATTGCATGTATCGGCGTCGTTAGGATCATCATTAATGCCAAGGCGATTACTAACGCATAGATCGTTTTGAAGGAATTCATTTTAACGCACCAATTACTTAACCTCCGCCTTCTCTAATTGGAATACGAGGTTTACGACGCCAGCGGGGCTTATTACGTCACCATCCTTAAGCTCCTGCGGTCCCTTACCCCTAATCTCGACACCATTGAGTAGGGTTCCGTTTGTACTGCCCGAATCCTCAATAAACCACTTCATACCCCTCAGGTATATCTTGAAGTGACCACCCCTATCCTCCCTGGTTATGAAGTCGAGGACGTCCTTAGGCAACCCATACTTCTCAAAGGTCTCCCTACCAAAGACCCTATAGGGCTCATTAACGGGTATCTCCATACCATTGGGAAGCCTCAACCTATAGAGAATAACACCAACCTTAGTCCTCTCCCTCTCCGGAGCAGGCTGGGCTTGTTGGATTGGGGCCGGCAACACCCTAGTCCTCTCCTCCTCAGCCCTCCTCCTCATGAGTACAACAGCGAGGATGCCTATTATTGCGGCGACGATAACTATTATTAACCACGGCAATATTAAGCAAATTGGGCAAGGTGGAGGAGGCGGTCCTGGAGGCGGGTTCACCTCAATAACCATTGGCGGTGCACCAACCCCACTAAGTGTTGCATATATAGTCCACTGACCACTTGGGTTTGCTGGGGTTACCTGGAATAGTGAGATTACGACGTTCGTATTCGCAGGTAGGTACTGTTGTTGGTTATTTATTATCGTGGTCACACCACCGGTTGGGTCCCTCAGCGTCACCGTTAGGGTTACCGTGCATGTGTACTGACTCCTCAGCGTTAAATACACAAAATCGCCTGTCACGAATGTTGTCTTGATATTACCGTAGGAGTCCGATGGGTAAACCGTTACGTAGCCACAGTTAGGCACAGAGATTGTTTCCTGGGCAAAGTAAGGCATGGCTAAGCTAATAAGTATTATTAACGAAAGGACAAGACCCAGGGCAACAATACTTCTTACGCCCCTCATTAATCAAAACCTTACTAAGCATTTATTTTAGTTTTGCGCACTGACCTTGATTGGGATTGTTAAGGTTTAAATTCCACCTAATCATATATCAAGCTAGCATGGGTGTGCTTGCGCCAAATTCCGTTGTTTATGGTGAGAGTGGTGGGAGGTATAGGGTGGTTAGGTTGCTTGGTGAGGGTGGTATGAGCAGGGTTTGGCTCGCTGAGGATCTCAGGGATGGCAAGTACGTGGTTATTAAGGAGCCAATAACAGAGGAGAACGCCGACGTGAACGTTAGGGGTTTGAATAAGGAGGTAGAGATACTGCATAGGTTGATGTTGCAGTTTAGGGAGTGGGATGGGGAGTATGGGCATTAGATTGGTGGTTTCATGGTTATTAGCAACCACTTCGAATACCTCACCTCAATACTTACGGATTGCTTAAGCAATTGTGAGGGCCTATACCCAGATAGGCCCTCGGCTAAGGTTAGGTGTTACGAGGTTTGCCTGGGTAAGTTCGAGAGGTTAATCTCAGCATCAGTATTGAACTACGACGACGTGCTCACGCTAAACTCCCTACTCAACGACTGCAGGTCTCTAATTGGTAAGGTTGAGTACTTATCGAAACTCTGCAGTGATAGGGCCCGTAAAGCCCTTACACATACTACTCAATTGCAGGAGACCATCGGCGTAAATTCGCAAACCATGTTAAATACCGTGCAGCAAATGTTTCCGTATAAGCAACAAATCACTGTAAGTCCCGAGACCAAGCCTTTAAGGCCCAGTACGGAATCGACACCTTTGACGCAAGATGTTGAGGAGGGTCGTTTCCATAAATTGAGGAATTGCGGTGATTACATAGTCAATATGATAGATATTGGGCACCCATTAAATAGGCTGGACCTTAAGTTACTAATTCTTGAGTACGTCAATGGTGTTTCATTGAAGGACTTCATTCAGGGTAGGAAAAACGTTCACTGGAACCTCCTGAGACACCTCATGTATCAACTACTCTACGCGGTGGCTTGCATACACAGCGCCGGTGTTGTGCATAGGGATATTAGGCCGGGGAATGTGATTGTTGATGAATATGGTGGTAAGGTTAAGTTGATAGACTTCAGCACGGCTAAATTCGAGGGTGAGAGTGATGATTGGATTGTCGAAGCCCCAGGGGGTTATACAGCGCCGGAGCAGAGGCTTGGGAGGTCTAGTAAGGCGAGTGATGTTTATTCACTAGGCGCCACACTCCTCTTCATGCTGACTGGTGAGGATTCAATAAATGCCTTGCAAGACATCAATGACGTTAAGAGGCGTATTAAGAGGAGGGTTGAGGGGATTAACGATGATGAGGTTAGGAAGTTGTTCGCATTCATAGGCAAGGCCATGAGCCATGAGCCCAAGCAGAGGTTTAGGGATGCCGTGGAGATGGCTAGGGTATTTTATGAAGTATTTTATGAGGGTAAGGACCTCAACGTGCAGGTACCACTGCAAGCCCCATTATATACGGCAATACCGGAAGGGTGCAGGCCGATTGGTAGAAGGTTCCGTATTTACTTAACAGTAATGCTCATTAATGGTAATAAGTATGAGAGGTATGACGAGGTCGATTTTGAGGTGAGGGATGGTGAGTTGATAGTCATTGGTAGGGAGCAACATAGGGGCTTTGTTAAGGTTGAGAGGCATTCTGGAGTGGTGTACGTGTTCATTAATGACCCGTATCAGTACGTGAGTAGGAGCCATTGCATAATTTATTGGTGCGGTGATAAATGGTTTGTTAGGGATGTGAGCCAAAACGGGACCTGGGTCATGAACCCCTCCGGTAAGCGAATATACCTTAGGGGTGACCCCAATAAATCCGTGGAATTAAATAATAATGACTATTTACTGCTCGCCTACGTAACCCAGGGCCAACCATACGTATCAATACTATTCAGTTACCAAGCAATCTAGCCCTTAAACCACACCGTCAATGCCGTGGCATCATCCCTAGAGCCCAAGGCCTTGGCAAACCTCACCAACTGCCTCGAAATGTCCCAGGGGTGCTCGTATTTATTAATAATCGCTCTAACATGCCCTGGGTCAACTACGTCTGAAACACCGTCAGTCATTAGCACCAGGTAATCGTTTATGTATAAAGTGTCGCTTCTCACATGCACCTCATTAAGAACGTACCCTATCGCCTGCGAAATCACGTGCCCAGAAACTTTGTCGCTAATGTATAGCTCATAAATCGAGTCTCGAGTCATTAGGTATATTGGTGAGTCACCAACATTCACGGCATAAACCTTGGCCCTGTCCTCTCCCTTTTCATGCATAATGACCACACCAGCCAATGTGGAGCCAAGAACAACACCCCCACCCGTATACGTATTATATAGCTCCTCATGAATCTCTTTAACAATACCCTTTAAGGTATCGTCATTAATGCGATTATTGATTATTCCATCCACGACCTTCTCAACGAAGTTCCCCACCACATACTCACTCGCCTCATCGCCCCTCCCAAACCCACCGACACCATCAGCGACAACACCTATGTGCCAGAGGAGCCCCTTATTGCAGTCATGTATTGAGAGCTTCGCCGCAGAATCCTCATTAACCTCGCTGGAGACGCCGGCTTCACTGTATGGTGTGAGTAGGATCCTCCCCCTCACTTTATCCGCATTAATTATTTCCTCAATGCTCCTTAGGTCACGCCTCTTGAAGTTTATGAACTCCGGCTCCCCATCATTAACAATGATGTAGCCACGAACATCATCCTCAATGTTCAGGTAATCATCATAGAGTCCATAATGAACGAAGTCAATTAAGTACCGAGGCTCCCCCGCCATGAAGCCCCTAAATTCCCTCTCACCATGCCCCGTGATTAACCTGCCCGAGAACGCAATACCGCCATCCCCAGGGCATTTAGTGACCAATAGCGTATAAACGCCCCCACCACGCCTCAGCCTCAACAAGCTTAACAAACTCATTAAATCTTAATAATGAGAGTAAATATTAAAGTATAATGCGTAATTTACGCCCCGGCCTTCTCCTACTCTCCGCGTTTTAAACTTAATTAAATCCATAATCTACTTCCCAAAACGCCCAATTGCTGAAAGAGGACAGCGTTAATCACAAGCCACGCATTGACTGGAAACCCTAAAGTACTTAGTGTTGGCAAGTTCTCCAAAAACCTCAAGTTATCTGGGATTTCTCATTGATGCCTTAAAGCCTTATGAGGATATTGATAAGTTATTTACTTAGGAGCAACGAGATACCGCAGTACATGATGCACATGACCTCCCTTGGCCACGTTATTAATAAAGCATTAATGAAGGGGTATGGAGGAAGCAATTGATGAAATAAAGAATGTATTGCATAATCTTTGCGATTTACTCATTGCCTACTTCTAAATGAATCCTTCTATCATGAATTATTGAATAAATTATTTATTATTCATTCCTGGTAGGTCTCTGATACGATACCTCATGAGATCTACTCCTCATGCTGCAATATGAATAATGAGAAATTCAGATCAGCATTCCTAAAGCTTTACTACGCCATAGACGTTGCCCTAGAGAGCTATTACTGGTGGTTAAACTGGTGGTAATTACTTCGCAACCTACACCATATGTCTCAATTCATTGAAGCCCCTCAATGTGTGTACGTAGGCTATGATTAATATTATCAGGGTGATTAACGTAATTAAAATGATCCACATCATTATTCCCATAATAATCATTGATGATACTATCAGTGGTATTATAATAACGGCCAGTATTGCCGCGATTATAATTGATGCCTTAAAACTACGCGAGTACCACCTAGCCGCGATTGTGAATGCATGGATTCTGCTTGACCTGGCTAGTTCATCGTAGGTTATTGTGAAGAAACCACACTCAATGGCCGTGAATATGAGTAATACTATAAACGCTACTGGGGTTGACCAGGTTATGGAAAATACAGTGGTCCCTACGAAACCAGCTATCGCGGCGTAGAGCGTGTTCTTCCAAATACTTCGGTTCTTATATGCACCGGCTAGCCTATTCATCGTAATCAATAAGAGGATAAGGCCTGCCATGTTTGTGATAAATACGATAGGTACGAGCAGCAATGCAATGCAAATAAGCCCTAGAAATATTAATGCAACGCCAACAAAGCCCAGGGTGCCCGCGAACCCGACATCGGCTGGAGGTTTAGAGGGTAGGCGCGGTGTTGGTGGGGGTAATGGTGGCGGTGGTGGAGGTGGTGGTAATTGTTCCCCCTCTCTTTCAATGACCCTCGTCCTGTCTATAACCCTCGTCCTATCCTCATCGCTTTGCCCCGACATATGGTTAGTGTTTTGTAGTTATTTTTGAGGTTTGTGCTTATTGATTAGTCCCATATTTTCTCTAGTTCTTCTTGGTATTTGTTCTTTAGTTCTGTGTATCGTATATAGTCTATCCTACCGAACTCGAACTCCTCCTCAAGCCTCCTCAACTTATTCCTAATGTCCTCCCACCTCCTGTACTTCTGGAGGACGTTCTCGAGCAGGTCCTTTAGGGCAATTGGACCGCTTACACATTTCATCTCCACATAACCCTTATAATGACCGGGGGTACCGATTACTAAATCGCCACGATTCAACAACCTATCCATAAAGCCCTGCCTAATTGTGTAGTTGCTAATCCACTCATGCCTAACCTCATAAATCTCCCTCCTAATTATGCCGTACCTAACAAAGACCCTGTAATTCGATATGAAGTACTCAGTCGATAATATCCTAATTATGTTGATTATCAGTATTATGAGGATTACTACGTCTATGATTGCTAGGAAACCAGCCACCGCCTGCGCAGGAGGTGGTCCTGAACCAAGGGCAACTGTTAGTAGGAGTAATAGGAAGAACGTTATCAATGAACCGAGCATACACTTAACACTCCTTCTACCATACCAAATGGGCCTCTCACCCTGAACAGGCTCAAGACCCCGCGGAAACCTAACCACAAACAATAACACACATAGGGTTTAATAAGAATTGGCGCCAAGGTATCGTGGTAATTGGGGATTGATTGGTTACGTGCTCTCCTATTCAAAATTGAACGTAGCCGGAGAGGTTCTTAAGCTTTTCCTCTCGTCGTTTTTAGGTGAAATTAAACTTAAACAGTTAGCAGGGATGATAACGATCCTCGCATGCAATATACGAAATTAAGTGTGACCGAAGACGTTTTTAAGCTTTTCCTCCTACTCATTTGAAATTGAACGCAACCGAAAACCTTTTTAAACTTTTTATTGACGTAATTTTTATACACACATATAAAATCTCATGGTTCTTTGCCCATTATTTACTTGGCAAATACCCAATTGACCGGTCCGGTCAATGAGGTATTTGTCCACTGTATTTAACTATTTATGTAAATTATTCCTCGTTCGAGCCTTGCCGCGTGCTGCCTTCAACGTCACTTACTGTGGCCTGTATCTTTCCCATATTTCTCGCTATTTCCTCGAACAATTCCCCAATCCTTGGGAAGCAGAAGTCCTTAACGGGGCTCATGGCGACGAAGTAGTTGAGTTCGAACTGTTTCTTACCAACCCTAAGTCTTATTCCATCAATCACCTTCTCCATCTCCTCTGAAACAAGCTTCGCATATAGGAGTTGTGGTGGTAATATTTTCCTGCAGGGTTCCCTAGCTTCGGCAACCACGCCTAGGAGCTTGCCTTTCGTTACGTCTATCTCTGGCACAATTTCACCACCCTTCTTCCTCCTTTTATCAACCTGCTCCCTCAGGAACATCAATGATGCTAAACTATTGGCGTCATAGAAACGAACAACGCCGCCACCGACAACGGCGACAATGGGTAATGCCCTGAGGTATGGCCTATGGTCAATAGCCCTCGCCAAAGTTACAATAGCCTCCAATTGGCGAGCGTCGATGAACGGTACGCTGTACCCCTTAACCTCAACTATAAGCACCTCCTTGACGTAATTAAATTTGTCCACAAACCGCCACGCGATTATGTCCGGGCTCGGTTTTTGGCCAAGGAGTTGGACGTCATAGCCCATACATGTCAGGGTAAAACCCACCAACTCTTCGGTCTTCCAAGGCATAACCAAGTCACCCCACTCGCCCCCTTCTTAAGTCCTTAAGCCCACTCCAAAGTGCATAGGCGAGGGCGTTGAAGGGTGGATCCCTCATGATCACGACTCCCGCGGTGTCGCCACCCCCAGCCACGCTCGCGGTTTGCCCCTGGTCATGCATATTAGTTGCCACATTAGTGGTGGCACCACGGTTATTCTCGGGGTTAATGTCGCGCCTAGGCTGGGTGCTACCACTCACCCCACCACCGTTGACTACTGCAACGCTGGTAGTAGCCTCGGTGTCTCCCGCCGCCCTACTCGCGATGCTCCTCCCATCAACCTCTAGCGTGGCATCGTAAGGCTCCTTACCATACCTCTCCTCGATAAGCAAATCATCCTTTATCATGTCCATGACCGACATGAGTGCTACTTTCCCATACTTGTCCTCGTGAGTAAAAACCACGATTTTCTTCCCAAACCTGGCGAGCCCAACCACGAATGTTGGGTAGCTCAGTATGTCCGCGTTAGCCCTAATAAACCTCGCAATGACCTCAGGCTTGAATATGATTGACTCAAGTACATAGATGACACCAAGCATGGCGCACTCACGGCATGCACTCCCCCTCTCGGCCCTCACTGTTTCGTCAAACTTCGTGAGCAACATCCTAATCAGGTCAGTCCTCGTGACGCCAAGCTCCGTAGCCCTCCTCTCCAATAACTCAAACTCCTCATCGCTCAACCTTATACTGAATGTTTTAGACATTAAAGGCTGCGGCAACTGGCAGGTTAAAAGGGTTGCACCACATGGGCAAGGAGCAACGAAGCCGGAGAAGGCAGGAGCATAAGTAAGCAAGCCACACCAAACCTATGTGGAAGACGAATAAGCAACACACCGTAATGCACGTTCGTGCTCCCACAATAGCCAAGGCACGGTTACGAAGAACCCCGGACAGCCCAGGACCCCCGTGAAAAGGCTTGTTAAGGGAAGTTAAGCAATACAGGGATTACGGCTCATGTAGTGCATGCTTAACACCAAACCCAGCACCTGTATCACCCAGCTTAACATGTACTCTTAACCGCGCCGGTTCCTCCCTACGACCTTACGGCATACATCGCTAGATTAGCCTGTTTGTTAAAGTTACTCTAAAGAGACTTCAATTAGCTTCCCCAGAAGGCGCCCGGCCAAGAGCAGGTGGCCTATTAATAAGCCGTCGTTTCCTTGATTCTTTCTATTTCTAATTGATTCAATAATGCGTGTTCACGGCATCGGTGGTGTGCTGAATGGCTTTAGTGGTTATTGCCTTGGCTATTGTGGTTGTTATCCATGCCTGAGCATTCACTACCCTCCATCTTGACGTGTAAGGATGACATCTGATGTTTAATACGGTTTCATGAGCAAACTTCCATGGGCGTGGGTTGGTGAATTGAATGTACCATTAACCATGAATGATCTGTGAATATGGTGATGAGCCTTTCATGCGATGGCTCGATGATTACTCGGCATATTGCTGATGATTCCCAAACTCCTATGTGTATAGTGCTGGGTATATGTTACGATGCTTGAGTAATGCCGAGGAGTAACTTTCCCTTAGTAATCCTTAGTAATAAAGTATGTATTTATTTAATAATTAGTATCGATATGGACATGTTCAGGGAGGTTAAGCAGGAATGTTCTTAACCAAAAATAACTGGTAACCATTAAGGCGAAGAACTCATTATAAGGGCATTTTAAATGCGTGATGAAGCAAAGCGATCGCATTCAACAAAGGCAAGTTCACCTTTATTATTCCTTGTTATTATACCCACAATATCAACCATGATGTCGTAAGTCCGGTAAATATCGCCAAAGTAACGAGTCAAGCGTTCCCTCTCAATTAGGTCGGCCACCGTTGTTCGTGAGGTTACGTATACCCTGACGTCCGCATCTTTCATGACCCGCCTTAGCCTATCCTCAAGCCACTCCCTAACATCAGGGCACATCTCCTCCTCACGGCTGTACATACTTCGTCACGTCCCCCACTTCTTACACCAAGGACAACCCATCACCCTACATATTTTCCTATACGAATTAAAATGCATCCCCCTAATAACAGTGGGAAGCCTAGGATCATTCTCAGCAGGGTGTGGCGGTTTTGTCTCCTTAGAAGGTTCACAATCACAGAATTTTGGATTACTTACTAAATTATTAGATCTATTATACTCGGCGAGTTCATGCAACACGTACATTTTATAGTCAATATAAAAGCCGATTCTTTCATACTCACCAGCATAATTGGTATATGCACGAGAAAGGCTGTCGTGTACTGTCGTCCTTAGTTTTCTCTGCCATGTTTATGAGAAATAGAATGTTAATCATGAATAACAGATCATTTGAACATGGTAAAAATTTATGCTAGTAAAATATCTCATTGACCGGACCGGTCAATAAGGTATTCTTCCGGGGTATGGTAGGCAATTAATAATGCATATATGGCAGTTTGTATAAAAATTTCCGTGGAAGAAAGGTTTAAAAAAGCAATAATTTGCGTTCAATTTTAAATAATTAATCCCGTAGTTGTTCAATCCTTCCTCAATGTTCGGTTCTTAATTATTCATGGAAGGGCTTTCCACAGATGATTACGTGTTTTATTACTCTGCCGTCACCCCATGAAATAAGTTCCTGCCTTCCATTAGTTTCTTTATGTATATCTTCGTGAACGAGACGCCATGTAGCACATCGCCTAGGTCGCTAGGCAAGAATGTGTCAATTCCATACTCGTAGTTATGGCTCTTACATTCAGGGATAAGTGGGCTGAACCTGCCAGGGGAGTTGCCGTAACGGCCGTGGCAACCAATCACAAACTCCGCATTTGGTAAAGCTTTGGCAACCGTCTCAATAGATTTGTCGAGATTACCCACAAACGTTTCGCCGTATAACTCAGCCAGGTACTCACGCACTAAACCCCTCACGAAGCCAAGCACGTGAAAAGCCACAGAAACACTCATGTAGTACCCAACCCAACCACCACGTGGATTAATCACATGAGCCCTAATTACAAAACCACTCCCAACGAGGTTGGGAGTACCAATCCCATCACTGCCAATACTAGTAATGCCATCATTACTACTGATAACATCACTATTAGTAATGCCATTACTTGTAATACTGTTAATACTGTTACCACCATTACCAATACAACTACCGTGACGCGCGGCAGTAGATAGGTTTTCTGTGTCTTGTAACGAAGAAGTGACGTGGTTTTTCACGGCTTTCCTGAGCGCCTTGCGGCGCTTTTCCGTGTCTTGTGACGGGAAAAACACGGGTTCTACCACGAGCGGGAATCCGAGCGCCGAAATCCTGGCCAACTCCTTCCTCAATGCGTAAACTCCACGACCTTTCTTCATGATGATTTTGCGTTTAATTAAACGAGTGACCGCATCATGGATTCTGTGATTAAGTCGGCCACCATGGTTCGGGATCCTACACCTTTTCTCAATACAGACAGCAATATCAGCTACCCTGAATTGATACCAAAGACCAAACTCTTGCACGCAGATCAAGATAAGTCGTTCCCACGGACCTAACCTAGCCAGGACAGTCATTAGGCGTTTCCTAATCCTCCTCAGTATTCTCTTAACGCGAGGGCGACTACCTCCGGTAAAGTTTTTAAACCCCCATGCAGTATCGTTTCTATCAACTCCTCCTCTACCCCCCATCCTCATCAACTCCTAATAAGATTTCAATCTCGTACTCATTGCATGTTAAAATGACCTTTGATGGTCCATTCAATTCAACATCTACCGTTAAATCGCAACCATTCGAAATTGAAATAGACTCGAGCTCGGTAATTAATTCATTCAGTCTCTCATAACTAGTTGTTATGGGATTGAACGTGTTGTTAACCATACTCGTCACCCTTCGTGCGTCATTGTCAGACTATTCATTATTGTCACAAGGGCACGAACTTCTCCCTTCTCGTTCAATTTCTCCCATGTCGGTTTCAAGCTCTTTGGCAAGAAAAATAGAACGTAAGGTCTACCGTTGATGGTTTTATAAATTAGTCGTGTTTCGAACTCTACACCGTTAAGTGTAATTATGACCCTCCTCCTCTCAATTGCAAGAGGCCTTAGGTACTCGATGACAGCTTGATCCGTCACTGCGCCAGTAAACTTACCGTGCCCCCTCCTCCAAATTTTTATCGTAGTTGGCACTTTTATTACTTCGATTGGGGATTCCATAGTCATGGGTTCAAAAGTTCACGGAATTAAATAGCTCACTTTTTCTCGTTTTTCGTGAAATTTCACGGAAAGGCATCGACTCACGTGAAGGAATTTTTCGTAGAAAGGTATTTAAAACTCGATTGTGGTTTTGAACCAATGAGTGCAACGGATTTGAGCGATATCGTTGATGAGGTATTGAAAACGCTTGAGGGCGTTGAGGAATCAAAGCACAAGATCCTTGAAGAACGGCAACTATGCACATTAGGCTGTATCATCGAGAGGGCAAAGCGTGTCAATGGGCCTGTAAGGTTCACGGATGTTATGGACTGTCTTAAAACGAGCTGTGGCCTTAAACATCGTGACTATTTCTATCGTTACGTGGACGACCTTGAGGAGGAGGGTCTCATATCCTCGGTTAAGGTTAGCCGTGGAAAAAATCTTTATGTGCCAACCATCAGGGGTATCATTGTTTACACCACGGCGATGGCCCTGAAGCTTACGGAGGTGGACTCCCAAGCATTCATACCGCACGTCATCGTGATGCTCGGCTTTTTGAGATTGTTAATTGGGACAAGGAAGGACGTTTTCGATAAACTCCTTACTGGAGATGAAAACCTTGGGGCATTCTTCACGGAGGCGGTTGACCACACCTTAAGTGCCCTGTCCAAGATGGAGGACGTGAATCAAACCATTGCACTCCTGACGAAACGCGTTGTCACCGCCGATGGCGAGGAGGTGAGGGGCTTTGACCTGGTAGAGTACCTAGTAAGCACGGTTATAAACCTACATTTGGCGTGTACTAGGGGACTCATTGAATATCTAAACTTAGGTAATTTCCTTAAAATAAATAAGGCACTTGACGATCTCCGTAACAATGAACCAGGTGGTTCACAGGGTTGAGCATGCTTAAGCCACTATGCGGAGCAACGGTTACAGACTTCCCGTGTTAACTCATAACGTGCTTGTTACATAATTGTGGCCTTCGGAGCCGTAGGTCGTGGGTTCAAATCCCACCGGGGCCGCCAAGAGCGTTATTTCATGTTTTTATTTTGAATTTAATATTTGATTTTTGATTATTGTTTTATGTCGCTATAGTGCATCCGA
>Ga0209224_1000136_pt1 | contig 17518 bp, 15 predicted proteins | sample MonGeyMetagenome_FD_184731 | JGI IMG/M metagenome (GOLD analysis project Ga0209224, IMG submission 184731) | Hypoxic/sulfidic aquatic microbial communities from Monarch Geyser, Yellowstone National Park, USA - MG (SPAdes) v2 (version 3) | ecosystem: Environmental > Aquatic > Thermal springs >...
TGCGGCCCCCAGCCCTCCTCTGGTCGCGTAGGTAGCGGCCGTTGTGGCCGCTAGGCGCCCTACCGGCGGCCCCGCCTCCCGAGCCCCCGCCTCGTGTAGCTTAACCCGCGCAGCTTAACCCCAAGCCTCCGCCAGGTTCGACTGGCTTCAGGCCTAGCCCAGCCTCTCCAGGTTGTCTATCGCCTCGGCGTAGCCGCTACGCCTTAACTCGTCTAGGTCTCTTTTGTCGTATTTATGGACGATGTCGCCCTTCTTGGGGTCGAAATCCCAGACGGCCACTATGACGTAGTCGCCAGTCTTCAGCCAGAGCCTCTTTCTGTACCGCCCGGGTATTCTGGTCACCCTGACCTCTCCGTCCTGGCAGACGACCTTGACCCTATTGTCGCCGAGCAACTCCAGCACTTTACACAAGATCTCCCCCTCGCCGGGCACCCTAAACTCCGACATGCCCTAGGCCAACCACCTTGCTTATAATTGTTGTTTCGACGCCAGACAGGCCCCGAGGGCTTTCACAATCGACATTATGTAGCCAAGCCCTCTCTGCACGTCGGGGTCCTGAAGGGCCTGGAGGAGGCCGTAGACGCCGACGGGCTTCGACGCGTCGGCGCTCGACACGGCCTTGGACATGCAGGCAATGCCCTCGGTGTTTGAGGCGACCGCGGACGCCGCCCCCGCCAGCTCCATGAGCTTGGCGGCCTTCTCGGCGAAGTCCCTGCTGGCTATCAAGTCGCCCGAGAGCGTCCTAGCTGCGGCGACGCCCGCCGTCAGGAGCTCGAGCGCGCCCGAGCTCTTCAGCTCCGACAAGAAGAGCACGAGGTCCTTGACTGCCTCTATGTTCTCGAGGAGGGTCGCGAGCGCCTCCTGCCTCTGGGGGTCGGCCAAGGCCCTGAATATCCTCTCCTCGGCGCTCATGGCATGGTGGAAGGGCCACTATTTAAGCCATCACCACGTTGCCGCGAGACAGGCCGCGCTAGGGACAGCCCCCGGGCCTAGGGACCCCGGCCACTCTGCACAAGCCCTCCGCGGGGCCCGAGGGGAAGAGTCTATATAGGTCCTCGAAGGTTATCCCGAGGTCTTTGAGCAGTCTGCCCACGGGGGGACACTCTCCGCGTCTCTCCCAGTAGGCCCGAACGTACTCAACTAGGCGCCAGTGCTCCTCGGTTAGGCTCAACCCCTCGACGTTCTCGGCGATCCAGACGGCCACATCTCTACTCCAGTCCGAAGGGTTCTCGAGGTAGCAGTCTTCGTCCAGCCTTATCTCTCTGCCGGCAACTCTGTACGTCCCGGGACAGCTCGCCGTCATATGTAGTCCCTCGACGCTATGTCCTGTCCGCATTTCTGCAGGCACCCCTCCCCTATTAATCCTATCAACGCCTCGAAGGCCCTCCTGAAGAACTTGTTGAGGAGGGCCCTATTCCTCGCGTTTAGCTCCCCCGCGAGATACCTGGTATATAGGACGTAGGCGGACATGACGGAGTCGTTGACGGGCGTGCCCGGCCTATAGTTGTTGAGGAATATATGGGCGAGCTCCAAGATCTCGTCGTCGGAGAAGTCCTTGAGGTTCCACCTGTCGCGGAGCTTGTCGGCCGCCATCTTGGGGCTTAACGCCTCATACGCCATCAAGATCAAGACGCCTTTGGGCAACACGTAATACAGCTTCCTGCCGCTCCCCGGCTCGCAGAAATAGGCCACCAGCCCCTCCTGCTCGAAGCTCCACAGCTTCTTGTATACATAGGAGAAATGCATCCTGTTGTCCACGGCCACCTTATAGGCCGTGGTGGGCTCGCTCCCGATTATCCCCAGCAGAATCCTCAGCTCCCTCTCGTCGAGCCTCACGTCGAACCTCTCCAGAAGGCCGCTCATGGCTCTCCCGACAGGAACCGCTCAAGCGCCTCGTAGGACCTCCTGTATCTATCCACATCTATGTCGACTACCCAAGAGCAGCAGAGGCGGATGCCTGACCACTCGGACATATACACCTTGTCGTCATATATGCCCAACACGACATATCTGCGCTCGTCCTCGTACAGCTCCACGTAGGGAGGCCTCAGGGTCTTGAACGCGCTCTGCTGGATAGTCTGGGGATACGCGAAGGTCCTCAAGACGTCGGCAAGGCCGCCCACGTCCAGACATCTATAGGCGTCTCCCTGCGCGAGAACGGCGACAGACCCGCTCAGGAACAACCCGTTTGACAGCTCGAGATCCAGGGAATCGGGCGTGCAAGCATCGCCCCTAGAGCCCACGAGGGCCCTGAGCTTGTCCAGGGCGCGTTGGATGGACACGAACACGTGTTAAATCCAAGCCCCCTTTAAAAGAGGTCGCCGGCGGCCTCAGCTAGGCCCGGCGACGCCCCTCCCCGATCTCCGCCTTCTGAGGTACACCGCGATGCCGACTATCGCTATGAGCAAGGCGGCGGCGAGCGGCCCCACCTCCAGCAGATTTATGGAGGACCTCACCGCTATGGGTATCTGGACGGTCTCTATAACCGGAGTTACGGCGCCTGTCTCGTTCCACTCCAGCACAAGGGTTGCGTAGTAGACTCCGTCAGGCACGTTGCTGGAGACATCTATTAGGTAGGTCGTCGTTGCGCTCTGGCCCGGAGATATATCGCCGAGAAATCTGAAGTTGGACTCCAGAAGGTTGGCCGTCGGCGTCGACGAGCTCGGCGTGTGGATCTGGAAGACCTGGTTTGGAGTCCATTGGAGCGTCACCATCTTGGCCGGGACGGGTCCCGTGTTTCTGATCGTCAGGGTCACCACTGCGGTCGATCCAGGCTGGGCGTTGGAAACGTTGTAGCTCACCTCTAGCTGCGCCTTGGGCAGTACGGTGAGCGGCGCCGTCGCGGAGACCTCGCCGCCGAGCCACCGCGCGGACGCGGTCACGCTCCACAGGCCTGGCCCGAGCGCGCTGGCGTTGATCAAGAACGGTATCTGTACGGGCTGTCCGGGCGGCAGAACGCCCAACGTCACCGACGCGTTGCCCACGACCGGCACACCCGATATCGAAAGCGATACGCCGCGCGCCGGCACTACGCCGGTGTTCAGCAGAGACACCACAGCCTTGACGTAGGGCAGAAGCCCGTTGGCCACGACGGTGGGGGGCTCCACCGCTATGCTCTGGATGACGACGGAGGCCGACGACACGTGTACATAGGATACATAGTTGGCGCCGTCCACCGACACGTAGACCGGGTAGTCGCCCGGAGCGGCGCCGTCGGGCACCTTGAGGACCGCCGTGAGCGTGACCGGGCTCCCCGACGGCAACGCGGGCAGATAGTATCCGGAGCCCTCCAGTACGTCCAGCGGGCTGGATATGTTGACCGAGACGCCCCGCAGCTCCGCATCGCTGGCTATCACCACGTTGACCGTGACCAGAGCGCCGGGATACGCCACAGGGGGATTTTCCGCTATCGAGACGCCCAAGTTGGGCCTGCGCACGTCGACGTAATAGGTGTACGTATATCCGCCTGCCGTCACGGTCAGCGGATATACGCCGGGCCCGACGTCCCTAGGGACTTCGGCCAGGGCGGTCAGCGTCAGCGGCGCGCCTGGGGCGAGCCCCGGCAGTCTGAAGGACGCGCCGCTCAGAACCACCAGCGCGTCGGAGTTGACGTAGACCGTCAGGGGGCCCACCGGCTGGTTCGAAGATATGGCTATTGTGAACTGTAGGAGCGAGCCGGGGTAGGCCCAGGGCGGGTTCTGGACCACGTTGACCGCGATGTTGGGAAACGGCACGTACAGAGTGACGTTCTTCGTCGTGCATATGCTGGTGAAGTAGCATATCTCGAACGACGCCGTGACCGTGCCGTAGTTGTTTATGATGGCCTCGGCGGGTATCTGCACGCTTGTGAGTATCGGCAGCTTTATGGGGCGCGCTATGAAGGTCACGTCGCTGGTGTTCAGCGGAATTATGGTGACGTTCGACGGCTCGACGGGGCCGCCTGCAGACGCGGAGATCAGCAGGGTTGTGGGCTGCCCGGGCACCACGGGGCCCTGCGGCGCGAGGCCTATGTTTATACTCACAGGCTCGGCGACCACCACCGTGAAGTTCTTGGAGAAGGAGATTGTGTTGTTGTCCGCCATGTCGACCAAGGTGACGTTGATGTAGGCCGTGTAGGCCCCGGGCTGGACGTTCTGCACAACGGCGGGTATGAAGCACGTCGAGTTGGAGCTTGGGGGAACATATGCGGAGCAGGTCAGAGAGCTGTTGGAGAACCTATTGAAGGGACCTCCTGAAAGCGTTGCGCTCGCCTTAACCACGTCGACTGTGGGGTTGACGAAAAGTATCGGCACGTCTACAACCTCGCCGGGGGCCAAGACGCCCCTCACGAGGGGGTACGCCAGCGCGCCGTAGCTCAGCTGGACGACGCGGACGTAGTAGGTGGTGCTCTCGAACTGGAAATTGTTGACGGGGTTCACCAGGGCTACCGTTACTCCGTAGCTGCCCGGGCTGGCGCCGAGCGGTATCTTGACGACGGCGGTGAGGGTCGCAGGGGTGCCCGGGGCCAGGCCCGCCAGGTTGTACGAGCCGCCAGTCAGGACCGACAAGCTCTGCGAGGTTATCTGGACCTGCAGCGGGCCCACGGCGGCGGTCGAGGTCAGTATGACGGTCAGCTGCACCACGCCGCCGGGATAGGCCAGCGGCGGGTTCTGCAACACGGTGATGCCGATGTAGGGAGGCTGTTGAGGCATTTGCGGGGTCTGTGAATGGCCCGGGACCACCTGGGAGTAGGCCAGGCCCGCCAAGGCCAGCAACACGGCCAGGGATAGCTTCGCCGTTTTCATGGGACGGCAGATATATCGGACTTTATAAACTTTATCTATTCAGCCGCCTGGCCACCTTGTCGGAAAATTCGGCGAGCACTTGGCCGAGCTCCTCCAGCTTGCCCCTATCGGTGTTCTCGATCTCGTCGAATATCTCAGAGAGGAACCGCACCTCGTCCACAATCGACGACAAGACGTCGACCTCCTCAGAGTCTTTTCTCTGCAGATACGACAGGAGCTGGTTGAACGTAGGATCTCTGAGGTAGTTCTCGAGCAGGCGCCGGCCCTCCTCGGTGACTCTGTAGGTCTTCTTGCGCTTCCTGCCGACCCATCGCTCCTCCGAGACGATGTATTTCTCCTCCTCGAGGAATTTCAGTAGGGGGTATATGGTGCCGGGCGACGGCCTTATCTTCCCCCCGAACGCGCTCTCGATGGTCTTTATTATCTCGTAGCCGCTCAGCGGGCCCGACGACAGCAAGTACAGCGCCAACGCCTTGTAGTAGCCGCGCCACTTGAGGCCCATCTTTTTACAAAGGTTTACTGGGGATAAAAACATTTAGCTCGGGCCTGCTTAAGGACGAAATATATATGGGCTAATCTTTTTATATAGGCTATATCGATAGGCCGTGTGCGGAATCCTAGGCCTTTATTCGCTTGACGGCGGCGAGATCCCGGCAGGCGTAGTCGTGAGAGGCCTCAGCGCAATGCGAGAACGCGGCACGCCCCACGGCGCAGGCCTGGCGCTATATAGGCCCTCCGAGAGGCCGAGAATAAAGGCATTTGTCCGCAGACCTATTGGCGATAAATATATAAGAATTTCTAACGATATATATGATGTAGAACTTAGTGAATATATAGATATCGATGGATATATATATCTAAATAGCAGATGGATTGACATCTATAAGGTGGTCGGCTGGCCCGAGGACATAGCCAAGCTCTACGGCATCGAGAGCCTGTCGAGCAGGTCGTGGTTAGGCCACACGAGATACCCCACGAACAGCCCCGGGAGGCTGCCCTACTACTCGCATCCCTTCGCAGCGGGCGACGTCGCCATAGTCCACAACGGCGATCTGAGCAGCTACGGCGCAAACGTCAACTTCATAAAGTACAGAACGCACGTGAAGTTCACCGGGAACGACAGCGAAGCCATAGCCTACCTCCTGTCGTTTCTGGCGGGAGAGCTAGGGGTGGAGGAGGCCGTGAAGGAGCTCATGTACGGCCGCAGATACAGGTGGGCCAGGCTCGACGGGCCCTACGCCGTGGCCTTCATGGTCGGAGGCCCGAGGCCTGTGTTCGGCGCCTTCGTAGATCCTCAACATTTCCGTCCTCTGTACGTCGGGATATCCGGCTCTCTACTGCTCGTGGCGTCCGAGGCGGCGGCCATAAGGGCGGTGGCGCCCAAGGCCAACATATGGGCCATGAGGGGCGGCGAGTACATAATAGCCGAGGGCGACGAGGTGTACGGCAACTACAGGAGGAGATATGTATATCCCGAGCTTCCCCCCGAGCCGCCGGGCGCTGTAGACGCAAGCCTCTACGACGCCATATCCCTCGCGCGGGCCGTGAGGGCGGAGCTCGAAAGGCGGGGGCAGGTGGACGTGGTCAACGTCAACGGCCATAGGTATCTGGGCAACGGCATGGCCTCCGGCTATCTGAGGCTCTGGGGCATCGTGGGGAACGCGTCGGCCAACGTAATGTCGGGAGGCCGGCTCGACGTGTACGGCGACGTGCAGGACGACTTCGGCGACGCGATGAACGGAGGGACTGCCGTCGTCTACGGCAACGCGGGGGACGCCTTGGGCCAGGCGAAGAGGGGCGGCGAAATATACATATACGGCGACGCGGGGACCAGGGCCGCCATCCAGCACAGAGGCGGCGTGCTCGTGGTGGGGGGCTCCGCCGGCAAGTATCTGGGGGAGTATATGGGCGGCGGCACGGTCGTAGTTCTGCGCGTGACCAACGACGAGGAGGTCGGCGGCATGATAGCGAGGGGGCTGGTGGGCGGCGAGATCTACATAAGGGGCGAGGTCCCGAGGGAGTACGTGACGGGCGTGGACAGGAAATCGGCTGAGAGGTACGCCCGATCCCTCCTCCTAGACGGCATAATAGACGGCGATAGATACATGCAACTCCTCGAGGAGTCGGAGGGAGTCTCAGTGGAGCAGAGGGAGCTCTCGGAGGAGGAAGCGGCGAAGTTGGCCCCCTACATAGCTAGATTCAAGGCGTTATTCAATAAGGACATCAAGCTAAATAGAGAAATATTTACGATTATAAAACCTAGAGCTTAAACCTGACGGCGCCTCTATCTATGGCCTCGAAGATCGTCGGATGCGCGTGGGCCAGCAGTGCCAAGTCCTTCACCCTCGCGTTGACCGCTACGGCGAGCGCGACCTCGTTTATCAACAACGAGGCCGCCTCGCCAACGACCTCCCCGCCTATTATCCTCTGGGATTCTCTCTCTATTATCAACTTGACGTATCCCTCTCTGGCTCTGTATATCTGTGCATGCGCGTCGTCTTCCAGCGGATACCTAACTGTGGCGTAGGGTATCCCCCTAGCCTTGGCCGTCTCCTCGTTTAGGCCCACCATGGCCGCCTCCGGCTCGCTGAACAGCGTGATCGGTATGGCGTTAAAGTTCACCTCGTATACCGGATGCCCATGGAGGATGTTCCACGCCGCTACTGTAGATTCCTTCACGGCCGCGTGGAAGAGCATGTATTGGCCGATGACGTCGCCGGCCGCATACACGTTAGGCCTCTTGGTCCTCATGGTCGAGTCGACGGCCACCCTGCCGCGCTCCACGATGCCCAAGGCGTCCAAGCCGTCGACGAACGGCCTCCTGCCGACGGCCATCACGACCTCCTCGCCCTTGACGTATCCCTTCCCATTTTGCGACTCGAACTCGACTATTTTCTCTCCGCCGTCCTGCTTGACGGCAACTACCTTGGAGCCGGTCAGAACGTCGACGCCGAGCTTCCTCAGGCTTCTCTCGACGTGTGAGACCACCTCGTCGCTCCATCCGCTCAATATGCGCGGCAACATCTCCACTATGGTCGCCTTCACGCCCATGCGCGCCAACATAAAGGCCACCTCCACGCCTATATATCCGCCGCCTATAATCACGGCGCTCTTGGGAAGCCTCCTGTACTTAGTCTTGTATCCAAACAGCTCCATACTGCCTATGGCCAGCTCGGCGCCAGGTACGGGAAGCTTGATCGGGACGGAGCCGGTGGCTATGTGCAACCACCTGGCCTCAACCTCCTTGGTCCAGCCATCGCCGCGGATCCTCACCCTATGTTCGTCCACCACGGCGGCTATGCCCTTAACTAGCTCGAGGCCTGGATGTTCCTTAACCTCCCTTATATGTTGGATATAGCGCACATCTTGAACCCAGTCCTTGTGGTCTATCAAGTTCTCCCAAGCTAGCTTGACCTTCTCTACGTCGTTGTTGCCCACAGAGGAAAGCATCTCCTTAAGCGTGTGGAGGAGGTGTATCCCAGCCCTAACAGACTTGCTCGGTATACATCCCTCATACAGACAGGAGCCGCCGAGATTGCCCTTGTCGTCGACCATCAATACGCTCATGCCGCCTTTGCTCAGCTCAAAGGCGCCGTGGTAGCCGCCCCCGCCGGCGCCTATTATGACCACGTCGTACCTATCCCGTTTCGGTTCCCGCAGGAAGTCGGGATCGGTGGGGGGATATACGGGGTATTTTCCCAATTCCATTATTGTCAAAATATTGACATTATTTCAAAATAATTTTCAGCAGTAGACGAGATAAGTGAAAGACATAAAGCGTATTGTGAAGCGTATAATATCGTTTATAAATATAGAAAATGTTATTAATTAATAACGAAGATCATATTAACTTTATAATTAATATTATATGTAAATATATAGTAGGTAATTGTACAGAGTTCAGAAATTGCCCCATGTCTTAGCCGATGGGCCAATACAATGCTTATATATTCCATGGAGATGCTATATAGTGCGCCAAGTAAATATATATCTGCGCCCCGCGGTCCATAGAATTCCGGAGTTTTGGGGACCTGAACGTATAGAGTACGTCCGTAGATCCGCCCTCGACGGCGTGCCGCCATATGCGCTGGAGGAATCGCCGAGCAAAATCGGCAGGTTGCTCGACAGAATGGCGTTCAAGGACTTGAGGCCGCGGGAGGTCAACGAGCTGCTCAAACGCGCAGACAGGCTGGACGTAGATGTCGGCGTCGATTTCTTCGGAACGAGGCTGTCGGCGCCGATATATCTCGGCGACATGTCCTTCGGGGCCCTCAGCGGCAACCCCAACATAGCCATAGCTAAGGCGGCCACCGAGGAGGGGGTGGTGGCCGGCATAGGCGAGGGCGGGCTCCATCCCGAGGTGGCCAAGTATAGGAACATCGTTGTCCAGTGGGCCTCGGCGCGGTTCGGCATGGATATGGATCTGCTGAGAGCCGGGCTGGCGGTCAACATAAAGATAGGCCAGGGCGCGAAGCCCGGCATCGGAGGCCATCTGCCCGGCCGCAAGGTGACGAAGGTAATAGCCGAGCTCAGAAAAATACCTGAGGGCAGCGACGCGATATCGCCGGCCCCCCATCACGACATATACTCCATAGAGGATCTGGCCCAGAGGGTCAAGGCCCTCAGGGACCTCACGGGCAAGCCGGTTCTGGTGAAGGTGGCCGCCGTCAACAAGATAATGTATGTGGCGGTCGGCGTCGCGAGGTCCACGGCCGAGGGCATAATAATAGATGGGGCCGGGGCGGGGACGGGCGCCACGCCCATGTCGGTGAGGAACCACCTGGGGATACCGGTGGACTACGCCGTCCCCGTCGTGGATAGATGGCTGAGGGACAACGGCGTCAGGGACGGCTTCCTGGTGGTGGCCGGCGGCATGCTCTACAGCGCGTCCGACATAGCCAAGCTGGTCGCCCTAGGCGCCGACATGGCCAACATAGGCACCGCGGCGTTGCTGTCCTTCGGCTGCATAATGTGCCACTCGTGCCACACGGGCGGCTGCCCGACGTCCCTCACGAACATGATAGGCGCCAGGCCCGATCTAGACATAGGGTGGGCCTCCGCGGCGTTGCGCAGATACATCTCAGCGCTGAGGCTCGGCCTGAAGGCCATACTGTACTCCCTCGGCATGGACAGCATAAAGGAGCTCGTGGGGAGGCGGGACCTCCTCGGGCTGTTCTATGTAGACAAGCTAGTGGCCGACGCGGTAGGGGTCGACCTAGTCGCAGAGGGCGAGGTGGCTTACTACCATGACCACGTCCAACAGTTGCCGAGAGAGGTGTACGAAGAGGGCAAACCCCCCGTCACGGGCATGGGCGGCATAGTGCCCGGCTACACCTACCCAGCCAGAAGGCCCCTCGACCTCCTCAGGATAGAGGCTGCGCAGGTGACGCATCCCTCCGTGGACCCCTACAGGGAGGAGGTAGACGTGCGGGTTCCGCTGGCTGGCGTCGAGCTCGAGACGCCCGTGGTCGTGCCCGGCCTCGAGCGGGCGGCGGTCATGGCGGGATACGGCCTCGGCGCGCTCGTAGATGGCGACGGCTGTCCCGAGCCCCAGTACTGCCTCTCGCGTCTACCCCACCGCAGGGTCGCCCCGTCCAGAGAGCTGGAGCCTGGGGAGGGGATAGTGGTGATAGACGAGGCTCTGGGGGGCAGGGCGTGGCTCGAGGAGGCCGTGTCTGCGCTGGACGAGAAGGCGCGGCGCGCGGGCATAAGGGAGAGGATGGCCATCGTGGCGGCGGGCCGGCTCTTCAGCGGAGCCGACGTGTATAAGCTGGCCGCGCTGGGCGCAGACCTCGTGGAGGTGCGCGAGCCCTTCGAGCTTCTGGCCAAGAGGGCGGCGCCCGACTACGCGACCAAGAGGAGTTGGTACGAGAATTTGATAACGTCGCTCACCAAGGAGCTTAAGCTGGCCATGGGGGCCGGCGGGGTTACCAGCTATTTCCACATGGTGGGAAATAGAGATTTGTTGAGATCCCTAGACGGCCGGGTCGCTACAAAACTAAACGTCCCCGTAGCGGGTAGCTAGGTCCTCCGGCCATTTCGGTTTAAAATTCATGGCAATACCGGCATAATAAATACAACGTACTATATAGAGCCGGAAAACCATGAAGGTTTATGAGTAAAGTTTATATATCGACTGGACTCGAAGCGCATGCCGGAAGGATTAAGCGTCTGGAGAACCCTGAAGGGCGCCGGAGTTAAATACGTCAAGTTCGTGATAGTGGACATATTCGGCAGGCCGAAGCTCGAGATACTGCCCATAGACGCAGCGCGCGACGCGTTCATCGACGGCATAGCGTACGACGGCTCCTCCATACCGGCATATACCACCGTCAACAGGAGCGACTTCGTGGCCGAGGTCGACGCTGGCGCCGTCTATATAGAGACGTGGAACGAGGGCAAGACCGCCCTGGCCTTCACGAGCACGCTGGACGGCGACAAGCCGCACCCCATGGACCCGCGCAACGCCCTCAAGCAGACCGTTGGGTACCTCGCGTCGAGGGGGTACGAGGCCATGATGGGCGCCGAGGTGGAGTTCTTCCTGGTGAGAGGCAACCCGCCGTCCCTCGTCGACAGCGGGGCTTACTTCGAGGGCTATCCGCTGAAGGAGACCATACCAGTCATGGAGGAGATAATAGAGCACTTCTATCTGTCGGGCATAGGATTCACCAAGACCCACCACGAGGTTGCGCCCAGCCAGTTCGAGGTGAACATACCGGCAGGCGACCCGGTCCAAGTGGCCGACCAGATACTTGTGTACAAAATACTGGCAAAATCGATAGCCCAGAGACACGGCTTGATAGCCACCTTCATGCCGAAGCCGTTCTGGGGCGTTAACGGATCGGGGATGCACATACACGTGAGCTTCTGGCGCGACGGCGTCAACCTATTCGCGTCGTATAAGGAGCCAACGCCCGAGCTCAAGTCGGCGATAGCCGGCGTGTTGAACAACGCCGTGGCCAACAGCGCCTTCGTCGCCCCGCTCGTGAACAGCTACAAGCGCCTGGTGCCCCACTACGAGGCCCCGACCCGCGTCGTCTGGGGGATCGGCAACCGCTCCGCCATGGTGAGAGTGCCCTACTACGGCATGAAGATAAACCGGTTCGAATACCGCCACCCAGACCCGTCGGCCAACCCCTACCTGGGCTTCTCGGCGATACTGCTGGCCGCGTTCGAGGGGCTAGACAAGAAGCTCGAGCCGCCGGCTCCCGTCGAGGACGTGGCGTATGAGCTCGAGGGCGTGAAGGAGACCCCCAAGCATCTGGGCGAGGCGGTCAAGCACGCGTCTGAGGGCGCCGCGGCCAAGAACCTGCCGCAACAGCTGGTCAAGGCGTATCTATCGCTGAAGGAGAAGGAGTGGGGCGACTATCTGGCCAACGTCGCCGAGGGGTGGGACAAGACCTGGAACGTGATAACCAGGTGGGAGTACGACCAGTATCTCGAAGTCGCCTGATGTGTAGAATCCTGCTGTTTTTCGGAGACCCCCGGCCAAGTCTCTTCAGATCCTTCGTGGAGATCTCCAGGAGGGATAGGACGCTCGGCTTGAGCCACGGGTCCGGCTGGGGCGTCCTCTACGCCAGGGAGGGCGAATACGGACTATATAAATCGGTGAAGCCCATCTGGGAATCATATATAGATCCCCCGAGCGGATATAAACTGTATTTATTGCATTCGCGGCTGGCGTCGGTTGGGGGAATCTCGCCGGGCAACACACACCCCATAGTGTACGGCGACTTCGCCATAGCGCACAACGGGACGTTCCGCAAGGAGGAGCTGGCGCGGGAGCTGAAGGGAATGGGGCTCGACGTGAGGACCGGCGGCGCCACCGACAGCGAGCTCTTCCTGAAGGCGTTCGTGGACATGGGAGGAGACGCCGAAGCGCTGGAGGAGGTGGCCAAGATAGCGGCGCGCCATATGGACCCCGAGGAGCCCATGATGAACATAGCCATAGCGGATCTGAGGACCGCAGACGCGTACTTCCTCACCTACAGGCTGGTTGAAGAGCCACACTACGTCCCGGTGGCCAGGGCCGACGGCGTCACGGCCGTGGCCTCGGAGCCCCTCGACGACGGGCCCTGGTCGCCTCTCCCCAACGGGGCGCTGGCGAAGATATCGAGCGGCTCCATAAGGGTAACGAAGTTTATTACGTAGATTGGGGTGTAACTCGATGAACGAATACGTGGCCCAGGCCTTGGCTATAGACTGCGACAAGGTCGCGCGGTACCTCGTGGAGAGGTTGCGGGAATATATAGAGGAGAGCGGCGCGAGGGGCGGCGTGCTGGGCCTGAGCGGCGGCATAGACTCCTCCGTCGTCGCCGTGCTTTTAGCCAAGGCCACCGACAACTTCTTCTTCCTGCTGATGCCCTCCGCCTCGACGCCCCCGAGGGATATGGAGGACGCCATGAAGATCGTCAAGCTGACGGGGGCCGAGAGGAAACACGCCGTGGTGCCCATAGACGACTACGTGAAGGCGATGTCCAGCGCCGTCGATGTCGCCGACAAGAGGATAGTCGGCAACATAAAGGCGAGGCTCAGGATGGTCCTCCTCTACGCATACGCCCAGAAGCTCGGCTATCTGGTGGTGGGCACAGGCGACAAGAGCGAGATCATGCTGGGCTACTTCACCAAGTACGGCGACGGCGGCGTCGACATACTCCCCATCGGCGATCTCTACAAGACCCAGGTGAGGCAGCTGGGCAGATGCCTCGGCGTGCCCGAGGAGATCGTGGCGAAGCCCCCCTCCCCGGCGCTTTGGGAGGGACAGACGGCGGAGGGGGAGATCGGCGCCGACTACGAGACCGTGGACTCGGTGCTGTACCTACGCTACGAGGAGATGAGGACGCGCGAGGAGACGGCCGCCATGCTGGGCATAGACGTGTCCGTCGTGGACAGAATCGACGCGCTGGTCAGAAGGAGCCAGCACAAGCGGCTGCCGCCCGAGATATTCAGGCTCAGCGGGAGGGCGGTCGGGTCCGACTGGAGGTATCCAAGGCGCTACTGGAACGTGAGGCCGTGGTGAGGATAGAGCTGGCCCAGATAAGGCCGTTTCTGGGCGACGTGGAGCGCAATTTCCTCAAGCACAGAGAGATAGTGGAGACCAGCGACGCCGACTGCGTCGTGTTCCCCGAGCTGTCGCTTACGGGGTACGTGCTCAAGGACTTGACGTTCGAGCTGTTCCGCTACAGCGAGAAGGCTGTGGAGAAGCTCGCCGAGGCGTCTGGAGGCAAGTGCGTGGTGGCCGGCACCATAAAGGAGGTGAGGCCCGGCGTCTTGAGGAACTCGGCGGCCGTGATAATAAACGGCGAGGTGGACTACGTCTACAAGTTCTACCTGCCCACCTACGGCCTTTTCGAGGAGCGGAGGTACTTCCAACGCGGCGACCCCCCCAGAGACCTCAAGACCTTTCAACACGCCGGGATTAAATTCGGCGTCATGATATGCGAAGACGCCTGGCATCCGGAGCCCGCGGAGGCGCTGGCGCTGATGGGGGCCGATCTGATACTGATCCCCGCGGCCTCGCCCATGCGGAGGCTCGGCAGGAGCTTGGCCATCCAGGACAGCTGGGAGGCCTTGCTGAAGGCGCATGCGTTGATGAACGCGGTGTGGGTTACCTTCGTCAATACGGTGGGAAGCCAGGAGGAGGAGTTCTTCTGGGGAGGATCAATGGCCGTCTCCCCCCTCGGCGAGGTGAAGCTGAGGCTCAAGCTGTTCGAGGAGGATAGGGCGGTCTACTCCATAGACCTGGAGGAGCTGAGGAGGGCCAGGTTCTTCAGCAGCTTTAGGGACCACATATCGTCGTTCCACAGAGTGCTGGCCGAGCTCTGACGCATCGATCGGCGCAGGAGGCGGCCAAGCTCAGATGGACAGCTACAGGGAGTGGCGGATCGGTGGAATAGGCTTGTGGCCTTATCGAAAGTCAGGGGCGCCTTCGGCGAGTTTCTGGAGTTCGCCCGCCCGACTTCGTGAGCTCGGCCCCATCTGCAAGGCCATAGGCCCCACGGCTAGGGCTCGGACGTCCTCAGTTCGGCCCAAGCCTACCGCCTCGTCTTCTCGAGCCACTTCATAACGGCGTCTGCGAGCTCGGCGTAGAGCGCGAAGCCGTCCAGGTGCTCCCTGCTACATTCCAATAACATTGTGCCGTCCTTCATGCGGCGCACCCTCGGCTCCTTTCCCGTCAGGGCCTTTATGAGGGCTGAGAACCTCTCGGCGTCGGCCTCCCTGCCTCCAGGCGCGCTGGCCTTGGCTGTTGCAAAGCCTATAGTCTCGTTGTCGGCTCTATACCTGCCGAAGGTAATCGTGTACTCGCCCCTGACGCCGCCGACCTCAGCCGTTATCTTAATCCTCAGCAACGTCTTGCCGCTTTTGCTCCTTTCAAGCCCGGCACCTCCGCCTATGACCCTTACGAGGCGACCATCGACCTCCTTCTCGAAGCCCTCCAGCTTTAGGGAGCCCACCTCCCTACCCCTCCTCACGATCTCCAAGGCCTTCTCGTAGACGGCGCCGCCCTCCTTCTCGGCCCTCTTCAGTATGTAGCTTACGAACTTGGCCGCGAGTCTCTGCCGCTTCCCCTCGCCGTGGACTGAAAGCCACGCGGCGTACATCAAGCCGTCCTTGAGGATCGAGACGTAGCCCTCCCCTCCACCCTCCGGCATCTTCACCGTGAAGTGTATGTCCTCCTCGAGGCCCATGGCCCTAAGCCGCTGGGCCTCCCGCTCTATGTTGCCGGGGTTGGTGGATTGGTATTTGACCTCAAGCGCGCCGCTACGCGCCAGTCTCACGAGGTACTTCGGCCAGCCCTCCATCAGCACGCGCCCGCTCTCCAGCTTCTCCAGCCAGCGCTCCGCCTTGCCCGCGTCCACCCAGCCCCTCGCGAGGGCCTCCCTAACGATCTCGGCGATGGCGTCCCTGAGCTCCTTGCGCCCAGCCGCAAGCATGTCGGTAGTAGCGTAGACGTACCACTTGCTCTCGCCGCCCTCCCTCCTCACCTCCGCGCTGACGCCCGCCCGCCTTAGGAGGCGGGCCGCGAGCTCCACGCGGCCGCGGTTCGACGAGCGGAATCGTAGCTCAACCTTGTTCTGCAGATAGACGTCGTACTTCACCTCGACGCCGCCCTCCGAGATGGTCAGATCGGCGGCAACGGGGCCGTCCTCGGTCCTCCTCCTCAGCCCCTCCCAGCGTATGTTGAGGGCCCCCTTTGCTCCAAGCTCCACGGCCCTCTCCAGCTTGTGGTTGATAACCCTTTCGTCCCCTCCCTCAAGCAGGGGAGGGCCGAAGAGGAAGTAGAGGCGGGCCAGCCTGACCGCGTCGCCGCCGGACGCGACTACGTAGAACCCCCTCCCGATGTCCTTCACCTCAGCCCTAATGCCGTGGGCCGCGAGGGCGGCCGCCCAGAGCAGGGCGATTTCGCGCTCGCCGCTGGCCAGCTCGACTCTCTCCAACGCCGCGGACACGTGCCCGTCGCCGCCTATGGCTCCAGAGATCACCATGGCGAAATATCTCAGAGATTCCTCATTCACGCCGAGTTTCTCAGCCTGTATAAGCAGGAGGGCCGGCGCTATGACCTCTCTAGCCACCTTGTCGTCGTTCAGCCTGTCCCTCAGCGCCTCTAGCTCCTCCAGCTCCTCCTTCGTCAACTTCTCCTTGCCCAGCCGCTCCACGGCGGCCTCCACCACGCCGCTCCAGCGCTGGGCAACCTGCCGCTTCAGCTCGTCCCAGCTCTTCGCCTCGATGCCCAGCCTCTTGAGCCATCCGCCCTCCGCGCTCCTCCTGACGGCCTCGTCGAGCTTCTCGAGGGAGGTGCGGGCGCGGACGTGAAGCTGGAGCTCCGATTTGGGCGAGCCGAGGCCCCCAGAGGACTTCCTCAAGTGCAGCAGGGCCGACAAATCCGCGGTTAGGAGGGCGGCCTGGAGGCTTAACGAGGCGGCCAGGGGGAGGAGGCCGCCAATTGAGGAGTACGTCAAGATGGTGGCGGCTAGGGCCAGACTGCCGGCTCCCGTGGTGAGGAGGGCCCTTGAGATCCTGGCCGGAAACAGGAAAGCCGTCGTGGGCAGGAACCCCTGGGTCCTGGCCGCGGCGTCCCTATGGCTCGCCGCCTACAGGGAGTACGGGATGCTGATGCGCCTGGCGGAGGCGGCGGGGACGACCGTCGAGGCCGTCAAGGGCGCCGCGAGGAGGATGAGGGCATGAGCTCGGGTGACGGCGTGGACGCGGGCGCGACGAAGAGGGTGCCTCCCGAGCCGGCGGACCCCGTCGAACGGCTCCTGAGGGAGTGGCCGGAGCTGGGCGTATTCGGCGTCGATTGGCTTAGGACGTGGGCGCCCTACGCGAGGGAGCGCATCGCGGGGATGGCGCGCGTGCTTCGCAGATACCCCTGGATGGCGGAGCTGATAGGGCAGGGGCCGGTGGGCCTCGTGAACCCGTACTCCGTTGAGGCATACGTCGCCAGGGACGGCTCTGAGGCTTGCATATCGTTGTTCGGCTGGGCCTACTGCTCCGCGGATGGGAGTAGCGTCAGGAGGCTGGAGCTTGAGTTCAGCCGCTACGAGGTGTACGAGGGGAGGATAAGGGAGGTCTACAGGCCGAAGGGCCTGCTGGCATTTACCGCGAGGGCCAAGGAGTACGTGCGGATACTGTGATGTTTGTAAACAACATTACCTTTTCAATTTTAAGAGAATCTATTATATAAATCATATCTCAGGAGTTGCGCCACCCTCTCCGCCTCCTCGAAATTGTCG
>Ga0209224_1000139_pt1 | contig 17326 bp, 14 predicted proteins | sample MonGeyMetagenome_FD_184731 | JGI IMG/M metagenome (GOLD analysis project Ga0209224, IMG submission 184731) | Hypoxic/sulfidic aquatic microbial communities from Monarch Geyser, Yellowstone National Park, USA - MG (SPAdes) v2 (version 3) | ecosystem: Environmental > Aquatic > Thermal springs >...
TGCCTGAGGATTACGTCAGCGTATTCGGCATTTTCAATGCCGAGGGCCTTGACTAAACTGGCTGGTACTAGGACTTGGTTGCTAATGTAGACCTTAGCCCTGTACGGCAACCCAGTAACCATAATAGACGCCCCACGCCCACCCATACCGCAAAAAATCAGAAGCGAGGTATAAAAAGCTGGGAAAACCATTGTTTATGAAGGAAAGGGAGAGAAAAAGGAAAGGTGGTTTTGATTTTTGGTTTTGATTAAACGTGCTGGTTCACGATATTGGTGCCACGTTTGTGCCGGTTGTTGTTATTACCTCGACCTCCGTTACACCACTTGGTGGGTTTGTGCAGACCAGTGATAATGTATCGCCTGGGTTGAGCGTGATTGGTGGTGTGAATGTACTCTGTTGCTGGCCGTTTAGGTATGCCGTCCATGTACAACTACCACTCGGTAGTAGTTGCACACCCGTAATCTTAGTTGCACTGACGCCCATAGCCTTCATGTTCACAACAAGCACCCCACCCAACTCCTCCGCAGTCACAGTCAGCGTGTTGCTAGCCCCCAGTGATGGCATTGCCCCGTGGAACACGTAGAAGATTAAGAACAACCCGAGTGCTATGCCTACGACAGCCACTATTGCCCACAGTATGTTGAACTCGCCCTTGTTCGCCAAGCTCCTCTTGTTGGCGCTAGCTGCTTTGATTGGCTTGTTCTTCACCTCCCTAGTTAGGGGTTTGGCTGGCATCGATAAAGAGGATATGGGGTTTTTAAGGGGGTTGATTGTTCTTGGTTGATTATGGACCCGTACTTAATGCGTGCTGGATTAGGTAGCCGAAGAGGTTCGCCGTCTCGGTAAGCATTCCCCTGAGGATGTCCAGTGCGTATGTGCCTGCATTGTTCACCAACACCGTGTTCCCGCTGGCAAGCCCAATGACCAGTAGTGAGATGTATATTGATAGGAACAGGCCCAGTGGGCCGTATATTAATTTCTTGCTGTGGAATATGGACTCTGTGAGCGCGGATGTCCTACCAAAACTGGTTGGGTGCCACATGTACTCAACGGTGTATAGTATGACCATTATTATGCTGATTATGAGCGATAAACCACCAACAACCAGCACAGCTTGGAAGAGAGGGACGCCTACCTGGTTGAGGAATTGCTGAACCGCACCACCCACGCTCGTTGCATTCACAGCCTGGAGTATTATCCCGTGAGTTATCGGTATAGTCATCAATTACTAAAGCCCCAGTTTATAAGGCTATATCGGCAGTACGTCCACAATCACCTCATCCAATAATCGGTAAATCCCGTAACTGGCAGCCAGCGCGAAGGCTAGGGCTACATCGACAGTGACGTCGTAGGTCTGCATCACCAAGCCGGCATTATAGCCTTGAGTGAGTATTATTGTGAGCATGCCCTCAGCATTGCTCAACGACGTCGATACCGGGTTGGAGCTAAGCGCGATACCCAAAGCCCTCAGTGCCGGTTCTAGGTAAATGATTGTGTATGCCGTGAGTAGTGGGGCTGTGAATAAAGCAATTAGGTCTAGGGCTATTATGAACGTCCCAATACTCCTGGTCTGCCTAATGAGTAGCAGGCCAGTGGCTAATGAGATGAAAGCCCAGGCGTAGTTGGCTATTAGGGCTAGGGCGTAGATGAAGCCCAAATTAACGATTGTGTATGTAAGCATCATCTGCAGGTACCAAGTGCTCTGCTGCAAATACCAACCGATTGGCGAGGTGATTGGGACAACACTTAAGCCAAGGACAGCCCCCCAGAAGTGCCCATACCAAGCGGTCACATTACCGAAGTACTGATAAGCAATAGAGTTACTCCAACCCAGCAACTGCTGTGGGTTGCTCGTGCCATTCATTACACTGGCAAGCGTTTGGTTTCCCACGGCTATTGATGAGGCGATTGTGTAGACGGCTTGTGGAAAGAAGCCCGAGACAACCAATGCGGATAATACCCCGAACATTACGGCACCAACCAGGACATCAAGCATCAAATCCAAACCCTCACGCCTAACCTCGGAAGTAGGACCATGGGCATACTTCACAGCACCATAAACCAACACAGGTATCGCAAACACCCCAAAGCCCAGGTAAGGAAGCAATGATTGGAGTATTTGACCAATCATCGACCTAATCGGTTATTACCTTTTAAGGGCTTCAGTACTGGGCGCTCCTCTTCCTCCTCCCCGTCTCCGCGAGCTCCATGCATATAGTCTCGGGGTCCAGATTTAATTGGGAGACTAGACTTACTACGTGGGTGACCCAACTGAGCCTACCCCTGATTGCATTAGCTATGTCGATTAGGGCCCAGGCATACTCATTGAGTGTGCTTGGGCTGAGTTGGACAATGCTGTCCAGGAGGGCGTGTAGGTTCTTGAGTACTTCCTTGGTTTCGCCGTTGGCGCCGCCCATGACCTTCTCAATGACCAACTTGAGGTACTCGATCAAGCCCTGGAAGTCGCCGCCTAGGGCGTCGTCAAGGAGCTTGTTTGGTTTTGGCAGTGTGTATAGTTCAACCATTTTGTCCACGTGCTTGATCCCGTAAGCCCTCAGTAGCCTGGTGATGGTGCCCTTAATGTACGCGTAATCCCTCTCCTCCTTTAATGGTGCAACGAAGACCCTGGAGGCGATGGCGTCGAGGAGCTCGAAGAACTCGACCGCATCGCCACGGGCCATGGCAAGGTCAGCGGCAGCCCTCACGAACCTGCACTCATCAGTCTCATCAGCGTTTGGCCCAATGCAGTTGACCTTGATATCAACAATAGTGCGGGCCCTCAAGCCATTAGTCGCAGCCCCACCCCTCAACACGCCCTTCCCCACCTCCGGCTTAGCCTCAACCTTAACCCCCAGCTTCTCAACCTTCGCCCCAGCAACCTCCGGCCTCTTGACACCCTCCCCAGTTTTCACCTCTGACTTACTAGTTTCGATTGGGACCTCGACCTCCCCAGCCTCAGTCTCCTCCCCCACTTCTCCAACCTCGATTTCCTCACTTCCGCCCTCGCTGACTACACCTTCAACACTGACCTCGCCCAAGTACTCCCTAATCATCCTCCTCAGACTATCAACATTTGCACCCTCACTTACGAGCAAATCCTTAACCCTCTCCCTGAACTTTTCATCTTTACTAACGAGACTGTTTAACCTCTCAACCTCTCTCGCACTCAGTGCGCATATGAGCTTGAGATATTCACCACTTGGCTGGAGATCAAGCTTTCTCAGTATTGCGTTTGCGACCTCGGGCAATGCACAGTGCGCCTTAACGTCCTCACCCTCAACTTCGACGCCGAATATCTTAAGGAGCTCACTACGTGACGTCAAGCGTAGTTGTTCCAATGCTCGGGATACGGTCTTCTCGCTCACACGTAGCCTTAATGTCCTAAGGTACCTTATGATATCGTCGATCAAGCCCCAGGGCAACTTCTCTTTGTACCTAAGCCAGTCCGTAATTTCATCCCTGAACTTCGAATTCTCCATCGCCCTTTTCACTATATAGAACTTCGCAAATGCCTCAACGACCTCCCTCTTCCCCTCACCCCTGCACACGCCAGCGACCATCGCCTTGAGCTCGACCTCATCGCCAGGCTTTGTTAAATCGTAAATCCTCTTCAGGGGTGCTACTGGCACCCTAACGTAAGCCGCTAATTCCGGGTCGGTTTGCCAAACCTCCCTAACCGCCTCGCATAGGCATGATGGCGCAATGCACACAACGCCATCCCTAACCAAGCCGTTGGCGCCCCTCACCTTTACTTCAGCAATCACGGCCGGGAACGTGAAATCGCCGGCCCCGCCTTCCTCCATCGACGTCATGGCAATCTCATTCACGAAATCAACCAAACTCCTCCTCAACCTCTCATCATCGCACCTACACACAACATCGCCTAAGTCAACTAGTCTCTGCCCAATCTCAGCGATGGATAACGCGGGCTGGAACCTATAAAAATAACTCCTAACTAACTCAATAGCAGCAGCCCTACCCATCAATACCCTATATACACCGTCTTAAAAACCCACCATTCAACAATTGTTGATTGAGAATTAGGCAGTTATTTTAAGTGAAGACAACGCTACGACTGTTGTCTTCAGTTAAAATAACTTGTGGTCGGTATTCGTGGAATAATAATTCTAATTAGTTCGGTCATATTCTAACTTATTTTGGGTTATGGGGAAAGATTTGCTAGAAATTGTGTGAGGGTGTGCCGCGTCGTTAATGATTTAGCCAGTTCAGGAATTCGTCGAGCTTGAGTCTCGTGACTATTAATTTCGTGTCTCCGTTGTTTAGTACCTTGACGGCGTCCTTGGGGTTGCCGCTTTCGGTTTCGGCTATTGCCAATGCTGCGGCTGCCACTATGGGCATTGCCGGGTACTCATCAATACCCTCATTACTTATCCCACGCACCTTAATCCAGGTATCAAGCATGTAGAGGTAGCTTTTAGCGTACTTAACAACCTCATCGTTTGGTTCCTTACCGAACTTCGCCTTGATCGCGTACTTTATGAAGTCCTCGTAGTACCTAGTGATGTTGAGTGCATCCCTTATGGCGCCCACGATGCTTGAGGGTTGCTCGCAGCCCTTTACGTTTGGTACTCCGTGGAACATGCACTCCAGCGTCTTGATTACACTATCGACTGTTGGTACCTCGATGCCTTGGACCTTGACCCTACGCTCAAGCAGGTTCGCCAACCTCCCCGCGAATATCCTAGCCCTAGCCTCGTCCTCGAACACCCCACGCCTCATTAACTTCTCCGTTAATTCCCCCACGTAGTCCTCCCCAACCATACCGACTTTTGCTGGGGCTTTGCTTGAAAAGGGGTATCTCGGGTCGTTGTTTTGTATTGTTGTATTACCCCTTAACTTCTCCACGAGCTTCGCCAGCCTATCCGAGTCGATGTGGGGGTTGTTCTTGGCATTCCTCAACGACCCCTCAACCTTAACCCACCAATCCTCCGCGTCCCTATGCCTGTCCCTGAACTCCCTCTCCCTACGCATTGCCTCAGCACTCACTCTCATCGGCTCCTCATCCTCAGATTTACCTGGCCTACCCGTGAGGTACTCATAGATCAACTCGCTATTGTACACGGTGCCGCACCTCGGGCACTTGAGTCTCCAGTCCCTCACGTCTAGGATTAGGCATGATCCACAGATTGGGCACCTACCATTACCGCAACCATTCATTAGGGACTGAAAAGTAGTGTTTTTCTATTTCTTAAAGTTTTCTAAGCTGAGTAGAGCGTTCAGCGAAGGCCCTACCCAACCCCTGAAGAGGTAGCCCGTGAGGTAAAAGTTTCGGCTTACTCGGTAATGCCTTATTGGCAGTGCCCTTTTAAGCCCTAACCGTGGTTAATCGATAAATATGGTTGACCTGGCATACGACTGGAGCCTAATGGGTTGGGGCATGAGGGCTATAGTGATAGCCCTAGCCGTAGCGCTGGTCATAGTGGTGCTGAGCCCACACGTTGCTGTGCTGAAACCAATAGCCGAGAAGCTGGGCTTAGCATCAACGGCGACCCAGGTGATCTACGTGCCAGTGAACCACACTGTTTACGTGAACAGGACAATCTACGTAAACCAAACAGTGGTTAAGTACATCAACCAGACCGTGCCGATCTACATAAACAGGACCGTCTATGTGCCTGTCTCATCTTACTTCGAGTCTTACGCCGGCTACTGCAGCGGTAGGCTAGTCATACTGCCAAACAACACGGCATGGATCGTTTGGTTCTGGCTAGCCCCGAAGGCGTATTTCCAAACCCCATTCCTAGGCCCGTACCTACGCAACTTCTACTTTGCCAACTATACGCTTGTGTATTACAACTCGACGACCCACTACGCCCAGTTCATGCCAGGGCCGATGGATGTTGAGTTCCTGAGCCCGCAGGGCTTGACCCTGGAAATGAACTTCCCGCTCTGCTACGTTGATAACGTCACAATAGGTAACTACTACGTATTGGTCTGCGGAGACACGGGTGGCAGCGGCCCCATTGCGTTCTTTGGCAATACGTTTATCAGGAACTCCACGGGCATGTGGGAGGTCGTTTCAAAACTCGAGCTACCGGTTGTTGGAAACTTCACGGCACTGAACGCAACAGGTCACTACTACCTACCGATACCGCTTAGGAACGCCACATACACGGGAGTGTTGATAATACCGTACCAAGTAAGCGGCCAAACAATCTACACGCTAGGCCCGATCTGCGATCTAACGGTCACCTTCGCAACAAACGCCACAGCAGCACTGTGGCTACCGGTAACGGCAAACCAGACACTGCTTAATTACCTAAGGGAGTCTGGTATCCCAGTGTTTGGGCATTACAACCCATACGACAACACAATGGGCTACTGGGCCTGGAACTACCCGTCGTAAACTGAAGAGTAAGGGTGGATTTTAAAATAAAAACACACAGTGTATTTTTTGTGTTTAATAACCTAAATTAGATCGGCTTGCCGTTTTTGGACTCCAGGGTGCATGTTATGTATGCTGTCCCATACTCAATACCGGCGCCTGCGCTTACGCCGTTGATTGTGCCACTACCGCTCACTTTGCATATTTCAACGTAATTCCAATTTGGTGGTTTGGGGTAGCTCGTTACGTTTAGGTTGCCGCTACCGCTTGCTGCTATTGTATTGCCCGGCAGCGTCACACTGCTGCTCCATGATATTGTGTTGCTGGTTATGCCCGTGTACGTGATGGTTGCAGAGCCCGAGAAGCTGTATTGGAATGTGCCTGTCCCGCTCCACGCCGAGGTCCAGGTGAACTTGTAGGTCTCGCTCGTTTTCGTCAGGTCTATCGATTCTGGGTATATTAATACACCGCCCGGTGGCTGGTATTGATAGTACGCGGTGCCGCTTGGGCCCGTCAGCGTTTGCCCTGGTGTTGTGCATGTGAGAGTCTCCGTTGTTGTGACGACATTGCTCGTGTACTTGCTCCCACCAATGACCCAGTACTGGAAGACGTAGTTGTTGCCGCTCAATGGCGCGTTGTATGTGAAGGTTACTTGCTCGCTCTGGCCCGCTGGTATCGAGGACACACTAGCGCTTGAGGTGGGCTGTGGGGCGCCGGGCGGCTGCGAGCTAACGCTTGGCGCAGTCACTGGGCATGCGTTGTTGCTGGGCGGCGGGTTATTACTACCGCCAGGTGGCGGGTTATTACCACCTGAGTTGTACGGCCAGTATAGGCATGAGAATGTTATTTCCGATACCTGGCCCGGGTTCACTGAGCCGCTTGTTGGCGATATTGTGCACGTGGTACCGCTGGGTATGCTCACTGACGTAAGTTTCCAATATATTGTGCCGTTTGTTGGTATTGCGTAGGTTATATTGTAGTTGCTATTCCAACCGAGACATGGGACTTGCCCACTCAATGTGCCTGTTGCGTTGCCCCAGTAGTTGATTGTGTACTTGACCGGGTCTCCACATACATAAATGCCGTATTGATTAAACGAGCCGTAGTAATAATCCTCAATCACTATGTCGGCGGCGGGCGTGCACGTTACCGTGAATTGCTGCACGCTGCCTGCGCTGTATGTTGCCGTCACGCTCGCTGGGTTTATCTGGCATTGATAGTAACTCGGGCTGTTGGTTATTGATGCGCTAAACGTGATCTGTATTGGGACGTACGGTGGGTTTATGAACCAGGCGTAGCTCGTCGACTTACTCAATGAGTATGACTGGCCCGAGTAGCTCCAGGTGACGCTCCAACCTACGCCGTATGGGTCATTAACCACCACCTCTATCAAGCCATTACCGACGCCGAACACTGCCTGCGTTGGCTGGCTGAATGTTACTACTTGCCACCCGTGGACTGGTGCTACAATGCACACGCTTGGGTCCAGGGCTGAGCAGACCCTTACGGCGACGGGCAGTTGGTTGACCTCGCCGCACCACCACTCATTATGCATTAGCTCGGTATTACTAACCGAGCACCAGTTTAGGCTTGGGTTCACTGCCTGGCTTGGTGTCAGTACTGTGCCTCCCTTTAGGTAGATTTGCTTCACGTAGAATGGTTCGTTGCCTGTGTTTACGATGGCTAGGAAGTAGCTGCCCTTGTACGGCAGTACCTCGGCTATTGGCCATAGGTAGTTCTCGAGAGTGACGTGGTTGGCGTATATCCAGTAACCATACAACCCGACTCCTATCACTACGCTTAATATAACCATTGCTACTATGAAGCCTATTGTCGATGTTGTTATCTCCTCAATTACCCAGCTCATCGATTGTTAATTAACTGGCTTTTAAGGCTCCGTGTTCGATGGGCATGCGTAGGTTGCGTTCGTAGAGTTATCGCCGTAGGCAATGCAGTAACCAATCGGCGATGGGTTACTACTTAGTGAACCACCAACGCCGTTTTGGGCGTATGCGTATGTTGAATTAACGAACTTGAGGTTGTAGAGCCCCATTGAGCCCGACCAGTAGCTCTTGTCGAACGACGACTTAACCATGGGCCAGGAGACCGCTACTGCTGCGATTATGGCTATTATGGCTAGAGCCATTATGACTGCTGTGAAAACCGATGACTGGCCCCTAGTCCTCCTTGTTCTCGTAGTCATCAGTTGCTGTTTTGTTGGTTTTTAAGGGGTTAGACCTGCTGTGTGATCATCGGGTAATGCCTAGTGGATTTTTAAGGCAAGCCATCAAAAGCAGTTCCACGGAAATCGTGAACAAGCTATTAGAACTGCTTGTCTTATTTACTCGACCCTAGAGACTAAACAACGTTTAGCCGCCTTGCCCGTCATCTTGGTTCTCTTCCTCTGTGCCTGCCTCCTCATTGATTGCGTTTAGGAGCGCTAGTCCCTTGCTTGAAAGCCTAACAGTCAAGTCCATCGGGTTGTAGGCCAAGTAACCCATCGACACAGCCCTAACCACAGCCTCACTACCGACTAGGTCACTAAGCGCCTTGAGTGTTGATACGCCACCAAGCTCAATACCCAAAGCCCTCACCGCATTGATGACTGCCTCATCAACCCTAGGCTCAATTACCGAGGGCTCAGCTCTAAGCGGGTTTGCCTGGATTGTGGGCGTTCTGTAGTTCTCCCCAGCCACCTCCACCTTGTTTATGAAGTCTGTGGTGTTTGTGAGCACATCGATCCTCGGGAGTCTAATGAACCTCCTAATGATTTCATCGAAAACATAAATTCGGTTGTAGTCGAGCACCGAGGTGTGGATTGTAAGCCTAAGCCCAAGGGCTTTTGCCAGGGCTAATGCATCGGTGATTTGTGGCCACAAATCGCTGTATAGCTCAGTCTCGAAGCCTGTGTTGAATGCCAGGGCTAACCCAATAATTGAGCTTAGGGGCTCAATCGTTGGCACAGGCACTGTGGCAATGGCTTTGTCGGGTAGTGCATCATCTACGAAGTTGATGAAGCCGCTAAACCAACTACACTGCACGCAGTACTCAAAAACATCACTCAACCTCCTAACGTTCGATGCATCGAATTGTATGCCTAATACATTAAGTAATTTGTTAATGACAAGCCTCGTTAGGGGCTTAAGCTCCACGTCAGGTACACCACCGAGCCTAACCGAGCCATCGTAATCCTTGAACGTGATGGCTGGTGGGTTACCAACCCCCCTGTAGTCCAGCCTACCAATGACTAGCCTAATCATCGGTGATTTGGGCTTAGCCTTTAAAGGGTGGTTGCGAGGAGTAGGCGTGAACCCAGACCTCATGGTTAATAAACACAACACTTATAAGCAACCTAATTAATGCGGAAAACACCACCCAAGCGGCCAATCCACCCCACACCCACGGTCAACCCCGCCTCCTTGCGGGGGCGGGGATCCTCATCATTGAGTTGATTCCTCATTGTATGCGTTGGTTGTTTCGGTTTTCTGTGGTTACTTCGGTATACATTGTTCATGCTTCACGCCATCACCATTGTATACATTGGTTTACAATGAGGTCTTCGGTGTCTTCGGTTTACAATGTCTTTTAAAGCCGAATTCTTGCTAGCGTGGGGCGCAGGTTGGTTAGCGTCAGCGAGGATGTCTATAGGAGGTTGAGTAGGTTGGCTGTTGAGAGGAACAAGACAATCAACGACCTAATTGAGGAATTGCTCGATAATTACGAGGGTAGGGTTGGCGTTAGTTCAATAGTCGAGGAGCTGGGCGAGGTAAAGGCAATGCTTAGGGAGTGCTTGGATAAGTTGGGCGTTAGGGAGACCAAGCCCATTGAGACCAAGCCTGGGCAAGCCGAGGCTAGGCTTGAGTCTAAGGGTGAGGTTGGTGGTGACTCTGTGTTTGGGGATAATCCGTGGATCCAGGTACTTAGGGTTAAGTACTCACAAGGTTCTTGATGCCGCCGCTAGGTTTGCTTCACTAGCCTATCCAGTGCCCTCAACGCATTGAGTTGCTTGGTTAATTCATCGAGCCTGCCTACATCGCGGGCTAACTCCTCCCTCTCCTTGGTGATTTCCCTAAGGTCATTGATGGCTCTCCAGAGGTGGTTGATTGCGTTGTTTAAGTCTCCGCCCTCCAGCTCCTTCTTTGCCAGCTCGAGCATGCTCCTCGCCGACAAGACACTCAACCTAGTGCTTGTTAACGAGGCCCTCCCCAACTCGTCGAGTATGTAGTTAACCTCATTGGTTAACCTGTCGATTACCTCGCCCATAACCGGCTCGATTAGTTTATCGAGCATTGGCACGTGCTTCCTAAGCAGCTCCATCGCTTCCCTAATCTCATCAACACTCACACGCTCACCAGCTCTCCTCCCCTCCCTATCGACCAAGCCCATTATCTTCAAGCCATCCTTTTTCAGGAATGTCTCGAATGAGTCCCTCGGGTCCCTTGCCGTGACCACGAAGTCCCTAAGCTTCCTCGGCAGCTCCTCGTAGATTCCCTCCCACTCCTCCCTCGGCAGAGCCAGTCTGAGTGCCCCTATGGCGTCCGCCCATGCGAACAATGCCCTGAGCACCTCCTCGTGCTCGCTCTTCAGTCTATTGAGCTCCTCATTGAGCTTGGCTTTCGTGGCATCATCCTTCGTCTCCTTGATTTGTGCCTTTACTTTGTTTATTTCCTCATCCAGCCTATCGAGGTTGTCGAGCAAACCACCCCAGTTGAGGCGGCTTGGGTCTATGCCCAAGCCGTGTAGGGCTGACAACACGAGTGCCCCAGGTATCCAGCCTGTGTATATTGAGTTGTGGAGAATGGCATCACCTGGCTTATCCGTCAGCCAGTTATAGAACCTATCTGCGTAGTGTTGAACAACCCATAGGGTTGCTGCTCTCGATAACTCCTCGTCATTGAGTACCTCCTTGGGCAACTGCCAGTCAAGTCTCAACTCCCTACTAAACGGCTCCCTAACAATTATCCTACCGCCAACAACCTCGTAACCACCAAACAGCTCGGGCCTGGCAACCCTCTCCCTAGGCATTGGGAATTCAGAGGCTATGGCTTTCCTGGCGAATTCTTCCAACTCCCTAAGCTTACCCTCAAGCTCGCCCAGCTTCTTGTCGATGCCTAACTCCCCAGTGAATTCCCTCACCACCTCATCAACGTGGTACTTAACGGCGATGAGGTACCTAGCTGCCTCAACCTCCTCATTTATTCGCCTATTAATCAACGGCTTTAGTCTCCCTATGATTTCATTTACTGCGTCCCTATCAATCATGCCCTTCGCGTTAAACACCTCCCTAACCACCCTCTCACTCTCCGGGCCTAGGAAGTCGATGAATCTCTGGATGATTGGATGGTTGAGACTGATAAAAACACCCTTACCCGCTGCCTCCACGAAATCCCTAACAGGCTTTAGCCTATTCGTGACTTCGCTCACGAATTCATTCTTCAGTGTTTCCCTCGCTATGTTTGCCCTGACAATGGCTGTTACCCTATCAACGGCTCTACCCAAGGCTTCTTCAACAATGCCACTGTACCCACTGAACTGCTTGAGGGAATTAAGTATGTGGGTTAGCCTTGCATCGTTGAAGTGAACAATTGTTTTATCACCGACGTGCTTGATTGCGAAGTTGCCCTTAGCCAGGGCTCCTCTAACCTCGTTTACGTTCTCCCCAACCAGGAGGATTTTCGTCTTAATCGGCCTTATGTACCTCTGCCCCAACTCCCTAGCAAGCACTAGGGCTGATGCCTTACCCCTCTCCCCAACCTCGTGGAACCTCCTAATGAACCTCCCAAACTCCGTGTTCTCGTATTTCATGAATACCTCAGTCCAATCTGGCTTTACGTACCTGGTTAGTACTGGGGCTACCCTCCTTACCCAAGTCTCCCTCTCGGTGAGTATTGCCTGGTGCAGTGGCTTGTATATGGTCAAGCCACCGACCTTTGTCGTTTCGAGGTGGCGTGCCTCGATTGGTTTATTGAGCCTAGACAACCCACTCCTCGTGTACTGGAACAACAAACCCCTCTCTGCCAATGACCTAATCCTACCGTAATCCCTAACAAACCTAGTGCTCGAAGCCAGGAACCTATGCAGCTGGGCTTTTCGTTTAAAGCCCATTGACTCATGCTCCTGGGCCCTCTTTCGGTGGTACTGCTCGAGCTCTGTTAATCCTCCGTACCACGGGTTCATGACTACCTTAACAGCCCTAGCTGCACTAGGTGTTGCTGTGGACTCAATTAGGTGCATGGTGAGCCTGTGGCTAAGCCCACCAACAACAGTCCTCCTAAACTCACCAACAGCCTTAGCCGGTGTACTCAATGCCTTGGCGAACATCGGGTGCCTAACGGCTAGCCTCTGGTTCATGTTGTTGAGCCTTGAGCTTACTGTCTTCGTGATTTTCCTGACAGCCCTCTGCATTAGTCTCGAAACAGCCCTTATCTGCAGGTACAGGACCAGGCTTAGTTCCATTATTACGCCCTGCATTATTGAGTAGACCGGGCTTAGGATTGTGGGTAGTCCGAAGAGCCAGGCTGCCCCGTCCAGCAAGCCGTATATCACGGCTATTTCGGCTAGCCACCGTGGAATGTCGAAGCCGTAGAAGCCGAGGAGTTGCTTAACGTCGGTGTTCCACCAGTTGATGATTAGTGGGTCGTTGCCGATTATTGCTGAGTTTATGATCCAAGCGTCGCTTGGGCTTATGAGGAAAGGCACTGATGCGAACCACGGGTTGTTGCCTACTCCGTGAATCACGATTGTGAGCGGAACAACTACTGTGTAGTTGTTCGAATTTTCACAGCTGATGCCTAGCTCCCACTGGTGGTAACCACTCGGTGTTGGGTTTGGCAATTTGTAGGTTGGTACCGACGCATTTGGGTAGATCAGCTTCTTCGAGACCTTGGTCTCGTTAATCAACTTATTCATGAAGGTCCTTATTGTGTTGAATTCCTGGGTTAGGTCGACGACAGGGTACCTGCTCGAGTTTGTTAGGCTGAGCGTGCATGACCAGTTTCCTCCGCCTAGGCTGGTTGGGTAGCTTATCGATGATACCCAAAGCCACAAATCGGCTGATGCGGTGCCTGGGTAGCAGATTTTATGGGGCCCAGTCCTCGTTGTCACGTTGACGCAATGCATTGACGGTATGTTTATTGTTGCGTTTATGACAACGGTGTTGTTCCCATCACTCACCGAGTATGTGCTTGGCGGTGCCACCCACTCCCAAGCACCTGTGTACACGGTGCCGTTCGGCAACTCCTCCCCGATTAGGTTGAAGGGTGGGTTTCCTAGGCTTATTACCTCTGCGAACGTCTCGTTACTGTTGAAGTATTGGTAAGTGCATTGCTCAACCTCTGGGCCCTGGGTTATGTTGTGGCTACTGGGCCAGTAGAGTAGGTTGCATTGGTATGGTGCATTCACCTCGAGCCACAGCAGTGTGATGTTGCTTATGGTTGGTGTTGCGAATTGGTCTATCAAGCCTACCGAGTACTTGCCTGGGCGTGTGAAACCAATGAACCAGGAGACTGGTTGGGGCACGGGGTAGCAAGCCCTTGGTCCGCAAATCATTGTTTGATTGACTAGGTTACCGCTCACGAGGTATGGGTAGTCACTCTGCAATAGTATGAACCCTCTAATCGTTATATTTTGCGGTAAGTCGTGTTCAACAGCGGCTAGCGTCTGGTTTATCGAGTTTATTAACTGGGCTTGGATGCCCAAGCCCAGCGTGTATGCGGCTAGTGAGGTGAAGAACATTATGGCTAGGGTTAGGAGTAGTATTGCGGTGCCGGCTGGCCTCGTCCTCTCTGGAATGATGAGTGCAAGGGCTATGCCCAGGATCGTTGGTGCAATTGCCCACGAGAACCAAGCGAGCCATGCTATTGTGTGGAAGATGGCCAATAAGACTTGGGCTGCGTGGTTTATCGACTCGACAATCGCGTCTACTGGGTCCAGTGTCCAGCCGAGGTTCATGAGCACACCCATGTACTGCTGCGGAATGCTCGCAAGCCCGAATGTGCTAATCAACTCTATTATGTTCAAGGCAGTCATCGCGGAGGCGTCAATGAGCATGACCTTCGATGAGAGCTGGTAAACAAAGCCCCAGGTGTCTTCGGCGCCCTCCGCGTACTTTTGCAGTGATTGGTAAGTGGCTGCGTATCCGAAGCCTGGCGTCAAGTGACCCAAAACCCACGGCAGTACAAACGCGAATATGACTGCCGAGCCCGCGAAGGCCATTCTTTTGACGTTAATGCCTCCCTTAATCACGCCGTAAATGATTATCAACAAAGCCTCTATGGTTACGAACAACTGGATCAAGTATGGGTTGGTTTGAATAATCATCAAACCACCCTGAACCCGAGGGGTGTTAGTGCTTTGTTGATGTAGTTGCCGGCGACGCAGCCCTTATTGATGTAGCTCCAGAATGGCTTACCCTTACCGAGCTCCTCGATCTCTATTATCGAGACCAGGGTTGGAGATACGGATAACTCGTACTGCATGTTCAGTATGTCCGTGGCCCTGATAAGGCCGTCCCTCATCGGCCTCTTGTACATTTTCAGCAGGTTGGGCGGCCTCTCGATCCTCATGACCACGAGACCGAGACCACTGTTCACTAGGTGGTTTACCCTGTCCTCAACATCGTTAGACCTCAGGATCCAGTTGTCCCAGCAGTACTCCCTATGCACCTTGGCTTTGATTAGGACGTCGCCCTGGCTTGTTATCGCCTCCAGCGCGTTTTTCGGTAGTGCCATTGGGTACTCGCTGGCTATGAGTGCAACGTCCCTCGTTATGAGGGCTACAGCCCCTAGGCTTAGCGTTACCGTGGTGCTCCTCTCCTTCTGGTTTAGCCTGCACACGTATATCGTCCTCCTCCTGACCAAGCCCGTCCTTATTTGTAGGCAGTTTGCGTGCATCACCAGTGGGTGGGTGCCTTTTAAAGGAGACTGGCTGTTCTGTTGATGATTTGGGGCAAGAGACCGAGCTCGGGCAATCAACCGCCGCCCAACTCACCCGGTGGGCAACGCGGTGATTGCATAAAGGACTACATCGACGAACTATTTCGACTGGCTGTCCTTCTGGAGGGGCACATCGCCGTCTATGGGCCCACTGGCGCCGGTAAGACGAAGCTCATTGAGAACGCACTGCGGCGCGGCGTCCCAACGCATGGGATTGTTGTCCTAGACATAGCCGGCAACTACGAGGGATACACAGACTACTACGCGCCTTACCCGCTTAACGTTGTTGGTGAGTTAAGCCCTGTGGTGCTTCCGAGCGTGCTCGCCGAGACCTTCGAGATCGCCGGCGAGGTTAATGCCATAACCCCGACTATGGCTAGGAACCTTGAGGTGCTCGCCGCGTGGCTCCTAGGACTACAACCTCCTCCCCAGGGTCTGGATGTTTCGAAGTTCCCGAGGACTTTGGGTGGCTTGATCAGCCTTGCCGAGGCTGCGGTTAATGTGGGCGTGATCCAGGGCAACCTCATCGAGTCCATCTATGCCCTGATTAGGAGGCTTAGTATGGTTGGGCATTGGATGGTTGATTACGAGACGCACCCGATAATCAGGAGGCTGCTCGGTGGTGGGTTGAGGGGTAGGTCGATAGGTATTGACTTGAGTGTGTTTGAGGATGCTGTGCAGAGGTGGTTCTATGTGATAGCCCTCCTGAGGGCTTTGGGTAGGGTTAGGGATGTGATTGTCGTGATTGATGAGGCGCACTTGTTCCTGAGGAGGGAGGCTTCGACGTTGACGCAGTTCGTTAAGGTTGGTAGGAACTTCGGTAGGTACGCGGTGTTGATAACCCAATCGCCGAACGACCTCCCCGACTGGCTGCCCGAGTTCGTTAAGTTGAGCTTCGAGTTCCCAATACCTTACCTAAGCACGAGGGACATGCTCATAGAGTACCCGAGCTATAAGTACCTGCTCGGCGATAGGGAGCCTGGCGTGAGGCCCTCCGGGGAGTTGCCGCCCCACTGGAGGTCTCCGCACACGGCGAAGGTTCGCATAGTGTCGACGAATGAGTGGGCGTTTGAGTGCTATGGGGAGGGGCTCACGATAGATTATGTGAAGGTTGACGTGAGGGTGCAACCAAAACCAGAGGCAATAACGCTGAGGAAGTGCGCCGAAAAATACGGCGTGCCCGTCGACTTAATTAGGGAGCACGGCTTCGATGTTAGGTCTAGGGGTGAGGCTTTGAGGGGTGTTTGGGAGTGCATTGGGAGTCCATAGTCATGTACCCGAGGGACGTCAAGAGCCTCTACTTGGTTGGGCTTGAGGTTAAGGTGCCGATTGGTGTTTTCGGTGTTGATGTTGAGAGGGGTGGCGGTGATGAGTTCGTGATTAAAGCCAAGGTTGTTGAGTGGGGCTATTCTAGGCTCTCGGCCCTTAGGGCTTTCCTAATCAGTGAGAATTCTGGCGTTGTGAAGACTCAGGTCCGCACTGCCTATCGGGCTGGGCTTGGTCAGTCCCTCAAGTTCATCCTGAGGTGGCTTGGTTTTGATGTTCGGTGGTTTAAGATGGTTAATGCGGACCCAACAATCGTGCCTTTAAAAGCCAGCGATGACCTGGAGGTGCTTAGGAACATTGCCTATTTGCACGCTGTGCACAACCACGTGGTTGTCAATGTGGTCGGCAGGCGATACCCAGTGCTCCACAGCAACGCAACACCAATAATGCACGCAATACTCGCGAAGAGCAACTACAACCACAACAAACACCTAATCCAACAACACGCACCAAGGAAAATAATAGAGAAACTACCAAAGGTAACGCTGACGTGAGGACCAACAAGCCACCCAAGCAAACCCAAAGCACAACCATGTAAAAACTAAACAGCTCAGGTGATTCCCAGGTGCCGTGTACCTGGAGTGGTGTTGGTGTTGAGGTAACTGCTGGTGGTAGTTATGGTGTTGTTGGTAAATGCTCAGGGGTCTCCAGTGGTGTTGTTTATACCGTGCTTGTCACCTTAAATGTAACCGGTGGCTCGTATGTCGAATCCCTCTCTGTA